>Ga0187882_1003401_pt1 | contig 13718 bp, 10 predicted proteins | sample June2016WEW_19_1_3_FD_132991 | JGI IMG/M metagenome (GOLD analysis project Ga0187882, IMG submission 132991) | Peatland microbial communities from SPRUCE experiment site at the Marcell Experimental Forest, Minnesota, USA - June2016WEW_19_150 | ecosystem: Environmental > Terrestrial > Soil >...
CTTCCAGTTTGAGCTTGCGCCAGAGAGCCACGAAAACGAGAGCTACGGCTAGCACGCCGCGCCATTCGCCTCGAGCAATCGAAAAACTGGGGACGCTGACCGGTTTTGAGGGAGTCGGCTATGACCTCAATAGCGCACTCGTGCTAGGGAGGCCACGCAGGGAGGGGCGTCGGATCCCGGATCAGAAGCCTGGCAAGCGAATAAGCGGCTCATCCTTTTTATCCCTTCTACATTGACACACAGGGTGAAGGGCAGGTGAGCTGCGGGTTGGATCGGCGGCAAGGCCCGAAAATCCAAGTGTACGGTTAATCCACAATAGGCCCGCCATCGCCGAAATTGGCTGCAAATGATTCCTAACATGTATAATTGCAGGATTCACATGACAAACATATAATCGCTCTCAAAATGGGGACACGTCTCGAACTATTGACGACGCAGGTTAGGTGCATCACCCAGAGCAGCCTCCTCTTGGCACTAGTCATGACAATGACTGGTTGCGGTTCTGCGGGGCCAGAAGCTGCCATTTATGAGAACTACGTCAATGCTCATCAATCGAAAGACCGATCAGGAAAGCCGATCCCACAAATTGTTGTTCTTGATCGCAGCGTAGGCTGGGACTGCAGGGATTTGATCGAAAAAGCTGCATTGGAACTTGCGGTTCCCAAGGCAGTAATTGAAAACTGGAAAGAGAGAAATGCACCGGCGGTGGCCGCCCCGAATGTAGGACTTCCCATAAACCCGCTCCTTCATTTCTCCATACCGCATATCCTGATTTCGAATGGCACGCGATCCGAGATTATGGCTGCGGGTGGATGGACTGAGTTCAATCGTCGGTTTCCTAATTCTCGTTAGTTAGAATTCTCTCGCATCGGTTTTCACTGGAGCAGCACCATGGCAATGCTGTACGTTCATGACGCGTATGAAGACGCTAGAATGATATTTGTCTACGTAGGAAGCGGCGGCTTTTGGAAAGAGGCAGCCGAAAAAGTTGTTTGGATATCGTAACCTGATTGGTTGAAAAGGCATTTTCTAAGCACACAGTCGACGGGCGCTCGAAAATGCGGACTCGTGGGAAGCCTACTGAAGTCTGGGAATGAGCGGGAAAATAGTCGCGTTATTGCGAACCTATATAGTCGCCGTGAGGCTTTCACCGCCAGTTGGATATAAACCGTAACGGCACAATTCGCTCGACTGAACGAATATGCTTGTGACCCGCTTGGTAAGCGATTTCAGGGCGAATTCGAAGGATTCATCTTGATATACTGCCACGAGGATGGACTAATTCGTTAGCAATACAGGACCTTCAGGAGTTCACGAATGTCCAGTGCGCATGGCATCAAATGCTGCGGCAAGCTGATTCTCCTGATAGTCGTGTGTTCCTTTTCGGTGTATGAACAGGATGCACGTTTAAGCGAAATACGGGATCTGCTGGTTCCTATGCGAATAGAGCAAAAGGAACTGCTGCCTTCCAGGGGAGCCACACCACAGTTCACTCGTGTAAAGCATTTACTCCGAGACTGGGTTGAATCTCGGTTGAGTGGCTTGGCGCCCACAGCGCAGCCTAACGGATTGCAGGCTCAGCTTAATGCAGAGCTCAAAAAAGCTGGCCTGATTTGCGAATACGATGCAAATGGAACATCTGAGGTTCCGTGCCCCGAACTTGGTGGGGCTGGTTTCCTCGGCGGAATTCGGTTGACAGAACAAAACGAGATTCTAATCGTCATAACAGGTCTCAGCGTTCAGAACTGCGGGTTTGACGAGTCTGCATATGCATATAAATGGTCAGACAACGCCTGGCAACGTTTCTGGCAGAGTGAACAGGATGACTACACGGCGGATAAGTACAATCCACAGGAAATAGTGAATGTTCTGATCTCGCCACGTGCAGCTGGAGGCACCAATGAAACGAGTAAACGCCTTGTATTGACCCTCGGACAGAATCCCTGGTGCACTTCATCCTGGCAGCCTATCTATTATCGCGTTTGGCGGGTCGGGGGCCAATACTCTGCGCCAAAACTACTCTTGCAGAACAGCGTCATCGCGTTTTTGACGGATCCGCCATTTTCTGGAGAGGTTAAACCGAACGAAGTGCAAGTCGAGTACCCCATCCACGACGTTGGCACTGGTATCAGAACTGCGATTCAGCACCTCTCCTTCGAACAAGATCGCGTGCGGCGCATCGAGCCTTATGCTCTCAGCACCAATGACTTCGTGGACGAATGGCTTCAGCAACCGTGGAGCATAAGCTCTGTTTTATCCAGGTTTTCAGAAGCGCGTTCTTGGCACGAGAAATTGAACGCAGATCTTAAGTCTGGGCGGTACATGGACCCGAGACTGCCGAATCCAACTGCGGGTTGCCAGACTCCAGGATTTTGGCAAGAGTCGTATAGGCTATCAGATTCGAAGAAAGACATGGATGAATGGGAGCAAATACACTTTCTTGTGAGCTGGTCTCCTCCCTACCACTTCAGCTTGATGGGCATCAGCAACAAGCCCTGGCCTGGATGTAATCAAGAGAAGCGGTAATTCGCACGGCCACGGACATCTGCCTTCACCTTACGTGAAATTATCAAGCTCTGGATCGCTCGACCTGATTCGTGAGCAACCACATGGACGAACAGTCTACTCGGAAACTACGGCCCTGACGCCCCCGAAGTCCCATTCTCTGACACGTGCGCTGGCGAACGGTGTCATCCGCCCGACTGCCCTCCTCACAGAAAGTTCTAGCAGATCTGTTCGACTCCTGGTCCACGACTGTCCAATGAAGACGGCAGATTCCGCTCCCTCTTGGCCGGAGTTGGATACGCCCGGTTTCAAGCGGGCACAGTTTCGGGCACAGCACTTTGCTCGGCAGCACAACAGCAAATCTCCGACAACGAATTTCTGAAATAAAACCGCCCCTCGTGAAACTTTGTTGTCGCACGAATCGTGCATGCTCGCGACGCGATCCAGGATCGCAGAGCGGCGTTTGGGGTCCAAGTCCGCGACGTCAGGCAGCCCGTCTCATTTCGCGAAGCGCTTGAAGAAGCTGTCCGCGTTCCACCCCGGCCGCTTCGTGTCGTTCGCGACACCCTGGAGGAGCTTCATCATCACGCGATCGAACAGCGCAGCCGCTTCCTTGTCCACCGGCTGATTCAGATCGTCGTTCGGCTTGTGGTACACGTTGGCCACCCAGTCGCGGCGAATCTTCTCTTCGGGCGATCCAAACTCGTAGCCGAACTTGAACGCGAGCGCGGGAATGCCGTGGCGGATGAAACTGTACTGATCGCTGCGGATGAAACGATTCTGCTCGGGCTCGCGATCGGTCTGCACATCCACGCCCAGCGTCTGCGCGGCCGCGCGTACGGATTCGCCGAGCGAGGATTCGGCGAGGCCCTGCACCTCGATCACCTTCAGCGGGTAGAGAGGCAAGAACATGTCGAGATTGATATCGGCGACGATTTTCTTGAACGGGACCGTGGGGCGATAGGCGAAGTACTGCGAGCCGAGCTCGCCCTTTTCCTCCGCGGTGACGGCGAGGAAAATCACGGAGCGCTTCGTCTTCACGCCCGATGTGGTTAGCAGCCGCGCGGTTTCAATCACCGACGCCACCCCGGACGCATTGTCCATCGCGCCGTTGTAGAGTGCGTCGCCATTCACCGGACGGCCGACGCCGAGATGATCGAGATGCGCGGACATGATCACGTACTCGTGTTTAAGCGCGGGGTCCGAGCCCTCGACTAGGCCGACGATGTTGCAGGAGTCGATCGGATCGCGCTTGAGCTGAGCCGTCGCCTTGAGCCTGCCGGGGATCGCGAAGTGCGGCAGCGGTTTGTTGTCGGTGACGAGCTGATCGAGCTCCTCGAGCGTGTGATTGGTGCCCGCGAGCACGGCCGCCGCGCCGCGCGCGGTGAGCGAGATCGACACAACTTCACCAGCGGCGTCAACCATTCGACGATCGGCGAGCATCACGGTCGGCTGCGGCGTCCCGCCGCCACGACCTCCACCCGCACCCGCTGCACCAGTCGCACCCCGTGCACCCGGTCCTCCAGATCTCGGCGCGGCAATCGTCGCGACGCCGATCGCGCCCGCTCTCTTCAGCGCGAGCCAGCGTTGGTCGGCGGTGTTCACGTGCGACTTCACGTTGTCGGAGACTTTTACTGGCGGGAACGCGTTCACGTACACCGCGATCTTGCCTTTGAGATTGACGCCCTTGAAATCGTCCCAGCCTGCTTCGGGAATCGACAGGCCGTAGCCGACAAACACCATCGGCGCTTCCATCGATCCGTTGAGCTCTGCGCGCGCAGCGAGCGAGGCGTCCTGGCCGACGGCAAGTGGCGTCTCCTTGCCGTTGCGCACGAGCGCGAGCTTCGACGCCTCGGGCACGAGCGTCCGCCCTTCGAGCGCGACCGGCTGCCGGTAGCCGTTGATGCCCGCGGGCTTCAAACCGATCGCTTTGAATTGCCCTTCGACATATTTCGCCGCAGCTTCGAATCCCTCCGTGCCGACGTAGCGGCCCTGGAGCTTGTCGTCGGCAAGGTACTGAATGTGCGCCCACCACGCCTTGCCTTCGGCGGCGAGATCGGGGGACTGTGCGGCGAGATGGCCCGCGGTGATGGCGGCGAGAAGAGCGGCGACGAAGAGCGTGCGTTTCATTGCGTCAGTTCTCCCATGACAAATGGTTAGGAATTTCAGGCTGCACCTGCGTTGCTGATCGGCTCTGACCTGGTCGAAGGAAAGCGCTCCGTTCATGTTTCGATACCATGCATTGTAAGGATAAGAAGAATTGGCTGCAATAGTGACATTTACCACCTCCTCACTCCACTGAAGCCACGTTACAGAGGACACCGGTGACTGTCCCTCCGCACCAAATTTTTTTACAGCGCACTGTTACAATCACGCCTCTACGGTTACTAATATAAGTAGGAATGAAGAAATGAAGAGGCTGGAATCACGACGTGGTCGCGCCATCTGAGCTGATGGTGAATTTCCCGAATTAATAACGATGCGAGCGGGCTGGCTAAAAAAACCAGCTGGAGATTGGCGAAGCTCTATCCACAGGTTCCGGCGCGCGCTAAGGTCCGACCCGTGCCGCGGTGCACTGGCCGTCTCACGCACAGCACGGTCGGCGCGACAAAGAGCATCATCTTGGCGATTGAGGGCATCATCTTTGCGGCGGAGATCATCATCTTGCCGATCGAGAGCATCCTCTTTGCCTACGAGATGATGATTTGCATCACGAATACCATCATGTTTGCGACGGCGATGATCAATTCAACGATCGACACGATCTTCCTCGCTGCGGAAATGATCATCTCCGTCGTCGGGACCTCGGTCTTCGTGAGATCGATCATCTTGTTCGTCGGTTCGACCATCTTCTTCGTCGGCGAAATGATCATTTCGATGACGGAAATGATCATTTCAAAAGTGGAGATCATCATTTCGGAGCCGGAGATCATAGTCTCGCATTCGGAAATGATCATCTCTGACCTGGGGACCTCAGTCTGCGGTTCGGAAATGATCATCTCCGGACCGCGGACCTCGGTCTCGCTCATCGAAACGTTCATTTCCGTCGTGGAGAAGATGATATCGGAGGCTGAAATCATCATCTCCGCAACAGACACCGTTTTCCTCGAGGCGGACACTGCTTTCTCCGTCTCGGAGAAAACCGTCGGCGGAGTGCCGGCGGTTGTGTTTCACCAGCAACTAACAACGAGAAGCTGTGAAAAAATCGGCGAGGGAGCGCCCCGTGCTCCGCGTGAGTATGGAGCGCGGCGACTGCTCCCCCGTCTTTGAGTGACCAACTTGATTTTCTCACACCTTCTTACTTTTAAGGAGGTATAACCATGTTTTCACAGATTCGCATTGCGGACGGATTCAGACTCCAGTCCGCCGAACAGCTCGTCACCACCGGCTGCGCCATCATCAAGGGGCTGACCGGCAACGCCGCTTTCCCTGCGCCCACGGTCGATCTGAAGACCGTGCAAGCCGCCGTTGACGATCTGAGCGCGGCCTTGGCCACTCAGGCACACGGCGGGGCGGCCGCCACGGCGGAAAAGAACAACAAGCGCGCGGCTTTGGTCGCGCTTCTCCGCAAGCTGAAGCACTACGTCGAGGATAACTGCGGCAACGATGCCGCGGTTCTTCTCTCCAGCGGCTTCCAGGCTGCCGTAGCCACTCGTACCCGCGAGCCGCTGGGGAATCCGTCGATCCTCGGCATCGACCGCGGCAACTGCGGCGAGTTGGTGTTGAAGGTAACCCCGATCGCACGGGCAAGGTGCTACGAGCTGCAGTCGGCGACCCTCGGCGCCGGCAATGCTCCGGGGCCGTGGCAAAGCCTCGGGTTGTTCACCAATTCGCGGTCGATGACTGTCGCCGGCCTCGCTCCGGGAACGACCTACTCGTTCCAGGTGCGGGCCGTAGGAGGGTCCAGCGGCTATAGCGATTGGAGCAATCCGGTGTCACGCATGGCCGCATAGGTTCGGTTGAAGTTGGACGCCGACAGGGAGGCCAGTTGTGCTGTCCTGTTGCGCCCAATGCTTCGGGGCCGGATATCGATATACGATCCGATCGCGATTTCGATGCCGGCCCCGATAGCACTCAGTTAAGAAGTATTTCAGTCGTCAACGTGGACCTGGACGTGAACCTGGACCTAGACCTGGACATGGACAATCTTGTCCGTGGCGGACTTCTGAGAATCTAACATCTGGCAAGTTGTCCCATTCGGGGCTCGTTGCTATCTGGGTCCAGGACCAGGTCCACGTCCAGGTCCAGGACCAGCACCAGGTTTGCACTCAGACGTTCGGTTACTAAGCGTCGTTCAATGCAGACCTCGATGTGTTTCTCGAGACGAACCTCTATTCAACCAGGATTCAGAAGTTCAACACAAACCAGGCGCGAAGCGCCCCCGGGAGCGCGCGCATCTTGCGCGCCTCCCTTGGCCGACTCCACGGTTGATATTGAAAAGAGCAGCCGGAGGAAGCGTTGGGTTTGGCGCGCGAGACGCGCGCGCTCCCTGCAAAGACCGCTCGCCCGGCCCGAGGCGATGGCTTTCGGGATACTAAAGGGAGAGGCAAGGAGGAGACTGAGGATCAAGTCGCAAGGATATTTGAAAAGAATTGATTATTGGTGATTGGTGATTGGTGATTTGGCATTTTGCCGGACGCGTCGATCTGCCCAATAACAAATCACCATTCGCCAATCGCCAATGACAAATGCTTTTGCGGAGAAAGACCGGGGTCGCTCATCAATTGCCGCGTGTTGTTCTGGGCAGGCGCATTGTGCTACCCTCGCCGCCAATCCAAGGAGGATGCCATGATGCGCCGCTTTGCCGTCGTTGTTCTCGCCGCAATCAGTCTGACGTTCGTCCCACGCACCTCTGCAGCGCCACAAACAGCCAAGGGACCCACGTTCGATCAGTTTCTTGGGGCTGCGTCACCTCTCGAGGTAGTCGCCGCTGCGAAATCAGAACGCGTGGCATGGCTGGCTTACGAAAAAGGCCGCCGGAATGTCTATACGGCCGCTGCGCCGGCGTTCACGCCAGTCAAGCTTACCAACTTTCCGGACGACGACGGCGTGGATCTGACCGAAGTGCGGATCTCGGCCGATGGATCCACGGTGATTTTTGTCCGCGGCAGCGCCAAGAACAGCGCCGGATACAATGCCAATCCCTCGGCGATTCCGAACGGCTTCGAGCAAGCGGTCTGGGCAGCTCGCGTTGCGACTCCAGGCGTTGCGTGGAAAGTAATGGCGGGCAGCAATGCCGCGCTCTCTCCCGACGGGCGCTATATTCTGCTGGCGCGCGAAGGCAAGATCTATCGGGCGCGTGTATCACCTGTCCGACCGGTGACGGCTGTCGATCGCGGCGAAGATCCATTCATTCAAGTCTGGGGCACAAGCAGCAATCCCGTCTGGTCGCCTGACGGCGCCAAGATCGCCTTCGTCAGCAATCGCACCGATCACAGCTTCATCGGCGTCTACAACATGGCGACCCACAAGGTGAAGTATATGGCGCCGGACATTGATTTTGACACAAGCCCGATGTGGACGGCTGACAGCAAGCGGATCATCTTCGTGCGCAGGCCGGGCACGCCGTTCGGCCAGCAATCGCAAGCGGGCGCAGGCGGGCTCGGCCTGCCTGCCGGCCCTCTCTACCAAGGAACGGCAGGAGCGGCGAGAGGAGGTGGTGGTGGTGGCGGCAGGGGAGGTGATGCTGCGCGCGGCGGCGCTCCCGGCCAGGCAGGTGCTGCTCCGAGCAACACGAACGTTCCGTCGTCGGCACGTCAAGTCGCAGGCCTGACGAGCGCAACATTCAAGGGCGGGTATACCTACTCGATATGGGTTGCGGATGTCGCGACCGGCGCCGCGCATGAGTCATGGCACCCGAAACCAGGAGATCGCTGGTCCACCTTGCCCGCGCTCCGCCCTGCAGGCGATTACTTAGTATTTTCCGGTAGCGGCGGATTCGGCGGCCGCGGCAGAGGCGGCGGCGACCAGGCAGCCCAACAGGGTCCGGCGGACGAGTGGGATCGGCTTTATAGCCTTCATTACACTGACCCGGATGCGAATCCGACGCTGATCACAACGACCGACGGCCTGATCGAGGATGCAACTTCGTCGATCATCTCGCCCGACGGCAAGACGTTCTATTATTGCACCAATGCGACGGATATCGAACGGCGCCACATCTGGGCAATCCCCGTCTCGGGCGGCCAGCCTCGCCAGGTGACGACCGGCAAAGGCATCGAAACCTACCCTGCGCCGCTTGCCTCAGGAACCCTCGCAACCTTGAGCGCAAACTGGAACATGCCCATGTCGCTTGGAATCTGGGCTTCGCCAAATTCTCAAAAGATCATTTTCCCCATGACTCGACCCCGTTTCCCGGCCGAGGCGCACGTCGAGCCCGAACTCGTCATCACGCAGCCGGAAGATCATGCATTCGAAATCAAGAATCAGCTCTTCCTGCCGAAGAACATCCAGCCCGGCGAGAAGCGACCGGCCATGATCTTCGTGCACGGCGGCCCGGTGCGGCAGATGCTTCTCGGGTATCACTACCGCTATGTGTATCACCAGTTCTACGCCATCAATGAGTGGCTGGCATCGCAGGGGTACGTGGTGCTCTCGATCAACTACAGGGGCGGCATCGGATACGGACGCTCGTTTCAGAATGCGCCCGGAACCAATGCGCGCGGCAACTCCGAGTACCAGGATGTAGTCGCGGGTGCGAAATACCTGCAGTCCCGGCCCGATGTGGATCAGAAGCGTATCGGCATCTACGGCCTATCTTATGGCGGCCTCCTCACCGCACAGGCTCTTGCGCGCAACTCCGAAATATTCGCAGCGGGCGTTGATTACGCCGGCGTCCACCTTTATGGCAGCTCGCTCGATCCGGCAGCGGTGTCATATCAGTCGTCGGCAATCTCGCAAATCGACAAGTGGAAGTCGCCCGTTCTTATCATTCAAGGAGACGATGACCGCAATGTGTTTTTTGCTCAGACGGTGGGACTCGTGGAGCTGCTGCGCCAACGCGACGTCTACTATGAGCTTCTCGTCTTCCCCGACGACGTTCACGATTCGCTGATCTACGGCCGATGGCTCGAACTGGTCGGGCGCATGGATACGTTCCTTCAGAAGTTTCTGGGCCGTGCGCGATAGTCTCGCACCAGGGAAACAGGAGATGTTCACCAGTTTGTTCCTTTTGAAGACATTTCAGCTGCAAGAGCCGCTGGGGTCGCGGACGTCTCGTCCGCAGAATCTGTGCGATGACTTTGGCCTGGATTAGAGTAATGATGTTGCGCGCGAGACGCGCGCGGTCCCAGGGCGGTCCGCCTTATTCATTGCCGGGGCTCTCGATTTCTGGCTTGCCTGGGAACCGGAAGGAGTGGAAACTTTAACGTTCCGGCTCGCAGGCGTATGAATGCGCCGCTAGAATTCTTGGATCGACTTAGGAGTAGGTCAGTCAATGAAACCACTGATTGGCATCAGCTGTTCACTCAAGCAGGACGATCCGGTCTGCGACGACGGCCGGAAATTCGATTTCGTAAAACAGGAGTATTACCGGAGCGTGGAGGCAAATGGAGGTATCCCAGTGCTCCTTCCCAACGTGGAGCAGGAAGCCACACTGCTCGACTTTCTGTCACGCATCGACGGGCTGCTGATTACCGGAGGCGAGGATGTCGATCCTTCCTGGTATGGAGAAGAAAACCGATTCGCCGGTTCGATGATTCATCCGCGTCGTGACCGCGTCGAAATCTTTCTGGCGCGAAAGGCGCGCGAGCGCTGTCTCCCTGTTTTCGGTATCTGCCGCGGCGTGCAGGTCATGAACGTGGCATACGGGGGCAGCCTTCATCAGGACTTATCGCTGCGGCCTGGCACCGGTGAGCACAAGGTTGGCCGGGCGTATGTGTACCTGGACCATCCGGTCAAGGTGCTTGCAGATACCCGGATCGCTCAGCTGGCCGGCAGGGAGATCGTTCAGGTAAACAGCAGCCATCACCAGATCCTCAACCGCATCGCACCCGGCTTCACCGTCTCGGCTACTGCCCTGGATGGCGTGGTTGAGGCAATTGAGAGATTCGATTCGGGAGAATATCTGCTTGGTGTTCAGTGGCATCCGGAGATGACATCGGATGACGCATTGTCGGCCGCAATTTTCCGAGACTTCATCCTGTCAGCATCCCAGAGAAAGTAGCTCGGGACGCCGAGAAGTACTGCCCTCTGGTGCGCGCAAATTCGAAATTCGAGATTCGAGATTCGAGATTGAGAATGTCGAATCTCGAATTTCGAATCTCGAATCAGGTTAGGAGGCTACTGTTGGCTCCTGCTTCTCGAGCCAGTGGTTGAATAGCCACATCGACAAGGCCGACGCGAATCCGATCGCCATCAGAATAACCCATCCCAGGATGTTGTGGGCCGGGACGACCTCGAGCAACCCGTCCGGTCGCCTGGTCGCACCCTTGATCATGACTTCGTTGAAGATCAGCGCGCCGACCGGACCGCCGGCAAGCGCCCCGAACGCCAGGGGCAGATTGGCATAGCCGAGGAAGAGTCCCTCCTGCCCTTTCGGCGCCATCGCGCCCACATACTCATACATCCGCGCCGAGGTAAACAGCTCGGCAAAAGCGCCCAACGCAATCGAGGAGATGACGATGAAAGAGCCCACGGGCAGCCATCCGTAAAGTGACGCCCGCAGATCGCTTCCCACTGCAATGGGAATGATATTGAGTGCCATGGCCGCGCCTATGATCACGGTGCCGACAATCATGGATCGGATCGGTTTCATTTTGCCGAAGAGCTTCGTGATCAGCAGCTGGAAGCAGACGATCACGATCGGGTTCGCCATTGTGTAGACGTCCATTTTCGGGTTGGACTCCACCACCGTCTTCAGATACAGCGGCAGCGCGACATATACCTGGTTGTACAGGAAAAAGAAGCCGGAGGACACAAGGAGAAAGAGCAAAAACCTCATGTTGGAGAGCACGGTGATCATTCCGAGAAGGATTTCGCCCACCGACTTTCGAGGTTTTCCGGGCACGCCGCTGCCCGGCGCGGTTTCAGGACCTCGATAGAAGGCCGAGACGACGATGAATGCCAGCGTCACCATCGAGGCGGCTACAACAAAAATGGACGACAGGGAAGCTCCCGGGCGCGTGCGGACGTAATAAGCCACGGCGCGGCCGAGCAGGGATCCCACGTTGACTACAACGTAGAAAATCGCGAAAGCCAGGGTGGCACGGGCACCCGCGGTCTTTTGAGCCGTCCCGAGAATGCAGGGTTTGACGGCCGAGCCGCCGATTCCGATCAGCAGAATGCCTAGCACTGCCGGCAGGATCACATTTGCGCCGGCGGTGACCTTATGTTCGATCGTCGGCGCAAGCGAGGCGCCGCCCATCCACACCGGGTACCCCATGAGGAAGTAACCCAGCGACACCAGCACAAACGCCGCGAGTAGTGCCCGCCGGAAACCGATCTGGTCGGCGATAGGCCCGGAGAGTATGGGAAGAAAGTAAATCAGGTAAGAGAGCAGAGTATAAAGCAGCGCCGGATAGTACGTGCCCAATCCAAGCTGCCCGAGATAGATCACGACGAAACTGAGCATCGAGTAGTATGCGGCGCGCTCAAACAACTCGGTCAGATTGCCAAACCAATAGACGCGCGGGAATTTTGTCTGATCTTGATCGGTTATGGCTCCTCGTGAGATCCTGCTGAATCGATCCGCTGGATCATGGAAAAGATGGGAGGAATTCCGTCCATCAATCGTCGACCGTATGTGTAACGGCTTTTTTATCTCGGGATGGGCCCGGGGAGCAAGTGGAAACCGCGTGTTCCGCGGCTCGAAGGCCACTGGCTGGAAAAGGAGAGGCGCTTGCTGAAACTTCCACTCGAACAAAAGACGATTGTGGTTTTTGGCGGCCGCCATCCTGTAGACGGCGACCTCGAATATGCGGAGGCCTTCAGACTAGGGTCCCTGCTGGCTACCGCCAAATACGCCGTGATGAGCGGAGGCTATTCCGGCGTGATGGAGGCAGTCTCGCGCGGTGCCATGGAAGCCGGTGGAACCACAATCGGCGTCACCATGGAGATCTTCGGCAACCTTGCCCCGAATCCATTCCTGACGCGCGAAATCCGATCGCGAAATTTTTTCGAGCGCCTTGAGATTCTTACTTCAAGCGCCAGCGGTTTCGTGGCCATGCGTGGAGGGATGGGGACACTGACCGAGTTGAGCCTCATCTGGAACATGCTCCAGACCAAAACCATGGAATACAAGCCCACAATCTTGGTTGGAAAATTCTGGAGGCCGCTCCTGGAATCCGTCGCGGACCACCTCGTCATTTCCCGCGAAGAGCTCGACCTGTTCCATTACGTCGGCAGCGCAGGCGAGGCCGTCGCCTGCCTGGATCATTGCCTCTCAAACACGGCGACGAAAGTCGCAGGCTGGCCCGACGAATCGGTGCCCGAATAAGTGGTCGTAAGCGTCTTGCCGTTGCCTGACACCACGGCTATCTCATTGACAATCACTTTGCTTCCCTTCTTGCCGATACCTTTGAGCGTATTTCTGTCCACCCGCGTGTAGGCTACGGTGTCGGCGTATGGGGATCCATCAATTGCGTAATCCAGGCCGTCGAATTTGGCCAGAACTTTGATTGCGAGTTTGTCGCCCTTCTCGCCGACGATATCTTCCTGGACGCGTATGATCTGGTCGGAAATGTGAATCGTGACGATCTGGCTCTGTGGGAGAGGAGCCGGAAGGTTTGATTTCGAGAGATTCAATTTCCAGGTGCCGACGAACGGATCGCGGGCGGCGCACGAAACAAACAGCGCCGAACAGACCGCGACCCACGTCATAGCTATGCCGAATTTCCTTCGTATCATCTCTTCTCCTGTGATTAGTGATCGTGCTTCCGCATCTGCTGACGGAACAGGATTGAATTCGGCACAGGCTGTTTGGCAATCTTTTTGCTCGCGTAGAAAACCTTCAGCTCCAGGCCGCCGGTCTTGTTGAAGTAGGTGATGCGCAGCGGATGCAGACCCGCCGCCAATGCAATGATCCCTCTTTTTTCCTGGACGCCATGCAGTCCGTCGTTGTCGACGACGAGCGCATCTCCGAGGTACAGCCGGCTCCCGTCATCCGAATCCGTGAAAAACTCATAAACATCATTCTCAGGGACTTGAATGTAGCCTGAATATTCGATCCCGAAGTATTCGGGTCTCCCGCGCTGCGAAAGATCCGGAGAGACCGC
>Ga0187882_1003415_pt1 | contig 13687 bp, 10 predicted proteins | sample June2016WEW_19_1_3_FD_132991 | JGI IMG/M metagenome (GOLD analysis project Ga0187882, IMG submission 132991) | Peatland microbial communities from SPRUCE experiment site at the Marcell Experimental Forest, Minnesota, USA - June2016WEW_19_150 | ecosystem: Environmental > Terrestrial > Soil >...
GCCGTTTGGTCCCTGGCGATCGCGCTCACCCGCGCAATCTCTTCCCGCGATACGGGCCCGCCCCGGTTGAAGATCAGCGCTTTGTGGACGGCGTTTGCAAGTTCACGCACGTTACCCGGCCAGGAGTAGGCGCAAAGCATTTCCAGGGCCTCAGCTGTTATCCCAGGGTCAGGGGAGCCCATTTTTTTAGAATATCGCCTGATGAAGTATTCGCAAAGCAGTGCAATATCGCCCTCCCGGTCCCGTAGAGGAGGAAGCGAAATAGTGACGACCTTGAGCCTGTAGTAGAGGTCCTCCCTGAATTTGCCCTCCGAAAGAGCGGCTTCGAGATTGCGGTTGGTCGCGGCGATTATGCGCACGTCAACCGGAATGGGTTCGCGGCCGCCGAGCCGTTCGATGCTTCTTTCCTGGAGCAGCCGCAGGATTTTCGCCTGAATTGCGAACGGCATGTCTCCAATTTCGTCGAGAAAAACCGTCCCGCCGTCAGCCTGTTCGATGCGCCCTACCCTGCGGTTGACGGCCCCGGTGAATGCGCCTTTTTCATAGCCGAACAGCTCGCTTTCCAGGAGCGTCTCAGGGATCGCAACGCAGTTAATGACCAGGAAGGGCTTATGGGACCTTGCGCTGTGCTGGTAGAGGGCCCGGGCGACGAGTTCCTTACCCGTGCCCGATTCACCCCGGACAAGGACCGTAGCATCGGTAGAGGCTACCCTGCCGATCGCTTTATATACTTCCTGCATGGCTCGGCTGCGTCCGATGATGGCTTCGCCGGAGTCGGCATCGGGTATCGGGTCCAATTCGACCCGCGAGCGCATAAAGCGGCCGGCCTCCACCGCCTTTTCAATCAGCAGGAGCATTTCCGGTATATTGAAAGGCTTGAGGATGTAGTCGAAAGCGCCCATCTTGGTCGCTTCAATCGCGGTTTCGGTCGTCCCGAACGCGGTCATTATGATGACCGGCAAAAGCGGTTCGATTTCACGGATCGCTTTGAAGGTCTGAAGTCCGTCCATACCGGGGAGCCTGACATCCATAATGATAAGGTCGAATTCATCGGGTCTTACCAGGGTCAGCGCCGCCTCGCCGCTCGAAGCGGTCTTGACCGTGTGGCCATCCTGGGTGAGCAGCTTATCGAAGCTCCGACGCAGATGGTGATCGTCGTCAACTATAAGGATCGCAGCCAAGCTCCCTCCTCCTGGCATGGCAGAGTAATCGTGAAAGTCGTGCCTTTATGGGGGCGGCCTTTAACGCTGAGACAGCCCTTGTGTTCTTCGATAATGCGGGCCGCTATGCTCAACCCAAGCCCGGTGCCTTCCTGTTTCGTGGTGTAGAAGGGTTCGAAGATTTTATCCCTGATGGCTTCAGCAATACCGGGTCCGCTGTCGCTTACGCGAATAACAACGACCCTGCCCATCGGCTCGCTTGCCCCTTCTTCTTCGGTTATGAGAATGTGTCCTCCATCTCCCATCGCCTCGCACGCATTCACGATCAGGTTCACCAGCACTTCCTTGAGCTGCTCGGGGTCGCAGTCGACCTCCGGGAGTTTCCGGTTCCTCATCAGTTCTAGACTAACTCCGTAAGACTCGATTCGATGGCGCAGGAGCTGCACGGCCATATCGACCACTTCCGACGGACTCGCCTTTTGGATCTTGAGTTTCGGCGGTCTGGAAAATTCGAGAAAATTCCCGACTATTGTATCTATATGGCGGATCTCCTCGGAAATAACGTCAAAGTCTTCTTTCTGCGCGGCCGAAAGCGAGAGTGTGCGCTCCAGGGAAAACAGCCGCATTTTCACCGAGGTAAGAGGATTTCTTATGCTGTGCGCAACCCCCGCGGCAAGTTTTCCTGTCTGAGCAAGTTTTTCGGACTGAAGCAGATGTTCGCGGCTCTGCTCCAGTTCGATGCGCGTAGTATCTACACTTTCGATCAGCCCCTGTATTTTTTTTCCAAGCGCCTTCACTTCGTCGGGTTCGTCAAGCGAGACGCCCCCGTCGCGGTTAGCGGTAAGCGCAAGAAGCCGAATCGGCACCAGCACCCTGTTCAAAAGCAATACCCCAAGCGTAATCCCCAGGCCCAGGGCGCAAATCATGGCCAGGATTGCGGTGGTATCGAAGAATTTCACCTGCACCTTGATATCCTCGGAGATTGAACCGACCCTGTCATACTGGGCCCGTTTGAACTGCTCGCAAAGGTCCCTCACGGCGTAAAAGGGGTTGCGGACTTCCTTGTGCAGCGCGTACCCTTCTTCGCGTCTTCCGGCTTTATAGAGCTCGATTGCCTGTTCGCGCTGATTCGTATATCGAATGTATTTCGATTCAATATCGTTTAACAGTTCACGCTCACGATCGGAGTCGGCAAATTCGCGGGCTTTTTTCAGCCAGCTTTCGAATTCGTACCGGTGCTGATCGATTTGCGTCAGCCATTCGCTGTTCCCGTCGATATAATAATAACTCAGGAGACCTCTTTGCATTGCGAGGGAGCTTTCCAGTTCCTGGCTGACATTGAGCGCTGCGACTTTGGTCCTGATTACCGAAGAAACGGCGCTGTCCATCAGGTGCACCATCCATATGGTAGTCGAGCCGCCCAGCATGGCGATAACCACCAGTGTGCCGATAGCGAACATTATTTTAGCTCTGAGGCTGAAGCGTTTTAGCATTTAGATTCCTTTAGGTTCACTTCTCGCCGGTCGGGAAGAGCAGAAGCGCGCCGTCGTAGCCGGAACATATCCGCGGAACGAGGTCCTTTGCCCAGAACGCTCCAATTCCGGCCATTCCCCTCGTGGCCATTACGACCATGTCGGCCTGTCTTGCGGCGGCGGCGCCGACAACCGCGGGTTCGGCATCACCGCGATCAACGCTTCCGCTCGCCTCGATATTCCGGGAAATCAGCAACTGAAGCTGTTCTTTCAAGCGGACGCTAGTCTGTTCGGTTTCCAAATCCAGTAACATACGGGTCGTCTGCGGGACAAGGCGTCCGCCGGGAATTTCCTCCGGCCTGACGCTGCCCGAGGTCGGCACAACGTATAATAGGTGCAGTTTCGCTTCGAATATCATCGCCAGTTCCGAACAGGCGGTCAAGACCGGCTCGCTGTGCGATGTGAGGTCCATAAGGGCAATTATGCTGCGGGGGCCAAAATCGGGAGCACGCCCGTTTTCATCGGTCTCTATAAGAGCTACGGGTGTGCGTCCATGTGTGAGCACCTGCTCGGCATTGGTTCCGAATACAAATCTTTTCAACCCACCGCTTCCGTGCTTGCACAGGACAATGAGGTCCTGTTCCAATTCTTCGGCGTGTTCGGCGATGCACCTGGGCACGTCGCCCTGCGGGACTTCGTGTACGTGGCTCGAAACACTCAGTCCCCAGCCTTTGAGCCTTTCGGTGATCAATGCCAGATAGCGTTCAGCGCCTTCGACGTTCTGGAGGTGCCTATCACCATGTATGCTGCTCGGGGGGCGTTTTTCTATCACGTGAAGAAGTTTCACCGCGCACCCAAGTCCTTCCGCAAGCCTCCTTACGACCGGAAGAACCGATTGAGCGAGTTTTGACCCGTCGAGAGGAACAAGCAGATTCGAAAACATAGAGCCTCCACATAATCCGGACACGTAAGTGTCAATCGCCCCCGGCCGCCATGCTGTAGAGCAGGTAGATATTCAGCGCCAGAATCAGTATGGTCGTAATCCATGCGAGAAAAGAGGTGAACGGCCTGTTTACCAGGGGCCCCATTATTTTTTTGTTCGCGGTAAAAACAACCAGCGGGACCACCGCAAACGGAAGCCCGAAGCTGAGCACAACCTGACTGATCACGAGCGTGTTCGTGGGGTCCAGTCCCACGGCCAGAACGGCCAGTGAGGGCAGGACCGTAATCAGACGCCTGATCCAAAGCGGGATTTTGAAATGGATGAATCCCTGCATGACCACCTGGCCGGCCATGGTGCCTACCGCCGAAGAAGACAGGCCCGCGGCAATCAGCGCGATTGCGAAAATATTGCCCGCCGCCGGTCCCAGAATTGGGGAGACCGTCCTGTAGGCTTCCTCGAGTGTTCCGATCTCGCGCAATCCTTGAGCGTAAAAGGTCGAGGCGGCCATAATCAGCATTGCCGCGTTAACCGCCCCGGCGATTGTCATCGCTATTGCCACATCTATGACTTCAAAGTGGAACAGCCTTTTGAGCTTATCGATGTCCTTGACGATTATTCGCCCCTGGGTCAAGGCGGAATGAAGGAATATGACGTGAGGCATGACTGTTGCCCCCAGAATGCCGGCGGCAAGCACAACCCCTTCCCTGTTCCCGAAGCGCGGGATAAAAAGTGAGGCCGCGATCTGCGCGGGTTCGGGTTTGACCAGGAATATTTCAATCACGTAGCTTACCGCCACAATACCTATCATTGCGGTAATTATGACCTCGAAAGGCCGAAAACCGTAGCGTTGCAGGCCAAGGACCAGAAAGGTTGCGACAGCAGTCAGAAGCCCGGCCCAGATAAGAGGGATGTGGAACAACAGGAAAAGCCCAACAGCGGTCCCCACGAATTCGGCAAGGTCGGTTGCTATGGCGACGATTTCAAGTATAACCCACATTACCCAGACAAGCGGGCCCGGAAAATGATTCCTGCACAGTTCCGCCAGATTCAGGCCGGTGGCGATGCCCAGCTTTGCCGAAAGGATTTGAACGAGCATCGCCATTAAATTACTTATTACTATGACCCAGATAAGAGTGTAGCCGAGTCGCGCACCGCCCTGGATGTTCGTGGCGAAGTTTCCCGGATCGATGTACGCAACCGCGGCGATGAACGCCGGCCCAAGGAAAGGCAAAAGCCTTTTTTGCCAGGGGACTGTCTCTCGGGCCAGAACCTTCTCGGCCGCCGAAATAGTGCCGGAGTCAAAAGTGCCGGGTTTGTTTTCCGGTCGGTCGTGCCGCACGCCGTATCCTTTCATTGCAGATCCGGGACAGCTTGTTAGAATTAGTAGTTTAGCTTTAATAATTATTGATTCGCGGGGGTCCAGCCTCCGATTTCAAATTCATTTATTTTCTCCGATTCTGGTTTTCCGATAAATAAGAATTAGTTTGCGATTTGGAAACCAGGAAGCGACGGCACTGAATTCAGGACTGCAGGGCCCAATATGTTCAATGCACTGGATTTCATTCTCAAGAAACTTAAAATACGCAGGAAGAGGATTGCGGCCGATACGTTCACCAGTGTGTTTCGGTCCAAATACGATAACTTCAAGGCGATCCTGGACTCCAATGCGGAGCTTTCGAAAATAATATCCGAACTGGAAGACAAACTCCATGGACATGAAGTGTTCGGGATGACCTACATCAAGTCCCGGAGCGCCAGGGCAGTCTTCCACGCCTTGAGAATGATCAGGAACTTCGATGCACTTTCGAATCGAAAATTCCCGGCTCTTTTTGACGTTCTTGAAAGGCTTAACGCCGAGATAAAAGCAGAACTCGACGATCTGAAGCAACAGCCGTCCGATTGCGGCTTGGTCCTTCCCTATTCTGATATTACCACGGAAAAAGTTGATCTTGTCGGCGGCAAAAACGCAAATTTGGGAGAAATCCAAAATCGGCTCAATCTCCCCGTGCCCAAAGGATTCGCGATCACCACCGAAGCCTGCCGGTTCTTCTTGGCTGAAAATGATCTGACCGACCAGATTGCGATGAAAAAAATGGCCCTGGACCCCGACGATCCCGAGTCGATGAATTCGATCAGCGAGGAAATCCAGAGGCTGATCGTATCCGCATCCATTCCCGAAAAGCTGCAAGACGAACTCCTGAGCGGCTACGATTCCATTGCCGGGCCCGAGGACAGGTCCAGCGGCCCTATGGGTCCGCCTCGGATTTCGATGCGCAGCAGCGCTGTAGGCGAGGATAGTGAGCTTTCGTTTGCCGGCCAGTACCTTTCCGTTCTCAATGTGACTCGCGAAAAGATGCTCACGGCCTATAAGCGCATCATCGGGAGCCTTTTTACCTCGCGGGCCATTTCCTACAGGCTCATGAAGGGAATTCCGGACGAGGACTGCGCAATGAGCGTCGGGTGCATCACGATGATAGATTCGGTTGCCGGCGGCGTGATCTATTCTAGACATCCCTTCGACTCCCGCAATGAAAACATCCTCATCTCAGCGGTCTGGGGCCTTGGATCGTATGCCGTCGATGGTGCAATAACGCCTGACAGTTACACGGTGTCCAGGAAGTTGGAAATTCTCGACAAAAATATTGAAATCAAGGCGGTCAAACTGACCGGCGGTCCCCAGGGAGGATCGCAGGAAGAAACTGTTTCGGAAACAGACCGGCAACGCGCGTGTCTTTCCGACCCGCAGATATTGACTCTGGCGGAATACGCCCTGAGGCTGGAAGACCATTACGGTTCGCCTCAGGATATCGAATGGGCGCTCGACGGCGAGGAAAAGCTGTTTATCCTTCAAACCCGCCGGCTGGTTGGAGGACCCAGGATCCCAATCGAGGTGCCGCAAAACCTCGCGGTGGATCAGCCGCCACTGCTTGAAACCGGCTCGCCGGCCTTTCCGGGCATCGGATGCGGAAAGGCGCACAAAGTGATGAGCGAGGACGATCTTCTGAGTTTTCCCGAAGGCGGTGTCCTCGTCGCAGTCCAGCCTTCTCCTAAATACATGGTCGTAATGCCCAAAGCCAGGGCCATAGTTACCGATTTTGGCAGCGTAACCGGCCACATGGCCTCTTTGGCCAGGGAATTCTCAATACCCACCCTGCTCGACACCAAAAAGGCGACCTCGGTCATCCCGGATGGCGCCGACATCACCGTGGATGCATTTTCCTGCAAGGTTTACCGGGGCGTAATCTCACAGCTGCTCGAACTGCAACGAAAGCCGGACCATTCCCTCAAGGGGACCCACGTTTACGAAACTTTGAAACGAATAGCGGCAATAATTACCCCACTGCATCTCATCGACCCCAGATCAGCCGAATTTGCACCGGAAAACTGCCGCTCGATCCAAGACGTGATGCGGTTCGTTCACGAACTTTGCTACACGGAGATGTTCAAAATCGGAGATTTCGTATCCGGAGATGAAGGGTTCGCAATCAAGCTGATCGCCCCGATTCCGTTGGATCTCTTCCTGATAGATCTTGGCGGCGGGATTTCACCAAAGGCGGCCAATCTCCGAAAAGTGAGGCCGGACCAAATTGCTTCAGTTCCCTTGACGGCGCTGCTGAAAGGACTGCTCAATGAGGACCTCAGCACGTTTCGCCCTCGTCCGATAGAGCTTAAAGGCTTTCTTGCCGTCATGGGAGAGCAGATGCTCAATCCACACATCCAGGCGGAACGCTTTGGAGAGCGAAGCTATGCAATAATTTCCGACAAGTATCTCAATTTCAGTTCGCGCGTGGGGTATCACTATGGGGTCCTGGACTCTTACTGTGGCGCAACCCTGAGCAAAAACTACATAACCTTTTCCTTTAAGGGCGGAGCTGCCGACGAGGTGCGCCGAAACAGGCGGGCGCGGGCCATTGCCCTTATCTTGGAGTCCATCGGCATGAGGGTTGAGGTGAAGGCGGACAGGGTGGATGCGAAAGCTCAAAAGCTGGAGGCGTCCATACTTATGGAAAACCTCGATATCATCGGCAGACTGTTCCAGTTCACCAGGCAACTCGACATGCTCATGATCGATGAAAACATGGTGGGGGTTGCCGCTAAATCTTTTCGCGAGGGGAAATACACCTTATGAGCGCCTCCCGGACCGAAAATTCCTGACCCGATGAGGCAAGGCGTGTTCTTAAAAAAAGGGAGAAACCGGCTTGAAAAGTTATCGCAAAGAGTTGTGGTTCAATGCCCCAACACGCCTGGCCTTCATCAATATCACGCAAGAGGTCGAGGAATGTCTTCGTGAAAGCGGCATACGGGAAGGGTTCGTTCTTGTCAACGCAATGCACATCACCGCTTCGGTGTTCATTAACGACGATGAGCGCGGGCTTCATCACGATTACGCCCAATGGCTCGAAAACCTCGCCCCGCACGAACCCGTAAACAAGTACCGCCACAACGACAGCGGCGAAGACAACGCCGACGCCCACATGAAGCGCCAGATCATGGGCCGCGAAGTGATGGTAGCCATAACAGCGGGCAAACTCGACTTCGGCCCCTGGGAGCAGATTTTCTATGGTGAATTCGATGGACGCAGGCGAAAACGGGTGCTCGTTAAAATCATCGGCGACTAAGACTGAAAACCGCCCCCCGCTTGCCGTATAATCAATTTTTCTTTACCAGACATCCGGGACTTACCTCGATTAACGGATCGACTTTGGCCATAGCATCCGTATCTGAAACCGTTTCCACCCTGATCTGCCCCAACGGCCGCCCTTTTGCATCCAGCAGGACCAACTCGGAGCCCCGCTCCAGACCGTGATTGCTTCCGAGGCCGAAATAGATGGAAACTCCCGTCTCATCCTTTTGGACGTGGAAAACTTCCGCTTCTCCCCGCAGGGCCATGAGGCGGTCCTTTTTCCCGGAAATTACGTAAAGGCACAGGCAGGTGAGCAGCGTGGCCGAGAAAAAAATACCGGCCCCCACCCAGGGCGAAACTCCCGAATAGCGCTCGATGATCGAGTTTGATGCGTCAAGCCGGGCTTCGCGGTCCTTGTACACGATGAGGTGAAAAGTGTTTGCTCCAACCCTTTTCTGATCTTCTTTTCCGAATACCGTAACTATATAGTCGCCGGGAACGATCTCCGGGCTGAGATCGACTCTTCCTCGCCACATCCTCGTTCCCAACCAGAACCCGGAGATCACCTCTCTGAGAAAAACGTATACGGCGGGGGAGTTGGTTTCAAAATCCATCCCGTCGACAGTTCCCACTTCCGGCGCCATGGGACCCGTCAGCTTTAGGCTCTCACCCGGCAGAAGCCGAAAACTGTTGGACGGCCGGCGAAGATGGTCCACACCACCATCGATAATCGATATTATGAAAAGGCAGCACAATACGGCGCCGGCCAGAGAAATCCGGTCCTTCCAGGCTATAGTCCTGTCAAGCTCCACTTTTAGAGATTCTTCCTTAGAGCCAGGCGTAGTTCACTGAGACGCGGAGGACGCAGCGCAGAGCGGCACGAAGACCTTTGACAGGATTTACAGGATTAACAGGAAAACAACAGACCAAAGGCAAAACGGGAGCCGTTTCAATCCTGTTAATCCAGTCTAAATCATCTGTCCTTCGTCTTTTCTGCTGGTGAACGTCCTGTCTACTTCTTAAAGATGTCCGTTTTGGAAATGTTCATGAACCGCAGGGCTTTCCCCTCTTCCTTGTAGTATATCCGGACTTCGTCGCCCGCATCCCAGGTATATTCCGGAAGGCTGAAATACTTCTCCGGCAGGGAAAAAGTAGTGAGGGTTTTCAGCCGTGAGGAAAAAACCGTGATCGTTTTCTTTTCCTTGTCTACGATCGGAAACGGCTTGGTCTTCTTCGTCGATGCGTCAAAGACGAGCGGATCATCCTTGCTGAGGTTTTCTTTCTGGTCGATCAGGGTATAAGAGATCGTCTCGAATTTCCCGGCTTCAGGATCGAAGAGGGTAATCTGATTATTCCTGGTGTCCAGCTTCAGCCGCAGCCCGGCCTTTGGCTCAGGTCCGGTCTCGGCCGGGTCCCCGGGCATAGTGTAGACCAGCGCGGGCAGATATGAATAGTCCGGGTTTTGGGAATCGTTCTTCAAATCACGGATGATTGTCACCGTGCCTTTTTCCTTGTCGAATTTGACGACCCTTCCCTGATCGACCTTACCGTAGTCGCATGAAGCCAAAAAAATCAGGGGCAGGATCAAAAGAATCGCCAATATCAACTTGTGATACCTTGCCATTATGTGTCTCCCCTTCATTTCTGTATCCGTTATGAGGCCAAAATCAACCGCCGTGCGAAGCGAGCGAGGCTTTTTTCGCTGCAACCTCGAGCTTTGCCCCCTGAACCATCCTCACCGTTATGTAAATTGCAAGTGCGCTGACCACTGAAAGCACCACGATAGTTGCGGCGATGTCGCAAAAGGCACTCAAAACCGGGAAGTAGGTCGGGATAAGTTTCAAAATAACGGAGATACCACAGCCGATAACCGCCAAGCCGAATGCTATACGAATTCCATAGCCCTTGATGTACTTCGTGGCCACCGTGCCGACTTGAGCGCCGACAGCGGCCCCAATGAGCATGATCAGAGCGGCGACGAGTTCAGTACGTCCCTTAAAGGTGTATGAAGCAGCGCCATAAAGGCCGGACATCATAACCTCGAAAAGGTCCGTTCCAACCGCAATATGCGTTGGGCAGCCAACGATGTAGATAAGCGAGGGCATACGGATCAGACCGCCGCCGATACCGAGAATGCCGGCAAGCCAGCCCGTTAAAAAGCTGACCATGATGGGGAGCCACGCGGAACAGTAAATGCCGGCGGTCGTGAGATGGATCATCGGGGGAATTTTAATCTTATGAAAAGTCTTGTGCCATTCCAGACCGGTAGCCAGTTTATCGAGTTCTTTGCCTGCTCTTAGGGCTTCTCTTTCCTTTTTCTTCCGCTTTGCCACGTCGGAAAAAACCATGTAAGTAATGAACATCAGCAGCACGATATAAAGCCATCGCACAACAAGCTCAACCCTGCCGATTCGTTCGAGCCACATGATCATCTGGGCGCCTGCCTCGAACCCGACGATCGTCCCGAACAGCATGATAAAACCAAGTTTATAATCAACGTTGCCGAACCTTCCGTGGCGCATGGTGGAGATCAGCGATTTTCCGGCCATGTGCGCGATATCCGTCCCGATTGCGAAGGCCATTGGAAAACCAAGAATATTGAGACCGGGGGTTACCATCCACGCTCCGCCCATACCGAAAAAACCGCCTATGACACCTACACCGATTCCGAGGATGATCAGACCCGGCCAGAATATCTTGACGCCCGCGATGGGCATCAGAATGTATAACCAATCCATGTTCTACCTCCTGAGCAGCATGAGATTTTCCAACCGTGATCAATGTTCGGCCAAGTCCCGGTGTTCGAGGTCAATGCCTATCCAGGTCATGACAACGTCGGCTATCAACCCGAAAATAACTCCGACCAGCGGTATTATGATGACCGTGAGAAGAGTGAACTCGATACGGCTGTTGTTGTACATGTTAGCCCACCATCTCATGATGCCGTCCAGCTTTCTGGTGTCCGCCACCAGCACCATCGGCGCCACGGCCCCCCCGCCGGCAGCAAAAGCCAAACTGGGGAGCGACAGCGCAAGAAAACAAGAAATGTAGAGCCGCTTGAGAATCCTACCCATGTTCGTTTACCTCCTAAGTGTTGAATGATTCGATCCGGGGTCCCTCGTCGATGTTCCAATTCTTCATATCATTTTGTTCTCCGGTTCGCAAAAAAACTCAGCGTCTTTGGAGCAATTAGCATGCCATCGTTCGGAACCGTTTCTGTCTGAATATATCAGTGTTTACGACATGTTATAGAGTGGCGAGGAGGCTGTTGCGGTATTGCCGCGCCGCACTGGAACTATAATGTGACAGCGTGAAACTATGAGTGGACACAAAACGAGTCAGCATACACCAACGGACGCTGAGAGATCGTCTATTAACTTTCTGAGCGAACTCACCATGATGGGTTTTATAAAGTAGCCCCTGGCGCCCATTTCCAAGGCTTTTTTTATCATAGCCCTCTCATCGAGGTAGGCGTCCACGATTACGACTGTCCGGCAGACCGTTTCCCGCATAGAGTCCAGCAGTAGGAAATGGTCCTGCTGGAGTGTGGAGACATCGGCGAGAAGAAAGCTGAAGGTGATTTCAGAAAGAAGGCTCCTGGCTTCTTGAGAGGTGTTCACCCAATAGCACTTGTAGCCTTCGCGGTGGCATTCGAGCGCTCTGGAGAAAAGCTCGGCGGTGTCCCTTTCGGGATCGAGTATGAGAATATTTTTTCGGCTCTTTTCAACCATTCCGAACCCCTGAACCGGGGCCGCTTTTAATATGATCTCAGCGCATAGGGCGGCAAATCATGCGGTGAAATTTGGCGCGGTATTTCTCTTTAGTTCAAAGTCCATGCCAGAATCTCGAACAGTGGCCGCGGTACGGAGAGTCCATCAAACAGGCGGGCCATGCGTGACTTCGTCGCAGGCCGGTAAAACGATTCTGAAGGTAGTTCCGGAAGCGCCGGGCGCTTCTTCTTCGCTTAAACTGGAGCACTCTATCGAGCCTCCGTACCTGGTTATTATTCCGTAGCTTACCGAAAGGCCCAACCCCGTTCCTTCACCAACCTTCTTGGTGGTAAAAAAGGGATCGAAAATCTTGCCCAGGGATTCTCTCCTGATTCCGGACCCCGTATCCATAACGATGGCTTCGATTTCTTTTCCGCCTGACACGGAGCCGGTTTCTATTCTAAGTGCTCCATCTCCGTCCATCGCCTGCACGGCGTTATTAATCAAATTGAGAAAGACCTGCTGAAGACCGATCGAATCTCCTCTCACGGGCGGAAGGTCCGGGGAAAGAGCGAGGACCAGTTCTATGTTATTGATATCGAGGGTATGCTTCACGACCGATACGATGGACTCGATATTCGAATTAAGATCACAGCATCCCTCGTTTTCATCTCTTATCCTGGCGAAGCTCAGAAGTCTTTCGACGATGCTCTTGCAGTGCAGGCCGTGTCTTTCAATGGTCTTGAGGTCGTTGTATTCCATGGAGGCAGGGTCCATCTTCTCGAGGAGCAAATCGCAAAAGCCGAGCATTATTCCAATGGGATTGTTTATTTCGTGGGCGACACCGGCAGCCATGGTGCCAAGGGAGGCGAGCTTTTCGGCATTTATGAGCTGCTGTTCGATGTCCTTTCTTTCGGTAATATCTCTGGCGATGGCCAGTGCAAAGTCTTCGCCTCCTTCCCCTTTTACGGGAATATACTGAATATTGAACCATAGATTTCCGGAGGGCAGGGTCAAACGTGTTTCGATTTTCTGGCCCTTTCCGGAAGCGAGGGCCTTCCGAACGTAATTCAATTGCTCATAAACCTGTTTTTTTGGCAGAAACCGGTAGAGGCTCTGGCCTGTCATATCCTGGACCTTGACCCCGAAAATACGAGACATATGCTTGTTTGCGGTTCTTGTCAGCCCGTCCCGATCCATGGTGAAGATTAGGTCTTCGGCGCTTTCCACCAGTGAGCGGTACTTGGTTTCCGAGCTTTCAAGCTCATCGGCGTATTTCCGGATATTTTCCGTTTTGGCCGCGACTTCATGCTCCAGCACACTGGACCATCTAAGTTCATAGAGCACGACGAACAGGCTACCCAGGCAGAGGATGAACACAACCAGCGCCTGGAGGAGAAACTGCCTCGTATATACCGATTCTATGAGAGACTCGACCTCCTGGGCCGGGGCCGCCACGGCGACCGACCACGAATAATTCACATAAGGCCCTTCGATGTGCACCGGCGCGAAAGCGATCAGCTTTTCCATCGGTTTCACAATTTCCCGATGCCACCCCGAAACATATGAACCGGTCCCCTCTTTGCCCGTAATCATCTCTTCCCGCTGAATTTGATTGATTTCAGCAAACGAGAGACTGGGGTTCCGCATGGACCTCGCGTCGAAAGCGTTTTCGCCTATGAACGACTTTTCCGGGTGGTAGATGAACTTTCCATACGAGTCAATGGCCCAGGCATAGCCGCTTTTCCCGGAACGGATAGAGGGCATTATCCCATGCA
>Ga0187882_1003418_pt1 | contig 13680 bp, 8 predicted proteins | sample June2016WEW_19_1_3_FD_132991 | JGI IMG/M metagenome (GOLD analysis project Ga0187882, IMG submission 132991) | Peatland microbial communities from SPRUCE experiment site at the Marcell Experimental Forest, Minnesota, USA - June2016WEW_19_150 | ecosystem: Environmental > Terrestrial > Soil >...
CATCCGCAAGAAGATCTTCGAGCACATAGTCTGGTCGGCCTGCAACGATACGCGCCTGCGTGAACAACTTCACGCCGTTCTGCCAGTATTGCAGGTAGCGGCTAGTGGCACCCGCAAACGCCAAAATCAGGCACAGTGCAGTCACCGCCGGTACGACCCGAGGGAGAGCGGTCGCATGGACTAAGCCGCTTAAGCCCCAGGCGATGATGATAAAGAGACCGATGCAAGGAATGTAAGCGTAACGGTCGGCCATGGCTTGGCCGCCGACCTGAATAATTCCGATGACTGGAATCAGAGTTATGACAAAGAGAAACCAGCCCGTCGCAAGGTAGCGAACACGGTGAAAGTACAACACCGCCATCGTGATCGCTACCAAGATAACTGTCGATGCAATGACGTCGGACCGGGGCAAGGAGTGCCACGGGTGGGGGTAAAAGACGGCCAGCTTGGCTGGCCAAAACGTCTTCCCAATGTAAGCAACGTAGGACACGATGGCGTTTCCCAGGCGCAGGGAGAGCGGCTTATCTGCCACAGCACCGCCAGAACGCTGCGCGACCATGGTCACGGCGCAACTTGCAGCGCTCATCAATAGCAGTGGCAGCTTCTCCAGCGACAACCGCACCCACTTACGTCGAAAGGGGAGATCTTCGTACCTCTCCAAGGGCCAGTAGTCGAGCAACAGCAAGACCAGCGGGAGGCTCACGGCCATGGGCTTGGACATCAGCGCCAGCGCAAAGGCGGCGGCGACGACGAGATACTTTTTCCAGTCGGGCCGCCGAGCGTACCAGCCATAGGCGGCAACCGTGAGTAAGGAAAAAAAGGTGCAGAGCAGACTTTTTCTCTGCGCCACCCAGGCGACCGTTTCGATGTTCAGCGGGTGCGCGGCGAAGAGTGCGGCCACGAAAAAACTGCGCCACACGGAGCCGGTGGCCCTCTGCAGCAGCCAGAACAACAGTAGAACGTTGACTGCATGCAGCACGACGTTGACGAAGTGATGTGGTCCGGAATTCAGGCCAAACAGTTGACAATCCGCCATGTGGGAGATCCACGTGAGCGGATGCCAGTTGCCCTGGTGAAAACTGGTAAAAGCCCAAACCACATTGCCGAGATTCAAACCTGTGCTTACATGAATGTTCTTGGTGACATACGCACTGTCATCCCACACGAACTCATGATGCGTCACCCGGCCATACAACAGGAGGATGGCGAGTACAAGTAGTGCGCCCAGCAAGATCGGTTTCTGCCGCAAATCGCCAATCCATCGCTCAAAAGGAGTACCACTTAGGTGTGCAACAAAAGTTCGCGACAGACGTAGGTCCTCCCGGTTAGTATCTACTGCCGTTGTGCGCCACGCCGTGGCAAGTTAGAAAACACTGCCTCCGCGCAGTATCGACATAGGGTGGGAGGTTTCTACCGTAGGGACCTACTATCTGCGTATCGAAATTCATAAGATGTCTGTTTCTCGTGGCTGTACCACCTTGGACGCCATGCGCGGCATGACATACTGAACACGATGCCCCATCTCGCACAACATGGTCCCGGTGCTTTCCAAATACAGTATCTTGGCCGGTGCCGCTCAGATTGAGCTTGTTATCTAAATCATGGCACTTATCGCACAGCGCGTACGGGCTGCTGACTCTTGACGTGTATGCAATGCTAGCGAAGTTAGTGCCCGGGCCTTGTCCCGGAGGTGCATTCTCCTGGTATTGACGCTCCAGCACATGCGTCCATTTCGAGCCGTGCGGTCCATTTGGCGCCGTGCCCCCTGAATCCCGCGCAGCGTCATTGTTGTGGCAGTCGGTGCAATAGAGATAAGCGCGGCCTGTCAGGGATCGGCCTGTCGGGTTGCCATTCAGATCGAGCATATTTGGGCGCAGGCTCGGCGAGACCCCAGGTCTGGCCGGTTGGGACACATTGTGCCGCGCCACCGGCGAGTTAAAGTCAAGCCGGACGTTGTAAGGGTCAATTGACCATGTCGCCCGCACAGGCTCGCGCCCATACACATCATAGGTTGCGGATTGAGGCTTGTTGTTGCTGTCCGCGTGGCATTTGAAACAGATCTCGTATTGGTTGTTGGCAGGATTAACAATGCTCCCTGAGGAATTGATCCCCGAGACTCCGGCCAGGCTTTGTTGGACACGTGGCGGAAAAGGGGTGGTCGTAGCCTGGGCAACATGCGCGTTGTGACAATCAGCGCATTCTGAATGGCGCGAATCATTAACCGGCAGCCGCTCGGCAGGATCATGCGGTGGGGAGACGGGAGCTCCAATCGGATGTGTATAGGCGAGGCTGAGTTCGGCGATGATATTGAGCAACGGGGGACTTACATTCGCGCTCCCGCCATGACACGTGGCGCATGTATCCTCCTCTCCGCTACGCAGCAGCCGCGCACCTGTTCCTGAACTGTTGTGCCCCCTATGACAGCTTGCGCAAGCATTAATCGCTACGGTTGAGTACGGCAGCTGCGCGCCTCTATTGACGACATTCTTCGCTGTCGCGTGTTGGCCGGCGGACCAGCCGGCAAGTGCACCGCGCGTCGCATCATGGCAGGCCGTACACAGGGCGCTGTTGGCATTGCTGCGTACCATAAACTGCACTGACGTATCAAGGTTGGGCGTGTGCGGATTATGACAGGTAACACACTCGATCCTGTTGTCGAAGAGCTTTACCGCGGGATCGGAAGTGAGCGGTGGCAAGGCCGTCAGCGACAATTTAATCTCGCCATCGTCCACAGCGGGCATCGTAAACCCAAATGGATGATTTCTGCTCAAATCAGTTCCAAACCTAGCGGTCGAGGCTAGGGCACCCTGCACTTCGATTTTGCCGCTGGAATAGGTTTCGCCGATGGCGACGGTACCGTCATGGCAGCTCAGGCAAAGCTTGCTCCGGGTTGATATCTGGTTGTTCGTCTGCCTGTAAGTGCTGCTGGTATACGGAATGTAGGATGTGGTTGTCGAGAGCTGCTGGTTCCAGAGGGGATGCGGGGCTCTTGAATCGGCATTGTGCAATGCGTGGCAGAAAAGACACACGCGCGTCTCGCTGGTTGCCTTGACCGACCCAGGGCCGCTAACGGACAAATCATGCCGCGATGCCTGAACCGAACTCGCCTGCGCATATGTGGCCACCGGCGTCAGCACCAACACCATTACCACCGCCCACCGCTTCAGCCACCTCAATGCTGGTCTCCCGCCGCACGCTTCGCACTTATAAACTGGAATATTTGTACACGCTGATTGTAGGAATCGGCGACGTAGACGCGATCGCTCGCGTCAATCCACAGTCCCGAGGGAAGCTGCAACTCCCCCGGCCCGCCGCCGCTTCGGCCGAACGTGTACAGCAGGGTTCCGTTGCGGTCAAACACCTGCACAGCTTCCAGAAGAGCGTCCACCAAATAGATGTTTCCTTCGCTGTCCACCGACATTCCCTTCGGGCGAAAGAGAGTGCCGATACTGGCGCCTTGCTCGCCGAACTGGGCCAGGAAGTGACCCTGGCGGTCCAGTATCTGTACCCGGAAGTTCATCGCATCGACGACCAATAGGTCGTTGCCGCGCAGCACGAGCTCGGTGGGGAAGTTGAACTCGCCCGGTCCACTGCCGCGGCTGCCAAATTCGCGCAGCACATGCCCCTGTAGATCCATGACGAAGATCTTGTCGCGCAGCGTGTCGCTCACAAACAGCTCACCTTGCTGCTGATCAATGGCAATGCCGGTTGCACGCTTGAAGAAGCCCTCGTTCTTGGCGACGGATCCGATAAACCTTCGGAACTTGCCGTCCGCATCGAAGACGAAAATTTTCCCGCTGAGCGAATCGGTCACATAGATATTGTCCTGGGCATCAACGGCAACACCGATCGGCGATAGAAGATCCTCGCCTTTGCCGCCCTCCAAACGATGATATTTTTTCTTGTCAAAATCGAAGATGTGAACGGCCATTGAGCCCGGGTCCGCGACGATGATGCGTCCACGGGAATCGGTCGTGATGCCATACGGGCGAATCAGTTGGCGGTAATCCGGCGGGCCAGCCGCGAAATCCAGGGCCCGTTTCCAGAAGGAAGGGTTAGGATTCAATTCCTTTTCCGACGAGAAAGCGCGCAGGAATTCCAGGCGCCGTCCGCCGTCCATCGTGATCACCGGCACTGCCAGCGCAGGATTCGACTCTCGTCGAGTTCCGGATCCCGGCTGCGAAATGGACAGCACGAGCGCGCACCCTAGCAACAGTGCGGCGCTTACTCTTTTCGTCGTCGCTCTTCTCAATGCGCCTCACATTCTGACTAGTATAGTCGGAAAACGCGCTCAACCTGAAAGAACAGCAGTCTAGTCTCATAACCCGATGGACTAACGCCCAACATTTGCGTTTGCTTCATGTATCCCGCAATCAGGCGGAGGCGCCGGAGCTTGTAAGAGCCGTGCAGGTTGATCAAGTCGAACTCGGTGGACGGCAGGTGGTCGGTAGTGTAATTGAAATGGTACCAATAGCCCTGCAGCAGTAACCGGCCTTTCCTTGATCGATAGGATCCCGTTAGGGTCGTGCCGCTGGTAGTGCTCGGGACCGCGGTTCCCAAGACAGGGTTAAGAATCTGGGGGCTGTTGACGTAAATTAAGCCGGTGCCCATTTGCAGCGCCAGGCCACTACCGTACTGGTAGCCCGCGGACAACTTCAGGCCGTGATATCCGGCGCCCAGGGCGATGCCCTCTGTCTTGCTCTGGTCGTAGATCGACGGTTGATTGGCAGCCATTTCGTCCAGCAGGAAACTGCCGGTCAGGGTCCACTGCCCCACGGGCCGGGTTAGGGAAGCCAGCCCACCGTAGTCATGATAAGGGTACGGGATTCCGTCGTCCTTGATCGTGCCTGTTGACACGTGTGCTGAAGCCGCGAGTTGGAATTGGTCGGGCAGATACTGGCCCAGGTTCACGGAGCCCGTATCCACGTCTGTGTCTTGGAAAAGGAGGCTGTAAGAAGGAGCCGTGCTCTGGGTCGTATTCCCCGCTCCGGCTGTAGCGTTCTCGCTCAGCACCTCGACCTGCGTCGACGTATCGCTATGCGAATAGCCAGTCGAGAGCCATCCGGAGCGCCACTTGCGGCTATAACCCAAGCCTGCGCTCCACAACGTCGATGTGCCCGAGTCCGGAGACGTACGGCTCTCTCCGACCGCCCCATTGAGCGAGAACCCATGGCCCAGCTGGTATCCCACCCCCCCGTTAAGACTCAAGTTCGTGTATGGCGCCGATAAATAGGTGGGCGGCACCGTACTCGCAGGTGCGGGGCTGCCGCCAATGCCGGGAACGCCCGCTCCAGCGAGGGCTTGCTGCACTTCGGAAGCCTGCAAGTTGCTGGTGTATAGCGCTTGCAGCGACGTGGTGAGTCTTTGCATTGGTTGGGAGGTAAGACTGGCGTTGGCGGTTCGCGCAGTGAAATTCGTCTCCGAGCTGTCGAAGTTAAACTCCGATTCGGTCTGGTCGGCATTCACAGCCAGCGTGGAATGGAGCGGCAACAATCTTGAGGCGACAAAGCCGAGATCGCTTGTGGTGCCGTTGTCAGTTTGCACGCCACTCGTCAGGATATCGGGTGCTGTTGTCGTGACTTGTGAACGTAGATACCGGCCCCCTAACTGCCACCCCCACACGTTGTAGTTGATGTGGGCGGAGAAATCGCGCACGTCATGGCCCTCTCCCCCGCCATACGCCTGGGGCAGGTCCGCACTGAAATCAGTGTCCGTGTAATTGAGGTTGACTGTGGGAAAATTCTTGAATCGCAGCAACCAGTTGGCGGCGAACACGCTACTGGTAACCTTGGTTTCCGCACCGCTCAGCACATCCTGGCCCGGGTTTGTAACGTTGCTCCTGTAATCTTCCCCGAAGGAACTGCCGCTTCTGGAATAAGAAAGGGTCAAGGGAAACGAACTGCCCTGCAGGATGATCCCCACCGCGCTAATGCCTGTTAACGCGTTGCCCATTTCCGTTCCAGGCACGGTGTCCCCGAGGGTGACCATGGGCTTGACCTGGAACTGCAAAATCCGGGGATCACGCCAATAACCGCTTAAGGTGGTCTCCAGCGTGGCGGACGGGCCGCTTTCGCTAGAAGCACCTTCCGAAAGATCGCCATAGCCAAACAAGATGCGTCCAGTGAGGCTGAGCGGGGGCTGTTCAGGGTCCTGTGCCCAAGCTCTTCCTCCCATGGCTGCCAGTACAAACCCCAAAATGGCCGCCAATTTCCTGGCGCAACTATGACTCATAACATCTGAACCTCGGCTTTGCTGCGCAGCAACTGCTCAAATTCTTTTGCGCGCTTCTCGCGCCGTTCCGATGCCAAGCGTTGACGGATAGAGGCGGACATTTCGGTAAACGACATTTGCCGCTTCGGCTGGTGCTCGTTGGCGCGCAGGATCACATATCCGCTGGAGGATTCCACCACGTCGCTGGTCTCCCCCGCTTTCATGCTGAACACGGCCTCCTCGAGGTCCGGAGTTACCGTGCCGCGGTGAACCCAGCGGTGATCGCCCATCATCACCCGCCAGTCGTCCTCCGAGAGCTGCTGGGCCAGCATGCCAAACTCTTCGTAGTCCTTCGCCGCTTTGGCCTTCACCAGGATCTGCTCGGCAATGTGGTGCGCCTGCTGCTTTTGCTCGGCGCTGGCGTTGCCGGGGAACTTGATGGTGATGGTTTGTAACCAGACGGCCTCGGGACGAACATACTGGGCCTTATGGCTCTGGTAGTAGGCGCGCTCCGCTTCCGCGGTGACCACCGACTTGCGCGTAACTTCGGCGTCCCAGAGCTGTTCCACCAGCATGACACGGCGCAGTGCGCGCTCGTAGGCCGCGACCGAACCATACTGCTTGGTGGCTGCTGCCTCATACGCCTGGCGCGAGGGGAACCCTTGCCGGATCTGCTGCAGGCGTTTTTGCCATTTCAGCGGTGGTATCTGAAGATTGCGGCGCCGCGCTTCCTGATAGACCAGTTCGTGCAGTACCAGCTCGTGTATGGCCTTTTGCCTTATCTCCGCTTCGGCGCCGGCCGGAACGCGGCCCCCGTGGATGGAGTAATAGGGGAAGAGGCGCTGCATCTCTTGGTCGAGTTGTGCTTCCGTGAGCACCACCCCATTGACACGCACAATCTGCGTCAGCGGCGGTTTGGCCGGTTCCCCTGCCCCTTCACTCGCAACTGCCGCGCGTGATGGATCCCCCGGCGCCGGGGCCGACATTGTCGGCTGGTGAGAGGATTCCAGGGGCATCTGGGCGAGCAGACGTAGCGGTAGCCCGGCAAGAAAAACTGCGGTAGTTATAATCGTTATAACGAAGTTCTGTTTCATAGGTTCATACCAAAAAGCCGAACAAAGTTCCGGAACATTTTCGTTCCTCCCTCCGGGAGGAAAATTATAGAAACTCCAGCTACTTGGGCGAACTTGGTGCCTCCTGGGCCGGTTGGTTGGCCGGCTCTGCTCCCTTCCCGGCGGCGTCTGGCTTCTGCTGCGGTTGGGCGGCCAGCTTTGCCTTCAGCTCCTCCAGTTCCTTCTGTAGCTCTTCAATCGTCGGTCCCGAAGAACCTGCCGCTTTGGCCGCCGACTGCGCCGCTGGCGGCACTTTTCCTGGTGTGGCTGTCTGGCTGCTGGCGGCGGCCGGAGTGGCTCCCACTTTAGGAACCTTGCGCCCCTCCTTGGCGGCGGCCGCCTCTGCGTCCGTGATGTAGTGGAACACCTCGATGCGCGGCGGGAACTGGTCCACGGCAATGATCCGGTTTTGGCTGTCAGCAGCGAGGCCGGCCATCAACATGAATTGTCCCGGACGCCAGCCGTAGCTGCCAAGGGACAGCAGCGGCTTTCCCTCCGGCGAAAAGACTTGCAGGCGATTAAGTTGCGCATCGGCGACGTACACGTGACCGTCGGCGTCAATAGCAATTCCTTTAGGACGGCCGAGCATCCCCGGCCCGTCGCCGCGTTTCCCCCAGACGCGAACGAAGTTGCCGTCAGTGTCGTAAACGAATACGCGCGGAACTATGGCATCGGTGATGTAAAGCAAGCCGTCCGGATCGATGGCAATGCTGTTGGGATTGGTCAGAGCGCCCGTCCTGTCAGCGTCCTTGTCTTTGATCTCCGCGAAGTAGCGGAGAAGTTTGAGACTATCGAGGTCGAAGACCGCAATGCGCTTGCCGGCAACGTCAGCGACGTAGAGGCGGCGCAGAGGATTATCGACCGCCAGTCCGGCGGGGCGTTGCAAGTCGTCGGTGCCAAAGACGCTCTCGACGTTGCCATCGGGCCCAAAGCAGGTAATTTGGTGCAATTTAGAATCGGAGACGAATAGCCGGTCCCGCTCGTCCACCGCAACCCCGATGGGACCCTGTAGGTTTGCCGGCGCTTTGTCGCCCCGGAATTCGAGTTTCTTGTTTTGAATGTCGAAGACAAATATCTCGTTCTGGGCGGTGTCGGCGACGTACACGTGGCCCTTGGAATCCACCGCCACCCCGTAGGGCTTTCTCATCCTCGCCCGTTCTTCCGGCGCAATGTTGACGCCGGCTATACGCTCCAGTACGCCACCCTTCGCCTGTTTCTTCCCAAGAAGGTCGAGTTCACCGAAGTACTCGCCGAGATAACGAATGCGCGGTTGATCCGGCGGCGGCGGCCATACCAGCGTCGAGATATCAACCTGCGGAGCGGCTTTCTTCTTGCCGCCTGCCCACGCGGACGGCAGCAGGACCAATATCAAGCTGGCGGCCAGAGCTGCCCGGCCCAGCACCCGCAGACGAAAATGGTTCCCAAATCTCATGGTCTACTCCTGTTGTTGCTGCTGCTGCTTCTTCTTCTTTTTATCTTTTGCGTTTGTGGTGTTCTTCGCTGGTCTGGGTGTAATGAGCACCTTCAGATTCGCGTGACACTGCTCACACAGCGACCCGCTCTTGTCCGTGGCAGGAATCAGAAGATGCAAGCCTCCCCCGTGCGGGGTGTGGCAAGTCAGGCACGTCATCATTCTCAATTTCTGCGGATCGGTGGGATCCAACACACCGCCCACCGGATGCCCTGTCTGTGGATGTCCCCGCCCTCTGTCGTCCAAAAGCACCACGAACAATTGGCTCAAATAGTTCTCCGGCAGGAGGACGGCTCCGTCGAAGATGGTCACGTCGGTGCTATCCGCTACCTTCGCGCCTTTTGCATTCGCGCCGTGGCAGGTGAGGCAAAGTTGGTTGGTATCGGCGACGCGCAACAAGTGTTCGTGATCGCCGCCGTGAGGCGTATGGCAAACGCTGCATCCCTGCTGGTACGCGGGCTGGTGCAGCACCTTCTGGGTCTTCTGAATTTCCGCCTGGTCGGAGTGGCAGGTTTCACAGACGGCCACCGGATTGGGCTGGACAAATCTCGGGAAGCTGCCAGCGTGCGGGTTGTGGCAGTCGGTGCATTCGCCGGCCGCGCCGGGATGCTGCACCTTCGCCTTCTCAATCTGCTCGGCCTGGTCGGAGTGGCAGGTGACGCATATCTCCTTGGCGCTGGCCTGGGTCAGGACAACCTTGCCGTCCTTGGCGGGCTGATGGCACGTGTCGCAGGACTTGTCGGCGAAGGGCTGATGAAGATACTTCTGCATCAGCTTCGGCGATTTTGAATCGTGCGGATCATGACAGGAAGTGCAGCGGGCTCCCGCGAAGGGCTCGCCCTGGTGAGTCGCTACCAGCTTCGGGTCCTTGGTGTCATGGCAACCGAGGCACAGATCGGGAACGGCCTTGGTGAGGTGGAAATCAAATTCCTGCTTGCCGATTTCGCCCACTTTGTGAGTGACGTGACAGGCGTCGCATCCCATGTCGAGGGCGGCATGGCGGCTGCCCTTGTCGGGCACCTTCAGGCCTTGTTGATGACAGCCTAGGCACAGGTTATCGGCTTTGCCTCCGGTGGGGGGCTTGAGCAGCAGGTGCTCGTTGGACGAACTGTGGGCATCGTGGCACTTGAGACAATCCTGGGCTGCGGGAGCGTGAATCTGACGCTTGTTCGCAGGCGTGGGTTGCTTGTCGGCATGGCATTCGAAGCAGAGGGTCGCAATCCTCGCCGTTTTCAGGTTCACCCTGGTCGTGTCGGCCGTGTTCCGGATGAGGTGACAGGTCATGCATCCCATGCCTACGGCCGGGTGGATGTCCTTACCTTTTGTCTTGTCCTCGTGGCACTCGACACACTGAGGGGTGTCCGCGCTCTTTGCGAGTTGGACGGGGTGGACGCCTGCAAACGCGCAGCGCACCGAGGCAGGGAGGAATAGCAGCGCCAGGAGCAGCAAGATCTTGATCGCGGTCGCGACCTCTTGCTCCCCGTCTCTACCTGACAGTGTGCGATCGTTTAATACTCGCCTGATCATTGGGCCTCAGGTTAGAATGAGGTTGGCGAGCAACCGTGTGCGCACGTTGTTTGCCAAGAGGGCCAAGGCTGGGGCGTTCGCTGCTAAAGAATTCCCCGGCTTTGGACCTTATGCCATATCAAGAGGTTTGAATTCTTGATAGGGAGTTAAGCAACCATAACTACCTCCGTTGATTGGCCGAGGGTTCCTCCCCGGCCTTGCATCGGAGTTCATTTGACCTCTCATATGATCGTGTAAATCGCGCTAACAACCTTGCTGGCCCCATACCCGTTGAGGCCGGCAACAGCTTCGTTGGGGCAAACTTCCTCCGGGTGGAGTAACAGTGGTAATGAGCATCTTGCTCGCCGTCGGTCTGGAGGGGGAAAGGCAGGGCGATGAGCGTGATACGTCTGCGCGAGAAAGCCGATAACTGACTAGAAACACTCGCCTTACAATTTCCGGATCTCGGCTTCGACTGCCCCTAAATAGAAGGCTCGATTTTGCAACATGAGAATTACTGTGCGATTACACGCGAACATGCGTGGAATCCCACTCCATGCTTGTGCCATTATGCGCGATTTGAGTAAGATCCCGCACGCCGCGCCGCGTCAAAGATACTGATCAAATGTGATAGTTATCACATTCTATAGTGACGTGGAATGCCGCCGGACTATCATGCTCGGCAGAGTAACCGAGAGTTATATGTTTCTGTGGCAGATATCACACCGACATGTGATAAGTCTCACAACAGGTGGTCAGTTAGGACGCGAGCTACAGTGACGGGACAGGCAGATGGCCACAAGTAATGAGAGCGGGGAATGAAACGCAAGACTTAGGCCTCGTCCATGTGATCACCATCACATTCCCCAGTGACGCGGAATGCTGCCTGTCGTTCTCTCCGCCTTTAAGGTAAATTAGCAAAGTGGGGCTGCGGTAAGGCTCGCCCATACTGCAGGGGGCACGCTACTCTAGTCTTGATGCCCAGCGAAATCCGGGCTTCAAGCGCAAACAGACTACGGGGGGAAATTAGGGCATGGCGAATGAACCTACCACACGATCAACTGCGGGATCATCCTGGCAGGCTAAGCAGGTCTACGCGATGGCGCTAATCTGCCTCGTCGTTGGGCTGGCGACCGGATACCTGTTCCGCGGATCGCAATCGCCTGCGGTGCCAGCGCCACCCGCTGCCAATTCGCAGGCCAGCGCCCAGCCGTCTGCCCCTGCCGGCATGGGCGGCCAGATGCCCACCCTCGAACGGATGAAACAGATGGCCGACAAGCAGGCAGCGCCGTTGGACGAAAAGCTGAAGGGCGATCCGAACAACAGGAATCTGCTCATCCAGGCCGGAAACATCTACAAAGCTGCCCACCAGTTCAAGGAAGCGGCCGGCTACTACGGCAAGGCTCTGCAGGTCGATCCGAAGAACGTTGGCATTCGCACCGAGATGGCTTCGTGCCTGTACTTCAACGGCGATGTGGACGGGGCACTCAGCCAGTTGCAGCAGGCGTTGCACGATGACCCCAAAGATGTCAACGCGCTGTTCAACATCGGCATGATCAAGTGGCAGGGAAAAAAGGACGGCAAGGGAGCGCTAGCAGCGTGGCAGCAGCTGCTGAAGTCGAATCCGCAGTTGAGCGGAGAGCGCAAAGCTAGGGTGCAGAAACTGATGGCCGACGTTCAAATGCAGGGCAAGAGCTAGCGCCGCAGCTACCGCAAGAAGTTGGCGAAACGCAGCGCGCCGGCTTCCGCCGGCGGACAAAACGGGATCGAAGGAACCCTGACTAATGACGAATGCAAATCGAGCAACTTCTGTCGAGCAATGGACAAGCGTGCAGGCTTACGTGTTGGCGGTCATCTGCCTGCTGGTGGGGATCGCCGGCGGCTGGTTCATCCGCGGATCCCAGAGTCCGGCGGCCACGCCGGCTGAGACCACGAGCGCATCCGCCCCGACTTCCGGGAGTGCTGGCACGCAAGCTCCAACTCCGGCTCAGATGCAGAAAATGGCCGACACGCAAGCTGGACCGCTGCTCGAGAAGCTCAAGGCGGACCCGAACAACGCCGGACTTCTGGCAAGCATCGGGAACGTCTATTATGACACCCAGCAATTCGGCACAGCCATTGATTATTACCAGCGTGCGCTGAAGGTGGATCCAGTCAATGCGGGCGTTCGTACCGATATGGCGACCGCCTATTGGTACACCGGCAACGCCGATGCCGCCATCGCTGAATTCCAGAAATCGCTTTCCTACGAACCGAACAAAGCCAACACCTTGTTCAATCTGGGCATCGTCGAGTGGCAGGGCAAAATGGACATCGACAAAGCTATTGCCACGTGGCAGAAATTGTTAGACACGAATCCAAACTATGAAGGCAAAGAAAAGGTTCTGGAACTGATGGCACAGGCGAAGAAGCATTCGGGGGTCAAACCGGGTACGCCGGCAAAACCGTTGCAGTAGTCTGCTCATCCAGCACGTGATTGACTGCTAGCCTGCAGGGGGAGCGATACTTCTATGCCCGTTGCGGTAATCAAGCGTCCCACGATACTCAAGAGCCGATATACGGCGACTGGGTCGCGGGAGAGTCGCAAACACTCTCGGAAGCAAATATGGTCCACTTGTGCTGATCTTGCTTATTGGCATTTTGCGTTTCTTCGCAGATGAGCTGGGAATGATTAAATTGCCATGCGACGGACCTAACCAGCTGTGCTCAGCGTCTCTGAGGAGAAAGGGCGCGAGCGGTCAAATTGGCCATCGAGTTTATCGAAGGTAAGAGCTTCGCCGATTACAGTGCGAATATCATGCTGCGCTCGGCAGTGGAGAAACAGTTGGAAACGGTTGTCGTGCTACGGCTCGTCCGGCATATTCCTGTTGTTCTTCTTCTCGCCGTCCTGCCGATGAGCCCTACCCTAGCGCAGAGTGGGAGCGCGGCCGGGACTCCGGAGGCCCTTGCTTTGCCGGTCAGCGATCTTGGCAGCATTTACTACATGGGAAGCTTCTCCTCGGAACAGGATCTGCTGGCTCCCAGCGGGATTTGCGGCGCCTTTGGCCTAGTGGGAGGGCGGCCGATCCCGCTCCCCGAAGCCATCGGGAAATCATCTCCGTCTCTTTGCGAGATTGTCGTTGATAGGGTGGCTGGCAGCCGCGAATTTGGCCCCGACGAAAGTCTTTCAGGGCCCTATAAGATAACCTCCGATTCCAAGGACCGTGTTATGGTCGCCGATCGTAACAGCGTACACATTTTCGATTTCACCAGGCGAAGACACTCGAGTATTGCGTGTGGTCCCGGCGAGCGCCTGCAATATCCTGCCGGCCTCGCCGTCGATAGGCACGACCAGTTGTACATCACCGACGCGCAACTCAGGGCGATCCTGGTTTACGACCC
>Ga0187882_1003425_pt1 | contig 13651 bp, 9 predicted proteins | sample June2016WEW_19_1_3_FD_132991 | JGI IMG/M metagenome (GOLD analysis project Ga0187882, IMG submission 132991) | Peatland microbial communities from SPRUCE experiment site at the Marcell Experimental Forest, Minnesota, USA - June2016WEW_19_150 | ecosystem: Environmental > Terrestrial > Soil >...
GCCGGCCGTGCGCTTATAACGCCATCACCGTAGAGATCACGCCCGGTGATAATGTTGTACGGAGATCCGCTGCTTGCCGTGATGAAGGGATTGATAGACACTCTAAACGGCAGTGGAAGGCTGAAACCGAACACGCCGCGGTGGCGTATATCGCCGGATGATGAAGGCCCCCATTCTGCCCGCAGATTGTAAGGATCGGCTGGTTGCCCCTCATTGTCGTCTTTTCCGTATGAAAGAGAATAGTTGCCGTACAGGGAGATGTTTTTGTAACTGATGCTGGGATTGATGACCAGCTGGCTTGTTCTGCTGAAGCCTGTCGATTCAGTAAAAAAGCGTGCCTCATGGTCACCGAATGGGTATATGCCGTCGATTGGAGCATTGATATCACGAGACCTCAGGAGGTGCACGCCCCGGCTGAGGATGTAATTGGCGCTGATGCGGAAGTACTTGTTGACTTGTCTCTCGATCCCTACGTTTGCCTGGTAGTTGCGCGGCGCGATGACGTCGTGAGTCAAAAGCTGTAATTGCTGGGGCTGGAGCCCGCTTTGGAGAGAGGCAGGAGATGGTATGTTGGGGAAGAAGTCAGGGTTGAGAATAATGTAGGACTGCTGCGTGATTCCGTTGTAGCGCAGCGTTTGCAGTTTGGTCGAGGCCGAAATGCGGTCGTAGAAGGTGCCGAAGCCAACCCTCAACACGGTTTTGGCGGCCTTGTTCCCTTTCCCATCAATCCCCCAGGCTATGCCGATACGGGGCGAAAAGTCGCCATGATCACTTATGTTTGTCTGCGTTTCGTATCTCAGCCCATAGCTCAGGGTCAAATTGGACAACGCTTTCCAGTCGTCGTTTCCATAGAAACCGAGGTCCAATTGATTTACCGAAGTCATCGGCGCTCCCGCTCCCAGGGTGAACAGGGATGCTCCGCCACCCAGCGCGCGGATCTGTGCGGGAGAAAACCCGGCATGCTGAAGCAACAACGTCCGCTGATAAACCTGTAATGCCGTAAGTTGCTCGGCTGTACCAGCGATCGCCTGATTGTTGACGTCCAGCAATGGTCCCTGGCCTCCGAAAAACGAGAAGGTTCCGTTAAAGTTTGATATCGAGGTGTTGTTGTCAAAACTTTGGCGTGCGCGAAATCCCCATTTGAAGGTGTGCTTGCGATGGTTATAGGTCGTCATATTCGACGCTTCCCAGGAATTTGTCGTGTCCCCGGAATTGCCGACTGTGGCCCCGCCGGACGTAAAAGCATCCTGCACCAGGAGCGAGTATGCCGTTCCTGCCCCGGAGTCCGCTGAGCTCGCATGCCTGAATTGGAACCTGGTTTCATTGACCGTGTTTGCGCTGATAGTCGCGGTTTCTGTGGCCTGCAGCGTGTCTTCTGTCGTGGACTGATTGAAGGTGGTAGAAGGCAAATTGAAATTGCCAACCCCCTGGTCGTTGAGGCTGATGTTTGTGTACTGATACCGGACCGTGAGCGTATTCTTGTCAGTAAGCGTAAAATCGAGGCGCGGCGTTATGGTGGTTCGCGTCTGCGGAGTTTGCATGGTCTGATTCACCGTCACCGGGTTGAAATTGCTGTCCAGTGTAGTGGCCTCAATAAACGCATCCTCTGTAATGCTGCGGTGTTCCGCATTGAAGCTGAAGGATGCCTTCCGGACTTTCAGGGGGCCGCTGAGGTTGATGTTGTAAGACTCTTGCTTATAGGGCGGCAAATTGGATTGGGCCAATAACGGGCTTCGCGTGTTCAGATCCTGATTGTTGAATTGAAAATACGCTTGGCCGTGAAAAGTATCGGTCCCGGGCTTAGTAAAAATTTCAATGCGGCCGAAGCCGGGCCTGTCGTACTCCGAAGAGAACGGATTGGAATTGATCCGGATCTCTCGGATGGATGACTTGGGCGGCAATTGGCCATTCCCCGAAAACCCGTCAATGAAGACCTGTCCGCCGTTTGGCCCCGCGCCCGGCCCCGCCATTGCCTGCAACTCCTGTGAGAGTTCGTCCGGATCATCCGATAAGGTTTCGAGGTCCTTTTCCTTCAGCACAATTGCGCCTGCATTCTGCTCGGGCGCAACGCTCACGGTCACCCTGTCTGCCTCATCAGTTAAAGTGATCTGCTCAGAAATAGACGCGATGGCGAGTTGAGCGTCGAAAACCGCGGCGCCGTTGATTTCGAAACTTGTTTTTTCGTTTACGGCAAATCCCTTTGCTGTGACTCGTATTATGTATTTCCCGGGCGCGAGTGCAGAGAATTTATATTTCCCGTCGGCATCCGTGACTGTATGCTTCTCTCCGCCGGGTCCCTTGATCACAATCTGAGCCTGTTCTATGACAGCTCCCGAGGGATCCGTTACTTTCCCCTGAAGGCTGCACGGTGGAGCCGTTTGGGCCAAAAGGATCGAGCTTACAACGATTGTTGAAAGCAGAAATACAACAAATGACAAACGCAATTTCAACGCCATCTTCATCAAAACACTCCCATTGTTTGAGGCGAATGAAAAACAGTCGTTATGGAATCATGCTCGGCAACTCGAATCCGCCGAATCCGCCGAATCCGTCCATCTGTCCCATCCCGCCGGTGTTCATTCCTCGATTGCTTGTTCCATTTTCGCGATTGGCTCCGGATTGCATCGACGCGATTCGAATCAATGCGTCTGCATTGCCTACAAGCATGATGGCTGTGAGCTGATCAACCTGGGCGCCCTTTGTGCTTGAGAACACAACCGTCTCGCCCTTCTTCAGCTCGCCGATTGTAGTAGCAGGCATCCGTTCGAGCATTTGGGCAATATCTCGCTGGCCGCCCGCTCCGCCCATAGGTCCTCGGGCTGAATCTGCTGCCCCGGAGGTTCCGCGAGCTCCAGAACCTCCTCTCCCCGCAGGAAAACCCGATCGGCCTGCACCAAACAACCCTCCCCCAGAGTCCGGCATCTTTTTGAGCTGCGAATCGGAAGTAAGCTTGACCACCAGAAGCTTGCCCGTGCCGAGCTCTTTCACCGTGATTTCCTTGGTTTCCGTGTTGATGGAGGTAATGGATCCTGTCTTTGTGAGGAAGGTACCGAAGACAACCTCTTCAGCGGTGACTTTTAGCCCGTCTTCACTCTTCCGTCCACGGGCTCGCAATTGATCGCCCACGTTTAGCTCTTGGAGGTTGCTCGGCTTGGCATCTGCGAACTTTACCGAGTCCGTTGCGTAGCGTTTGAATTTGGTGCGTCCGTCGATCGTCACCGTCGCCTGTGCCGGCCCCTGGAAGCTTCTCATACTCAACGTAATCTGGTCATTGGTTTTTGCGGTAACAATTCCGGAAATACCACGCTTGACCCAATCTTGCCGTTCTGCTTCGTATTGTTTTGCAATGTCGGCTGAACTCATTATGATGATGCGGCGGACGTCGGACGTGACAGCGTCGAGCGTGACCAGGACGCGATCTCCAACCGAAAGATGCGATAGCTGAACGGGTTCAGCCTTTGTAAGATCCTTTTCCCCAGGTGCAATCTTCAGCGCAATCGTCTCCGAGGAGAGTTTTAAAGAAACAGGAGCGGCATTGTCCGGTTTGATCTGGAGCTCACTACCCTCGGGCTTATATTCGGTCACTGTTCCAATAATGCTCTTTGTCAACAAAACGCTCTGGGAGAACCCAGGCCGCGGTCCCTCCGCCAAGAACGCAAACACGGCCACTGCAATAAAAAGCGGCGCCCATCGCCAAAACTCTGGGTCTAGGAAGTTGCATACGCGCGAATCCATGCCGCTGAGATGGATCTTACTGGAAGACGAGACGGCCGATTTGCCCCTTCCTGTCGTCATAATAGCTCTCCTGCGTTCGTCTCATTGGTGTCTGCAACAGGGTTTTTTAATACGAAGCGCACGCGCGCTGTCCGGCACGGGTCAAGCCGTTCCTCGGACTTCTCCTCCCAGCTCGGATGCCTTCTTCGCTGTCTGGCAGGCTTATCCGAGCTGGGATGCTCTCTGGTAAATACGTTTTTATCCATTGTAACTTTCAGGTTTTCTCAAAAATTTTGAGGACAAACACAAGGTTTTGTCCTAATCGGGTAGTTTAAGCGTCAGCGCTTGGAGAAAACTGGCCGGCACCCTCGTAGCAAGCTTGGCCTTGGATTAACGACTTTAGAAATGACGGTGCTTATTTTGTTGACAATGTTTCCTGTTAATGGCCGGAATCGATGCCACATTGTAGTAGCTAAGAAAATGGACGAAGTCTTGGCTCCTGCCTGCCGGTCTAAGCCCTTCGCCTTTCAAGCAAACTGCTTTCAGCAGGTTCCACCTTTGTCTTTGGATCGTTCCTGATGGCAAAAAGGCATCGGCTCGATCATACACATGGCGAATGGACCGTGGTGTTTCTGACCGGCCGGATGCGAGCACAATTGCGCCCTTCAGGCGACTTTCAGTCGCAATTGCACTGACGATTCAGTCGATAACACGAAAGAGGGAGAACAATGGTCTTGCCAAAATTGATAGAGTGGCTGCGCGGAGACGAGCCAACGGTGGTTGGGTCCTCGGATATCCGAGTGCGCAACAGTACTACAACTACAACTGTAACAGCTGCCGCATACTGGGCGAAAAGAACATATATAAGATATAACTAGGTATTTATAAATAGGATGGCGGAGAGGGAGGGATTCGAACCCTCGGTAAGGTTACCCCTACACACGCTTTCCAAGCGTGCTCCTTCAACCGCTCGGACACCTCTCCACGTCACCGGAACGGCCCACTGATTGTATGTCGCAAGCTACACGATCGCAAGCCCTTAGTAGGGAACTAGAATTGAGGAGTCAGAAGTCGGAATTCAGAAGAAACGGCCCGTCCCCGTTTTTCTTCTGAATTATGAATCCTGACTCCTCAATGCTTTTCTCTGAGTCAATTCCCCGGGTTTTTTCTATAATAAGGTTCCTGGACTCAGAAATGATGAGCGAACCTACCAGCTTCACGAATCCGCCGAAGCGCGACGGGTCCCGAACTCGCCGCTACGTCGTGGCCTGCATGGCCTGCATGGTCTTCCTTGCCGTTTCACTGGCGGCCACTCTGATTTTCCTACACCGGACTTCGGTGGGAAGCAAAAAATTCATTCGAAATACTTTCACGCTCTATACGGCCACCTTTCTGGTCGTGCTGGCTCTGCTAATTCTGGCAACAGTCCTCGGCAGAAACTTGATCAAGCTCTATTTCGAGCGAAAGAGCGGCCAGTTGGGAAGCGGATTCAAGACCAAGATGGTCAGCACCTTTATCGGGCTTTCGCTTCTGCCGGCGTTGCTGCTCTTTGTGCTTGCCTACACTTTGATCAGTTCGTCAATCGAGCAGTGGTTTCTCGCGCCTCCCGCTCAAATGATGGAGAACAGCCGCCTTCTGGCTCAACAGTACTATGCCGAAATGGAGGAGCAGGCCAAGTTTTTTGCCTCAAACATTGCCGGGGCGATCCACTCGGCGGAAGACTTCAGTCCGCAGCTCAGATTGAAACTCCAGATGACGCTCCAGGAGTTTAGCCGGCTTTACGGTTTAGGCAGCGTGCGGATTTTCGATATTCGAAGCCTTCCGGTTGCCGAATCCGGTCCTGCGATATCATCGAGCGAGCATCGGCAATCGATCCAGCGCCTCATCGGCCAGGCACTTCTGGGCGAACGGTCATTTCTGGTCGAGCGCATGACTCCAAAGGATCCGGTAAACGAAATCACGTTGGTTGCGGTTCCTATCCGGGATCTGCGGGGCTCGATCATCGGCGCCGTCCTTACGGAAACGGCTCGGCCTTACAGCGCAAAATACAGCGTATATTCCGTTGAAGAGGCGTATGAAAAATTCCTGCAGCTACAGCCGGAAAAATCGGCAGTCCTTTCCAACACGCTTCTGATGCTCGTCCTCGCGACACTTCTGATCATCTTCGCGTTTTCGTGGTTCGGCCTCTATCTAGCCAAACGCATTACAGTCCCGATCCAGGCGCTGGCGCAAGGAGCGGCCGAGGTTGCAGCGGGTAACCTGGGGTACCGGGTTGAATGCCAGGCTTTCGATGAATTGGGGAGCCTAGTTGCGTCTTTCAATCGGATGACAAACGACCTGCAGGAGAATGAAAAACGCATCGAAGCCACCCAGCAAAATCTGCGGCAGACGAGCGCAGAAAATGCAGACCGCCGCCGCTACATCGAAACGATTTTGCAAACCATCGCCACCGGCGTGATTTCACTGGACAGCAACTTTCGAATCCGGACAATGAACCGGGCCGCCGTACAAATGCTCCAGGCCGAGGAGGCTGCGGGAGAGACCGCCCTCGATGAAATCCTCCCGCCTTCTGTTTTCGAAACCATGCGCGCGCTGCTGAACAAATCGTCGGTACTGGGAACCGTCGTGCGGAATATGGAGCTGGCATTTCCCGGAAAGACCCTGCAGCTTGCCGCCACAGTCACCCCGCTGGCGGATAACACGGGCCGGCGCACGGGCTGGGTCGTGGTTCTCGACGATATGACAGAACTCCTTCGCATGGAGAAGATGTCTGCCTGGCAGGAAGTGGCGAGACGAATGGCTCATGAAATCAAAAATCCTTTGACCCCGATACAGCTTTCGGCCGAACGCATTCTGCAGCGGTACCGGCAGATCACGCCGCACGATCAAGCCGGCCTTTCCGGGTCGTGGCATTCGGAATTCCTGAAATTCGACAAGCTGCTCGCCGAGTGCGTCCAGGTCATTATGAGCGAGGCCGGCTCGCTCAAACGTCTCGTGGATGAATTTTCCAGATTCGCGCGCCTTCCGGAACTGCGGCTGGAAGAGGCTGACCTGAACCTTATTCTGGAAAACGCGCTGAGCCTTTATAACGGACGAATCCAGGGAATCAGTGTGAAAAAGGATTTCGACGCGGGTATTCCCAAAATCTTGCTTGATCCGGAGCAGATGAAACGCGTATTTACCAATCTTTTCGATAATGCATTTGAAGCGATGGCGAATAACGCGCACGAAAAGGTATTGCAGCTGCGCACCTGCTGTAATCTGCGGCAGGGTTCCGTCAGCGTTGAGATCGGTGATACGGGAGGCGGTCTCCCCGAGGAGTATCAAGATAGCTTGTTCCTGCCCTACTTTTCGACGCGAAAAGAAGGAACCGGCCTCGGGCTGGCGATTGTGCGGCAGATTGTGACGGACCATCATGGAAGCGTGCGCGCTGAGCCCAACGTTCCGGTCGGCACAAGGATAATCATAAATTTGCCCATGGCATAGACGGATTGACGATTTTTGATTGACGATTGACAATTGTCCAAAATTCCATTCCATGATTCGTCAATCGAAAATCGTCAATCGTCAATGTTCTCTTGCGCGTGCCCTTAAATCCGGAACACAATAAGCTCTTATGTCTCGACCTGCGGTCTTGATTGTTGATGACGAAAAGGGTGTGCAGACTTCCGTTCAGGGAATTCTGGAGGATGCGGGGTTTGATCCCCACGCGGCATCCAACGCCGAAGAAGCTTTGGAGATCCTGGTAAAACGGAGCTTCCCTGTTGTGCTGCTGGACGTATGGCTTCCGGGGATCGACGGCCTGCAGGCGCTCGCGCAAATACGACAACAATCTCCCCAAACAATCGTCATTATGATCTCGGGGCATGGATCCATTGAGACCGCTGTGCGGGCAACCAAACTGGGCGCCTTCGATTTTGTGGAAAAACCGCTCTCGCTGGAAAAGACCGTCCTGGTCGTCAAAAACGCATTGCATCAATATCAATTGCAGGAAGAAAACCGCCTTCTCAGGGAGCAGGTCGAACAGAAATATGTGATGATCGGCGATTCAGTTCCAATGCAGGCATTGCGCCAGCAGATCGACTTCGCCGCCCCGACAAACGGCCGGGTCCTCATTTACGGCGAAAACGGTACCGGGAAAGAACTCGTGGCACATCTGCTCCACCTGCAGAGCCAGCGCCGAGACGGACCGTTTATAGAAATGAACTGCGCTGCAATACCGGAAGAACTGATCGAAAGCGAGCTCTTTGGCCATGTGAAAGGCTCATTTACGGGAGCTTCAGAGGATAAGGAAGGGAAATTTGCCCAGGCTGACTGCGGCACGCTTTTTCTCGATGAAGTCGGCGATATGAGCTCCAAAACGCAGGCGAAAGTGCTTCGGGTTTTGGAAGAGCAGCGATTCACGCCTGTCGGAGGCAGTGCATCGGTCAAAGTGGATGTTCGGGTCATCGCCTCCACAAACAAAAACCTCGAGCGGGAGATCGAGGCCGGCAGTTTCCGCGAAGATCTTTACTATCGCCTGAATGTTCTTCCATTCCAGCTTCCGCCCTTGCGGGAGCGCAAAGAGGATATTCCGATTCTGACTGCGTACTTCCTGGAGGACTTCGCCCGCAAGTACGGCAAGAAAGCGCCTGTGGTGACTCGGAAGGCTGTGGAAGCGCTCGAAACCTATCCGTGGCCGGGCAACGTGCGTGAACTGCGGAATATTATGGAGCGGATGGTCATCATGACGCCCCAGGCCCGCATCGACATTTATGATTTACCCGAGCCGATTCTGCGGCGCACCCTGCTCGCGCCGGCGGAACAGGAGCGGGAATCTTCGCTCCAGAGCGCCCGGGACCGGTTTGAAAGGGAGTTCATCCTGCTGAAGTTGATGGAAAACAAAGGGAATGTCGCCCGCGCGGCCCTAGCGCTGCAGATTGAGCGGAGCCATCTTTATCGCAAGATCAAGCAGCTGGGGATTCCGTATTCCGGCCGGGAGAACGGCGACACGGAATAATGCCGTGGTTAGTTGTTAGTGATTAGCAGTTAGTTTCTGAATGACTACAAGTATGAAACCTCGATCTCCACTAACCACTAATCACTGCCCACTATCCTTCTTCCGGTAGCACTTAATGAAAAATTGCGAGTCGCCGATCTGCATGTCTGTTGTAACGTGTTCCCCAAAAACCGCGGCCAGTTCGAAATTGGAATTAATCCATTTCATCAGTATGTGGCAATAATCCTGGCCGAATATCTTTGGGCCAAATTCCGATGTCGGCCTGTTGAACAGGAATATGTACCGAACCTTTTTCTCCTGAATCTGATGAATCATAATCCGCTCTTCGTCGCTACGGACGAAGCCCGGAGTCGCGATCTCGTACCGGACCGGAACCGGGCGGTTCGCTAGAAAATTCAGACTGCTTCCTTCCGGCAGCATGAGCAGGTATTCCGCCGGGCTCGTGTTCCGGGCAATAAAATCGAGTGCCTGATTCATCGCACTGATGTGGCCGGCTGGAAACCACAGTTCCCCGCGCGTGGTCCGCAGCGGAACGTAATCGTTTTCAATCTGGCGGTAGACGAGAACGCCCATGACTGCCGCAAGCGCAATGGAGAGGCCAACCAGAACGAATCGGCGCCGGAACTGGGCGGCGGCCGGCGGGAGCTTTGCAATCGGAAGATCAGATTTCGCGATATAGAAGAAGAGCAGAAGCGGAACGGGAAGCAGCCCGGAACCATAGGATCCGCCGGCTGGGACCCGGACAAACACGCGCGCCAGGACGGCCAGACTATAAACGGAAATCAGCAGCAATGCTCGAAGGGGGGGCTCATCTTTTTCACTCCCACCTTGTTCTGTGAAATAGTAATAAATCATTCCCAGAAACAATATGGGAAGCGCCCGGAATGGATTCAGGTCCCAGTGAACTCCGTAGAGAAGGATATGCAGGAGAATGAATCCGCCGCTGATACCTGTAATCCACCACAGCCGTCGTGCCTCCTGCGCCCGAGGTGCGGACAAGACGGATTCTCCCGCCATCCGAATCCCGGCGAGCGAAAAAATACCTGCAGCCCCGGTCAGAAGAGCTACCGCGCTGATCAGTTCCCGCAGAGTTCTTCCAGGATCATCTAAACCGAGTTTCATTTTATTGAAATAAACCAACTCGGCAGGGATGTGTCCGGGTAAAAGAAACGTGTCTTTGAACAGCGGCCCGGCTGGAATGCGCGCGAAAAGAAACCCGTAAATCAGCAGCGGAAAAATCAAAGCGGCTAGAAGGGCAACGCCTGCATTTCGCAGCCGTTCTCTCCGGGGAGAAGAGGTTACGAGCGCGACGAGTGAAGCAATGGCGGCGAATCCGAATTCCAACTTGCAGCAAAGAGTCAGTCCGGACAGTGCTCCCGCGACGAACAGGCTGCGCAGCCTGTTGGATCGAATGTGGGCCAACTGCGCGGTCAAGGCGAGGGTGCCGAGAATCGTCCCATACAAAGCCGCGTAGCTGTATGGAAAAATCATGTTTCCCCTCAGCTTGAGAACGCAAAGCAGAAGCACCGCAACTGCCGCCAGCATCGCTTCGAAAACCGACATGAATCGCCGGCCCAGGTAAAAAATCAGCAATACCAGAAACAGCCCGCCTGCCAGGCCAGCTGCATAGAGCGTGCCCAGATGAACACCAAAAAGTTTATAAAGCAGCGCGTTAAAGAAAGGAGCGACGGGACCGTACAGGTAATAGACCTCTGAATAAATCTGTTCTCCTTGCAGCAGACGCAGCGGCGTGTTCATCTCCCTGCCGCCGTCGATGATAGGATTTGCCCATCTCTGCCACGAGCCAGCGCTCATGATGCCAAATAGGACAATGAGGACCATGACAGCGTGCCGCGATTTCATGGTTCCCTATGATAAATGGGGTCCCGCGATTTAGAAAACTAATACTGAAAAAAAACGGCTCCACGTTTCCAGTTTGCCGTTGGATAAACGGAGACGCTCCGCCCTTTGGCCCATGCACGAGTACTTGCAACGATCATGGTGGTGATCCCGACAATGACATTATTCCCAAACTGCAATTTGTCGTAGTGCTTCATACACGACGATTGCCACGGCGGTTGCAAGATTCAGGCTCCGGACGTTGGGGGAAAGCATAGGTATTTGAAGTGCATCGTCGCGGTTTTCAAGCAAAAACTCTTCCGGAAATCCTGTGGACTCCGGACCGAATACCAGGCAATCACCAGCCCGATATCGGATATTGGTATAGAGGTTTTGGGCGCGAGCGCTGAAATAGAAGACCCTGGATCCCGGCAGCCTGGATTTCAGCTCCTCGAGATTCTTTTCCTGGCGAATATCAACGAAAGGCCAGTAATCCAGACCTGCCCTGCGCACGGAGCGCTCATCGATCCTGAATCCCAGTTTTCCAACGAGGTGCAGAGGAAGTCCATTCGCTGCGCACAGGCGGGCGACATTTCCTGCATTCGGGTGGATTTCCGGTTTGAACAAGGCCACATGGATCAGTTCAGACAAGTTTCCCTCATCGGTGTTCAATAGCGATAATCAGGGTCCCACTTCAGCACTGTTTCCATTGAAACGTCCGCCGGCATGGCGCGGATTGAAATATCCTATATCAGAATTGTTCTGGAAAGAAATCCGGGATTCCGCAGATATAAATCCGTGGAATCCATGGCGTTTTTCCATTACTCTTGGGTTTTGACAGGTTGGGTAAATCATGCAGGCCTCGGTCGAGATCAGAAAAAAGCTGGCATTGCTGGTCGGGAATCTGCTCTCCCGCTGCATCCGCGAGGCGCGGTTCATTCCGCATGTGCTGACCCGGGAAGAGGTCATCAGCATTCTCCTAAAGAATCCGGCGCTGTACGAAAAACTTGTTTCGGATGAGCACGCCGAAAGTTCCCAGACTTCAAAAGACGATCTGACCATCAAGATCGATGTTGCCAAGGAGCTTGAGAAACTGGACAGCCTGGATGCATTGGAAGCATCTTTCTGGGATGGGCCGGAGGTCGACCTCTCACCGATTCTGGATTCAACAAATCAGCTTACGCGAACCTTTGCCGTTTATTTGGGGAATGCAGCCACGCTGTTTGACAGAGCGTTTGAAAATTTCATGAATAGATTCCGCCAGTCAGTACAGCGTGCGGGGATGACTTTGAAGACAGTGGATTTCGCATCGGATGACGTAGCGGTTCTCGAGGCAAACGCCGTTTCCCATCTTTGCAGCGGTGAATTCCTGCAGGCGTTCACTTTCGACCGGCTGCTGAGTTCGCAGGTAATGATGAAGCAGGTCATAAACCTGCCGGTTGAGAAATATTCAATGCGGGAGAACCTCATCCAACATGCCCTCCATGATCCAAACCTGGAACCGGCGCTGATCAAGTTTGTCCTGCGGATCTCCTATGTCAGCCAGGGCGCGTGGGACGACCTGGTTTCGATTCTGGCAAGACAAATCCATGAACAACCAGGGTTTTGCAGTCCCAGCCGGTTGCTGGACTTGATAGAGCAGGATGTCGTCTTCTCGTGCAACCTTCTCTGCAGATCTTATGGGGAAATCAGGGAGTGGTCGGCCAACCAAAGGAGAGAGGCCATTGCGAGCAGTCTCAGAAACTATCAGGATCGACTGTCGATCAAGGCTGCTTCACAAGGTCCGTAAGGTTCAAATCCGAAACCTCCAGCACTGATTTGACACCCATTCTGGCGCAAGCCCCATCGTAGATCTGTTTCACGGCTTTTTTGGCCTGTTGAAGTTCGAGCAGCTTGTCTTTTACCTTTGCCAATTCCGCGCTTATTTCCTTGTCGAGCTGTTCCAGTTCCTCCTTAGCCATTTGCCGGGTCATTTCAAACTTATGCTTCTGCTGTTCGGTCAGCATCGTTCCTCCAGACTATTTCTTCAGGTTAAAATCCATCGTGACCTTGCTGGCACTGCTCACATTGACACCACCGATGGATGCAGGTTTGTAACGCCACTTCATGGCTGCGGTCACCGCGGCATTATAAAAAATATTCGGGCCGCTCACCGGAGTGGCCTTAGTGACTTTCCCTTGTTCATCTATTTGCAGTTCCAGGACCACAGACCCGGAAGCGCGGGTTCGCAGGGCTATTTCAGGATATACCGGAGTCGCCTGCGAAATCGGGATTGCGGCAACCGGATTTCTCATTTCGGCAGGAGGCTGAACCGCACTCATGGGCGGCGCCGGCGACGGCGCAACCGGCTTTTTTCCCGGCGTGACTGGAGAACTGTCCGACACGGGGGTTGGAGCAGGTTTCTCGAGAGCGGCTGAAACCGGAGTCGGGGCGGGCTCCTGGGGTTGCGGAGAAGTCGCCGCCGGTTTTTCCTCCTTAACCGGCGCCGGTGCGTTTGCAGGCTTCGCGGGTGCAGCCTCGAGTTTTTCCTTTGGAGGCGTCGGTTTTACGGATTGCTGAACGGAGGACTGCGAAGGCTTGTCCGGCTGTTTTGAAGCAGGTTCGGCCGGAACAGGATTAGGCTTGGTCGTAGCTGCCGGCATTTCCGGTCCATTTACTGGCGGCTGGATGATGGGCGCCGAAACCGCTTTGGGTTGGGGCTTGATGGCCTGAGCCGCAGCCGGCGGAGATTTCGGGACCGCTGGAGTTTTGTTCGATGAAGCGAAGAAGAAGTAACCGGCAGCTCCGAGAATTACGGCAATGCCTGCAACCGCGGCTGCCATTACTAATGGTTTCTTTGTTTGCGCCGGCGATTTTGATGCAAACAGTTCCCAGGGCCTCGGGGCAGTCAGACTCTTTGAGGATGACTTATGCCCGGCTACAACCGCATTATCCGGACCAGCCGGCTTGGCTGGAGTCATGGCTTGCAAGGTTCCCTGCTGATCAATGCCTGGATCTGGAGCATTGCTTCCTGGATCCGAAGCCTTGGTCAAGTTGGGGGTTAAGTCCGAGAACAGCTCATCCTCTTTGTCATACACGAGTTCGTTCAGAGTCTGAGGC
>Ga0187882_1003427_pt1 | contig 13650 bp, 12 predicted proteins | sample June2016WEW_19_1_3_FD_132991 | JGI IMG/M metagenome (GOLD analysis project Ga0187882, IMG submission 132991) | Peatland microbial communities from SPRUCE experiment site at the Marcell Experimental Forest, Minnesota, USA - June2016WEW_19_150 | ecosystem: Environmental > Terrestrial > Soil >...
AGAGTCATTGCGGTAAACCTCGGGGGGGTCTTTCTATGCTCTCGGGCCGTTCTTCCGGGGATGATCGAAAGGAAGTACGGTAAGATCATAAACATGTCCTCCGTTTCGGCCAAGACCGGAGGTTTCGCGGGAGGGGCTCACTATGCCTCTTCCAAAGCCGGCATCCTGGCCTTAACGAAAGCCATCGCCCTGGAGGTAGCCCGCTATGGCATCAACGTGAACGCCGTCATGCCATCGCGAATCAAAACCGAGATGGGGTTCAGCATCCCCGAATCCAAACTAAAAGAGAGGCTGGCCCAGATTCCCCTGGGCCGATTGGGAACGCCGGAGGACGTTGCCGAGGCAATCCTGTTTTTAGCCTGCGATCAAACCTCAGGCTGGATTACTGGCGCGACCCTGAATGTGAGTGGGGGAGCCTTAATGGATTAAATGGAAAAGGGCGGGTCATCAGTCTTTATCAGCCGCCTCACGGATTTTTTCCTGTCTCTTTCTCATCCAGGGGAGTAGCGATGAGGCGAGGAGGGCAAAACTAATTAAGAGAGTAACCAGCGAGATTGGCCGGGTCACAAAGATCCACCCGCTTCCCACCGACATGAGCAGGGACTGACGCAGAGCTTTCTCCAGCATCGGACCGAGAACCAGGGCCAGGATAGCCGGCGCAAGAGGATACTTGAACTTTCTCAGGAAGTAGCCGAGAACCCCGAAGATGACCATCATGGCGACCTCAGCCGTGTTGTTGTTGAGGCTGTAGGCGCCCACCAGACAGAAGAGCAGGATGAGAGGAAAAAGGAGACGATAAGGGATCTTCAGGATTTTTACCCAGAGACCGATCAGCGGGAGATTCAGGACGAGGAGCATGGCGTTTCCGATGTACATACTGGTGATCGCGCCCCAGAAAAGATCGGGGTGAGCCTTGATGAGCATGGGTCCGGGCTGCATCCCGTAGATCAGCATTGCACCTAACAGAATGGCCATGACCGCATTCGACGGAAGTCCCAGGGTCAGGAGAGGAATGAAAGCACCTCCAGTGCCAGCATTGTTCGCCGTCTCCGGACCGGCCACTCCTTCGATCGCTCCATAGCCGAACCTTTCCGGGTGGCGGGAGACCCTTTTCTCCACCGCGTAACTCGTAAAGGAAGCGATAACCCCGCCGCCACCGGGGAGAATTCCGAGGAAGAATCCGAGTACCGAACTCCGGATAATGGGCCATAAGCTTTGCCTCCAATCCTCCAGGTTGGGAAGCAATCCTTTTAGGGAAGTCTTAAATATATCCCGCTTCAGGGAGATTTCCACGTTGAGAAGCACTTCCGAAATTCCGAAGAGACCCATGGCCACGGGGACCAGTCCTACCCCGTCAATCAGTATGGGTATATCGAAAGTAAACCGCTCCGTGCCCGAAAGAATGTCCATACCGATGCTTCCCAAGAAGATCCCCAGGGCGGCCATGCAAAGCGCCTTGGGCATGGAATCCCCAGCCAGAAAAGTCAGCATGATGACTCCCATGATCATCAGGGAGAAGTATTCGGGCGGCCCGAATTGCAGGGCCACCTCGGCCAGAGGGGGGGCGACAAGCATGAGGCCCACAACGCTGATGGTCCCGCCGATGAAGGACCCCATGGCCGAGATGCCCAGAGCCGGGCCAGCTCTTCCGTGGCGGGCCATCTGGTATCCGTCTAGACAGGTCACAACCGAGGCGGCTTCCCCGGGAATGTTGAGAAGGATGGAAGTCGTGGAGCCGCCATACATGGCCCCATAGTAGATGCCCGCCAGCATGATGACCGCGCTGACCGGGTTAACACTGTACGTGGTGGGGAGGAGGAGAGACATGGCGGCCACCGGGCCTAATCCCGGGAGGACGCCGACCAGAGTCCCCAGTAAAACACCGATGAAGCACATCAGGAGGCTGTTGGGCTGGAGGGCAACGCTGAAGCCAAATAACAAGTTATGGATGATCTCCATAGCCAAGGTCCCTAAAAACTCAGCCAGCCGCGGGGAAGTTGGGCTTCAAGCCAGGTCTGAAAGACCAGGTAAAACCCCAGGGTTGTGAGGAGAGCGGAAAAAACGGTCGCTTTCCAGCTGGACGCCTCCAGCATCCGGAAGAGGTAGGTCATCAGGAGAAAGGTGGCCATCAGGAAACCCAGGTCTTTCAGAAAGGCGGAGTAGAGAAGAAGACAGGCCGTAGCAATCGCCGCTCTCTGCCACCGCGCTCCCTCCCACATCTCCCGCAGGGAGAGCCATCCGCTTTTCAAAGTCTGGATAAAGGTGATCGCTGAAAAACCGGCGATGGCTAGGCCGGCGAAGAAAGGCAGGAAGCCCGCCCCCGGAGTATCGAAAGACCCGAAATCATACCGCAGGGCGCCGATGGCAATAACCGCCCCCGCCGCCATGAGGGCTACGCAGGTCGCGGGGTGCGCTTCGGGCGCGGATTTTCCCGTAGGAGGTTTCATTTCTTCTTATAAATGCCGAGGCCGAGGTGCTTCATGAGCTCCCCGTTGATCTGGTAATCCTTGAAGATCATTTTTTGCAGGGCTTCTCCGCCCATCGGTTCTATGACCATGTACCACTTGTTGATCACCTCGACTGCGACCGGGTCCTTAAAGGATTCAAGGAGGGCGTTCTCCAGCTTCTGCTGGATTTCCTTGGGGGTGGCCGCGGGTACGGCCCAGCAGGCTCCGCTGATCACAGAAAAATCATAGCCCTTCTCCAGGACTGTCGGGAAGTCCGGGAATATGGTATTTCGCTTCGGGTTCGTCGAGATCAGGAAGCGCAGTCGGCCCGAACGGATCTGGTCCACTTCGGTTCCCAGGGAGGCCGAGTATAGATGCACATGTTCCCCCATCAGCGCAGCCACCGCCTCGGTGCCACCCGTGAACGGAACATGAATCCACTTCAGGTTCTCCCGCATCCCGATGTATTCCATGATCAGGTGCATCGAGGTGCCCACGCCCGAAGTGCTGTATTTAACCTTGTTGGGATTCTTCTTGACGTAGGCAATCATCTCGTCGTAGTTCTTCCAGGGGTTATCCGCCCGATCGAGGATACAGAACTGGAACATGGCGTGCTGGGCGAGGTAAGCAAAATCCTTCAATGGGTCATAGGGGACGGACCGCAGATGAGGCGTGCGGGAATACATAGCCGTGCCCGTTTGAAAGAGCGAATACCCGTCTGGCTTCTCCGTCTTTATCCGACCCAAGACCAGCGCACCACCCCCTCCCGGCAGATTCTGGATGATCACCGGCTGCTTGAGGATCTTTTGCAGGTTCTGGGTGATGGCCCGGTCTATCATGTCGTTCTGCGATCCCACGGGCCAACCGACCAGGACCTGGACGGGCTTCTCCGGAAAGCTTGCCCCCACGGTCGAGGGCCCGAGAATCGACACCGCCACCAGGAATAAAACCATTTTCATCCTCACAGCCTGAACCCCCATCATTTTTTTCTCCCTTCCCTGCAGACTGGCTAAAAAAATTATTCGAGTGGGTCGAGCCTTGCTACGATACCATCCCGGAAGAGCCAGGACCCTCCAGCCATTAGATCGGTTAACTCCAGGCCTTCAGTGAAGAAGGCAAGATCCGCAAAAGACCCTTTCAGCAGTCGTCCGCGCTCGTGGGCGATGCCCAGTCGAAGGGCGGCATTTCGGGTGACCACTGCCAGGGCCTGGGGCAGCGGAATCCCTTCCTTTTTAACGCAATCCCGGAACTCTTCAAGCAAGGTGCCTACCCGCGTGTAATCGACGATGCCGTTGTCCAGCACCCGGGTGGCGTTGCTGTCCGATGAGAAAGTAATGTTCTCCAAGGGGCAGCCGGCTTCCAGGTAGCGTTTGAGACCTAAACTGGATTTCACCGAAGTGGGCCGCTCCGGCGGACCGATGCAGGTAGTCAGATCAATCCCCCCGCCCTTTTTGGCATACTCAAAAGAGCGTTCTAACAGCCGAGGGGTTTTGTTCACATGGGTCACAACAACTTGTTGATATGGGACCTCCCTTGCTTCAAGAATGGACTCGATTGCATCCAGCCACTCATTGGATGATCCGGCCAGATGGATGTGAACCACGGCCTGCTTCCTGCTCAACGATCCTGCCCGCCGCGTCTCGGTTATGAGATTTTCCAGCTCCCGCTGGTCCGGACGGGGATATACTGGTTCCCCAAGGCCCATCTTGACCCCGATGACTTCGGCGATTAAGACGATATCCTTTTCGACCGATCCCGTCAGAGTAACAGGGGGAAAGAGAACGGATCCGGTGTAGATGAAGACGTTCAGCCCGCATTGATTCAGGGCCTTGGCCTTGATCAGGAGCGTGGAAAGAGAACGGGAGATCGTATCCGTACCCAGGGTGCCGACCAGGGTGGTGGTTCCGGCCTTGACCAGGTCGCGGAAGTAGACCTCTTTCGCCCGGGTCAACGGACCCCCGCTGCCCCCTCCACCGATGATATGCACATGCTGATCGATAAATCCCGGGAAGATCAGCTTCCCCGAAGCATTGACCACTTCCATTTCCGGAAAAATCTCTTTGGCTCCCTTAATCCCAGTCGCAATGCGTTCGATTTTTCCGTTGACGGCCAGAAGATCCTGATGCCCCAGATCTTCGGGTCCGTAGAGATGACCGACTTGAATGAGCGTTACCATGGAATGCTCCAATCTATCGTTTCGCTACAGAAACAAAAAGAACCGAGGAACCCAAATCTCCGATCCATTGAATCAAAAGTAGGGAGGGGAAATGAAAATCTATCTCTAGTTTTGAACACGGGACGAAATTATGTCGGTAAATATACTTCCCCGCTTCTTGGCCTGTCAAGAAAAATCTCTAAAACCGGGCGCCTCTTGCCAAACTCCCCACAGGAAGGGAAATTCGTCATTCCGGGCAAGCAAAGCGCGACCCGGAATCCAGTCCCGCCGTCGGCGGGATTCAAGCAATTCTAGATTTCCCTTTCGCGGGAAGGAGCTAAGAAGCAATAGGGGCGTTTGCCAAGGCGATCGAACTGAACCCTGAAGATTCTAAGGTCTCCTGTGGCCTGGGTATCGCCTATGGCAAACTTGCCAACTACCAACAGGTACCTGTGAAACCCTGCCCAGAAATTGCCGGTTGACCAGGAAAGAAATTTATGGAACCATTGCGACATGATGACCAAGGGCCGGCTGCCAGAAGAATTTCGGCTGGTGAGCCAAGTGGTAAACAGAGGGAGAAGTAATGAACGTCCGTAAAATGACGTTATTCTTATTTTGTTTTTTCTGTTTCTCAAATTGCATGGTCAATAGTTCGTTTGGCCAGCAAGCGGAAAAAATAGCCTCTGTGGTAGCCACGGGAGTTGGGATTGATTCCGATAATGCTACCAAAAACGGAATTCGTGCTGCTGTGGAACAAGTTGTCGGAACCTACATTAGTTCGCAAACAATAATAAAAAATAATATTTTTGTTGGAGGACAAAATATACAGTTATAGTGATGGGTATGTGAAGGAAATGAAGATTATTTCATCAAAAACTGAAGGGGGGTTGGTATACGTAAAAATTGAGGCCAAAGTGGTGGCCAGCGAGCTGAAGAGAAAGCTGGAAAGTCTGGGAATGACCACGGCTAAAGTCGAGGGCGAAAGCTTGTACGGAGAAGCTTTGAGCAAAATAGAACGGGAAGAAACTGCCGAAGAACTTCTATTTAATAAACTAGCTGAGTTTAAAAGGTCCGGCCTGGTCCTGGAATTGGGTAAGATCAGGATCCTTGATCCGAACCGGGATAAGACGAAAATCGAGATCCCGATTACGGTAAAATGGAATCACGATATCGTTAATGATCTTTATGATACCATCCTGAGGATTGCCAAGAAAAAGAGGGAAAATGTTCATAAAAGCCACTGTGACACTGTTTGTTTTACCAATATGAACCTAGCAGATAAAGACCTGATAAGTCTAACCGGCGTTTTTGATTCTTTGGATCAAAGAGGAATCTGTGATAGTCATTCGATGGGTTATAAAGCGGCAAGTCTATTTAATGTGCTGTTGAATGTTCCAGTGAAGGTTCAAATTTCCCTCAGAGATAAATACGAGAAAACAGTGTTGGCCATAAATAAAAACGAAAACCTAAGCAAAGAGCAGCTCCCCCATGGTTACTTGTGTGGAATTTGCATTGGGGTAGATGGGGTCACGAATATTTCTTTAGTTAATGAAATTAATACTGATACATTGAAAGATATTGTTATGATGGAAGGAAGGGCATTCTTTCCGGATAGAGATCGTAAGTAATTATTAATCCAGCCCCTATCCCAACCAATGCTGCCGGGGCGAACCACTCTGGCCCCCGGACCCCAACAGAAGTGCTGCCGAAGAGCAAAGCGGAGGGAAGGGTATTCACCCGCCCTGAATCGGGGGGAAATCGCCTTACCAGGGAGTGACTGCCCGAGTGTTTTCCCTTTCCTTCCTGTTTGTTCTACCTCCCGTAGAAAAGCCGGGGAGGCCGGAGGTGGTGCCACACTTCATCGCAGGCATCGAGTTCTTCCTTGGAAATCGTGATTTCGATGGCTTTTAGATTGTTTTCCAGTTGCTCCAGGGAGGTGGCACCGCAGACTATCGAGGTGATGGTCTTGTTGCTCAGCACCCAGGCCAGGGCAAACTGCGGCAGGGTCTTTCCATGGTCTCTGGCGATCTTTTCCAGCTGCTGCACGGCGGTAAAGTTGAGGTCATTCCAATATTTAAGGTTGTACTTATAGCCGAGGCTGCCCAGGCTGAACCTCGCCCCTTCCAAAGGCTCCTTCCCTTTCTCGTATTTGCCGGAAAGGAATCCGGCGGCCATGGGGCTGTAAGGGCACACCCCCACCCCCTCCTCAGCACAGAGGGGCAGCAGCTCATACTCAATATCTCTGGTAAGCAAATTGTAAGGGGGCTGAATGCAATCCCACCTCGCCAGGTTATATTTATCGCTGATCCAAAGGGCTTTGCTCAGCTGGAAAGCCCGAAAGTTGGAACAGCCCAGATACCGAACCTTTCCCTGCCGGACGAGATCATCCATCGCCTGGATGGTCTCCTCGAGCGGGGTATCATAGTCTGGCATGTGGGCATAGTAGATGTCTAGATAATCCGTTTGGAGACGTTTCAGGCTTGCCTCCACTCCCTGCAGGATGTGTTTACGGGAAAGTCCAATGTCATTGGGACCCACTTCCTCGTCCCCCGGCCAGGGGAAAAAAGGCTGCGGCCGGGCCAAATCAATGGGACCGGAGATCTTTTGCTCTCCCCATTTCTTGCCCAATTTCAAGATATGCCCGACTTTGGAGGCCAGCACGATGGTGTGCCGCATTCCCTTGATCGTCTTGCCGACGATTTCTTCCGTCACCCCATTCACATACATGTCGGCGGTGTCTATGTGGTTCACGCCGAGATCCAGCGCCCGATGGATGATTCGGATCGACTCCTTTTCTTCCACTTGGCGCCCAAACGTCATCGTTCCCAGGCAAAACGAAGAAACCTTCAAACCGGTCCGCCCCAGCTTTCTGTATTCCATGATAACCTCCGGAGCTCAAATAGCCGAGATCCCCTTCCGCGGAAGGGGACTTTTCCTCCCGCGCACCTACTGGGTCAACACTGCCGCCCAGGTCGTCACCGGCCATTCTTTCTTAAAGAGTTCCTCCACGGCGGGTTTCCCCTTTTCCCGGAAAGAATCGGCATCGGGAATCACCACCTGCATGCCTTTGCGTTGGAGGTCCACGAGGAGCAGGTTCTCTTCCTTTTTGATTTTTTCGTTGGCCCAGACGGTGGCCTCTTTGGTGGCCTTCACGACCAGTTTCTGTTCCTCCATGGAAAGCTTCTCAAAAAAGGACTTATTGATCAGGATCCCGCCGGTCTGGACAGGTGGTTCGTGATGGTGAGATAATTTTGAACCTCATTCAGCTTAAAGGAGCTAATCTGCGGCAGGTCGCCTTCAGAGGCCTCGGCCTTCCCTTCTTTCAGCGATTTGTAGAGTTCCGGAAGAGGGACAGGTACAGGTTCGGCTCCCAGTTTCGGATGGGATTGTATAAAAGGCGGCCAGGCAAGTCAAGCAGTTATTTCTTGGTAAGAATTCACAACCTACGGCCCTCTTTTTGTGATTTTGCGGATGATCCAGTTGCTGTATAATAAAAATATGGGCTTTATCAATAAATCAAGGAGGTGGAAAACATGGAAAAGATGGAAGTCAAAAACTTCAAGAACCCGGATGAGGTGAGGACCTTTGAACTGGGAAAAGTGGAACTTGTAAAAATTGGAGGGAGAACAATCGGGCGGGCTACCCTTCAGCCCGGATGGAAATGGTCTCTGTCTGTGGGGCCTATTGTTAAAACCAAAAGCTGTCTGGCTCCCCATTTCCAATACCATGTCTCAGGAACTTTGAGGGTTTTGATGGACGATGGCACCGAAAAGGATTTAAAGCCTGGCGATGTATCGTTATTGCCGATGGGACATGACGCCTGGGTCATTGGCAAGGAGCCTGTAGTTGTAGTTGATTTTCAGGGGATGGTTGACTACGCCAAAGAGCCCGGGAAAAAATAATGACGGGGCGCCTCGAAAAAGAAATAATCTGACCCCCCTGCAAAGTCTCTGTTCCGTCATTCCCGCGAAAGCGGGAATCTAGAATGGTTTGAATCCCGCCGATGGCGGGGCTGGATTCCGGGTCCGTTTGGTCCCTGGGACTTCCGCCCGGGCCGATGAAAGAACCATCGCCTCGTGATGAGGACGCCTACCCCCTTTTTGCCCTCGGCCCGGTATTACTCATTAGCGAAAACTGGGGGCCGCCCATCAAAGGAAAGAATTTCCGATTGATCCGCCTCTGGTTTTCCGTTAGACTCCATTTAGATAAGCATTCGTAAACTTTTCAATCTAACAGGTCGGCTTTTTTTCTTTACCCCTCTGGGAGAGGTAGAATATGTTCTATTGATGCAACCGCGTCTTCAAGAGAAGATGGGGTTTTTTGTTTTCCTCAATCAGGAGTGATTCCGAAAGGTTTATTGAGGGCAAGCAGAATGGGCAAGGCTCTTAGAGGCGGAAGATCTCCGAGAATAAGTGGATTGATTACCAGCAGCAATGACTACGAAAATAAGAACCTCAGTATTGATTGCAATATTCTTAATCTCCTCTTTACTTCTTCCAGTTGATAGTTACTCGAAAGGCGGAGGCAGGGGAGGAGGGAAAGGTGGGGGCGGGGGTTCCGCCCATGGCCACGGAGGGGGAGATCATGGCCACTCCGTAGCAGGTTTCCAACACTTCAGAGGAGGCGTTATCTTAGATGGCTATGGCTACTCGAGTTATTGGGGCTCTACAAAAAGTGGCTGCCAAATATGTCACCCCTCACTAAAATTTTTCGATCGATTTAGAAGCTGCCCCTATACGAATCGCATGAAAGGCACGGGAGAAAAAGGTATGGTTGGAACGCAAATCAGAAATCAGCCAGATGGATGGCCAAGCGCGACATTTTTTATAGGACCCTAGAGGAAACTTTCTTCTGACCTTTTGCCTGATGATGATTGTCCGAGTCCCTTCCCTTTTAGCGCAGGAAGGTCTTTTTCTCCCCTCGTTTTCTCACATTCCCTCCGGGCGGCCGTCGTTCAACCAAAAGAGGATAGTTCCCTCATTTGGGGTGTAAGACATTCGTCGATGCCCATACCCGGGTAGTCGTAATCCTTTTGGCCAAAGCCTAGTTTTACAAACTCTCCAACCTAAGTGAAAATAATCGGGGGAAAAAGGAAATTCCTTTCCACAGTACAAAAAAATTGGGAAAAAAGAGAAATTTATTGTCATCTTATTAAGGCGAATTTTCTCGAAAGGTTAATAAAATTCACACGTCGTGGAGTTTTAAGAAATTGGCCTGTTTTTTGCTCTGTTTTCCACCCTGGTTAGGGGAGCCGGGGAAAGTTTTGAGACTCTTCTTTCCCAATGCATGCCGGTGAGATAACCAAGTCAGAAGTTTGGCGAAAATACCATGGCTGCACCTTGAATAAATTTTGCATTATGGGGACTGATTCTATTTAGAGGAGGTCGCTATGGACATCGATCGGCTGGCACGTACGGAACCAGAAGTTCTATACCGAAAGTATCTTTTCCGCATCGGAAATTTCCAGGAATGGGTAGGGGTCTGGATAGGCAGCTTCCACCAATTTGTCTCAGCTCGTATGAAGAAGTGCTGTGCGGTGGTGGCAGTCTTGTTAAACCTCTTCGTCTACACTGTGGCCGCGGATGGAACCGGCCATGAGCTCCTGGTCAGCAATTTAGTACTTTTGATGGACAAAGATATTGGTGTCTATGTAAAAGCTTACAAAGATATTGAAAAGTTGGCAGCGTCCATAGGGACTGCCGCCGGAGTAACCAATTCCGACGAGAGGTTTGTGTTTGCTTTTTTAATCACCAAGTGGAGCCGGGAATTTGGGTTTGACCCTCTAGAAGTGGCAGCGGTGGCGCTAACCGAATCTCAATTTAATCCCAAGGCAGTGAGCCCGAAAGATGCCAGGGGTCTGATGCAGATTCATCGCCCCACCTGGAAGATGGATAACTACTTCAACACAGAAGAGAATATTAAGAAGGCGATGCAGATACTTTATATGTACCGTAAATCCAGCCCCAACTCTTATTTGAAGCTATACTATGGGGATACAGGCGAAGAGGGTAACGGGTATGTCAAGAAAGTCAAAGGGAATTACAAAAGACTGGCCAGAATCTATTAAGAGACCCTACGAGTCCCTTAGGGGAGTATTACTACCGAATACGATCGAGAGATTTAATCAGTCGTTCCAGCTCGGAGACAAAGAAAGGAAGCGAGAAGTCAATTCAGAAACGGTCCCTCCCATTTTCAAGCCTGCACCACTTCCCCGGGAACTGTTCCCCTCCCGGGGCCCACACTTGGCTTGACTCCTTCCTCAGTCTTATGTAAAATCCGTCCAAACCAGGCTTTAATCAAAGGAGAGAACTTTGGATTTTGCAAGAACTGAAGGACAAAAGGTCCTGCAGGCCAGGGCGAGGGCTTTCTCCATTGAGGTGATTGAGCCGGAAGCTCGCGAGTACGACGAAAGAAATCTGTTCCCCGGAGAAACCTTTCAGAAAATGGGCCGGGAAGGGTTTCTCGGACTCATTGTCCCTGCTGCCTACGGCGGAGGAGGCGGGGGGGCGGTGGAATATGCCATCCTGTGCGAGGAGGTTGCCAGAGCCAGCGCCGCTTATATCCACAATGGTCACTATCAAACCCAGAGAATGCTCCTCCACCACGGGACCGAGGAACAGCGGCGGGAGCTTCTGCCCAGACTGGCCTCCGGGGAATACCTTGCGGCCACGGCCATATCTGAAGCCGGGGTGGGATCCAGCTTCAGCGGAATGGCCTCCAGAGCCAGAAAAGTGGAAGACGGGTATATCCTCAACGGAGAAAAGATTCATATTAACGATGCTGCCGAAGCGCAATTGATCAATTTTTTCGCCATCGCACCATCGGGATTGACCGTCTTTCTGGTCGAAACTTCCAAACCGGGCTTCCGCATCATGGAGAAGATGGACCCCATCGGCCTCCGGGCCTCCCCCATTTACTCCTTGGGCCTGGCAGAATACCGGCTTCCCGCAAATCGCCGGATTGGGGGGGAAGGACAGGGCGTCCAGGTCTTTTTCTCGGCCTTCAACTACAGCCGCATCGGCAATGCGAGTTGTCTGCTGGGTATCGGCAGCGCCGCCCTGGAAAAGGCTATTGCGATTGCCAAAGAGCGGAAGGTGGGCAAGCAAGCGGTCACCTCTTTTCAGGGGATCCGCTGGATGGCGGCCGAACTGTTCACGAGGCTCGAAGCGGCCTCTCTGCTGCGGGATAAGGCCGCCTGGATGGAAGACCAGGGGAAAGATCCGGCCAGGGAAACTTCGATGGCCAAGCTGCTGGCTGGAGAGGTTTCTCTGGAGAGTGTTTCCCAGGCCATTCAGATCACGGGCAGCTATGGATGCTACCGCGATGCGCCCTTTGAGCGCTATTTCCGGGATGCCAAGTCCCTCTGCATCGCCGGCGGTACGCTGGAGGTCATGAAAAACAATATCGCCCGACAGATTTTGGATTAGAAAGAGAACCGATGGATGATCTGAAAACCTTGCTGGCCGCGAAGGCCAGTCATACCGGAGATCGCACCTATATCCGCTTCCGCAGCCGCACCTTGACCTTCCGCGAAATCGATCTGCTCAGCAACCGCTTTGCCCACGCCTTTCACGATCTGGGTTTGCGCAAAGGCGACCACGTGGCGGTCATGCTGCCCAACTGCCCGGAATGGATCGCCGGTTGGTTCGGCCTGGCCAAACTAGGCGCGGTGCTGGTCGCCTTCAACACTCAATGGAAGGGTGTGGGCCTGGCCTACGCCCTGAAGCAGGCCGATGTAAAGGCTCTTCTACTGGCTCCGAAATATCAGGGGGAGTTGCAAAAATCCGGAGTCACGGAACTGATCCCCGTCATTTTTGATATAGACGAAACAACCGAACTCTTCGGCGCCCATTCCCTCAAAGAGATTCTGTCTACCGCCCCTGCAACAGAGCCCCCGTGGGAGTCTCCGGCCGGCTCCGACCCGCTGATCATCACCTATACCTCCGGGACCACCGGCTGGCCCAAGGCTGTCCTGAATCCTCACCACGCTTATATCGCCGCCGCCGAAGACCTCCGCGATTATGTAGAACTGACCTGCGACGACATCATCTATTCCTCTTTGCCCCTTTACCATGCCAACCCCCAGGTCTACTGCGTGCTGACCGCCCTGGTCAGCGAGGGTTCGATCGCCCTGGCAGAAAGGTTCAGCGCCTCCCGCTTCTGGCGGGATGTTCGGGCCTACCGTGCCACTGCTTTTAGCTACGTTGGAGCCGTCCTGCCCATCCTGCTGAGCCAACCGGAGGGAGAGGAGGAAAAAGGGTCACCGGTCAAAAAATGCTTCGGGGGTGGCGCCCCCAAAGAGGTACACGAGGCTGCAACCCGTCGTTTCGGACTGCAAGTCTGCGAGCTTTACGGGATGTCAGAAACAGGCACCTGGAATACGATCAACCGCCCGGGACAGATCAAACCCGGGTCCGTAGGGAAAATACGGGAGAGCTTTGAGCTGAAGATCTTCGATGATCAGGACGATGAGCTGCCGGCCGGTCGGATCGGGGAGATCGTGGTGCGTCCGCGCAAACCCTTCATCATGTTTCGAGAGTACTACAAGATGCCGGAGGAAACTCTGAAGTGCTACGATAACTTATGGTTTCACACCGGGGACCTGGGAAAGATGGATGAGGAAGGGTATTTCTACTTCTGCGGGCGCAAGAAAGAGAGCATTCGTCGCGGAGGCGAGAACATCAGCCCCTTGGAAATCGAAAAAGTTTTGACTCACCACCCCGCCGTGGCCGAGGCGGCAGCGGTGGGGGTCCCCGACCGGATTCTGGGCGAGGAGATTAAAGCCTACATAGTCCTCCGCGAGGGCCAGACTGTCGAGCCCTCAACCCTGGCCGTTCTCTGCGAAGAAAGACTGCCCAGATTCATGATTCCCCGGTTTATTGAATTTGTTTCCGAACTGCCGAAAACCGCCTCCGAGAAGGTCCAAAAGGTCCTGCTTAAATCCAGGGGGATTGGGGCCGCCTGGGACCGGCTCGCTGAGGGGGGAAAAACGCACCCGCCCGGTTAATATCGCGTTAATAGTGTAAAAGGTTGCGGAAAACTTCGAAT
>Ga0187882_1003428_pt1 | contig 13648 bp, 10 predicted proteins | sample June2016WEW_19_1_3_FD_132991 | JGI IMG/M metagenome (GOLD analysis project Ga0187882, IMG submission 132991) | Peatland microbial communities from SPRUCE experiment site at the Marcell Experimental Forest, Minnesota, USA - June2016WEW_19_150 | ecosystem: Environmental > Terrestrial > Soil >...
CGGGACCGGCTCGTCAATTCCTGCTGCGGCAACGAGGCGATGGACCCGGGTACCGCCGCCGCCGCTGGCCACCATCCCTGGGTGGAAGGCTGGCTGGACTGGACCGCGCGCACCGACAATACGAACACCCTTTACCTGGCGAATGACAGATACTCGCTGCTCGCAAGGTACTTTGGCAATAATCCCGCCATCTTTAAGTGCCCGGCAGACAATTATCTGAGCACGCAGCAGCGGGGATTGGGCTGGAAGCTGCGGGTGCGCAGCCTCTCCGGCAACATCGGCATCGGCGACGGCAACGCGGAAACCGGCGGCCCCTGGAACGCCGTTTACCGGCACATCAAAGTAGGCTCGGACTTCATCTATCCGGGGCCGGCAGAGACCTGGGTGTATGTGGACGAACATCCCGACAGCATCAACGATGCCGGGCTGTTCAACCCCTACGGTCCCACCGAATTCGTTGATATCCCCGCCACCTACCACAATGGCGCCTGCGGGTTTTCCTTTGCCGACGGCCACTCGGAGATTCACAAGTGGCGAGGAACCCTCGCCCGCGCCCTCTGGTCCAGGCGCGTCTCGTACGTGAACATGGACTCCCAGCCTGCTCCGGCCAACGATCCGGACCTCGGTTGGATGGTCTATCACGGAGGCAGAATGGAGGCCAAGCCCGCCGGTTGGCCGCTCTATTCAAAGTAAAGCCGGGCGCGCGCATTCCTCGGCGTAACGCCGGCCCCAGCCGGGACCCAGAACCAGCCCGTCCCTGCACCTCAGACGCTCTGGCGCCGTTGCGGGCCACTAGCCGCTTGCCCGGGCGCGGACCAACCTGGGTTGGATTCCGTTTCCATCAGGGCTCCTTCTTTTTACTCTTCCAAACCTTGCGTGCGGCCGCTTCGGCTTCCTCCGTTTCCTGGATCTCGGACCAGGTCGGGGCGCGGAGGAACTCAACCTGGTAAGATATAATTCCGAAACGCTCCCACTGGAGTACGATTGTGTCGCCGCCGGTTTGAAACCGGGCGAGGGAGAAAGCTCCGGGGGACTGGAACCGTCCGACGTCACGCCCGGTTGAAATATCCCACAACCAGGTAACGCCTAAAGCATCCGATGCGAGGAGCCGCCGACCGTCAGGCGAAAAGCAGACTGAATTAAAGTCGCTGCGGCCCCCACGCAGACGCCGCAGCACGCGAAGTGAGGAGAGCTGCCAAACTCGCACTTCGTCCCCCAAACCGGCCGCCAAAAGCGAGCCGTCGCTGGAAATATCCACGCAGGGGACGTACCCCGGGCCGCTTATTTGCCTATCCCGGCCGCCTGGACGGAGCGAGAGAATATCGATATTTCCGGCAGGCGCAACCAGCAGGCTGCCGTCCGGCGCAAAAACCATCTCCCGGATGAGATTCTCGTGCCCGGCCTCGCCCAGAGCGCGCGTGCGGAGGAGGCGAAAGCCCTTCCCTTCCCAGACCCGGACCTCTCCCCCTTTGGCGGCCGTGGCCAGGCGACTGCCGTCAGGGGAGAACTCAAGCGCGGCGAGCGCGTTCGAATGGGCCTGCAAAACCCTGGGTAGCTTTCCAGTGGCCCAGATTTCAACGCTCCCGTCAAGCTTGCCAAAGGCAACCTGCTGGCCGTCTGGGCTGATGGCCCAGGTTTGAACATTGGACCAGTAACTAGGCGCCAATTGCGCGCGAAATCCCTCCCGGAGCGTTTCCAGGTCCAACACGGAGCCAAACTGGGTGTTCGTGTGGTAGAGCGGCAAAAACCGTCCGTTCCGCGACACTGCCGCGGCGACGGCGCCGGGAGGGACCACTGCCGGCGCGGGGGTCCGTGTCGGATGCGCGCGCCAGGCGCGCACGGTTCCATCCGCGCCGCCGGAAAACAGCCTTTCTCCGTCCGGAGCATAAAGCAGCGAGAGGACATCTTTGCCATGGCCACGGAACGTGGCGAGTTCGTTCCCGGAATCCACCTCCCAGAGGGTAATCACCGCATCAAAACCGCCCGTGGCCAGTTGCCGTCCGTCCGGCGATAACGCCACCGCGCGCACCGCCCCGGTGCGATTGGTTAAAACCTTTGTCACCGACCGGGCGAGGTCCAGGATGAAAATGCTGCCCAACCAATCTGCCGCGGCCAACCGTTTGCCATCTTTTGACATTGCCATCTGCGAAGCCAATTCCGGCTCCAGCGCCACGCGGCCGGCCAGTGCGCCATTGGTGGCGTCAAAAACCCCCAGGTAGCCGCCCGCCATTTGGCAGAAGAGGGAATGTCCATCGGGTGAAAAGGGAGCATCGCTCTGGGAACCGGATGTGCCGTTGGTGGCCCACAACCGCTTGCGGCTCGCAACCTCCCAAACCGCCAACTCCTCAGGCCCGCGAGCGGAGAGCATTTTTGAGTCCGGGGAGAACGCCACGCGGAAGATAACCTTCTCATGGCGGAGCTCCGCAATCACCTGGAGCGATTCTGCTTCCAACAGCCTCACCAGCACAGTCCAGTCCGCGAGCGCGATGAGCCGGCCGTCCGGCGACACAGCCAGACCCGAGACGCCCTGGGCAAAGCTGCTGGCTCGCACCAACTTCCGCCGTTCAGGATCCCAGACACTCACGCTGGCGGGCGCCCCGGCCCCGGCCACCAGTTGCCCGTCGGGCAACCAGCCCAGCCCCATGACTGGCTCTGCCATCGGACCGAGCGTCCAGAGTTGCTCACCACGGCTGGCCTGCCAGAGATGGCGCCATTCCCAGCCGCGCAAGTCCCGCTGGCCCCGCGCTGGAACCTGCGCCTGCAGGAGCGCGCGGACTTCGCCCAGGTTGTTGTCCTTGAGCGCCCGCCACGCCACGTTCACGTCTGAGGCGTAGGCTATCCGCCGCGCGTTCAAGGCCTCGGCTTTAGCCCGACGCAGCCCATACCCAAGCGCGCCGGCCAGCAGGACCAGGCCGCAAGCGACCCCAACGGAGGCGCGCGTCACCAGCCTACGCCGGGCGGCATGCCGCTCGGCTTGTTCTCGCGCGGCCTGCTCCGCGCGGCGTTGCGGGAGCGAACGAATGCTCCGAGCCAGCAACGCTGCGGCCGCGAAGCGGTTTTCCGGGTTGCCCGCAAAGCAGTGCTGCAGGTCTTCCTTCAGGAGCGAGTCGGAAATCTCCGCAGCCCAGTCCGTCGCCACCGGCCGCGAAAAATCGCCCACCAACAACTGGTAGAGCACCACTCCCAGCGAGTAAATGTCCGAACGCGTGGAAGCGGGCCGGCCGGCCAGCAGTTCCGGCGCCATGTAAAGCTGCGTGCCCGTCTGCGAGGAGGAACTCGGGCCGAGCAGCGTTTGTGTGAACCCGGCCTTGGTGACCCCGGCGAGATACTCCTGCGACACGACCTGCCCGATACCGAAGTCGGTCAACTTGGCCGAGAGTGACGAGTGACCCGCTTCCTTCTGACCATTGACCACTGACCACTGACCGCTGACAAGGATGTTTGCCGGCTTCACATCGCGGTGAATGACCCCGGCGTCGTGCGCCGCCTGCAAGGCATCCGCCACCTGGGCCACAATCTCCAGTTTACTCTCGAGCGGCACCTTATCGGCTCCGCCTTGAACCCCGCACCAACTCGCCAGGTGCTGACCCTCGGCATAAGCCATCTCCACGTAGAAGGGCGGCTGGTCAAAATAGACCTCGCGCAAACTGACGATATTCGGGTGGTCCCCAATCCGCTCTTTGATCAGCCGAAAAAGGGTCATCTCCCGCTTCAGGGAGCGCACCCGGTCGGCCCGGAAGCAGAACTTGAACACCCGCCGCTCCTTCATCACCTGGTGCCGCCCCAGCCACACCTCGCCAAAACCGCCCTCGCCCAGCTTCTCCTCCAATACCCACTTCGTATTCGGCACCACGGTGCCCACCGCCGGCCGCCACCCCAGCACCGCTTCCCCTTCGGCGGCTTCCACCCGTCTAGCCTTCTCGGACGTAGTTGGCGCCGCCAGCGGACCTGCTTCAAACGCGCCCACTTCGCAAATCTCCACCGGCTCATTGATCCCTTTGAGCTGATAGAGACCATGATTCAGCCAGCTCAATTGGCCAGTTCCCTCGATCTCCTCCCCCTTCAAGGCCTGCCGCGCGCTGTCAAAGACCGCCCGCGTCAGCAAGATCTGGCCCCCCTGCGCCAAACCCATCACGCGCGCACCCAGGTCCACATTCAACCCGATCAGATCCTTGGCCCGTTGCTGTCCGGCCTCCTGGATCAGCACCTCGCCCAGGTGCAGCCCCATCCGGTCTTGCACCGGCGCCGCCGACTGGCCGCTGAGCTCCCGCAGGCGCCGCTGCAGCACCAGGGCAAACTTCACCCCTGCCGACGGTGTGGCAAACACCAGGAAAAACGAATCCCCCGCCGCGCTCAACTCCTCACCGTCGGGGAATTCCTGCAGCGTCGCCCGGACCAAAGCGTGATGTTGCTCGATGACCTGCGCCCCGGCGCGATCCCCCAACTGCTGCTTCAGGGCCGTGGACCCCACCATGTCGGTGAAGATCAGCGTGACCAGCCCGGTCCGATGTCGGCGACCGAAGGCCTCGACTTGCACCTGGCTGGCCGATGTGTCCCGGGGCTCCATCGCGCCGGGAGTTTACCAAAACCGGATTCCAAGGGAAGCGCAAAGGGAGTGGGCGCCGCCAGGCGTCCTTGCACGGACCGCCTCGTCGCTTATGGTGGCGGTGTCAAGATGCGCCCTTCTGCGGAGGGGGCAGTATTTTTCGCTTGCCGCCAGCCCCCAAATCCCTCATACTCCCCCCGTTAGCGGAAAACACCTAAATAGCTACGATTCATCGCCAAGCATGAAAGCGAAACCTCCGAACCTCTCCGGCCCGCCCGAGTCCGGGGGCGGCTTTACGCTGATTGAACTCCTGGTGGTCATCGCCATCATCGCCATCCTCGCTGCGATGCTTTTGCCGGCGCTCGGCAAGGCCAAAGCCAAAGCCACAGGGATTCAATGCATGAACAATACCCGCCAACTGGTGTACGCCTTTCAAATGTATGTCGCAGATAACAACGACGCCGTGCCCAATGCCGACGACTGGGTCGCCAAGAATCTGACCGGAACTGACTCTTGGCTGGATTGGACGACCAGGTCAATCAACACCAATGTCGATGTGCTGCTCAATCCGACCAAGGCATCCCTGGCAATTTACATCGCCAAGGCCAAGGACATTTACCGCTGTCCCGCCGATGTCTTCCTCAGCCCGCCACAAAGAGCGCAGGGCTGGCAGGCGCGGGCGCGGAGTGTCTCCATGAATACCTTTTGCGGAGACAGTCCGAGCACTGATACAACCGGATTCGATCTCTGGCGTGGATTCAAAAAGATTTCCGATTTGAAAAAACGCGGTCCGGTGGACATTTTCATCTTCCTGGACGAGCATCCGGATTCCATCAACGATGCCATCTACTACCCGATTCTGAGCGGCTACGGCGGGCTGTATGGATGGTGCGACATCCCGGCCAATTATCATAACGGCGCCTGCGGTTTTGCCTTCGCTGACGGCCATTCGGTAATCAAACGCTGGCTCGGCAAATTGCGGAGTCCGCAATGGCTTGGAGTGACTTATACGGATCGCCACGCCGGGGTCTTTCAGTGCTCCTCGGCACCGGACAAGAATGACATCGACTGGGTAAAGCAGCGGATGGCCCCGGAGAAGTAACCTGGTCACAATGTCCGTTGAGAATCGCGGACCAGGTCAGCGGCGCCGCGGGCTCGTGCCAGATGCCGAAATAACCGGAACTTTTGGGTTTTTCCGGAGAGTTTCCTGCCTGGTCAATAAGACGGCGCACTCTCCCACAAGGCAGGCGGTCGGACACGTCGTGTTCACGGTCTCTGACTTTACAGACCTCCAAGCCCACACCCAGCCAAAACCTCACTTTCCCGGAGTTCGCCGGGTGTAGGCCCTGACGTAGTCCACGTACATGTAGGATGGGCTGAGCGCCTTATCGATGGGCCAACCGCCGCCCAGGGCCAGGTCCACCAACAGGTATAGCGGGACCTTCGCCGCGGCGGGAGTATTTTGTCGCCAGACTTCGACCCCGTCGAAGTACCACGTGATCTCGCCGTCGTCGACCAGGACGCCGTAGCGGTGGAAGTCCTCGGCCATGCCTGGCGCGATAAAGGCCTCCCCTTGCGCGACGTGCTGGTTGCCCGGCCCCCAGACGTGCAGGGTCGCAAAGAGCGCGTTGGGCATCACGCCGTACTGCTCGACGACGTCGATTTCAATATTGGGCATAGATTTGTTCGTGACCGCAGGCACCCCGAGCAGCCAGAAAGCGGGCCAGGTGCCAAGTCCTTTGGGAAACCTGGCCCGCATCTCGAAATAGCCGCATTTCTGGGAGAAGCCGTTGCCCTTATCATCGACCGAGGAGATCAGCCCTGCCCGCCACTTCCCGTCCTTCTTGGCGGCCTCGATGCGCAAGATTCCGTTCCCGACGGTGAACGGGAACCCATCTTGGGGGTCGGCGAACGCCGCATCGCCGAAATCGCTGTGACCGGGGGTGTGCGCGATCCAGCGCGTGCCGGGCCCCCACGCGGATATGCTCAGGTCGTTGAACTCTTCGCTGAAGGCAAGGGTATAGCCGTCGAGCTTGAGCGTGGGAGCGGGCAGCTTCGGCAGCGGCGCATTCGATGTGACCGAGAGCACTCCGATTTGGCAGGAATCCCCGCCTGATTCTCCAATCGCCCCGTCGGCGGCTTTGAGTTTCGGCCGGTCGCCGCCGCGTTCGTTGGCCTTCGGATCGTAGAGCCCGACCCTGATTGCGTAATCGCCTTCGGGAGCATCGGTCGGCACCACAATGGTGTGCGCGTATTCGACGCGACCGGACCAAATGGCCGTGGGGACAGGCGGGGCGTGATCGTTCTGAAAAGCGATTTTCCCATCCGGCGCAATGAAATGCACAAAGGCGGTGAAGTCCCTGCCCATCGGAACGGCATCCCACCGGTACGTTAGCCGGGTGCCGAACCCGGGACGGCAGGCAGGCGGAGCCAATCTGCCGGACAGGAGCGTCGGCTGGCCTTCGATCACAGGACCGGGCGCCACCTCCACATCATCCAAGAAAACAGCCCCCTGGAGACTGCCCGCCTGGGCGAAGGCATCCTTGCCGATGTTGATGCCGAAGCCCTTGGCCGGGCCATGCCACTGGCCGTCATTGGCGCCGCCCCAATGTTCTCCGCCGACCAGGTCGGCGACTTTCAGCACCAGTTCCTGCCAGTCTGCGGAGGCCGCCAACGGAACACCGCCCTTCTGGTGGCATTGCTCGGTGCTGTCGGTAATCCGTACGCCGATACGCCTGACGTTGACGGTCTTGACCCACAAGCGGATTTCCTTGAAGTCTCTGCCTTTCAGGGACGCCAGGTCATACCATACGCCAACATAAGCACCGCCGCCGGTGAAGTCCGCCTCAAGCTTGCCCGATTGCCGGCCGCCATGCGCGGTGGTCGTGGCGATAGCCAGGCTCCCCCTGGCGCCGGGAAACTCCTCGCCGCCAATGAATTTCCAGGCGGAGGCATCCTTCTCGAAATTGTCCAGCAGCAGCCGCGCTGTGCCGCTCTGGCCTCGCACATCCCACGCGCTCGGCAGGGCCAGCACCCAAACCAGCATTACTCTGCTTATGAATTTGCTCACGACCGGAGAGTATTCGGGTCTAAACGGCAAGATCACAGCAGAAAGTTCGTTGCCACCGGCACTCTTTCGCGTCGAACACATCGCGCACCGCCTCCAGCTAGTGTCAGACTGCAATGATAAGCGATGGAATGCGTCGCGGTTCGCGGTCTGCGTCGCGGCCCAACGGGCCGGAAACGCCGCCCATCCAATAACACAGACAGTACATCGCTTATTTCCGCAATCAAGCACTATCTCAGCCCGTTCACCGTGTCGGGCTCCAGGTAGCTGCCTTCGGTCCATTCGTTGCAGCAGTTGATGTTGAGGATGCGCGGGCCGCCGGGCAAGTTTCCGAGTTCGGGATTACTTCGCCAGCGGCAGCCGGAGACATGCTGCCTCCAGGTCGTTGCGCAGGAACAGGAATTCACCCGCCAGCGCCGGCGGGTTCCAGGTCTTCGCTTTCAGGGCGGCGAAGCGGGCGAGCTGCCGATGCTCCTGCGGCACTGCTTCCACGAGCGCGATCTCGCCGTTCTCAGCCGAGACGAGCAGCAAGTCGCCCACCAGGATGACCTGGCCGTGGCCGTAGCGGCCGTCCCTCCATTTCTGCTCGCCCGTTGCCGCGTCCAGACAGGCCAGGATGCCGTCGTCCAAGCCGTAAATGAAGCCGTCGCGCTGAACCAGGTTCGTGAATTTCGGCTTCAGCCGGCGTGACTTCCAAACTCGCGTCGCGGTCCAGGCGCCGTTGGTTTCGCGCCGGATTTGCAGCGCCGCGCACCCCGTGCCGTAGCCGCTGCCGATGAGGACGCGGTCGCCCGAAAGTTGGAGTGGAATGCCGATGTGCGGGTGATCGCTGGGCCACGGGAAGTGCCAAAGCAACTGCCCCGAACTGGCGTCGTGACCGTTGATCTCTCGGCCCCCGAACAGGAGGATTTGCCGCACGCCGCCGAGCTCGTGCGCCACCGGCGAACTGAAGCCAACGCGGTCGTTGCCACCGCTCCAGGCGAGCTGCCCGGTCCCTTTGTGGTAAGCCACCAAGGACTTCCCGTCGGGCCCGCCGGCGGCCACCACGACGAGCTCCTCAAGCACCAGCGGCGAAACGCTGAATCCCCAGCCGGGCACTTCGCCGCCATTCTCCTGGGTGACGCGATGCGACCACAGCAGTTTGCCAGTATGGAGGTTCAGGCAGTTGAGAATGCCGCTCGCGCCGGCCGTGATCACGCGCTCCCCGTCAATGGTCGGATTGGCGCGCGGTCCCTCACCGGCGATAGTGCTGGCGTAGCGCGTGTCGTCGGCGTGCGTCCAAAGCAGTTTACCCGTGAGCGCCTCATAGCAGGTCACCAATTCCTGCGGTCCGCGCTGCTCTTGCGTGACGGCCAAACCGCGCGCCACCGCGAAGCCGGACCAGGCTGCGCCGATTCGCTGGCGCCACACCCATTGGGGCGGACGCGCGACCCAGTCCCGCGCCAGGCGCGGACCGGGGACAATGCCGTTGCGGTGGGGACCCAGGAATTGGGGCCAGCCGTCGGGCACCGCCACGGTCAACGGTTGGACTCGCGCTCTGGAGGGCGCGGGCGCGCCGGGCTCGGACATCGCAGTGAGCGGCGGCGGTTTCCTCCAACGCCATGCGAACACCGGCAGCACATCGCCGGTCACACCGCGAATGCGCAGGGTCAGGGCCGCCAGTGCGACCAGTGCTGCGAAGCCTCCCAGGACAGCCAACCGAATGCCCCAGCGGAGCCGCGACCAGAGCAGGCACCATCCCAGCAGCAACCCCGTCGTGATCGCGCAGACCGACAGCGTCTGGAGATAACGCTCTTGGCGATAGGTGTCCTCCAAGAACCAAATCCAGATGACCACCCCCAGCGCCACGCCGAGGATGGCAAGCGCCGGCCACCAGCGAATGAACGGGCGAGGCCTGGGCGAATTCACGCCCGATTGCCCGGCAACCTTCCTGTCCTGTCGGTCCATTAAGCAATGAAAGACGGCTTCACGGAGCGCCGCAATTCCAAAACAGCCTGTCCCGTGGGCGCGAATTTCCGGACAGTGCGAACTCTATCGGCTCATCGGGTCACCGCTCCTGGAGCCGTTCTCAATTTGCCTCTTTTGGCGGCGGCGCGTCCTACTTGTGGCTGCTGCTGCGCTCCTGGAGCCACGCCACGTCCGGGTTGTTGGGCGAGGCGACGTCCAAGAGGATGAGCACGTTGCGGTTCATGGGCGGCGTGGTCCGGGCATCAAGCCATCGTTTGATCTCCGCGTGGCCGTCCGCGAACAGGATGCCGGCGGCACGGCCATGATAGCTGGCCGGATAATCCACGATGCGGGCGCTGGCCCCGCGGTCCTTCAGGTCGCTCTGGAACAGGCCGTCGTTGATGCTGTCCTCCCGTTCGTCGAGCAGGACCCAGGCCCTGGCGGGCGGCGGCGCTATAATGTCCGTGTACTTGCGGAAGATGATGTACTGGTCCTGGCCGATGTCCACGTTGAGGATGTAGTTCATCCAACAGTTCATCGACATGCTCCGCACGCGCGGAAGCAACTGCGAGCCAAAGGGCGCCAGGCTGTGGTCCGCCGGACACCGATAGACGGCCGGCGATTTCACGTAGGGACCGATCTGAGAGAAGCGCGCATCGGTCAGGTAGAGCGTGTTGGTGTTGTCGGCATGGGCGTTGTCGAAGTCGAGCCAGCCGGAGACCCAGGTGTCCGAGCCCGCATACTCGCCGCCGGTGACGCCGGGCAGGCAGTCGCGGTTGTCGTGCACGTACATGAACCAGGCCATTTGGAGTTGCTTCAGGTTGTTCATGCAGCTTATGCCATTGGCCTTCATCTTCGCGCGGCTCAGGGCGGGCAGCAACATCGCCGCCAGAATCGCGATGATCGCAATGACCACCAGCAACTCGATCAAGGTGAAGCCAGTCCTGGCGCGTACCGTAACCGTCCGGCCGCTTCGATTCAATTTCCGCTGCTTCATAGCCTCGCGTTCATCTTGTTTGAGGTTCCGTAGTTGAAGGTTCTTTGCTTTGATTGGATGCTGCTGGGTCTTACCCCCCGGTGCCGTCATCCCCTCCCCTGGGGGGAGGGGAGCCAGCCGCCCGTTTTAACCGGCGGCTGGTGGCAAGGCGCGCTAATAGGCCTTCACGCGGAATCCTGACAATGCAACTCCAGCCGACAATGCCACTATGAGTCGTTGCCCCGAATTGGTCTTCCTTGTGTTTTTCATAGGTCCTATCCAGGTCGTTTCTTAAGTAGTCGGTTCCCAGGACCCTCACCCCGGTCCCCCGCCCAAGCCGATACCGGGACGAGCGGTTGGAGGTCTCGTACCTATTGCCATTCAGATTGGCAGACCCGTCCGCCGGGCGCAAGCCAAAAGTCAAACCACAAGTCAAATCCATTCCAATCCATGGTTGTCCCAACTGCCCGGGTGGGGTAGTCTCGGGAGCCTGACATGAGCAACCATGGCGCAGGAATTCTGGCGGCTGGCTCGGGCTCGATGGTCCTGCGCCTGAGGTGGGTCGCGCTAAATTGGGGGGAGCTGCCAACGAGCTGAGAATGCTCCAGGATTTTGGAGATTTTCGAGAATTTTGGGCTTGAAAGAAGGTGACTTTGCCTCTACCCATTGCGGTCCTATGGCAAAAGCATTGACCAAATCACAAATCGCCGCCTCGGCCGCGGAAACCGTTGGCCTCACGAAAAAGCAGGCCGTTCAAACCATCGAAGCCCTTGTGGCGCTGGCTTACAAGAACGCCAAGAACTCCTTCACTATTCCCGGCCTGGGCAAGCTCGTGTTGGTGCACCGCAAAGCCCGCATGGGCCGCAATCCGGCCACCGGCGCGGCGATCAAGATTCCAGCCAAGCGCGTCGTGAAGTTCCGTGTCGCCAAAGCGGCCAAAGACGCAATCCTCCGCCCCAAGTAACTCGAAGGCTCCCGCATGAACATTACTGCCTTGTCTCCGCAACAACTACGTAAAGCAGCCGACCTCCAGGAGAAGATCCAGGAACTCCAGCATGAGCTAAGCCAGACCCTTGGCGCTCCGGCTGAGACGGTCGCTCCGGCCGCCACTGAACCCCGCGCCAAGCCGAAGAATGGGAGGAAGAAGCGCAAGAAGCTCAGCGCTCAAGCCATCGCCAACATTCGAGCTGGGGCTGCCAAGAGATGGGCGAAGAGGGGCACCAAGAAACAGACAGCAGCACCCGAGCAGCCGGTGAAAAAGCCAAAGAGGAAGATGACTGCTGCCTGGAAGAAGGCCCTTTCTCTTGCGGCCAAAGCGAGATGGGCGAAGGCCAAAGCCGCTGGCAAGTCGAGGCTGTAAACCGGCTTTTTGACCAGGCGCAATGCTCTTGAGGAGTGTTGCGCCTTTTTCTTTGTAGCGACGGAGATGGGCGACCAGAACGTGACCCTGAAGACGCTGGAACAAATCTGCCAATCGCCGTGCAGATGTCAGCAGTGGTTGGTCCCTTCAATCGAGGTGGAACACTTCCGGCAGTTCCCGGGTTGCCGGCGTATTGTCCGGGAGGGTTTCCATCAGCGGGGCCATCCAGTCCCACCAGCGGCGGACGACGGGCAGGGTGGGCAATTGGGCGGCCGTGTTCGCGTCAGTCAGTTTCTGGACCGCAAAAAGGGTGAGCGTTTCCGGGTCCAGGAAAATGGAGTAGTCGGAGATGCCGGCCGCGCGCAGAGCCTGGGCGAGTTCCGGCCAGAGCTCCTCGTGCCGGCGCCGATAGGCGGTCTCGCAACCGGGCTTGAGCTTCATTATGAAAGCGTGGCGTTTCATATCAGAAGTTGAATTGGTCGATGTTGTCCTTGTTGAAGATAAAGGGTTTGCCCAGCACAATATTGTCGCCCTGGATGTCGAAGGCGCCGAGCGTGCCGGCTTTGAAATTGCGGTCGCCGCGTTTGAGCGCGCCCCGCGCCAGGGCTTCGGCGGCATAAACGGCCAGGTAGCCGAGGTCTTCGGTTTTCCAGAGGATGACGCTGTCGGTCACGCCCTCCTTAACATAACGGCGGTTTTCGTTGGGCAGGCCCAGGCCGACCACTTTGACTTGGCCGGTTTTGCCGGCTTGCTTGACGGCCTCGGCGGCGCCGGGCACACCCAGGGAGGTGGTGCTGATCAACAGCCGGAGATGGGGGTAGGCACTGAGGAGGGTCGTGCATTCGCTTTGGGCTTTGTCTTTGAAATCGTCGCAGGGGCGCCAGGCCACCATCTTCATGCTGGGGTACTTGGCGGCGCAGCACTCCTGGACATAGTTGCGCCACTCGACCTGGTTGGCGGCCGTGAGCGAGCCGATAATAACGGCGAAGTCGCCTTCCTGGCCACAGAGCCGGGCGCCCTCGTCCATGAGGGCGTAGCCGATGCCCCGGGCGGTCGCCTGGTTGACGAAGAATTCGCGCGCGTCGGGCAGGGCGTCGGCGTCGTAGGTGATGACCTTGATGCCTTTGGCGCGGGCCTTGCGCAGGGCGGTGGAGATGCCTTCCTTGTTTTCGCAGGCGGCGGCAATGGCATCCACGCCCAGGGTGATCCAGTTTTCGACAATTTCATTTTGTTTGGCGGGGTCGGGGTCGGTCGGGCCGTCAAAGACCAGGTCCACGCCGAGTTCCAGGGCGGCTCTTTCAGCGCCTTTCTTGCAGGAGACGAAGTAGGCGTTGCCCTTGGACTTGGGCAACAGGGCGATGGTCAGCTTTTTGCCGGCCCCGGCGGGCGTGCCGGCCGCGCCGCCAGAATCAGAGGATTTGCCGCAGCCGGCGAACGCCATGGCCACCAGTGCCACGGCCAAGGAGCAGCGCAGGCGGGCGTAGCCGGAACCGAGCGACAAGAGGTGGTTCATGTGGTCTTCGATTCATGAGTTTGCGATTGCCGACGCAGCCTGGCGAGGATTTTCGGGAGGTGTGTCCCGCCGGCGACGGCCAGCAGCAACAAGGCCCCGGTCAGCACACCCGTCGCCTCGCGCGGTTGGCGGGCATGGACCAAGCCGTTGCTCAGCACCGCCAGGGCCGCCACGCCCAGCAGCGTGCCATGCACCGACCCGGTGCCGCCGAAAATGCTCGTGCCGCCGAGCACGACCGC
>Ga0187882_1003436_pt1 | contig 13611 bp, 21 predicted proteins | sample June2016WEW_19_1_3_FD_132991 | JGI IMG/M metagenome (GOLD analysis project Ga0187882, IMG submission 132991) | Peatland microbial communities from SPRUCE experiment site at the Marcell Experimental Forest, Minnesota, USA - June2016WEW_19_150 | ecosystem: Environmental > Terrestrial > Soil >...
CCGTGCAGCGGCAGAGATTCCCGGAAATGACCTCTCGTATCTGCTCTTCCGTTGGGTTCGATTTTCTTCCTAGTAGCCAGTATAATGCCATGAGCATTCCTGGAGTGCAGAAACCGCATTGGACGCCATTCTTCTGTAGGAAGCCCTCCTGCAATGGGTGGAGCGCTCCGTCCTTCGCTAATCCTTCCACGGTCAGCAGCTCCTTGCCGTCCGCTTGTACTGCAAGAATTGTGCAGGACTTGACGGCTTTGCCGTCCAGGATTACGGTGCATGCGCCGCAGTCGCTGGTATCACAGCCGACGTGTGTCCCAGTCAGCCCTAGGGTGTCCCTGATGAAATGGACTAAGAGCATTCGTGAGTCTACGTCGGCTTCGCGTTTGTTTCCGTTCACTGTTACGGATATGCGATGGCGGGACATGTTCAAGTCTCCGTTCGCGCCCGTTCCGCTGCTCGGCGCAACGCGCGAGCCGACAGCGTCCGAACCATTTCTCGCTTGTAGTCCGCCGTTCCGCGCAGATCCGAAATTGGTCGTGCCTCTTGTGCTGCTAGATTCGCTGATTGGCGAATCTCATCATCGCTCAGCTTCTTACCTATGAGCACAGCCTCTGCAGCTTTCGGCTCAATCACTTTGGCCCCGACCGCCGTCAAACCTAGTCCAACACTTTCGCAGATACCTTGTGCATTAAGCGTTAGGCGCGCGGCGACACCGACTACTGCCAAGTCCCCGGCTCGACTCTCCAATTTCACGTAGGCACTTCAGGTACCTGCTCGCCTTCTCGGGATGCGAATCTCTCTCAGAATCTCAGTTGGCTTGAGTGCGGTTTCGAAAGTGTCAACAAAGAATTCTTCAGCGGCCATGACCCGTTCACCGGTCGGGCCAACGGCAACCATTGTTGCCTCTAGGGCAAGCATAGTTGAAGGTAGGTCATTGGCCGGATCACTATGGCAGATGTTTCCTCCGACGGTGCCCATGTTCCTAACCAAGGGGTCAGCGATATGTCCCGCGGCATCCGACAATGCCGGATATCTTGACTGAACCAGCAGCGAGCTCTCTACGTCGGCGTACCTTGTGAGCGACCCGATGTGCAAGTGGTGATCAGATTCACGGATATACTCCATACCGGGAATGCCGTTGATGTCCATCAAGTATTTGGGAGTAGCCAATCGCAGGCGCATCAGAGGAATAAGGCTGTGTCCTCCAGCGAGGACTTTCGCATCGTCGCCATACTTTTCGAGAAATCTGATCCCTTCGTCTAAATCACTTGGAGCCACATAGTCGAAACTGCCAGGAATCAAAAGAGGATCTTCCTTCTTAGGGGGTCGTCATCTGAGATGGATTTTTGAACTTTGCCCCTGTGAACTTATTAATTGGAGATTTCTCCTCTTCTTCGCTTATCGCTATGAAGATGGCGACAGGGAAGGTGGCGGATTTATACCCATATGGGTTCGAATCCCACCGCCTTCACCCCCTCCTGGTTTCACGTTCTCAGATCTGAGTCCACACAGGGACTGCAGCGAAAAGGAAGTGCGCAAGGACCACGCAGAACTCAAGCGAAAACCGGAGAACGACGCACAGCATGAAAGCCTGTTAACTTAATGGATGGCTTTCCTCATGTGGACTCTCGGAGAGGCGGACCCCAGAATTCCAGTCGAGAACGCTTGCCCTACAAGAATCTTGAAAGTTTTCTGAGCAAGACTGACGAGAAATGCGTCAGGGACTGGATTCTGGACCTGTACGCCGGCTCGAAGGGCTACGTTACCTACGTCCTCCACCTTATCGAGTAGGGCAAGGCTGAAGGCCACTGGAAGTCGGCTTGCGAGGATATGCTTCTAGGATGGAGGCGGCTCAGAACCGGAAGGAAAGACGAGGCCCGGAACGCCTTCCTTGACGTGCTACACCAGTACGTGCGCCACAAGAAGGACAAGCACGGTCATCTAGCCGGGACCGTCGACAGAAAGAACTGCTGGGCGGCCATCTCCAACTTCTTCGCCTTTCATAAGCTGCCGCTGCCGGACCTCGACGACCAAGAACAAGACAAGCTCTTCAGACCCAGCGAGGCCGACAAGCAGAGAGCCCAGTTTCTCGGAACAATGAACGTGGACGAGGCCCGCCTCCTGATCGACAATGCCACGATGCCCTACAAGGCGGTTCTCATGATCATGCTTCAGGCTGGCTTCGGCTGTGCTGAGTTCCAGATATTCAACGAATCGGCTTGGCGCGAGATAATCAAGGACTCCCAGAACCCGAAGGAGCTTAAGCCCGGCCCACACCTCCACCATCGGCACAACCTTCTGCCTACGCTCAGCGTTTCCGTTCACTGCTCTCCCGGTAGCGGTCGAAGCTTTCTGTTGGATGAGTTCAAGCAGTCTTTCTGGCGTGAGGTCTGCTAGGCCGCCCAGCTTCGAGAGTTCTTTCTCCTTCCACTTGGCTGTGAGCAGTGACAGTTTATAGAACTCCCTGCGGGCAAGGCGCATCGCTTCATCTTCGCCCGGAACACACCGTTGACGAGGTCGAGCTTCTTGATGAGTGATGTAACCATCTTGCCGATTGTGTTGCCTGTGACCGGTACAAGACTTGACCTAAAGCTCTGCCTGCCGCCCCGCCGCCAGTTGAGGAACAGGAAGTCCGAGTCCGCCTGCCCTGCCTTCTGTAGCATCTGCCGTCTCTCCTTAAGCCACTCGTTCAACTGCGTCTTGGCATCCTCGCCGATGAATGTGTAATAGACGCTTATCGCACCGCCTCGGGCCACACGACGACCTACAGTCTTGGAGCGTATCAGCCCTCCAATCATCACAGGGCCGGGGCGGCCGAGCGCATTTAGATCGAAGCAGTCGGGACGGCGCCAGAGGTCACGGTTAAACTGTTCAAAGGCTGACAGATCCATCGCGGCAAGCGCGTGCCGCGAATCCCGCCCGCCTGTTGAGGGCAAGCACGAATTTTCGAATGATTGTGTAAGTACGCTGTAAGTACCGTAGCTCTGCCTTGCAGTGCGTACTGAGCAGACACGGTCACGACGATAGGCTACAGAGGCTTAGACCGCTGAATTAGATGCAGTAGGTTCTGTTCCGGGTCGTCGAGGAACGCGGTCCACACGCCTTCCTTCTCTCGTGGTTCAGACTTAAAGGCGACCCCTCGGCTGCTCAGATTCTTGTACGCCTTGTTAATGTCGGTCACAGATATGGCCATGTGACGAAAGCCGGGATCCCTCTCGGCGTGGGACACCCTGTCGGCATCTCCGGCTTCGATAATTTCAAGAAGGCTTTCGCCAAGTTTCACATATGTTGTCAGAGATCTTGTGCTCTCATAGGCGATCTTGAAGCCGAATGTGCTGCAATACCATCTCGCTAAGCCTTTCGGGTCCTTAGCTGCGATAGTCACATGTTCAATGCCGTTGAACACGTTAGTTTCTGTCATTTTGATCCCAACTCTATCAAATGCTATTTCCTGGCCATCGCTATGATGCTCTTAGCCTCTTTGACGAGTTCTGATATCTTGGTGAAATTGCCGGCTTCGATGAGATCTTTCTTGCAGATCCAAGTGCCTCCAACGGCCCATGCTCCGGCCTTGAGATATTCTGCTAGGTTTCCTGCGTTGACTCCCCCAAGAGGCAAGAACCTGACATCCGGAAATACGGCCTTCATTGCGGTTATGTGGCCCGGGCCTCCTGTTGAAGCTGGAAAAACCTTGATCACTAAAGGAAGATCCTTGATGCTTTTCGGTCGCGTGCCTCTCGACGCAGCCTCTATTGCCCTTTGAACCTCCGATGGCGTGAAGACCCCTGGGACGCATACGATCCTCTTGCGGGCACAGTATGCAACGATCTCTTCGTCCAGATGAGGCGAAACTATGAAGCGTGCTCCTGCGGATAACGCCTCCTTTGCAACCGGAACCGAGAATATTGTACCCGCGCCAACTAGCATCTCGGGCAATTCCTTGCTTAGGGCTCTTATGGCTTCCATTGCTCTCGGCGTGCGCATGGTTATCTCAATCAAGTCCAAACCGGCGTCAAGAACTGTTCTACCCAATTGCACTGCTTTGCTGGGATCCTCGATTACCACGATCGGAATTATGCCTGCCTTCTCCATCCTTTCTAGGACATCTTGCGGCATTGTCCCGCCTCCAGCCTTCATCTCTGAACCCTCCCTGCTCCTCCCTCTTTAACGAGGCTCTCGATCTCTTGGATACTTACAAGGTTCGGGTCGAAGAGTATACTATGCTTCAGGGCACTCGCGGCAGTGGCAAAATCTAGGGCGTCTTGTTCGCTCTTTCCTGTTAGCAGAGCATAAATCAATGCTCCGGTGAAGGCGTCGCCGCTGCCAAGACGATCCACAACGTTCGTGATGTCATATTTCTTCGTGCTATAGAGCTTTATACCATCGTACAGCAGACCGCTCCAACTGTTGTGAGTGGCGCTTATGCTTCCCCTCAGCGTGATACATACTTTCTTCAGGTTTGGAAAGCGTTTCGTCAACTTGCTGACTACCTCGTGGTACTTCTCGGCAGAGACATCTTCCGCAACCCTGGCATCTGCACCTTTGATGCCGAATATCTTTTCGCAATCCTCCTCGTTCCCGCTAACAATGTCCACGTAGGGCATAAGCTCGGCCATTATCTCTGTGGCGGTTTTCCCATACTTCCACAGTTTGGCTCTATAGTTTAAATCGCAGCTGACCCTGAGTCCCCTGTCTTTGGCAGATCTCACCGCTTCAAGGCTTACATCAGCAGCGTTCTGTGATATCGCCGGCGTGATACCCGTGAAATGGAACCACTTAGCCTCCGAAAATATCTCTTTCCAAGGAATACTTCCCGGCTTGACATCGGCTATTGCTGAGTGAGCGCGGTCATAGATCACCTTGGAGGGACGCTGATTCGCGCCAATTTCATAGAAGTATATGCCGATCCTCTCGCCCGCTCTTATGATGTGTGATGTGTCGACTCCGAAACGCCTTACGTAGTTTATTGCGGCTTGTCCTATTTCATTCGGAGGCAGACAAGTCACGAACGCCGATGATATCCCATAATTGACCAGGCTTATTGCAACTGAAGCCTCAGCACCTCCGTAGCTTGCCTCAAAGCTTTCGGCCTGCAAGAAACGTCGGAAGCCAGGTGGATTAAGCCTAAGCATGATTTCTCCAAAAGTCACAAACTGAACCATTCTGCCTTGCCCAGTGGCGGTTTCGCGATTTGACGTATATATCTCTTCGGATGTTGCTTCATAACTTGTTCCATCCAGATTGATCAAGTGTTCAAGTGATTCAAGAATAGTCAAGTCACCGGGCGATTCCGGAACGTATTCATTGGGCTCCAAGGCGGAGAAAAATCGAATCGATGATGGTCAATAGCTCAAGCGTACCGCCAGTTGTCCTCGGATAATGTGGGATTCCTCGGTGGTCCTCTCGTGCGACCGCAGAACGTTCAGCCAACGCAGTTCCTCGGTGTTCCTTCCATGAACGCCTTGATGTTCTCAAGTGGGATGTCCGTCAGTCTCGAAATTCCGCCTTTGGTGTACCATCCTATGTGGGGTGTGACAATGACATTGAGCCCAGTGAAATCGTGATACTTCTGCCGTTCATCTTCTAGAACGTCGAGTCCGGCTCCTGCAAGTCTACCCTGTCTCAATACCTTGATGAGGTCCTGCGTATCCACAATAGGGCCTCGAGCCGTGTTTACGAGTATGCTACCTTCTTTCATGAGCTGCAGCGTCCTTTCACAGATCAAACCCCTTGTTGCGTCGTTCAACGGCAGGTGTATGGTGACGAAGTCAGCTGTCTCAAGCACTTTCTCAAGCGGCAGGTATTGGATTGAATACGTCTCCTCCAACTGAGGGTTCTTGACGACATCATACGCTACGATCTTCATTCCAAATCCCCGTCCAATCCTAGCGGCATGTGCTCCTATCCTTCCGGTGCCGAGTATTCCCAGCGTCTTGCTATACAGCTCCACGCCAACCAAGTTTTTGTCGCTGAATAGCTTCTCCTGGGCGTAGCGATTAGCTCCTTTTACTATGTTTCGTGCGACCGCGAGTAGAAGGCCGAACGCATGCTCGGCGATCATGTGAGAGCCATAGTCGGGGACATTGCAAACGACTATGCCTTTCTCCGACGCGGCTCTGACATCGATATGATCGTACCCCGTCGATCGCGTCGCGATCATCCTCAATTTGGGCAGTTTGTCGAGTGTCTCCCTTGATACGCCCACGAATTGGTCTCTCATGCATATCACGTCAACATCACGAGCAAGCTCAACGAGCTCCTGCGGGCTACTGGTTGGTCCATGGAACTTGAATGTGCATCCCTCAAGGCGTATTCGATCCTTATCCTCAAAGACGAAGTCGGTGAATAACACCCTCATCGTTATCACCAGTCCGCCTAACTCCGCGTAAGAGTGATTGAGATCTTGTTGTTGCAACTTAAGGCTGTCGGCGTTGCATCTTCATGTGTACTTTCCGATAATTACCTATGTGAAGAGATGTGGTGGATGCGGATTTCAGACTTAAGCTCTTTTGAAGCCACCTCAAGTCTGAAGGGTATGCCGTTTACCTATCCGAGGCTCTCGTCCTCACTATCGTGGTCTTCGGCATCTTGCTAAGAGGAGACTGCAGTTGTTTCGGCGAGGCTCACTCTCGTAATTTTGGCTGCAACAACTCCGCTTAACTATGATACGGACGCTTCTCCCTCATCGCCCAGTAGATGACCTTCAGCAGCTTCGCTGATGCTGCAACGGTGGCTTTGGCTTTACCTTTCTTCTTCAGTAGGTTACTCCGCCGGAGTTATGCGTGGACGGTGTCACCCAGCACCCCCGCGTACGAGCAGAGGTGCTGTGAGTCTGGGAAACGTTCGATTTCACCAATCTCGCTGACTATCAGCAGGGCGGAGTAGTGACCGACGCCTGGGATCGTCGTTAGGAACCTCACGTAGTCATCATCTTTAGCTTCGGTGCTTATTCTCCTGGAGATTTGATCTATCTCATGGTTCAGAGCGTCGATAACGTTGAGGCATCCATCTATCTTGTAGTCGTGAATCGCCCTCAGCTTGTCCATGTAGGCTTTGGTAAAAGGCGTGCCCTCAACCTTTAGCCCATGCATCAGTAGGTGCGCGTGGATCTTGTTCTTGGAGCTGGTTCTAATCCTCACCAGGCCAGCTCGATGCCTCACCATCTCTCTGAGATCCATGACTCTTCTGGAAAAGGAACTTGGGGTAGAGTATGCTAATTTGGATGAGCTACTCCGTCGATCAGACTTCGCGTCAATCTGCATTGCTCTTACGGACGATACACGTGGGATTATAGGAAACAGAGAACTCAACTTGATGAAGACGGCTTCATATTTGATAAATGTAGCTCGCGGGCCCGTGGTCGATCAAGATTCTCTCTACGATGCAGGGAAGGAATCGAAGCCGAAGTAGTCGATCTGAGAACGCTCTCTCCAATGGATAAGGAGACACTGCTCGGATCGGTAAAGAGGACTCGGAGGATGGTTACAGTTGAGGATGGCTGCAAGACTGGCGGTGTCGGCGCGGAAATCTCAGGGATCGTTTGCGAAGAAGCATATGACGATCTCAAAGCGCCGATACGAAGAGTGGCTGCCCTGGATGTTCCCCTGCCTGCCAACGACGTACTAGAAGACGCGACTCTACCAAACGAGAGGAAGATCATTGACGCGGTGAAGAGTACTCTGAAGACCTCAGCCAGCGCTTAAAGCCCCTCTCACCACTTCCACGGCTTCGCCAGTTCAGGATAGGAAAGGGGCGAGAACAAGCAGCGATCGTACCAGTTTATGAGCAAGATGGAACCTTCAAACGAAGTCCACATTCGATTGGAACGGTAAACCGAATTAGCCTTTGGAGTATGGCCACATATGCAATCAGCTGGAAAGGAGATAATTCAAGTTGGGATAGTAGTTAGAAATGTCCGAGAAGCGGCAGAGAAACTTGAGAAACTAATCGGAATTGGACCCTTTGAGATCCTTGACCCAGAGTACCGCGATCTCACTTTCCACGGGAAGGTCGGCAGATTCAAGATGAGAATAGGATTAGCTAGGGCAGGCCCCATCCAAGTGGAGCTGATGCAGCCCCTTTCGGGCGAGACCATCTACCAGGAGTTTGCTGAGCGAAGGGGTTACGGCCTGCACCATCTAGGAATCCGAACGGACAATATGGAAGAAAGCGTGAAGGAGATGAAAGCGAAAGGCTTTCGGGTAATACAGAGTGGAAATCGACCTGGGATCAAGTGGGCCTACCTTAGCACGGAAGAGCAGACAGGCGTGGTCTTCGAGCTTCTCGAAAAGAAGTGAACAAGCCTTACGGTCTCACGAACGATGGTCTACGCGATCGACTCATTTGATGGATAATCGTATTGAAGTCGCGGCCACTTCCAGCATTTAGGGAGTAAGGTGCGATCGTAGTTGATGTGCGTCTCCAAAACCATAGCCAAAATGGGGAGAACGACATGCGTCTACTTATCTTGCCAATATCGAACTACGCTTCTCTGCCATAGAGCTCACCGACGACAAAGTCTAAGCCGAGTTCTGTCAGTTTCTCCTTGGTTGGCTTTCCACCCGCATCCCAGCCGCACAGTTTGTAGTATTCCGTCAGCGTCTCTTCGAGTTTCACAACCTGTCCCTTGCAAGGCCCGTTCGGAAGAGGTTCCTTCAGCAGCCTGTGGGCAAGTGTGTCGTCCTTCTTAGAGAGACCTTCCCGAACATTGAAAGCCCTAGTTAGGTTGTTTATTCTCTCACCTATCTCTAAGAGCGCGGTTAGGTTCTGGTAGCAGAAGCCAGTTGCGCGTTGACTAATTCGAATACGTCCTGGGCAGAAAGAGCCCAGCCCGAAATCCTGCAGATCCCCATGGAATCCCACACAGCATTCGCCTCTTCCGTTAGACGCTTCACTTCCTCGGCTTTGCCCTTGGTCGTTGTCGGATCCGTTGATGGGGGCTGAATCATTTCGGAGCCTGCACTCCAAGCTTGAAGGTGGCACGCGCCTCTGTCGCCCACGGCATAGTTCAGCCCCATTCCCTGCGCTGCTCTTGGACAGTAGGCAGGCAACTCCAGACCCTTCACGTGGATAGCGAATTTATCGGATTCTTTTCCAATGCGCTCGAAGGCTTTTCTTACACCGTTTGAAACGAGTTCTCTGAGCTTGCCGAACCCTTTTCCAGCTAGATCGACAGCTTCGACTATGGCGTCTGCGTTGCCAAATCTTAGGTCTATTCCGTCAGTATCTTCAGCCCGTAGTAGTCGCACAGGTAATCCGCTCTTGCGATGGCTTCTTTATTGGAAACGTCGCAGTGCGGGCCAAAACACCAGATAGTCTCATACTCAGGGCCCTCATCAAATGTTCCGGCGTATCTCCCCAGAGGCCTGATTTCATGAGACATGAATCCCCTGATACCCAGTCGATCAAGAGCATCAGAAAGTGAAGCGGTCGGTATCGACACAAACGGTTACGCAGACTCGTCAAGAATTCTTTTCGCCATGGCTCGCTCCCGCCTCAATTTGTGCCTTGACTCGTTTGGCTGTTCTGTAATAAGACTAACGAAGTCAGTACATACTATCTGCATTTGAGACAGCACGCGCCACCCTACCAACGCTTTGTGGCGGTTGCGAGATCGGGCCGCCCTTTTTTTCCCTTCATCTTCGGGCTGGCATCAGGCTGCAATCACTCGTTCGGGCGCTGGAGCCCAGTTCTTTAGCAGCTCAGGATTCAGCCCAGTCACACACTCGGTCGCGCAGACCAGGGTCTCGACGGACTATACCAGCCGAGACACACCAAAAAAACATCTTTCATAAAGTCACACACGCATTTTGTGATCATACAAAAAAAGGTGGGGGAGTGCTAGCGAAAGCTACACAGGTTTGGGTCTCTGAATCAGATGCAGCAGGTTGCGTTCGGGCTCTTCAAAGAACACGGTCCATAGGCCTTCCTTCTCCCGCGGTTCAGATTTCAACTCCACACCTCTGGTCCTCAGAACCTCGTACGGTTTGTGAATGTCCTTTACAGATATGGCCATATGGGGCACCCCCCCCGATCTCTTTCTCCCTGGGATAGTCTCTCGACTTTTCCTGCTTCAATGATTTCGACAAGGTTTGCACGTAATCTAACGTACGTCGTCAGAGATTTTGTGCTCTCATATGATCTCTACCAAATCTACCACAACTATGTTAGGCCACACGAAGCGCTAGAGGGCAAGACTCCAGCAGAAGTATGCGGAATTGAGGTTCAAGGCGAGAACAAGAGGATAACGATAATACAGAATGCAAGCCGGGAGAAGTCAAGTCATTGAATGAGACAACTAGGCACCTGAACATCAAGAAGAAAGAATGTGTTTTATGCGAACTTTGGAAACTACAGTCGAGGAGGACACCTGCTACCAGAACCCACCCCCCACAGGTTACTGCTGACTCCCGTGTCAAGTTGCCAGAACCCCCGTCAAGACAAAAATGAGCCCTGACTTAACACCCCGAAAGCCTCCCAGCCGTGAGCTGACAAGTTACCGGCACCCTCGGCGCTGTTACCTTAAGGAGGAATCCTCTCATATTCGTTTGATAGGGTTTGGTTAGCCTAATCGAGCGTGAGAGAACTCCTCGGGTTGTGACGCTCTATGCGGTGTTCATGTGTTATCAGGGAAACAATCCAACAAGAATCTCCCCGGGAAGCATGGACAACATTGAAACTAGCTTATGGTCTCAGAATGATCTTAACGTGTTTTTCTTTGCCCTCGGCAAGGATATCAACAGCCCTACCCATTTCCCCCAGGGAGAAGGCATGTGTTATGAGGGGCTTTACGTGCACAGTGCCATTGGCGAGGAAGTTCAAAGCTGTCTTGAATTCGGTAGTGGTGTAGGAGTAATCTCCTCTGATGGTTATTTCATTCGCGACGACTCTCATAATATCAAGTTGGACCATGCGCTCCAGTAAACCTGCGACAGTGATGTCCCCACCTTTCTTGACGACGGTTAGCGCCTGCTGCAGTGTCTGTTGGACACCAACAGCTTCTATAACGGCGTCAACACCATTCCCCTTTGTCAGTTCCCCGATTCTACTAATCAAATCCTCTTTCCCCGTATCAACTACGGTATCAGCACCTAGCGTCTTCGCAATCTCCAGCTTGTAATCGATCAAATCGCTGACAAAGACCTTTCCGCCGACTCTAAGCTTCGCAATCTGCAAGACCATCAGACCAACTACGCCTGAGCCTATGACCAAGAGATTGTCGCCAAGCTCGGCGGGCGTGATGGCCACTGCGTGAGTACCGACAGAAAGCGGTTCAACAAGAGCTGCCTCATCGAAGGAAACACTGTCTGCAAGCTTATGGCATTTCTTTGCGGGCACAGCCACATACTCGGCAAATGCTCCGGGGATATGCAGCCCTATTACCTTGAGTTCTACGCAGATATTGCTCCTTCCACTGCTGCAGGGCTCACATGTACCGCAGGATATTAACGGCTCAACGACAACCCTGTCTCCGTTTTGAAAATCCCGCACTCCGGTTCCGACATCGGCAACCACACCTGCAAATTCGTGACCCATGATAAGGGGCGGCACTCTTCTTTTCGATTTACCCTGGAAAGCTTGCGCTTCAGAACCACATATGCCGACGGATTTTACCCGTATAAGGATCTCCTCTATGTTGATCTTTGGGTCCGGAACATCCTCGATTCTCACGTCCTTCCCACCATACCAGACTGCTGCCTTCATTGCCTTCACCGGATTCCCTGTAGCTGCTTTGCCTCCTTAAGCCATTTGTTTCCCGTGAAAATCGTCCAATGAAGACAATCTCACTACCAGACGCATCCACACCCCTTAGGTAAGCCTGCTCCCAAACTCTCCGTTGAAGCCTACTGGATACCTCTGCAGAATAGTGATGTCTGCTACAAGGGCCGTTGCAATTTGGCGAATATCACTCGGATCGCTATTTTGCCGCTTCGCCTTCCATGAGAGGATCCTACGACGCGGCATAGGATATGCTTGATCCCCTGCTCCGCCAGGAAGGCTTCGAATTGGCTGACGCCCTTCTCGCGTCGTTCGCCTTCGTTCGCGTAGAATTGGCTTCCACGGTCAGTGAGGAGTTCGCGTGGGCACCCGTACTTGTCGATGGCTTGCTTGAGGACGTGGATTGTGTTCTCGGCTGTTGCTTCCTGGAAGATGCCGTAGCCCATGATTAGCCTTGAGGCGTCGTCCATGCAGGCGATCCACCAGCGGCCGTCAGAGATCTCCTTCCAATCCATATGCCACAGGCTCATGCTATGCTCTCGCTCGTAGCGGACCCATTTGCGTCTTCTCTGCTTGCTGGGCTGAGCCAACGCTCTACCAGCTCCTTCAGGATCATGTGGATCCTGTTGTGTGGCAGCTCGACTCGGTAGATGTCTCTGAGTACGCGTTCCAGGGTTAAGGCGTTAACCTTGAGTTCGTCGTAGACCTTCAAGACTAAGGCGGCTTCGTGTAGGCGGACCGGCGGTCCTTTAGGCTTGCCTGGCGTCTTCAGTGTTGGAGGAATGCCTGTGTGCTTGTATGTTTGCCAGATCTGTTCGACGCGTCTGTGGGAGACTCGTTGGATCAGCGCTATCTCGCCTGCACCCCTCCCCCTGAGTTTCTGCTGGATGATTAGATTACGGCATCCCTGAATGGCAGATGACCACTGACTAGGGACTGTGCCCTAGTAACTGTGAAACCTTACCCTCCTGATGCGCAAGTCTAAAATTCGAGAGAGTACCATTCGTTCAGCAAGTAGTATATGCAACTGAGCACCTTTCCCTGAACGTGTTTCCGAGGAGTTTCTTTCGGTTGCGGAAATACGAGTCCGGCGTGATGTTTGCTATGAGGCTGAATTGAGCCTTGATCTCGTGTGTCTTCTGGTAGTCTGAGTAGATGTATCGTCCCTCACTTGCAAGTTCAGCAAAAGCGTCAACCAACCTAGCCTTGGTTCGGTCAGCCTTGCTGTCCAATAGAAGCGTAGGATCGTTGATCAGCAAGCATTTCTTGTCCAGCGCTTTTCCAGTTTCATAGCTTCTAATGAGTCCATGTATCGTGAAATCCGAACCGACATACTCCGTCTTTTTCTTGGGAAACAGATGCATCTGCTCGTTAGTTGTCCGGGACTTTAACTGTCTCGAAGGTGCAACATGGAGAACCCAGATCTTCACGTTCCGTTTGAAGCCCCCACTGATCACTGCGAGAGTTTTCAAGAGCGCGATCGGCGTAACGACCTGGCCATACTTTCCATTGTAGTACTTCTCTAGCCGAGTGGCGTAGTTCCTCTCATGGTGTAACTTCCGTAACCCAGTACCTGAACCACCCCCACTCTTGCGTATGTGAAAGGATGAACAGTCTCTGGTCTTGTGGGCGTGTCGGTTCTCTGCGGTTGGTAAGCCCGAAGCTACCCTGACCGATATCGGTCGAGTGTGTGAATGGGCAATCTTCCAGAGCAGCTCATTGAATGCGCCATGCGCGCGAATAGGTGAGTGCCGCGTTCAAGCCAACCAAAAAGAGTGAAGGTGAAGAAGGAATGGCTGTATACGTTGGAATAGACGTCCACAAGCGATTCTGTCAAGCAGCCCTGATGAACAACGATGGCCGCATACTACGCGAATTCCGATTCGACAACACCTCAGA
>Ga0187882_1003438_pt1 | contig 13607 bp, 13 predicted proteins | sample June2016WEW_19_1_3_FD_132991 | JGI IMG/M metagenome (GOLD analysis project Ga0187882, IMG submission 132991) | Peatland microbial communities from SPRUCE experiment site at the Marcell Experimental Forest, Minnesota, USA - June2016WEW_19_150 | ecosystem: Environmental > Terrestrial > Soil >...
AGCACGGTCTCCAGCGTCGAGCCGTGCTTCTCCATTTCGGTGAGGATGTAGTTGCTGGTGCCGTTGAGGATGCCGTAGAGCGCCACCACGCGGTCGCCGGAGATCCCCTCGCGCAGCACGGCGTGGATGGGAATCCCGCCGGCCACGCTCGCCTCCATGGCGATGTTGGTTCCGGCGGCGAACGCGCGCTCCCAGATCTCGGCGCCAGCGAGGCCCATCAGCTCTTTATTGGCCGTCACCACCGACTTCTTCTGGGAGATTGCCGCGTCGATAATCTCGGCGGCGACCGTGGTGCCGCCCACCAGTTCCACCACGATGTCCACGTCGGGGCGAGCGACTAGCTGACGCCAGTCGCCGGTCTTGAACACCGGACCGAGCGCCTCCGGAATCGTCTTGGCATCGATCAAAAGGTCGCAAACGGCCGTCACCCGCAACGGGAATCCCAGTTTGAGCTCGATCTGCTCCGCGTTCTCGGCCAGGATGGTCATCGTGCCGGTGCCGATGTTGCCCAGGCCGACGATACCTACGTTCACCTGCTGCATAATCCGGCTATGATAGCATCCGCGCCACGGCCCGTGCGCGGATGAGGACAGCGTGCCGGGCGCGAACGGCGCGTTCGACCGCTGGCTCGCGGGAACTTGCGGGGTTCTCCGGAGTCTAAAGACACGAGAGGGCGCGAGACATGCGGAACGCGGTACTGGCGGTGCATCTTGGAGGTTTGTTCCTCATTGCGGGGGTAGGCGCGTTTGGCGCATGGTGTCACGGACGTCCTCGGAATTGACGGAGCTCACGTAGGCAGGTCCCGGCTGGAGATCGCTGCCAGTTCGTTTCTACACTGGGATCTGGAAAGCCCCGTCCGACTGGAACGGACCTTCGACCTCGCCATTTCGATGGCGGTGGCGGAGCATCTCTCGCCCGGCCGCGCTCCTTCGTTCGTGGACGATTTGACCGGCTTGACACCGGTTGTCCTGTTCTCGGCCGCGATTCGGGGCCAGGGAGGCGTCGGCCACATTAACGAGCAATGGTTCAGCTATTGGGCCCGCATCTTTGCGGAACGTGGCTTTCGGGCGGTCGGCCGCCTCCGCGCTGAGTTCTGGGACGACGCCGAGGTCGAGTCGTGGTATCGCCAGAACATTCTGCTTTATGTCCGCGAGGATCGCGCGCAGGAGTTCTCACAAGTCGGCCGGCCCGGCCCCCTGGATATCGTCCACCCAGAGCTGTACTCTTTGAAGTCCGTCGTGAGGCCAAACCTGGGTCTTCTGCTCCGGCTGTTCCCCGGAGCCGTGGCGAGGCCGTTCCGGCACCGCCTCTTCGGCGCCAAACCGGCGAGCTTGCCGGTGGCGGACGCTCCGCCCCAGCCCTGACACGAACAGCCCCCGATGATCACAGCCGCGCCAGTCCGGCACCTCTCCGGGTTCCTGCGCGGAGCCGGTTCTCGAAGAGACCTATAGTCCGTGTACCCCGCCGCCGATACTTGATTGGTCATTCGATCGAGGAGGCCGTGGTTGGGACTCTGATGGCGTGAGCCGTGCCCACATCCAGATGACGCTGGCCAGACAGATCAACAGATTCCGGACCGTGACTCAGTACCTGAAGGCAGTGGGGGTGCTTGCGACGCTTCAACTGGGCCGACAGCGGGTCTGGAGAGCGCTGGACCTGCCGGTGCCGCAGAGCATACAAGTCCGGCCGGCTGGAGTCCGATATCCCCTGATCATGCGCACGGAACCCAGCAGCGACGGCGCAGTTTTCTGGGAGATTTTCCTGAGGAAGGTTTACGAGTGCGTGGCCGACCTTCCGGCGCCGAAGTTGGTCCTGGATCTCGGAGCCAACGTGGGGTACTCGAGCGCCTACTTCCTGAATCGGTTCCCGGTTGCGCGGGTCGTGGCCGTGGAACCCGACCCGGAGACTGGTGCGCTATGCTGCCGAAACCTGGCCCCCTACGGTTCCCGAGCCCGCGTGGTGCCGGGCGCCGCATGGCCGGAAAAAACACCGCTGGTCTTGTCGCGGGGCTCCTTTGGCGACGCACGGGAATGGGCTATCCAGGTGCGGGAGCGGGCGGCCGGGGAGCAAGGGTATCGAGTGCAAGGTTGGGACGTAGCCAGTCTGATCGACATGGCGGGCGCGGAGCGCGTGGATCTGCTCAAAGTGGACATCGAGCGGAGCGAACTGGAGTTGTTCGGTCGCAACGCGCACACCTGGCTGCCGCGCATAGACAACATCTGCATCGAGCTGCATGGGCGCGACTGCCGGGAGGCGTTCTTTCGGGCTCTGGACGGCTACGAGTACGATCTGGAGAGCTCGTCGCACTTGACCATCTGCCGGAATCTGCGGCTCAAGGCTTGTCCTGTGCCGGTGAACTAGGATGCCAGACCCGACGTTTCTCGCGGCGCCGGCCCGACGCCCCCGGAGGGCAGCCTATGTCTGTGATGCACCTGGCATATAGTTGGACGCCGTACGCGGAATCGGTGGGTGGCATCGACAGCTCACTGAACTGCTTTCTGCGCTATGCGGAACAGCATTGGCCCGGCCGCATCGATGTGAGATCGCTCGGCGGCGCACAGGGTCACTCTCCCGCCAGTCCGTGCCCCACAAGAATCGCCATCCGGCCAATTTGCAGCCGCAAAGCTTCGCTTGTTCCCGTTAACCTGAGATTCCTCCTGTCGCTCTGGCGCAACAGATCGCACTGCGACAGCCACGCCGTGCTCTACCTCCACCGTACCGATCACGCGCTGGCGTATCTGGCCGACGAGCGGCAGCCCCTGGTTCTTTACATCCACGGTTCGGCGGAGCACCTGTCGCTGCCCAACGAGAGCAAGCTCCGGCTCCTGCGCGCGGTGATGCCCTTCGTCGAAGAAGCCGTCATCAGACGGTCGAGCCACGTCTTCACTTGCAGTGAAAGGGGACGGAGGTACTACGCCCAGCGGTACCCGAAATACGCCTGCCGGCTGGAAGTCCTTCCCAGCGCTGTGGATGGAGACAGGTTTCGCCCGATCGGAACGGAAGAAGCCAGGCGCGCTCTGGGCATCGATCAGGCGGCCTTCCTGGTTCTTTTTGCGGGCCGGATCGAAGAGGTGAAAGACCCGCTGCTGTGGGCCAACGCGTTTCATCAGATGTGCACAAGACTGCCGAATGCCCGAGGGGCAATTCTTGGAACGGGCGCCCTGGGTCCGGAGACGCTCCGGATGCTGGAGTGCTACGGCATTTCGCACCGGCTCCTTTGCGCGAAGAGTGTTCCGGAGGCGGAGTTGGCGCTCTGGTACAACGCGGCCAACGTTCTGCTGCTGACCTCCCATTTCGAGGGCAGTCCCCGGGTTGCGGTGGAAGCGCTCGCCAGCGGCACGCCGGTGGTGTCGACCGACGTGGGGGACATCCCGGAGATGCGCGCCAGCGGCGCGCCGGTCACGATCTCGGATTCGCGCGACCCCATGGCGCTCGCGGAAGCGGTGGTCGAGTATGCCGGGCACAAGAAAGAGCCCTGTCCGGAGTTTGTCCGCACGCACTCCTTTGCGGTGGTGTTCGGCCGTGTGATCGAGGTCCTGAAGGCGGCTGCGGAGGGAACGGCCCGTGTCTGAAGGCGCTGTAAGCGGGATGGAAACCTACGAGGTGCTCGGCATTCCGGTGACCGTGGGGGACCGGGAGTCCATTCTGGCCCGGATCCTGGACCTCGGCCACCGCCCGGAGCCGGCCATGGTCGTACCCGTCAACCCGGAGGTCCTGGTGATCGCCGGGCGTCACCCCGCGCTCTGCCAGGTGCTGAAGACCACCGTTCTTAACCTCGTTGACGGCGCCGGTTTGGCCTGGCTCCTCAGCCAGTACGCCGGCAGGAAGGTGGAGCGGTTCCCCGGAGTCGACCTGGTCGAGTTGCTGGCACGCGAGTCGGCTCGCTCGAAGCTGCGAATCGGCTTCGTGGGAGGCAGGCCGGGAAGCGCCGAGCGGGCGCGAGTGGCCCTGCTGGCCCAGTACCCCGGCGGCGACATCTGGCTGGGGCCGCCCATCACAGTCCCGCAGCTCCCGGGCCCGGATTTGGAATACGCGGCCGTGGTCCGGGACGCGGGTGTCGACATGCTGCTGGTTGCGCTGGGGTCCCCGAAACAGGAATTGTGGCTGGCGGAGAATCTCCCGGCTTGCGGCGCCAAGATCGGGATGGGAGTCGGTGGCAGCTTTGAAATCCTAGGCGGTCTCGTGCCCCGGGCGCCGCTGTGGATGAGAAGATCGAACCTCGAGTGGTTGTACCGCACCTGGCGCGAGCCCTCCCGGCTGCCCAGGCTGATCGCTTTGGCAAGGTTGCCCGTCAGGGTAGTCCGCGCACGCGCCAGCGGAAGAGCGGCAGTGGCCCAGTTCCTGGCCCGGGATGTCTGAAGTCGAGCCAGCCATGCAGCCCATGCTCCGTCACCCCCTCCCGGCGTCCGGCGCCAGTCCGCGTGAGGTTTACGACGCGTCGTATTTCGCGCGGTTCTATCCCGCGAGCTGGTTCCACGCGGCGGGTGACAAGCCGGCAGTGAACTACGCACTCAGCTCGATGCTGCGGAGGCTCTGCGTGAAGTACCGCCGGGGACGTCACCGGCCCGTGCTGGTCCACTTCGGTTGCGGCGAGGGGTTCCTGGCAAGGGCCTGCCGGCGTTGGTCCACCAATGTGGGGTGCGACATCGCGCAGTTCGCGGCCGGACGCGCAACCGGGAACGGCGTCCCGAGCGTATGCGCTTCGCTCGAAGCAGGCTGCTTCCGCCCCGGCGCGTTTGACGCAGCCACCGCGATCGACGTATTGGAACACCTCATCGATCCCCGGACCGGTCTTCGAACGTTGTGGGATGCGTTGCGCCCGGGGGGTCTGGCGCTTGTGACGGTCCCCAATCTGGCTTCACTCAGCAGGAAACTGAAAGGCTGCGATTGGAGCGCCTATCGCGATCGCACCCACCGCTGCCTCGTCGCGCCGGGGACGTGGCGCGGGTGGTTCGAGGCAGCCGGCTTCGAGGTGGTTCGGGTGGGCACGGACGCCCTTTGGGACCCGCCGTACTTCGACCGCTGGCTGCGGCCGTTGGAGCGACTCGCGATCCTGTCCGCGGCGAACCTGCTGGCTCTCGTCCGGCTCCAACTGCCCTGGTCTCTCGGGGACAACCTGGTCGTGACACTCAGGAAACCGGCCTAGGAGCAATACTGTTGACTTTGCCTCCAGCATTGGTGGGGTCGGGCTTTCCAGCCTGCCGCCGGGTTTCGACCCGGCGTGGGCTTGCGCCGGCTAGAAAGCCGGCGGCAGCCAGAAATGGCTGCCCCACGGGGACAAAGTAAACAGTATTGGGTCTAGGAGGCGTCGTGCGAATCGGAATCGACGGCACATTCGGATCGAGGACCGTGACGGGCATGGAACGCTACGCAACATCCTTGTGCGCGAGCCTGCGCCGCGCCAAGACCCAACACGAGTTCATCGCGCTGTGCCCGCAGTTGCCGCCGGTGCTGGAGACGCGCCTCCGCCCCAGAGTGAAACGGTTCCTGGCCGAACAGTACTACATCGGAGCGGCGGCCGCGCGGGCGAACGTCGACCTGGTGTTCTTCCCGGCGTTTCCGCCCGGCCCCTTCCTCTCGCACCCCTTCGCGATGATGGTCTACGATGCGGTGTCCTGGCTGTACCGCGACACGATGGGGCTGCTCGGCAGGTGCTACCTGGCGCCGTCGGTCCGCCACGCCGCGCGCCGGGCCCGGGTGATCCTGACCATCTCGCATTCCGTGAAGAACGAGCTTGCGGCGCTGCTGCCGCGACCCGAAGAGGAAATCGTCTACGTCGGAGCCGGGGTAGACGCCCCGCCCGCGCCTTGCGAGCCCGCGCAGCGGGACGAGGCGCTCTCACGGCTGGGGCTGGCGAGGCCGTTCCTGCTTGCGGTCGGTTCTCTCGAGCCTCGGAAGAACTACCCCGCTCTGTTCCGGGCGATACAGCTTGTCTTCGACCGATCAGACGTGCAACTGGCGGTCGCCGGCCGCTGGGCGTGGGGATCGGAAGAGGTTCGCCGGCTGGTGGCCGGAGCCGGCAACCGGATCAGGATTTTGGGCTACGTCAGCGACGCCGACCTGGCGATCCTCTACGATGCCGCGGAGGGCTGTTTGCAACCTAGCGTCTACGAAGGCCTCGGTCTGCCGGTTCTCGAAGCGCTGTCGCACGGCCTGCCCGTGATCGCCAATGACATCGCCGTATTTCGCGAGATCGGGCCGGACCGGGTCCACTTGGTGGACTTCCGCGACCCGGTTCAGGTCTCGCAACGCGTTCTCTGGCTCCTCGAGAACCCCGAGGAACGAGCGCGGATCAAGGCTTCCGCTCTCTCGTTTGCCCGGGAACTCACCTGGGACGCGGCGGCCGCCCGATGCATCGGAGCGTTCGACCGGCTGGAGGGCCTGGGCGCGGTTGGGCGAGGCGCGAACGGCCGGCGTGAGCGCCAGAGGGCGGCCTGACATGGCGAGCGACATGTCCATCACGGTCGGCCTGCCTTTTTGGAACAACGAGCGTACACTGGGCGCCGCCATCCAGTCGGTTCTCGCACAGACCGTGGCGGACTGGCGGTTACTCCTGGTGAATGACGGCTCGCGCGACGCTTCGACCGCCATCGCGCGGAGCTTCCGCGACCCGCGCGTCCGCCTGGTCGATGACGGGGAGCACCGCGGGCTGGTATACCGTTTGAACCAGATTGCCAGGATCGCAACCACCCCCTATCTGGCGCGAATGGACGCCGACGATCTGATGCACCCGAAAAGGTTGGAAGTGCAACTGAGGTGTCTCGCCAGAAGCGCGCCCGTTGATCTGGTTGCCACCGCCGCCTACATCATCGACCAGAACGGCAGGCTGGCGGCCGTGGCTGGCGCCGAGCCTCTGGACACGACTCCTAGGCACGTGCTCGTCCATGGGTTGTTCCTGCATCCCACCGTGGCTGGCCGCACCGAGTGGTTCCGCGAGAATCCCTATGACGAGTTTTACGTGAGGGCGGAGGATCACGAGCTGTGGGTGCGCACGTGCAGGCAATCGAGGTTCGCGAAGATCCCCGAGCCGTTGTACTTCTATCGAGAAACGCGGCCGCCGGATCTGCGCAAGTGCGCGGAAAGCCACAGAACCGGCCGCAAGATCTTCCGGCGGTACGGGCCGGGGATCGTCGGCGCGGCCGAGACCTGGCGTCTCATTTGCAGCTCGTGGCTCAGGGACTGGGGCCTCAAGGCGGCCCGCGCCCTTCACGGCCAGTGGCTCATCGCCCCTTTTCGAAGCAGCCGCCACCTGTATCTCACGCCTTCTCCGGAACAGCGCCGGGAAGCCGAGTCCATCCTCGAGGTCCTTGCCGGATCGTGACCGGCGCCGACGAGGGCTTCACCCATGGCGCGCTCCAATTGGCCGGACGGGTCCGCGGCGGATCACAGCCGCGCCGCCTGGATGTCCTTCGGCAGCTTCTCAATCACCCGGTGGAGAGCGCCCATGAAAAGCAATCCAAGCCCGGTTTCCGCCAGCGTGGCGTCGATCCGGCTGGCAATGTAGCGGTCGCGGGCCTCCATCAGGGGGTCATAGCGGGCGGTCGAGGCCGGCTCGCCGAGCCTGTCGGCGCGGTGGGCGCGTTCGTGCTCCTGGCGCAGCAGCTCGGGGTCCTCCGTCCCGACCAGCTCCGCCCCGGCCTCGACCAACTCCACCAGAAGCCGGTGATTCTGGCTGCCCTGCGCCGAGAGTTGGCGCGCCAGCTCGGTTTCGCGCCCGCACACCGGCAGCCCGTCCTGGTAGATGCGCAGCGTCCCCGCCTGCTCGCGGAGCGGGCGCAGGCGGTGGCGAACCTGGTTCCAGAACTGCTCCACGCTCTTCAGATGCAGTTGCCAGGCCCTGACTCCGTACCGCGAGACATAGGCGTGCCTGACCGCTTCGAGCTGTGTTCCCAGGTCCTCTGGGCCGTGGACAATGGGGACGTGAATCAGTCTGCGCAACGCTCGGGCTCCCGCAAGGCATTCGCGGCCGCCGGCACCCGGCCCAAGTCTCCGCAGAAGCTGTACGCTGCCCATGGGCCGCTGAGCTCGACCGTGACGCCGTAGCTCCGGTACTCCGCTTCCAATCGGCCGGCGACCTCCGCCAGAGCAGCCTGCTGGTCCCGATCCAACAGCAAGGCGGCGTTCAGCACTGCCAGTTGCGACGCGCCTGAGGATGCATCCTGACAGCGGTGTTTCCGGGCCTCCACCGCACAGGGCAGCAGACGCTCCCAGATCTCGCGGTCGAGTTCGGCGATACGAAGGATCGTTCGCTCGTGGGCGAGCTTCCGTCTTTTCTTGTTCAGGAAGTAGGCCTTCCCCGGCGAAGCGGGCGGCAGCTCGTCGGTGGCGCAGCCAAGCTGCCCGGTGGCCTGACCCGCCAGATCCGGGTCGGCGAAAACCCTGACTCCCCATTCCTCCCGGTCCTGTAAGAACGCCAGCAACTGCAGGAGCGGTTGATGGCGCTCTCGAAGCATTTGCCGCACATCTTCGGCCGTGGGGCACAGCGTGCCAAACCTCAGCGGGACGACTGCTCCCGTCTGCCTGAGGCAGTGCACCGCCTCCTGGTGACGGATGGCCCTCGGAGCAAGCCAATTCAACTGCTCGGCAGGTGCATTCCCGGCCTCCCGGCTGTAATCAGCGTGTGAAACGGGGCTCGCGGCGCAGGCGAGTTCGCCCTCGCACACCAGCGAGACGTTGCAGCGCCCTTCCACGCCAGCAACTCGGGAAAGATCGATCGCGGAGCAGCGCACGACGCCGTACAAGTACAGCCACTCTAGGGGGCGCTCACTTTCCACAACTTCAGCTCCAGAATGCCATTCTTGTAAGCCCCGGAAACCCTGTTCTCCTGGATTCGCGACGGCAGCAGCAGTTCTTTGTGGTACTTGCGGTCTCCGGACTCCCCGGAGATGATCAGAATGTCGTCTTTGACTTTCCACTGGACCTCGGATTCCGCCATCCCCGGAAGTTCCGCCACCACCAGGAAGTGGTCGTCTTCATCCAGAAGGTCGGCAATGGGTTCCCGCACCTCGTCGACCACGGGCCCTTTCCCAGGCTTCTCCCGCATGTTGCCAAAGTGTTCCACGACAGGTTGGCCGCCGGCGCCGACACGGACTGAGACGCCGTAAACAGCGTGCAGGCCTTTCGGGCTCCCGAAAGTGCCGACCCGCATTCCCTCGCCGGTCTCGCTCTGGAGCTTCTCCGCTTTCTGGGCCAGATTGGAGGCCATCTCCAGGAAGTCCCCGAGTCCTTTGAAGATGCCACCCAGGCCGAATGCCATATCACCTCTCGGCTTATCCTTGTCTTCGCTCTTCTTTTCCATTGTCTCCTCGTTGAGCGCACGAACACTCGCGCCGTTATCTCTCACCAGCCAGGCTGCGCCGGCCGCTCGAAGCAGCCAAAACCGCTTGCCCCACGCGGGGAACCGAGGCCTTCACTCCAGATTTCTGGGTGCTCTCCTCAGGCGGAGGTCCGGATGCCCGTAATAGAGTACGGCGGTTATTGGACTTTTCTCCAGAGGCGCCTGAAGAAAACTTCTTTCCCGGCCGATACTATTATCTTCCACATCACTCGTTGCTTGGAACGGCGGCGCCGGCCCACAGGCGACCCGGAGGATCTGGCGGATGGACGCGAGCACGGAAACCGCGAGCATCACCTTGAAAGTTTCTGAAGCCCAGCCTCAAGACGTCGGCCACGGGTTGGCGCGGCTGGATCCGGCCGATATGAGCCGTCTCTCAGCCGCGGTTGGCAGCATCGTCCAGATCACGGGGAAGAAGACGACCGCCGCCAAGCTGATGCCCGCGTTCCGGGAAGCTCGCGGAAAGCAGGTCGTGCAGATCGACGGCCTGACCCGCAGCAACGTCGGCGCGGCCATTGGAGAGCGCGTCACTCTCGCTCCGGTCCAGGCAGTGCCGGCGCAGCGCATCACGCTCGCGGCCGAGGGCGCCCAGGCGCCGCGCCAGCCCAAGGACCGCGAGTACGTCGGCAAGCTGCTCAGCGATCTCCCCGTAGTGGTAGGGGATCGCGTGCGCGCCACCCTGTTCGGTTCCCGGTTCCAGGAGTTCCGGGTGGTGGACACGGCGCCCCGTGGGATCGTGCTGATCCGGTCGGAGACTGTGGTTCGGATCGAGGCGGCGGACTCAGGCAAAGCGAGTTCCGGGCATATTTCCTACGAGGACATCGGAGGCATCGGGAAGGCCATCCAGCGGGTCCGGGAGATGATTGAACTGCCGCTCCGCTATCCGGAGGTCTTCGAGCGCCTGGGAATCGACCCACCCAAAGGGGTGCTCCTGCACGGTCCTCCGGGATGCGGCAAGACGCTGCTGGCGCGCGCCGTCGCCAACGAGACCGAGGCGACATTCCTCTCCGTGAGCGGCCCGGAGGTCATTCACAAGTTCTATGGGGAAAGCGAGGCCAAGCTGCGCCAGCTCTTCGAGCAGGCCAAGAAGGAGGCGCCCAGCATCATCTTCCTGGACGAGTTGGATTCGATCGCCCCCAAGCGCGAGCAGGTGGTCGGCGAAGTCGAGAAGCGGGTGGTGGCTCAGCTCTTGGCGCTGATGGACGGGCTGGAAGGCCGCGGGCAGATCATCGTGATCGGCGCCACCAACCTGCCCAACCTGCTGGACCCGGCGCTACGGCGGCCCGGCCGCTTCGACCGCGAGATCGTCATCGGAATCCCGGACGTAGTCGCCCGGCGCGAAATCCTGGGAATCCACACGCGCGGAATGCCGCTAGCCGGGGATGTGGACCTCCCGACGCTGGCCAGTATCACGCACGGCTTCACCGGGGCCGACCTTGCCGCTCTGTGCCGGGAAGCGGCCATGGTGTCGCTGCGGCGGATCATCCCTCGCGTGGATTTCCAGATGACGGCGGTCCCCTATGAGCTGCTCCAGGATCTCGAAGTTCCGATGGACGATTTCTATTCCGCCTTGAAAGAGGTGGAGCCGTCGGCGGTGCGGGAGGTCTTCGTGGAGGTGCCGGACGTCACCTGGGATGACGTCGGCGGGCAGACGCAGGCCAAGGAAGAGTTGCGCGAGGTGGTGGAGTGGTCCGTCCACCATGGCGCCCTGTTCGAGCGCGCGCGCGTGAAACCGCCCAAAGGGATTCTGCTCCATGGCCCGCCCGGCAGCGGCAAGACGCTACTGGCCAAGGCCGTGGCCAAGCAGTCGGGCCTGAACTTCATCTCCGTCAAAGGTCCGGAACTGATGTCCAAGTACGTGGGCGAGAGCGAGAAAGGCGTCCGGGAGGTGTTCAAGAAGGCCAGACAGGCGTCCCCGTGCATCATCTTCTTCGACGAAATCGATGCGCTGGCCCCCCATCGCGGCGGCGGGGGCGGCGATTCGCACGTTTCCGAGCGGGTGGTCAGCCAATTGCTGACCGAGCTGGATGGCATTGAGGAGCTCAAAGGGATTATCGTTCTCGCGGCGACCAATCGGATCGACATTCTGGACCCCGCCTTGCTGCGCGCAGGCCGATTCGATCGGCTGCTGGAACTGCGCCCGCCGGACGAAAACGACCGGCTGGCGATCCTCCGGGTACACACCCGCGGCAAGCCGCTCACCGCCGAGGTGGACCTGGCGGCCCTGGCTCGAGAGACCGAGGGCTTCAGCGGCGCGGATATTGAGAGCCTCTGCCGTGAGGCCGGGCTGGCGGCAATTCGCGAGTTCCTGGCGCAAGAAGGCGGTCAGCCGCTGGCGGCTTTCCAGATCGGCGTGGCGCACTTCGAAATGGCGCGCCACCGGGTTGCGCCGAACTGAGGCGGGGGCCCAGGAATGCGCGGGCCGGCGCGGGGCAGCGGGAGAAAGGGGTGAGGGAATTGTCTGTTTCCCAGACGCAGGCGGGGGCCTGGCCAGAAGGCGCGACTCCAGTCGACGGGTATTTGTTCGAGTATCTCCCGCAAGCGGCCCTGCTGCTGGACCGGCGTCTGCGAGTCGGCATGGCGAACCGGGCGGCCTCCGACCTGTTTCAGCTCGCGCCCGCGGCGCTGGTCGGGCTGCCGATCACGGACCTGGTCCCTCACCAGAGCGTGGCCAAGATGATTCTCGATTTCGGACAGGAGACGGTGAAGGTGATCGAGATTCACCCGTTGCCCGAACAGGAGATCCATCTGGCGAGAATTCTCAAGATCACCGTCGTGCGGTTGCCTGGCGAGGGCTCCCCCGGGGCCGCACCGCTCGCCAGCCCGCCGTCGTGCGGGCCATACGGCGCTTTTCGCCTGCTGTTGCTCGACGATGTCACCGAAAAGGCGAGGACCGAAGAACAGCTTGTGCAGGCGGAACAACTGGTTGCCATGGGGCAGCTCGCCTCCGGGATCGCCCACGAGCTGGCGAACCCGCTGAGCAGCGTGAGTTCCAACCTCCAGTACGTGTGGGAGAAGCTGAAAGAAAGCGGGGACCCCGCGCTAACCGGCGCGATCGAGGTCACCCTGGACCACGTGGACGAGATGCGGCACTTGCTCCGCAGCCTGTTGGACTTCACGGTGCAGCATCGGCCTCACTACCAGGCGACGGACGTTCACGACCTGCTCCTTCAGAAGCTGGCCTTCATCGGCAGGGAGGCCGAGGAGCAAGGGGTCGAGGTCGCGGTCTCGTTGGCGCCCACGCTCACGCCCTGCCACGTGGACGTCCGGACGGTAAAACAGGCGCTGCTGAATATCCTGAAAAACGCCCTTGAGGCCATGCCACACGGCGGAAAGCTCAGCGTCAGAACCCGAATGGGCCATTCGGCGCCTTGCGGAGGCGACGTGGTGGTCATTGAGATCGAGGACACCGGCGCGGGGATTGAGGAGGCCGAGTTGCGCAAGGTCTTTCGGCCGCTGTATTCGACCAAGCCCCGGAGCACGGGGCTAGGACTTCCCTTCTGCCGTCAGGTGGTCGAGGAACACGGGGGGGAGATCCACCTCGCCAGCCGGAAAGGGCGCGGCACGACCGTTACCTTGTTGTTTCCCGTTCAACAGGAGGATCCCTCGGCAGAATAGGGGACTCAGCCGGGGCGCCCGCCCCATGGACCAGACGGCCAGCGTTCTGATTATCGACGACGATCCGGAAATCCAGCGGACCCTGGTTTCGGCGCTCAGCCCGGCGTTCTCCGTGCATTCGGCCCTGAGCGGAGAGGAAGGTCTGACGGAGTACGAACGACTCCAGCCGGATCTGGTGCTGCTGGACCTGATGCTGCCGCAAATGAGCGGCCTGGCGGTTCTCCGCACCTTGAAACGAAAGAGCCACGACGCGGTGGTCATCATGATGTCCGCCTATGGCCAGATCCGCACTGCCGTTCAGGCGATTCAGTCGGGCGCCGCCGACTACCTGGAGAAGCCGTTCGACAAGCGCAGACTGCTGGGCGAGATCGACGAAATCCTCGCGGTGAGAGCGTCCGGGAAGGTGCCCATCCGCGAAAGGATCATCGGCGAAAGCCGCGCCATGCGGCGTGTGTGGAAACAGGTGGAGCAGATTGGTCCGACCGACATTCCCATCCTGCTCCAAGGCGAGACCGGGACCGGCAAAGAGCTCTTCGCGCAGGCCCTGCACGAGAGCTCGAAACGTGCGCGAGGGCCCTTCGTGGCGATCGATTGCGGCACCCTGCCCGAACAGTTGGCCGAAAGCGAGCTGTTTGGGTATGAAGAAGGGGCCTTC
>Ga0187882_1003440_pt1 | contig 13603 bp, 10 predicted proteins | sample June2016WEW_19_1_3_FD_132991 | JGI IMG/M metagenome (GOLD analysis project Ga0187882, IMG submission 132991) | Peatland microbial communities from SPRUCE experiment site at the Marcell Experimental Forest, Minnesota, USA - June2016WEW_19_150 | ecosystem: Environmental > Terrestrial > Soil >...
AAATGAATCTGCAATAGCGCTTGCGAAAAAGCGGTTCCCGCATTTGAATTTCATTACCGCCGACCCCCACGAGTTCCAGCTCAACGAGAAATTCGATTATGTCCTGATATGCAATTCGCTGGGCGATTGGCAGGATATCCAGTGCGTGTTGGAGCGGATTCATCCGCTTACCGACGACAACACGCGAATTGTGGTTACATATTACAATTATCTCTGGGAGTGGGTCTTGCGGCTGGGTTCTTTGCTGGGTATTCGCAAACCTCGTCGGCACCAGAACTGGCTGCCTCCGCAGGATATCGCCAACTTGCTTAATCTCGCGAATTTCGACGTGATTCGCACCGATTCTTTTGTTCTGTTTCCCAAAAATATCTGGCTGCTCAGCGCGTTATTCAATTATGTTTTTTCGCTGCTGCCGGTTTTCCGCATTTTCAATATGGTCAATCTGATTATAGCAAGACGTTCTGCGCAGCCGAAGTCGGGTCCGGATTTGTCGGTGTCGGTGATAGTGCCCTGCAGAAACGAGCGTGGCAACATCGAGGACGCCATAAAACGAATACCAGATATGGGCAGAGAAACCGAAATAATTTTCGTAGATGGCAGCACTGATGGCACAGCCGATGAGATAGAAACTCAGATTAAAAAACACCCGGGACGCAAAATCCGACTGATACATCAGGGTGCGGGCCGGGGCAAAGGCGACGCAGTCAGGAAGGGTTTTGCCGCCGCGACCGGCGATGTGCTTGTTATTCAGGACGCGGACCTTACCGCGCCGCCTGAAGATTTACCGAAATTTTTCGCGGCCCTCCGTGACGGCAAGGGTGAATACATCAACGGTTCGCGCCTCGTATATCCGATGGGAAAAGAAGCGATGCGGTTTTTGAATCTGCTGGCCAATAAATTTTTCGGGGCGTTGTTCTCCTGGCTTCTGGGGCAGCGTTTCAGAGACACGCTTTGCGGAACAAAAATGATTCGCAAAAGCGATTACGAAATAATCGCTGCCAACAGGTCGTATTTCGGCGACTTCGACCCCTTTGGCGATTTCGACCTCATATTCGGGGCAGTAAAACAAAACTTGAAAGTTGTCGAGGTGCCGGTGAGGTATCGCGCTAGAACCTACGGCGAAACCAACATCAGCAGGTTCAGGCACGGCTGGCTTTTGCTGAAAATGAGCTGGATAGCGTTCAAAAAAATAAAGTGGCTTGGGAAAGAAAGTTGAAATCGCCCGCAAAAAAACGACAGTCAGAAGCATCGTCGCGTTCGCAGGCATCACCGTCGCGGCTGAAAGGTGTAATATTGGCGGTCGCAGTTTTTTTATGGCCCGTCTTTTACCTGTTTCAACACGTTTTTCCTATAAATGGAGTATATACGGCCATAGGCAATGATTTTCTTTCTTTGTACTTCAAGCACAAGGTTTATCTGCTGGCTAATCTGGCCGGTATGCATTTTCCGCTCTGGTCGCCCTCGGAGGCGGCGGGTTTTCCGTTTTACAGCAATCCTTTTGCGCAGGCGTGCTACCCGTTTAACGCATTGCTGGCGGTGTGGTATAAAATATTCGGCGGCTACAGTCCTCTCGATTACCAGTTATTTACTATTCTTGGCCTTTCGATATTTGCCATGGGCCTGTTTATGTGGCTCAAGAGCATCAACAAAAATATCAGGGCGGTTCTTTTCGCGACACTGGTAATGTCAGTCAGTTTCAAGGTTACGGAAACGATACGATTTCCAAACGCCACTCACAATGCGGCGTGGTATCCCTGGATTCTTTACGCGATGACGAAGATTGTACAGAGTCAGTCGGCCAGAAAATCCACGCTATACGGGGCATTGCTGAGTTTTTCTCTTATATGCTTGTGCACAGCCGGCTATCCCTATTTTGCTTATTACAGCATATTCCTTTTGGCGCCCTATTTACTGGTGCTTCTTGTAAGCCCATTGCGTGTCCGGTTGATATCCGCCGATGCAGTAAACTGGAGGCGCGCGGCGCCGGCACTGCTGTTGGCTGGCATTGCGGCCGGTATTATATGCAGTCCATACATACTCGGCGTTAAACAGCTCGTCTCCCAAGCCACGGACCGCGGCGGAAAGGACCTGGCGTATTCAACGCAGCATTTATTCGGGCTGAAAGATACGGCCGGTTCGCTTGTTTATCCTCCCGCAGCCACCACAGAAGGATGGTATTTCTTCAGCGTGACAGCATTGCTTATCATACTATGCTATCTGTTCGGCCCCAAATTAACGAGCAATGAACAAGGCGGCGGTCGCGATAATCAGCCCGATAATTTTACCGCCAGAATATTCTTTCTTGTCTGGTTTGTGCTGATAACCTACATAACTTATGGACGGGATTCATACCTGTTTTATTTTCTCTGGAAGTTTATGCCGGGGTTTTCCAGTTTGCGGGTATGGGGACGACTTAACATAATCCTGGTTCCCATTTTTGCGTGGATGTTGTCTCTGGCATACCAGAAATTAGAATGCGTTGCTTCAAAGACAAAAATCGCGTCAAACGACAATCGCCCGCCTACAGGCGGCTTTATCTTTGTTCTCCTGGCGAGTTACGCGGCGGTCATAGCCGTCCAAATGTTTTTTTATATCAAAGGCGTTTACGGCGCGGAGTGGAGCGAATATTTCAAGGAACTGAACCCGCAGAGGGTTCTGTTTATTATCTATGGCTGTGCTGGCGCGGCGGCTGTTTTTTTTATTTTGCTTATCAGCAGAAAAAAGCCGATTGAGGCGGCCGGCGTACAAACCTTTATGCTTGCGGCGCTCGTTTTTATAGCGGCGCTGGAAATGAGGCATACCGGCATTCAAATCTGGTCTCATCCCGGCAGGGCGCAGCAGAGCAGAATACAAATCGATGTCCCCGCGATAAACGCGAGGGCATTCTTTTTTCCGCGTACGGATTACTATGGCACCATTACGCTGGGGCCGGCTTTCAACGCAGGCATAATAGAAAACTGGTATTACGACAGGTACGTGCAATTTTTGAAGAGAACCGAGGGGGAAATACGCGCAAGGCAACAACTGCTCGGTGTGCTGGACGGAAGGAGGATATATTTTTCGGAGGCCATCGATTATGGTACGGTTCAGTTATATCTTCAGGATGCCTGGCGTTATAAAGATACCGGCCGCCTTGTGTCGTACACAGGCGAAGAGTTAAAATGGGAAATAGACGTGGCGACAACAGGATACCTGAGTTTCATTGATAACTGGGACTACGGTTGGAAGGCGTGGGTTGATGAGGAGCCGGCGGAAATAGAACTTTTGTTCGGCACATTTAAATCAGTGCGGCTGACGCCGGGAAAACACAAGGTTAGGTTCTCTTATCAGCCGGAGCTTTTCCCCGCCGTCAGCGAGAAAACGACTCCTAATGGCTTTTTAGGGAACCCCCCCAAAAACGGCTCCTGACCTCTTTTTCAAACGGGATAAAAATATGGCGATTTTAGATTGGCTTAAACTGCCAGAAATTAAAAAGGTAAAAGACCTTGACGACCCGGCAACGACGCTTCTGCACGGAAAGATTTTGCGCAGCAAGCCGTTTCTCAAAAATCTCTACATTGATTTTTACATGCAATTCAAAAATGCGGTGCAGCAGCCGGAAAACAAAATCCTCGTGGAGCTTGGAAGCGGAGGCGGGTTTATCAAAGAGGTAATCCCGAACGTCATAACTTCCGATGTTCTCAGTGGTGTTGATGTTGACAAGGTTTTGTCGGCGACGGATATGCCTTTTGAGGGCGCGGGCGTAGACGCGTTTTTTATGTTCGATGTTCTGCACCATATCGGCGAGCCGAGAAAGTTTTTCGCCGAGGCGGACAGGTGCTTAAGACCTGGCGGCAGGATTGTTATGATTGAGCCGGCCAATACTGTCTGGGCAAGATTTATTTATAAAAACTTTCATCACGAAGGGTTTGACCCGAAAGGCGGCTGGTTACTTTCAAAGACGGGGCCGCTGTCGCAGGCCAATGGCGCGATACCGTGGATGGTTTTTGTCCGTGACAGGGCGATGTTTGAACGTGAATTCCCCCGGCTGCGGGTTGTGTCGCTGCGCAATCATACGCCGATGCGATACCTGATAAGCGGAGGGTTGACCCTGCGGCAGTTGTTGCCGGGGTTTGCATATCCGGCGGTCAGGGCATTAGAATACCTGCTTTCACCGGCCAATAACCTGCTGGGTATGTTTATGACGGTAATTGTCCAGAAAACTAACGACGGGAAACCAGCCGTAAAATGAAGATTATGATGCTCAATTATGAGTTTCCGCCCATCGGCGGCGGAGCGGGCAAGGCCCATCTGGCTATACTCAAACAGTACGCCATAAGAAATGACATAGTTGTTGACGTGGTAACTTCCGGCCCGAAACCAGGGTCTTATGTCGAAAAATTGTCGGACAATATCACCATTTATAAAGTCGGCGTTCACAAAAAAAACCTTCATTACTGGCGTAAGATTGAAGTCGTGGAATGGCTCGCAAAAGCGAGATGGACATATCATCGGCTGATAAAGGAAAATAAATACGACCTGGTTCACGCCTTTTTTGGATTGCCCACCGGCTGGCTTTGTTACAGAACAGTTAATCGCCTCCCGTATATAATCTCGCTCCGCGGTTCGGATGTCCCCGGCGGACATGCCCGGCTGCAGCTCGAATACAAACTGCTGGGGCCGTTGCTGAAACGGATTTGGACCGGCGCATCTGCTCTTGTGGCTTGCAGCGATGGTCTTAAAAACAGGTCGCTGAGGTTTTTGCCTTCGGCAAATATCGATATTATTCCAAACGGTGTTGACCTTGAGATATTTCATCCTGTTTCGAACAAAGAATTGTCCGGCGAATTGAAACTGCTTACCGTTGGCCGGCTGTCGGTGACAAAAAGATTCGAAATGCTCGTCGATGCTGTCGAAATATTAGGCAAAAAAGGTAAAAAAATTCGCCTGACAATATCAGGCGGCGGAGGACTGTTTGACGAGTTGAAAAATCTCGTCGAGCAGAAAAAACTGATCGGTATTATCAACCTGACCGGCAGAATCGAATCCGAGAAAATGCCCGATGTTTATCAGCAGCACGATATGTTCGTCAGCGCCAGTATGCAGGAAGGGATGAGCAATGCCATGCTCGAAGCTATGGCGTCGGGCCTGCCGATTGTGACGACCCGGTGCGAAGGTGTGGATGAGCTGATTTCCGACAATGGTATTGTCGTAGGAAAAGATTCCGCGGAGGCCCTCGCCGAGGCCATAAATAATCTGGCTGAGAACAAACAGGCCTACGGCGCGATGTGTGCGTCGGCAAGGAGACGAGCGGAAAATTTTGGCTGGGACAAAGTGGCGGATGGGTATATAAAACTTTATCAGAGGGTCCTCGGCAAAAAATAGCCGGTGAAAATAAAATGGCGGGAATTATTTGCGTAACTATAGATACTGAGCCGGATTGCGACGTGCACTGGAGACGCTCCCGGCCGCTGACCTTTGAATCCGTAACCTTCGGCATCCCTTCAATCCTCAGGCCAATCTGGGATAAGTTCAGTATCAGGCCGGTTTATTTTGTTTCGCCGGAGGTGGTCGGAAATGATGAATGCTGCCGAACACTGAAAGATGAAATCAGGCGAGGTGCCGAGATAGGGACACATCTGCACAGCGAATATATCGAACCGCAAAGAAAACACGAAGATATTTCCGGAACCGTAAGCGATGAATTCCCATGCTTCGCATACGATGCCGAAGTCGAATTGGCGAAGATAAAAAATCTGACCGGGTTGATTGAGAAAAAATTGGGCGTCAGGCCCGTATCTTACAGGGCGGCCCGATACGGTGCGGATTTGGATACGATAAAGGCGATTGCGAAGCTTGGCTATAAAGTCGATAGCTCGGTAACACCTGATACGGACTGGCGAAATTATGGCGGGCCGGACCATTCGCGGGCGCCAAAGCAGCCGTATTTTATTTCTCAAACGGATTATTATTCGCCGGGCATCGGCACAATTTTGGAGGTGCCCATTACGGTTTCGGGAAAAAGATTTCTGATGCTGCCTGACAAGTGGATGTTTTACCGATGGCTGCGGCCTACGCATATGACGGCCTTTGAAACGAGAATACTCGTTGCTGAATTCGCGAAAAACTATTCCTCGCCGGTGCTTAATATGATGTTTCATTCAATGGAAATACTGCCCGGCAAAACGCCTTTTGTAAGAACAAAACTCGGTCAGAAAATGTATCTGAATCGGCTGTCGTCGATTTTACGATATATGATTAAGACGGGATTCGAGAGCAAAACACTGACAGAAGTTTATGCTGAGATGGTCAGCAGGAGCAGTAAGTAGTGTGCGGAATAGCCGGCTTTAACTGGAAAGATAATGGGATAATCGAGGCGATGACCGAGGCGATGCGGCACCGCGGCCCCGACGACCACGGGACGTATCTCGACGACAAGGTCTCGCTGGGACATACGCGCCTGTCGATTCTCGATTTGTCGCCAAAGGGACATCAGCCGATGTATTTCCAGAACCTTGCCATTATTTTCAACGGAGAGATTTACAACTTCCAGGAAATACGAAAAGAGCTTGAATCTCTTGGTTACAGCTTCATGTCAGGGACGGATACTGAAGTCATCCTCGCTTCTTATCACCGCTGGGGCGATAAATGCGTCGAAAAGTTCAATGGGATGTGGGCCTTCTGCATTTATGACAGGGACAAACAGACGCTCTTTATCTCCCGCGACAGGTTCGGTATAAAGCCGGTTTATTATTATTTCGACGGCTCGCGTTTTATTTTTGCCTCGGAGCTTAAGGCAATCAGAAGACATAGCGTCGATTTCGAAACAGACCCGGCGGCCGTGAATTTCTTCTTTTACCAGAAATACATCGGCGGCGATTTCACGATTTACAAAAATTGCCGAAAACTAAAACCGGCTCACAGCATTCTCTTTGACCTCAACACCAGAAAACTGACCATTTCAAAATATTATGACCTCGAAGCCGAAATAGCCAAACGACGGGATATTGCTGTCGATGACCGGCTCGAAATGGCGGAGGAAATTCTCGCTGATGCCGTGCTGAAACGCCTCATTGCCGATGTGCCGGTGGGCAGTTTCCTTTCGGGCGGCGTCGATTCGTCGCTCATATCCGCAATAATTGCCAAAAACAAAAAGGACTTCGATACCTTCTCAATCGGCTTCAAAGATGAATCATACAACGAGCTTCAATTTTCTCAAATTGTCGCCGAGCATATTAAAACGGCTCACCACTACGAATATATGGATATCAACGAAGACGTTATTCAGCAGATAATCGGCGCGATGGATGAGCCGTTTGGCGACTCGTCAGTTTTCCCGACGTACCTGTTGTCGAAAATTACCCGCCGGAAGGTTACGGTGTCACTGTCAGGCGACGCGGGCGACGAGGTATTTGGCGGCTACGATACCTACAGGGCGTACAAACTGGCGAAATTCATCCCTGCCCCCGTTGCCGGATTGTCGCGCTTGCTTGTGAATACGATTCCGCCTTCGGATAAAAAAGTAACTCTCGGCTTCAAAATGAAAAGGTTCCTGCGAGATTTCGACGCTGGCTGCAACCGGCGTCATTTGAACTGGATGGCGACGTTTACCGATGCAGCGAGGAAAGACCTGTTGACCAGCAGCTTTGTTCCGGACGAGCAGCTTGTCCCCTGTGGCAGCGAAGACAGCCTGCTTTCGGTGCAGTTGAACGATATCCATAACTACCTTGCGGAAGACATCCTCAAAAAAGTTGACCTCGCTTCGATGCAGGTTTCTTTGGAGGCAAGAGTGCCGTATCTTGATTACCGGCTGGTGCCGCTGGTCTTGTCACTTCCGGATAAATACAAAATCAGATGCCTGACGACCAAATGGTTTTTGAAAAGAATAGCCGATAAATATCTGCCTCGTCATATTGTGCACAGAACCAAAAGGGGATTTACGGTCCCCGTGAGCAGTTGGATTAGAAGCAGCGATTTAATAAAAGAGTTTGTTTCGGGCCGGAGATATTACGAAGGCGGACCTGTTAACTATGAACGAGCACAACAGTTGTTTGATGAGCACGTTAGCCGAAGACGCGATAACGCCAGAGAGCTTTGGCTGATTTTTGTGTTCAACTATTGGCAATCTAAGCAAGCGTCACCGGCATAATATGGCAAACTACGACAGATACAAAGCAGAGACGGCAGAGTCCTACGAGAAGAGATGTCTTATGGATTATCTCGTGCGGATTCCCTCCGACAAGAAGCTGCTCCCGATAATTTCACAGATTAAGGGCAAAAAGATACTGGATGCCGGCCCAGGCACCGGTCGATACACAAAGTTGCTTCTGAAAGACAACGAGGTTGTCGGCATCGACCGAAATCCGCATCTTTGTCGATTGCCGATAAAAGTCCATCATGGTGACGCTACGCGATTTGCGGAATTAGTCGAGGCGCACAGTTTCGATACGGTTTTTTCAACATGGATGACCGAATACCTTAATCCGCAGCAGTTGAATGATTTCTTTAAGCAGGCGAGGATTGTGCTGAAAGAAAACGGCGAGATAGTTACCACCATTGTTTCGAAATACGGTTTCGGCTATCTTTATATTACCGCTGCCCGGTTGTTGCGGGGCATCAGTAAATATAATTACAGTAAACGCGAGGTATGCGATAAGCTCCGCGAGGCCGGCTTTAAAGAAATTTCGATTGTCAACCTCGGCTCCTGGCTGGGCATCCCTTGGGCGTATTTAGTGACGGCAAAATGATAACGGAATCAAAAAAAATCAAGGTTTGTTTTGTCTCACCAAAGGCATATCCCCTTTTTAACCCTGATGCCAAAAACGTCAAAAATCCCTTCGGAGGTTCGGAAGTCGATTTGTATCTGCTTGCTCTGGAACTGGCAAAAAACAGTGATTTCGAGGTAAGTTTTATCGTTGCTGATTACGGCCAAAGCCCTGTCGAATTATGGAATAACGTTGAGGTGATCAAGGGCATTGATTTGGAAAAAAATTCTGTCGCCGGGGCGATGGAACTCTGGCGTGCGATGCGGCGGGCGGATGCCGATATCTATTTTCATGAGGCCGCATCGGCGGGAACGTTCCTTGTGGCGCTGTTCTGCAAGATGCGGAGGAAAGCATTCATTTATCGGACGGCTCATCAGGATGAGTGTGACGGCACATATTTAAAGCAGCATTATTTAGCCGGCAGGTTGTTCAAGAGGGGGCTTCACTGGGCAAAAATTGTTCTGACACAAAATGACGCCGACAGGAACAACCTTTTGAAGACCATGCATCTCGATTCAATGGTTGTGCGAGGCGGCCATCACATGCCGGAACAATTACGCAGCGAGCGGGAATTTGTACTTTGGGTCGCCCGCAGCGCCGATTTCAAACGTCCGCAACTTTTCCTCGATCTTGCTGAACAATTCCCTGATGAGAAATTTGTCATGATTTGTTCAAAAGCTTTGGGCGACCAAAACTACGGCCAGCTTGTTGCCCGCGCAAAAACCATAAAAAACCTGGAATTTTTGCCGCAGGTGCCTTTTCAGGAAACAAGTGACTATTTCGGGCGGGCCAAAGTTTTTGTGTGTACCAGTCAGACCGAGGGTTTTCCCAATACATATCTTCACGCGTGGATAAACGCCACCCCCGTATTATCACTCGAAGTGAACCCCGATGGTGTTTTCGATAAATCCGCTTGCGGTATCTGCTGCAATGGGGATTTCGGACGGCTTGTAGAGTCGCTGCGGTCTGTACTTACAGAAAATAGATACATAGAATTAGGCCGTAATGCCCAAAAATACGCTGAAGAACATCATGACATTAAGAAAATTGCTAAGGAATACAAAAAACTATTCAGTAATATCGTTGGCATTGATACAGAATAAAGTAACTGTGTTTAATGGTCGGGTTTGACTACAGGTATTCTGGTATATGGAAATTATCGGTAACGGCATGATAGCCAATAGCTTGTTGCGTTATTCGGCAGATATTGATGGGGTGGTTGTATTTGCCTCAGGCGTGTCGGATTCTACGCTAAAGGACCGGCAGGAGTATGAGCGTGAATGTCAGGTACTTGACCAGGTTATTAGTGATTGCAGGCAGAGAGATAAAACATTGGTATATTTTTCAAGTGGCGGAACTGTTTACGGCAAGCGCGATGATGAAAGAAAAGAAGATGCTCCATTGTTTCCGGAGACCATGTATGGCCGCCATAAAGTGCGTTGCGAATCTGTCATTATCTCGTCCGGGGTCAGGCATCTCATCGCCCGGCTTCCTACTGTTGTCGGGCAAACTAAAAGTAAAACGCAATTGATACCTGTTTTAATTAAACAGGCAATGGAAGGCCATGTTACGCTGCTTAAAGATGCCGAGAGGGACATTATAGGAATTGCTGACGTTGCCGGAATTATTGTTGCGATATTAAAGAAGCTCAGGAAAAATGAGATTATAAACATTGCTTCGGGCATAAGTGTGCCTGTGAGTGATATTTTTAGTGAAATACAGAATAATCTTGGTGTTAAGCCGACAATAAAGATTATAAGCGGGGGAGACAAGCAAAAATTCAACGTCGACAAACTGCACGCATATTGTCCCGAGATAACATTTACCGGGGATTACTATAGAAATGTGATCCGGGAATATATTTCGGAGCAACGTGGCATCTGAGGTATTAGTTAGAAGTATGACTTGCTTGCCGACCTGCTCAACTGCTCGCCGGGTCTTTGTGAGGTTCCTGTTGGTACACCCAGCGACGACTGACCTCCCGTTCCAAACCGAGTTTGTGCGCCAGATAAATAACGGTCTGCGATACACCGGCTGTAACATTCGGAAATACCGTTAACAGGTATGTTCCCAGCCGCCAGTACCAGACAAACAAGTTTTTGAATTGACGAACCGTCGCTCTCGCGTCAGAACCAAACCCTCGATACAGCATTGCCAAAAGCGCTTCCTTCAGGATTTTTGCCGCCAGGGGCCTGTACTCCTCGCTCATATTCGCGGCTTTAGCCAGTTCGAGATGCCGTGTTATTAGCTTCCTAATATCCTCACCTCGTTTATCTTCCAGACTTAATCTTACTGTAGTAGGGGTTGGCGCCTCAAGGTGAACAATAGCCAGCGGCTTGCTTATGTAGCCGATACGAGGAAATTTATACGTAATTCTCCACCACATATCCTGGTCGGCGCATCTCTTCCAGCAGCCGTCAAAAACTCCAACTTCACTAAACACGTCTCTGTGAGCCATCAGGGTCGATGTGATAACCTGGCATCCACCTTCAGTGATGGCCCTGAAATAATTCTCGAAGTAATTGCGATTATCCAGTACCTTCTCAATTTTATGTTCATTGCCGACAACCATGCATCTCTGACCGTCGGACTGGTAGCGGTTTGTCCCGCACCAGCGCAAATCCGGATTGGTGGAGAGCAGCTTTATTTGCAATTTGAGCTTTTCCGGCAGCCACTCGTCGTCGTGGTCGAGGAACGCTATCCAGGTGCCTGTTGTCGCGTTTATGCCTGTGTTTCTCGCGGGGCCGTCGCCTGCGTTGGGCTGGTAAATATACCACACTTTCGTGCCGTAGCTTTTAACTACCTCGGCCGTATTGTCGGTTGAGCCGTCGTCAACGACGATTAGCTCGTAGTCCTTATAAGTTTGCGCAAGAACGCTGTCTATTGTCCTTTTGATGAATCCGCCGGCGTTGAACGCAGGTATGACGACGCTAACCTCAGGCATTTTTGTATTCCCTGTTCGGATTCACATTCTTTGTAAATAAATTACTTCGCATTTTGATGACTCATCATAATGTTTGCTAATTCACCTATTGTTGTAGCAGCTTGCCATCCTAACGAGTTAATTGTCGCAGGATTTGAGACCAATATCTGATATTCTGCTTTAAAGTTTGTTTTCTGTCTGACGTAGTGTCGCCAATCCTTGTTAATCAGCTTGAAACATTCACCAAGCCAATCTTCGACTGAATATGCACGCCCTGAGCCAATAGTTGCCTCGAATACCTGATTCTGCCTAATGAGAGTAATAATTCCTTCTGCGATATTTTCAGCGAACGTCCACTCTTTCCTTACGGAAATATCACCTACCTCAAGAATTTCCTCGCTTCCTTCGGCAATTCGTCGCGCTGCCTGAGCAATCTTCTGGCAGAGGTGCTGTGCCCCCCGTAACGGACTTTCGTGATGGAAAAGGTATCCGACATACGTCTGGACGCCGATGTTGCGGAAGTATCGTGACAGATATACCGAATAGTTTCTGACCGCCGCATAAGAACTGCTGTGGTCGAATGGGTCCGTTTCGGATATCGGCCGCCCATTATTGATAAACTGCAATCCGCTTCCTGTAATAAATACTTTACTGCCCCGAGACCATCGCTTGACAGATTCCAGTATATTAATAGTCCCGGTGCCGATGGCGGCATGATTCTCATAAATTGCGTCGTGGCTGGTTGTTGATGTGGCCGCAAGATGAAATATCATCTCCGGACGATAACCGCGAATAAGCTTTTCTACTGTTTCAGGTGAAGCGACATCGCCGCGTATCCAGGGACCGCTCCGTGATACACCGATGACCTCTATCTGTCGTTTGCGACAGGCCTCAGACAGATAGTATCCATCCTGCCCATTTGCGCCGAATATTAGCGCTTTCACCGGCCAGGCGCCTTTCTCCTGGAAACGACCTCTATCTTGGGAAGCGGGAATATCAGTTGTGTGCCTCGCTCCAGGATTTCCCGTTCCCGTTCGATGAACTCGTCCTTGAAATGCCACGGCAACACAAGGTAATAATCAGGATTCAGCTTGCGCGACTCCGCCTCGCTGACAATCGGAATATCCGTACCTAGGGTGTGCGCGCCGTACTTTTCGGGGCTTCTTTCCGCGGCACAGTCGATGATTTTGTTGTCGATACCGCACCATTGCAGGATGGTATTACCCTTGGTTGACGCGCCGTAGATATGAATTTTTTTGCCTTCCGCCTTGAGTTTCTTTAGTAAAGCAACTAATTCGTCCCGGTGGACATTGATTCTGTCCTGGAAGTTTTTATAGGGCTTGTCCGTATCCAATTCGAGGTCGAACTCGGCCCGATGCATCGCCTGGATATTTCGAAAGTACTGTTCATTCTTATATTTGAAGTTTGTGACGTGTGTCGCATAGCAGCGCAAACTCCCGCCATTGATGTCGTTGAGCGTTACGTTGAGGACTTTCATACCGCTCTTTTTTAGAATATATTCGATAACCGCTAAGCTGTAGAATTCCAGATGCTCATGGCAAATCGTATCGTATGAGGTCATTTTCAGCATCATTGGCATATAGGACATCTCGAAAATCCAAATGCCTTCCGGCGCAAGGATGTTTTTTATACCATTAGCAAACGCAACGGGGTCCTCCAAGTCGTAAAACATCGCGATGGAAGTAATAATGTCCATTTTTGTCCCATGTAAACAGTTCAAAAGCTCATCCGATGGAAATATGTCCTGAATGACCGTCGCCGTCTTTTTGTCAATCTCCTGAGCGACATCGGATGGGTCAACCCCGTATTTTCGGAATCCTTCCGTGTAGAAATTAAATAGCGTTCCATCGTTGCACCCAATATCAAGGACTGAACCGCTCGATTTATTAAGCATCGAAACGGCTTCTTCAACAAT
>Ga0187882_1003445_pt1 | contig 13591 bp, 13 predicted proteins | sample June2016WEW_19_1_3_FD_132991 | JGI IMG/M metagenome (GOLD analysis project Ga0187882, IMG submission 132991) | Peatland microbial communities from SPRUCE experiment site at the Marcell Experimental Forest, Minnesota, USA - June2016WEW_19_150 | ecosystem: Environmental > Terrestrial > Soil >...
CTTCCGCCACCCGTTCGATCAAATGATCCTGGCCACAAAGCGGCAAACCTCGGGGTTTGGGGCGGAGCCCCAATTCAAAAAACGGTCTTTTCCGCCTGTCCGGCATGCCATTTGGCAAGATCTACCAGGCGGCTACAGCCTCAGGACCCGGACGCCGGGGACCTTTTCGAAGTGGCGCAGATTCTCGGTCAGAACCGCATAACCCTGCTCGATCGCAGCCGCGGCGATGAGCAGATCATTGAACGGCAGCACGTTTCCTTTCGCCTCCTGGCCCTCGATCTGTCCCACCAGGTAACCCGTCTGGAGCGTGACGGGATGGAGTGGCACCAGGTTGACCAACTCCTCGATATACTCGCGGCGGCGTTGGCTGACCTTCGGCATCCTGGCACGGTAGATCCCATGCACCAGTTCAGCCACCGTGACCGGTGACAGCGAGAGCTCGATTTCTCCGTAGGAAGTTTGGATGGCTTCGACCAGTTGTGGGACGGATAGACTCTTTCGCTCAGCCGTAATGACGGCGCTGGAGTCGAGCACTACTCCCAGGACGGCGGGTTCCATGGCTGCTGGTGGCTGGCGATAACGGCCTCCAGGTCCTTTCCGAAGTCGGGATCGAGTGTGACCGTGGAGTTCCGTTCCTTCGCCTGCCGGAGGATCTCCGAAATGGGCCGTCCGCTCCGCTGCACCGTACGAATGACCGCCACGGGACGATGGTCCTGCTCCACGATCACCTCGGCGCCCTCCTGGACCTTGGCCAGGACTGCGTGGATATCGCGGGCGAGTTCGGCTTCTGTAATGCGGAGCGTCCCCATAGCTTCGATCATAGCGTTCATTGCTCCTGGTTGTCCTCCTCGGCTGCGGCGTCCAGGGCGGCGAGCTACTGCCCTGAAACCGTAATCTGGACCAGGTTGCCCGCGGCGTCCCAGGTATAGGCGATGGTGCGTCCGTCGCCCAGGACGGCCCGCGTCAGCCGGTTCAACGAGTCGTAGGTGTAGGCGGGGGTGCTGTTGGCGGTAAATCCGGAGCCGATGAGGGCAAGCAGGCCGCTGGAGGCGGATTGCGCGTTGCCGGCGCCGTCGGTGGCGGTCACGCGGATCACCGCCGTGCGGCTGGGCGCGATGTCCGGTGGCACGAACCAGTTGTAGGTCTGGGTATTACCGGCCAGACCGCCGGCAATCGCCGTCGCGAACGTCTGCCCGCCATCCGTCGAAAGCGCAATATCGTGGCCGGCAATACCGATGTTGTCGTCCGACTGCCACTGAATGCGGTAAATGGTGTTGCCCGCGATCACTTCGCCGGCGGTGGGCTTGAGCAGAGTCACCACGGGCGGCTCCGTGTCAGTGATGGCGCAGGGGTTGTAATCGTCCTGGAAGCTCGCACGATAGCTGCCCAGATTGCCGCCGAGATCGTGGACCAGCAGCGAGTAGGCGCCGGTGGTAAAGATAACGGCAGTAAGCTGCCCGTTCGAAGCGGTGCTGAGCCGGTTGCCGGAGGCGTCGTACAACTCCGCGTACGGGGAGTAGCTGCCCGAACGCGACACCAACTTGATGTCGGCCTGGCCGCCGCGAGTGGCGGCGAACACGAATGTATCGAGCTGGCCGGGGATGGCGACCTGCCGGAGCGTCGATTGGCCGCAGGCCAGGGTCGTGGGTGAGCACGGATTGTTGGGGCGCTGGAAGGCCACGGTGAAGGAGCCGGTCTCGCTCGCGGCGGTGGAGGGGCTCACCACGACCAGGTAAGCGCCGCCCGACTTGGCCTTCACGCTGACATCGGAAGTTGTTGGGAGCTTCGCGCCCGTGGGATCGAACAGCTCGATCTGTGGAGAGAAGTTGGCGGAGATCCTGGTAAAGACCAGCCGCATCAGATCGCCCGCATTGGCGCCGGCGAGGTAATAGCGGAATTCGTTGGCGGCGGAAAGCGATGCGGTGGTGGAGCCGCCGCACTGCAAGGCCGATGTGGCGGCGGGCTTGTTCAGCAACTGCCAGGAAAGCGCGTAGCCGCCGGCGGTGAGCGGGGCGGAAGCGCCCACGATCACCGTATAAGTGCCGGTTGCGGAGACCGGGCGCGAGAGCGCGAAGGTGTTGGAATCGAGGCGGACGCCGCTGGGGTCGTAGAGGTCCATCTGGGCGGCGAAGCCCGGCGTGACGGAGGCGCTGCGCACCAACAGCGCGTCCCCGTTGCTGGCCGGGATGCTGTACGAGAGGAATGGCTGCGCGCCGTTGATGACGCCGGTCACCGTCTGTCCCTGCTGCGGGGCCGCCGAGCAGGCGTTCTTGGTGGTCCGCTGCAACTCGATGCCGAAAGATCCTCCGGCCTGGCGGACGCCGGCGTCCATGGCGACCACGGTGTAGACGCCTGCCGCGGGCTGGGCCACATCCACGCCGGTGACGCTGCCGGAAGTGCTCTGCCCGACGGGGTTGCCCAGCGAGTCGTAGACTTTGAGATCGGGCTGGAGCGCGCCGGTGTAGTCCAACATACGGAGGGTGAACGAATCACCCGCCGCGGCGGTGTAGGTATAGACGGAGGATGCGAGAGGGCGCGAAAAACTGCCGGGCGCCAGCGCGCCGCAGCCGATGGTTCCGGCATTGCAGGGCCGGTTCAGCCGCAGCAGCGAAAGCGAATACGTGCCGGTTTGGCTGCCGCCGGCGCTGCTGTCCGACACCGTGAGGGTGTAGGAACCGTCCGCGGTAACAGTGAAGGGGGGAAGGGACGCCAGGCCGTTGGTGTTGAGGAACTGAATTTGATTTCCCTGCGGATCATAGACATCCACGCGGGGCCTAAAGGCGGAGCTTGGGCTGGTCTGTTCGAGACGTAACAGGAAGGTGTCGTTGGCCTGGGCGGCCAGCGAGTAGGAATTCGTCTGCAGCACGCCGCTGATGGAGCCGTCCACCACGGAGGCGCAGGAAAGCGCCTGCGGCGGCGGCGCACCCTCTGCATTGCAGGGTAGGTCGAGCCGCGCGAACGCAATGGTATAGCTGCCGGTCTGCAGGTAATTCGAGCTTTCGGCCAGGATGGTGTAGTTGCCCTTCACACTGGTCATACTGGTCTTGAATACTGCCGCGGCGACCGGCACGGGATTCCCATTGGGATCGTATACTTCCACGACGGGCGCCAAGGAGCTGCCGGCGTCCGTGGCCGCAATGCGAATGGAAATGGTGGCGCCGCCCGATAGTGTAGCCGCGTAGGAATCGAAGGTAAGGGGACTGGCGAGTTTCCCCTGACTCGCGATGCCGCAGGTCAGAGACTTGTTGCTGCACGGACGGTTGAGCGTGGAGACGGAAATCCCGTAATTGCCGGTTTGGTTGGAGCCGTCGAAAACAATGACGTTGACGAGGCCATCGGCGGGCACCGGGAGGTCCACCTTCGCCGCTGTGCCCGAGTAGCCGGTTTGCACCCAGGCAAACTGGAAGGTGGCGGGATCGGTCGAGAGTATCTTTCCCGACGAGTCGTAAGCAATCACGGTGGGGTTGAAGCCAGAAGCGAGAGGCATAGTCTGGCTGGCGTACTTGGCAGCCCGTACGCTGAGAACGTCGCCGGGATTGGCTTGAAACTGGTAACTGTTGAGTTGCAGCCACGGACTGGCCGGCTGCTGCGGGTTGACTGGCGGCGGCGAACCGATCTGCTGGTTCACCGCCGGAACGCCGCAGTTGAGAGGCACAACGCCGCAGGACGGATTCGACGACGGGCACTTCCCCGTCAGGCTGGTGTAGACCAGCAGGAAATCCCCCGCAACCTGGTTCTGGCTGGAAACCGCGATCATGTAATAGCCTTGGCCATTGCCGGGAAGATGGTACTCTCCACCGAAGGTGACGCCGACGGTAGCCGGGCCGAAAGTGCTCACGTCCGGCAAGCCCGGGGTCGGGTTGGGAACTTTATAGGAATAGCGGTCAATGGTCTGCGAGAAAGAAGTAGAGCCGTTGTGCACCGTGAACCCGAGCGAGTAATCCTGGCTGAGGGTCAGCAGACGGATGAGAACGGCATCACCGGGATTGGCGTAGAAGCTGAAGACGGGCCCGGTTTGCGGCTCGATGTGTCCTTGCGCAACGACGCCGGGATTCAACAGCGTCTGGCCAGACACGGCCCGGCTGAGCGCCACGGCGGCCCAGAGCACCAAGGCGGCCCGGCGCATCACCGGTCCCTCCCGCCCGTAGCGAAAAGGCAGCTCGAAACGCCTTGGAAGAAGCACGCCCCGGCGCCCGGGAATTGCGGCGACAGGTCCGAAGAGGGTGGCGATGGATCGGCGGCCGCGGGCAGGGTCAGGCGCAATTCCGGAAACTGGTAGAGGCTATTGGTGAAGACGAGGCCGTTGCCGTCGTCCATCCAGCCGGCTTCTCCGCGCGCGCGGAACATGTTCTCGACGATTTCGTTGGAGGCCATCAGGCGGCCGGAGGGATCGTAACGGTACTCGTTCACCACGCCCCCGGTGGGAGTCGAAAGCGCCACCACGTTGCCGTCGCCATCGAAGTGATAGAAGTACGTCGAGCTGTCGGCAGCCACCTTCCACAGCAGACCCAGGCCATAGACGTACCAGGCGATGGGCGAGTAGGAGCCGTCCATCTCCATCACCACGCGCGGCCGCGAACCGGCGAGATCGTAGAGGAAAAGGCGGGCCGTTCCATCGACCGTGCGCACCACGCGGAGGCCCGTGGAATCGTAGCCATAGGTGGTCGAAGTGTCGGCGTCGAAGCTCTGCAAACGGCCGAAGGCGTCGTAGCCGAGGGTGACGTTGCGGGACCCCTGAATGGCGATGAGGTTGCCGCGCGAATCGTACGTGTAGTTCTGGCCGTCGCTGCGCGTGACCGGATGATTGGCGGCATCGTAGGCGAGCGAGTAGGCGGGGAACGAAACCGCCGCGGTGAAAGGCTCGAGCGCGCTCACCGCGGTGCGGTTGGCATTGCCGTCCAGCGCGTACCGGTAACCCGCTACCGGCGAACCGTCCGGCCCGGTGCTGACGATGGCGCGCAGGTTGTGCGCGGCGTCGTACTGATAGACGGTGACCGGGCCGCCGGAGACGGTGACGCTGAGCGGCCATCCGGCGGCATCGTAGCGGTAGAGCGCGAAGTTGCCGAGCCAGTCCGAGACCTGGCTCAGCCGGTGCGCGTGATCGTACTGGTAGGTGACGGCGTTCCCTCCGGGCAGCGTCATGCTGGTCAATTGGCCGGCGGCGTCGTAGGTATAAGCGACCTGGTTGCCGAAAGAATCGGTGTAGCTCACCAGGCGGTTGAGGCTGTCGCGCCGAATACCCGAAAAATCGAACGCCATTTGCACGTTGCCCGCCGTAAGCCCGGTGATGCGATTGCCGGCGTTGTAGCCGGCCTGGAGCACCCCGCCGCCGGGATCGGTGCGCGACACGGCGCGGGCGGCGCCGTCGTACTGATAGCTCCAATTGCCGTTGAGGGCGTCTATGAACGTAGCGATCAGGCCATTGCCGTCATATTGATAGCTGGTCTTGTTGCCGCGGGTATCGGTGATCGCGGTTATTTGACCGGAGGCGGAGCGGACGGCGGAGACCACCCCGCCGGCGGGGTTGGTCACACCCACGAGGTTTCCGGAAGAGTCGTATTTGAACGCCCAGATATTGCCGTTGGGATCGGTGATATGGGCGGGGCCGGCGGCGGTATAGTCGGCGGACCAGCGGTTGCCCGCGCCATCGGTGATTCCCGCCAGGTTGCCGTTGGCATCGTAAGCGAAGCTGGCGGTGGCGCCGTTGCCGTTGACCGTGCGGATGCGCCGGCCGGAGGTGTCGTATGTGTAAGAGACGGTGTTGCCGGCTGGGTCCGTGGTGGAAAGCAAGAGTCCGGCCGGGTTGGAAACGTAGAGGGTGGCATCGCCATTCCCGTCGGTAACCTGGATCTGGGTGGGGTCGTTGGGAACGCTGTACCGGCGCACGGCGCCGTCGGGCATGGTGACGGTGGCTACGGAGGTGTACGGAGGATCGCTCGAGTAAGCGATGGCGGTCTTCGGGCCGACGTAACCGAGGCCGGCGTAACCGATGGAAATCAGGTTTCCGGAGCCGTCATATTGATACGCGACGGTCTCGCCATCGGCGTTGGTCTGTTGCGCGAGGCGCCCGTCCGCGGTATAGGAGTAACCGACGGACCGGCCCGCGGCATCGGAGACAGAGGTGACATGGCCGCCAGCGTCGTAGGAGAAGTTGAGCGACCGCCCGCGATAAGTAGCGCCTGTCAGCCGGTTGGAGGAGGAATCGTAGTTCAGCAAAACGCGGGTAGCGCCGGAATCCTGGATGGCCAGCAGCCGTCCGTCGCGGCTGAAGACCCGCGTGGTGGTGGAGGCCGGGCTGCTCAGGGTGTAGGTGCCGTCTTTGTTCTGGACCAGCGCATCGGTGGTCGAGGTCACCGCGAAGAACGTGCCGGATGACGCCGGCGGCGCCGCGGGCGCGAACCGGTCGGTGCGCCCCGAACCACGCCGCAGCACCAGGCTGTCGTCGGTATCCTTGGTGAGGCTGTCTCCCAGACTGAAGGACCAACCCGTGCCGAAGGGCCAGGGCCCCGCATAGGGGTCGCCCATGTTGTAGGAGCGTTCGAACGAGAATGCGGGCGCCGGGCCGCCAAACACAAGATCGGTAACCCGGATGAAGAGCGTCAGGTCGGCGGCGTTCACAAAAACCTGCGGGTAACCCGAGCCGCGGCACACGTCGCCCCGGCAAACCGGATCATACCCGGTGAAGCGGTTTTCGCCAGGACCTCCGAATCCCGGCTGGGCGCAATCACGGCAGGCGCTCGAGGCCGTGGCGCGCACCATTAACAAAAGACAGCAGTACAGCAAGTATCTACGCGAAATGGTGCACCCCTTACAAGTCATAAGGATAACAAATCGCCGTCGCTGGAACGTTGCGAGGCAGTACCTGGAATGTGCGTTATAGTGCACTAGACGGCGGAATCGGTGCTGGCGTTTCGGAGTTCCGGCAATCGGCAGGAACGGCGCGGTATAGCCTCATGCCGCCGGCTTCCCCGCCCCCCACTCATGCAGGAGCGCGCCGTGATAAGCTTTCCAGCATGAAAACCATCAGCCGATGTGCTGTATTGGCGCGCCGCAGAGGCGCCTGCCTAGTGCAAGTTGCGTGCAGCCTGATGCTGGCCATAGCACCGCTGGCCGCCCAACAGGGAGACGTCCACCGGGACGTCCCCTACGTTCCTACTCCCCCGGACGTGGTCGAGACCATGCTGAAGCTGGGCGAAGTCCAAAAGGGAGACATCCTGTATGACCTCGGCTGCGGAGACGGCCGGATCGTGATTATGGCGGCGCAGAAGTTCGGTGCCACTGGCACCGGGGTGGACATAGACCCGGAACGGATCAAGGAGGCGGAGGACAATGCGAAGCAGGCCGGGGTGACCGGCCGGGTGCGCTTCCTCCAGAAGAACCTCTTCGACGCCGACTTCCATGACGCCACGGTAGTCACGCTGTACCTGCTGCCGGAGGTCAACATGAAGCTGCGCCCGAAACTGCTCAAGGAGTTGAAGGTGGGGACCCGCATCGTCTCGCACCAGTTCGACATGGGCGACTGGAAGCCCGACAAGCAGGTCAACATGGACTGGCGGACCGTGTACCTCTGGACCGTCACCGAACAGGCCAAGGCGGAGTTCGGCGGCAAGTAGCGCCGGGCCCAGTGGGTGCCCCCTTGTCACCGGTGCTTTTCCATCCCGCCACTGCGCAGGAACTTCGTCAGGCGCTCCATGGCGGGTTCGAGGATGGAAGGCTCGGCGGCATAACAGATCCGGACCGAGCCCTCCCCGCCGGCGCCGAAGGCCACGCCTGGGGCGAGACCGACCCTGGTTTCCTCCAGCAGGCGCTTGCAGAAGGCGAAGGAATCGCCCAAGCCCTGGATGCGCGGGAACAGGTAGAACGCGCCGTCGGGCTTGGGGACTGTCACGCCGGGGATGCCGCTCAGCGCATCCAGGCAGAGATCGCGGTTTCGCTTGAGCCGCTCGAGCATTTCGACGAGCGGGCCTTCGCCCTCCGCCAGGGCCGTCTCGCCGGCCTTCTGGGCGAAGCTGGGCGCGTGAGAGATGATGAACTCGTTCAACTGCGTGGCTTTGGCCGCCAGATCCCGCCGCGCGACGAGCCAGCCAACGCGCCAGCCGGTCATGCAGTAGCTTTTCGAAAACGAGTGCACCACCATCACGGCGTCGTCGCGCGTGGCCTTCCGCAAGATGGAGGGGACGGGGTCGCCGAGGCGCGCGCCGGCGTAAAAGAGCCGGTCGTAGACCTCGTCGGCCAGAAGCCAGAGATCGTGGCGCCGGGCAAAATCGAGCAGGCGCCGCTGGTCCTCTTCGGTGGCCACCCAGCCGAGCGGGTTCGAGGGTGAGGTATAGATCAGCAGGCGCGTGCGCGGCGATCGGGCGGCCTCGAGCGCGTCGAAATCGACGCGGTAGCGCTCGCCCGAGAGCGGGTGCGGCACCTGGCACACGGCGGCGTTGGCCAGCATGACGCTGGAAGCGCCGTTGGGCCAGGCCGGAGTGAGCACCAGCGCCTGGTCGCCCGGATCGAGCGCGCAGCGGATTCCCACGTTCAGAGCTTGCACTCCCGAGGCGGTGACCACGATTTCGCTCGACGGATCGAGCTCCACGGAGTGCAGCCGGCGGTAGTTTTCCGCAATGGCGCGCCGCAGCGAAGGCAGCCCGGCATTCTCCGTATAGAAGGTGTAGCCATCCCGCATGGCGCGGATGGCGGCCTGCTTGATGTAATCCGGCGTGGGCAGGTTGGATTCGCCGAAGTACAGGCGCAAGACTCCATCCATCGACATGGCGATTTCCGCCAGCTCGCGGATGCGCGAGTGGGGCACGTTTTCCACGGAGCGTGCCAGGCGTGGCATAAGTGATATTCTCTCACTGGATGCCGGCGAGAAGTGCCCCGCCCCGGCAGGCTGTCGTGATACCATGAACATTCAATTCCATTTGAGGTTTTCGTGGCTAGAATCACCCGCAAAGAACTAAAGAGCGATAAGTTTGCCCAGGAAGTCGGGCTGACAGTAACGTTCTTCGAAGAGCACAAAGAAGAGATCACCCGCTATGGCGCGATCGCGGCGGTGGCCGGCCTGCTGCTCGCCGGCTATCTGTTCTATCAACGAAAACAGCACGGTGTGCGTGAAGAAGCGCTGACCAAAGCCATCCAGGTTCAGGAGGCGCCGGTCGGGCCCTCGGCCAACGGAGGTCCCGGTTTCCCCACGCAGGAAGCCAAGGATCAGGAAACCCTGAGAGTCTTCACCGATTTGCGGAACAAGTACGCGGGGAGTGAGGAGGGCAATATCGCGGAGTACTACCTGGGCGCCGTCAAGGCGGACCAGGGAAAGCTGGCGGAGGCTGAAAAGAGCTTCCAGGAGGTGGCGCAGAAGGGCGACCAGAACTACGCCTCGCTGGCTAAACTCTCGCTGGCCCAGATCTACTTCGCCGATGGCCGCTCCGATCTGGGGGAGAGAACGCTGCGAGAGTTGATCGCCCAACCCACGATCTTCGTTTCCAAAGAACAAGCGGCCATCACGCTGGCCCGTTATCTCATGCTGAAGAAGCCCGCCGAGGCGCGCAAGCTTCTGGACCCGCTGCGCAACCGGCCCGGGGAGGTCGGCCAGGTGGCTCTTCAGGTTTACGGCGAGCTTCCTGCGCAGTAGGCCTGGGCGTCCTGTCATGCTGGCGCGCCTGCGGTTTGCGGTGGAGCGAAGCCGGGGCCGGCGCTACCCTGAACCCGAACATCCCTACCGCAACGCCTTCCAGCGCGACCGCGACCGCGTAGTCCATTCCCGAGCCTTCCGGCGGCTGGAGGCCAAGACCCAGGTTTTCACATCCGGTCTCTCCGATCACTTCCGCAACCGCCTGACCCACACCATTGAGGTGGCCCAGGTGGCGCGCACCGTGGCGAAGGTGCTGGAGCTGGATGAGGACCTGACGGAAGCCCTGGCGCTGGCGCACGACATCGGGCACCCCCCGTTCGCGCACGCTGGCGAGGAGGAGCTGAACCGGCAGATGGAGCGATTCGGCGAAAAGTTCGATCACAATCTCCACGCGCTGCGCATCGTCGAGAGTTTCGAGCAGCGGTACGCCCGTTTTCCGGGGCTGAACCTGTCGTATGAAGTGCGCGAGGGAATGGTCAAGCATTCGCGCGATCTGACACCCGGCGAGAGCCCCGAACTGGATGCCTACCTGCCCGCTTTCCGCCCTCCCCTGGAAGCGCAGTTGATCGATCTTGCCGACGAGATCGCCTACAACACGGCAGACCTGGACGACGCTTTTTCCGCGGGTATGCTGGCGGCTGAGGATGTGGCCGATTGCGTTCCGCGGTACCGCGCGATTTACGAGGCCATCGAAACGCAGTTTCCCGGGGCCAGCGGGCGCGAGCGCTTCCACGAGGGCCTGCGGCGCCTGATCGATGAGTTGGTAACGGGGCTGATCGAAGGAACCGCCGGCCACGCGCGGGATGCGGCTGTCGCCGATGCCGACGAGGTGCGAGCATTTCCGCGGCGCCTGGCGGCGTTTACCGCGGAGGCGGCGGAGACCAGCCGCGCCCTGAAACGATTCCTGTATGCCCAGGTGTATGCTTCCGCGGCCTTGGGCGAGGACCGGCGGCGGTCCATGACCATGATCGGAGAGCTGTTTCGGTTCTTCCTCGACCACCCCGGCCGCCTGCCGCCGCCATACAGCCAGCAGGCGCTGGCCGAGCCCGCGCATCGCGTGGTATGCGACTACATCGCCGGCATGACCGACGCTTTCTTCCACCGCACCTACGAGCAGACCATCGGGGGGCATAACTCTCGTATCCAGATGCCGAAAGCAAAGGAATCAGAGGATTAGGCGACCTTGGTTGTCAGGGACCCGTGCGTCTTTTCGAACTCGGGAAGTGGCTCGAAGCGAATGCCGTGATCTCCCGCAATCGGAATGGTGTGCTCAACCTCTCCGCTGGCAATCTGCGGAGGGACGCCTTTCGGGAATGCCGCACATGTCGCTTTGGTGCGAAACGAACCGCGCATGTGCTTGCAGTAGCAGCAGATGTTTTCGCGGATCATAATCTTGGGCCTCCAAAACGTCGATATAATTCTATCACGTCAGGATGAACCAAGAAGCCCGTGAGCTTGGACGCGACCACTTCCGCGACCAATTCGAGGGGGTCTATTGAACCATATTCGCTCAGCCGCCGCCGGACCATCCGGCCTTCTTCCTTTGAGAGAAGCATGTGTTGCGCTTCGCGGTATGCCTGTTGGCTAGATCCCCAGTGCGCGGCGTGTCCGAGTTCGTGCAGAACCGGGCCAAGGGGGCTATCGGTCGACCACCAGCCGCGCTCGTAGGCGGCCCGCGCCATGTGTGCCATCCCATCGCTTCCGCCCGCAAAGAAACGGGAGCCCGGATTTAAATAAACCGAATTCGAAGAAAGAACGAAGTATCCAGGAGTCGCCAGCGACCTATCGAGAGACCGAAAGATACTGGAATCGATTCGTATTTCGGCGGGCAATGGCAGGCCAGCCGTCCGAATCACGCCAACCGCTTCCGCCGCTGAGTTGGCAATATGAATTGCGTGTTCGGCTGGCACGAGTCGGCTGCCCGCAGCAGATACATATTGCTCGGCATTTGAAACGCTGTTTCTAGGCTTGAAGTCTTCCGTAGCAGATCCCAAGCTTCCAGCATCGATGATCCACTGGTGTCGGCGGTTCCAGCCACCGCCCGTCCGGAAGAGATTCGGCAACTGCCCGTTATTCATCCGGTCGATCTCCTCCCGGGTGTAGCCCTTGCCCATTTCCAGGAGATGTTCGCAAAGCGGCCGTGTCAGTTTGTCGTCACGGCCCGGAATACTTATGGCGGATTTCCTGCGCCGGCCGCTGCCTGAGGACGCGCCTCGACCTCTATACTAGGGGAATGGCTTGCGCACTCTGCGAAACCCGGCGTCCCCGGCGCTTCTGCCCGGGAGTGCGGGGCGATATTTGCGCCACCTGTTGCGGCAGGGAGCGCGAAGTCACGGTGAGCTGTCCGCTGGATTGCGAATACCTGCGGCAGGCGCGCAAGCATGACAAGACGCCGCCCATCGACCCCCAGCAAGTCCCCAATCGGGACATCAAGGTCGCGGATGAGTTGTTGAGCGGGAACGAGAAACTCCTCGCTTTTCTGTCCCTGACCCTCACGCGCGCCGCATCGGAGACGCCGGGGGTAGTGGACTTCGATATGCGGGAAGCGCTGGACGCGCTGACCCGCACCTACCGCACCCTGCAAAGCGGCGTTTATTATGAAAGCCGCCCCAACAACCCTCTGGCGGCGCACATCTGCGGCGTGGTACAGGCCGGCATTGCGGAGTTTCGGCGTCAGGAGACCGCGAGCCTGGGGATGACCAAGACACGGGATGCCGACATCCTGGGGCTGCTGATCTTTCTACAACGCTTCGAGCTGAACCAGAACAACGGCCGGCGAAAGGGCCGGGCGTTTATCGATGCCCTGCGCTTGATCTACGCCGATGCAGCCGGCTCGGCGCCTCCGGCGGCATCGTCGTCGCTGATCCTGCCCTGAGGCGGCGACGCAAGCACTCGGGCAAAGTTGACGGTGAGGTTCCTCGAACGCTACAGTAGGATTGTTCACCTTCATCCGGCCAGCAAGTCCCCATCGTCTAGCCCGGCCTAGGACATCGCCCTTTCACGGCGGTAACAGGGGTTCGAATCCCCTTGGGGACGCCAAACCTGATTCTTCCACCGTGATCTCCTGGAATTGCCTGAAGAATAACGGCAGTAGCGGGGTCCAGCATACGTGGACACGCTGCGGGCGGGGGCGCGCGGGCTCCGACTTGTGAAGTGGTCAGAGGAGGCTAGTCATTACACTTGCGGCGGTACGCGCCCAGGATTCCGATCAATCCGGTGCCCAGCAGGAGCAAAGAGCCAAGTTCGGGGACCACCGGATCGAATCTGGTCAGAGTGAGGTTCACCCCATTGCCGCCGGCGGTCTGCAGCGTGAAGAAATTGACACCGATCGGCCCATTGGCATTTAACCAGAGATTGAAGTCGCCGCTTATCCCGTCAGGGGTGCCCCAAGGGTTGCCGCTGGTCGGCTGGCCGACTAGTTCGGTGTACATGTTCAGGGTGACGCCACCGGTCCATCAGTACGTGTTCATCCCCAAGGGGCTAGTGGGCACTAGATTTGCCTGGGTCCAGGTGCCGTTTCCCGCGCCTGCGCCGGTAACGGTGACGGTCAGGCTCTGGATGTCGCCAATTATTTCGGTTGCGTCAACGGCGGGGTTCGGCAGGGTGGTGAGGTCGAGCGTGATCTGTCCAGTGGCGCTCGCGCCGTTGCCAAAGGGTGCGCCCGACCAAGCCAAGTTATAGGTCTGATAGATATCCCCCGCGTGTGCAGCGGGCAGCAGGCCCAGCAACCCAGCCAAGGGGAGTCCTGCGAGAAAGTACCAAAGATGTCTCACGTTGTTCCTCCGTATCCGGCGCAGCAATTGTAAACATCGCCGGGGGCCCTACGTCGCTGAACAAGACACCTGCCGCAGCGATTCCGTAAACCGGGGGTTGCTCCATGGGCAGGGTGCTGATTTGGCACGAGTTGGTTGCGGAGGATGCGCGGGGGAGAGTTGTAAAGGCCTTTGGAGCACCCAACGGCGTTGACAA
>Ga0187882_1003462_pt1 | contig 13540 bp, 16 predicted proteins | sample June2016WEW_19_1_3_FD_132991 | JGI IMG/M metagenome (GOLD analysis project Ga0187882, IMG submission 132991) | Peatland microbial communities from SPRUCE experiment site at the Marcell Experimental Forest, Minnesota, USA - June2016WEW_19_150 | ecosystem: Environmental > Terrestrial > Soil >...
CTTCTCCTCGCAGAGAACCACTGTGCGCGGCCCCACAAACCGGCCCAGATCATCGACGTGACCGTGCGTATCGTCGCCGGCAATTCCCTTGCCTAGCCAGAGAACATTCGTCACCCCGAGAAATTCCTGGAGTGCAGCCTCGACCTCCCTGCGGCTGAGGCCGGGATTGCGCACTTGCGTAATCGGATCAAGCAGACACTCCTCGGTGGTCAGCAGCGTGCCGCGCCCGTTCGCGTCGATGCTGCCACCTTCCAAAACAAAGGTGCGGCCCTTCACCTTGCCCTCGAACAGCCGCCGATGAAGCGCCCGCGCCGCGCGTGCCGGAACCTGGCAATCCTTACGCCAGTTCGGGTACTTCGCCCAGCCCGTGAAGCCGCAACGGAGGATGGCCACATCGGGGCGCGGTCCGCTGCGCTTCACGAACATCGGCCCGAAGTCGCGCGTCCAACCGCGATCGGTGGGAAAGCGGAAAAATTCCACGCGCGCAAGATCCACACCGATGCGCGTGAGGATTCGCCGGGCCCCTTCCTCATGCGCTTTCGAGTTCACCAGAATGCGCACGGTTTCGCCGGGTGCGATCCTCCGAACGATTTCAGCGTACACCCAGGGGATGGGTGCGAATTTTCGTGGCCAGTCGGTAAGGTTGTGCGGCCATCCGATCCAGGTGGCTTCATGCGGTTCCCACTCGGCGGGCAAGCGGTAGCCGAGCGCGGCGGGGGTCTGCCCTACTCTTTCTTGCGCCACGGCTCCTCATCCAGGAAACGGTTGGTGATCCCGGCGTAGGCATCAATCCGCCGGTCGCGGAGGAAAGGCCAATTGCGCCGGACGTCTTCGATGCGGCCGAGATCGATTTCGGCCAGAAGGATTTCCTCTCGATCTGCCGACGCCTCGGCGAGCACGACTCCAAACGGGTCCGAGATGAACGACGAACCCCAGAATTCCAGACCCGCGCCCGCGACGGTCGGCTTCTCGAAGCCCACGCGGTTGACGGCCGCAACGTAGACGCCGTTGGCGATGGCGTGACCGCGCTGAACCGTTCGCCAGGCATCGCGCTGCGCAGCGCCGAACTGCTCCTTTTCGGCAGGATGCCAGCCAATGGCCGTCGGGTAGAACAAGATGCTGGGCCCCTGCAGAGCCGCGAGGCGCGCGCCCTCCGGATACCACTGATCCCAACAGATCAGCGTGGCGATTCTGCCCACGCGTGTATCGAAGGCCCGAAATCCCAGGTCGCCCGGCGTGAAGTAGAATTTCTCGTAGTAAGCAGGGTCATCCGGAATGTGCATCTTGCGGTAAAGGCCCACCACTTCGCCGCTCGCGTCAATCACCGCCGCGCTGTTGTGATACACGCCCGGAGCGCGACGCTCGAACAGCGGCGCAACGATGACCACACCACGTGCTTGGGCGACTTTCCCCAACGTTTCGGTGGTGGGGCCGGGAACCGGCTCGGCAAGGTCGAACAGCGCCGCATCCTCGCGCTGGCAGAAGTATTGTGAACGGAAAAGCTCCGGCAGACAGATGACTTCGGCGCCGCGTTGGGCCGCTTCCTCGACGCGCGCTGCGGCTCGCAGTAGGTTCTCGCCCGGGCTCGGCGAACACGACATCTGCACCAGGCCCGCCACATATTTCTGCTTGGGTGACATCTGGATGAGACTACACAAGTTGCGTGATTTTGCCAAGCTGCCAGCGGCCCTGGCTTACTCGGTCTTCCTCTGTACCTTGTCGCCAGGCGCTTCTGCCCAGCCGTCGAAATCCTCAACGGTCCCCTCTCGTTCCACGCGCATCAGCACGCCTAAGCCAAAACTCTGTTATTCTGCGAAGTTTCGGTGAGCTCACCTCAGGCATCATCGCGGGTCGTTTTGGACCCAGGAGGAACCACGCAACACTACAAAGAGGACATACTATGAAATCGCACACGGAGTATCTCTGGTTTAACACCAAAAAACATCGGGAGTTCATCAACATCACTGACGAGGTTGAGAAAGCGCTAGCGAAGTCCCAAGTCAGGGAGGGCTTGATCCTCGTTTCGGCCATGCACATTACCGCGGGCGTCTACGTCAACGATGCTGAAGACGGCCTGATTGCGGATATCGAGGAGTGGCTCGAAAAACTGGCCCCCTTTCGCGCCGATTACCGTCACCACCGTACGGGCGAGACCAATGGCGATTCCCACCTGAAGAACCTGCTGATTGGGCATCAGGTGTTGGTGCCGGTCACCAATGGCAAGCTCGACTTCGGCCCCTGGCAACAGGTGTACTACGCTGAATTCGATGGCCAGCGGCGCAAAAGGGTGTTGATCAAAGTAATCGGCGAATGATGGGGGCCGTGAAAAGCCGTTCAAACGGGTGGGTTCGTATCGAACCAGACTCTGCTAGAATCCAAGAAGTGAGGCCGTCGGTTTACCGAAATCCATCCGAGGGAATCTTCTCCGCATGCCGCCCCTTATTGAAGTCAAAGATCTGACGAAAGAGTTCCGAACCTTCCGCCGCCGCGAAGGCGTGCTGGGCGCTCTGCAGAACCTTTTCGTTCGGGAATATGTGACGGTGCGTGCGGTGGACCATGTGAGCTTTGCCATTGAGCGCGGCGAGATGGTGGGTTATATCGGAGCGAACGGGGCGGGAAAATCCACCACCATCAAAGTACTCACCGGCATTCTCGTGCCCACGAGCGGACGAGTCGTCTCCAATGGCTTTGTTCCCTATCGCGAGCGCCGGCGCTACACGAAGCACATCGGAGTCGTCTTCGGCCAGCGTACCCAGCTCTGGTGGGACATCGCGGTGATCGAATCCTTCAAGCTGCTGAAGGAAATCTACGAAATCCCCGCGCGAGATTATCGCCAGCGGCTTGATATGTTCAGTGACCTGCTCAACTTGCGGGAATACTTGCACACACCGGTGCGCAAGCTCAGCCTGGGCGAGCGCATGCGCTGCGATCTGGCAGCCTCGTTGCTGCACAATCCCCCCTTGCTCTTCCTGGATGAGCCTACCATCGGCCTTGACGTCGTAGCCAAGGACCGCATCCGCGAGTTCCTGAAGGAGGTCAATCGAACCGAGGGCACGACCGTGCTACTCACCACGCACGACCTCTCCGACATTGAAGAACTTTCCAAGCGCATCATCATTATCGACAAGGGGCGCATCCTGTTCGATGGCGACCTGGGGGAAATGAAGAAGCGGCTGGCAAAGTATAACCAGGTGAAATTCTTCCTGAAAGACCGCTCGCAGGTCGCGCACCTGTCCCGGGTACAATCGGACGGAATCGCCTGCCAACGCGTTGACGAACTCACGTATCTGATCCGCTTCGACCGCGAACAACATTCCAGCGCCGAAGTGATTCGGCAGATTGTCAACACCCTCGAGGTGCGGGACATCTTCGTGGAAGAGGAGCCTATCGAAGAGATCGTCAAGCGAATCTATCTGAGCGGCGAGGTCGCCTGATGCCCGCCGCAGCCGTCGCCGGCGCACGAGGAGGCGAGAGGCCTTCCTCTCTTTTCTGGAGATGGCTGCGGCTTTACCTGGAATTCGGCCGGGTGGGCTTTGTGAACGCCCTCGCTTACCGGCTGCGGTACGTCACGGGCATCGTCACGTACTTTATTTACATATCTGTATATTACTTCATCTGGAAAGCCATCTACGAGCACAGCACCTCCATTGAGGGGTTCGACTTTTCTCATCTTTTGACTTACATCGGCGTCGGCTGGATCATCCGTTCGTTCTACTTCAATAATATTGATCAGGAGCTTGCCTATCAGGTCATGGAAGGCCGCCTGGCGATGGACCTGATCAAGCCCGTGAACATTCAGTTGATGTATGTGGCGCGCGCCGCGGGCGAGTCCATCTTCCGCCTCGTCTTGCTCACCGCACCGACGGCACTCCTGCTGTTCCTCGTCTATCCGCTGCGACCCCCATCGAGTGCCCGTCACCTGGGGGTGTTTTTGGTCAGCGTCCTCTTGAGTTTTCTGATCGTGGCGGCCATCAACTTTATCGTGGGCACTTTTGCTTTGCGCTTGCAGTCCATTCTCGGCCTCATGCGTGCCAAGTTTTTTCTGCTGGAGCTTTTCTCCGGACTCTTGCTTCCTATTTCTTTTTTCCCCGAAGTCTTCCAGAAAATCTTCGCCCTGCTGCCTTTCGAATACATCAGTTACGTGCCCATGTTGATTTACCTGGGCAAATTGGACGGCAGTGGCCTGGCCCGCGCCATCGCCTTACAGTTTTTCTGGGTCGCGGTCTTGCTGGCGATCGGCAACGCCATGTGGAGTTGGTCGAGCCGGAAGGTCACTATCCAGGGTGGATAAGACGCGCACTTGTCCTACCCCTCGCAAAGGAGAAAGCCGACATGCTACATCGCGCTCTGAGTATCATATTACTGACGATCACCTTGACGCCTGTCCTCGGAGGCGAGGATGCGCGCCCCACCTTACCCCTGGGGGCCCAAGCACCGGACTTCTGCCTCCCCGGTATCGACGACCGGACTCACTGCCTCAAGGATTACAGTTCCAGCCAGGTCCTGGTGATTGTTTTCACCTGCAATCACTGTCCGACGGCTCAGCTCTACGAAAGTCGTATCAAGCGTCTGGCTAGCGATTATCGCGACCGCGGTGTGGCGCTTGTGGCCATCGAGCCCAACGATCCCCAGGCCGTAAGGCTTGATGAGATGGGTTATACCGATGTGGGCGATTCGTTCGAGGATATGAAGATTCGCGCCGCGTACCGGCACTTCAACTTCCCCTATCTGTATGACGGCGAAACGCAAAGCGTGGCACGGGCTTACGGTCCGAGCGCCACTCCGCACGTCTTCATCTTTGATTCGGAACGTAAGCTTCGCTACGAAGGGCGTGTTGACAATAACCCCCGTGAGCCGTTCGTCACCCAACAGGACGCCCGCAACGCGATTGAGGCCTTGTTAGCCGCCAAGCCTGTGCCCGTCGCGAAGACACCTTCCTTCGGCTGCTCAACCAAATGGGCATACAAAGCAGCAGGGCGGAAGCAAGAACTCGCCGAAATCGAACGCGCCGCGGTAACCGTGAAGCTGGCCGGCGTCGAAGACCTGCAGGCACTCCGCAAGAATCAGGCCGGCAAACTCCTTTTGATCGATTTCTGGGCCACCTGGTGCGGGCCCTGTGTGAAGGAATTTCCTGAGTTCCAGACCATGTACCGCATGTATCGCCATCGCTCCTTTGATTTAGTTACGGTGAGCACGAACTACCCCGACGCGCAGGCCGGGGTGATGCGGGTGCTCGAGCGTGAACATGCCTCCAGCACTAATCTGCTGTTCGGCTCCATGGATATTTACAAGTTGATGTCGGCGTTCGATCCGGATTGGAATGGCGCCGTGCCTTACACCATGCTCATCAAGCCCGGCGGCGAAGTCGTTTACAGATATCAGGATGAAATCGATCCCCTGGAATTGCGCCGGCTGATTATCGCCAACCTGCCGGATGATGATTACATCGGTCACCAGGCGTACTGGCAGGCAAAGTGATTGCTATGAAGAGGCACCTCAGACTGTTCCTTCTTTATTTCGCCCAGTACACGAAAGTGCGCCTGGCCTACAAGGCGGACTTCCTCATCGCCTTTTTCTCCTCCATGGCGGCCACGGTGCTGGGGTTCGGTTTCGTTCTGGTATTGTTCTCAAAGATTCCGCGCTTGCAGGACTGGTCTTTCAACGAGGTGATGTTCCTCTATGGATTCTCGCTGATTCCTCTCGGCTTCTTCAACGTGGTGAGTTGGAATCTCTATGACTTCGGCGAACTATACATTATCGAGGGCCGGTTCGATCGAGTCCTGTTGCGGCCTGTCGATACCCTCTTCCAAGTCATCTTTGAGAAATTTCGCCTGGAGTCCTTGCAGGAGGTCGTGACCGGCTTCGCGGTGGTAACCATTTGCCTTCGCCGAATGCATCTCGCCTTGGGGGTTGCGGATTATTTCTGGTTCGCCCTGATGGTCGCTTGCGGGGCTGTGATCTATCTCGCCGTGTTCTTGATCCTGACCGCGGTCTCTTTCTGGTTTGAAGACCGCGTGGGAATTGTGCCGCCGGTCTTCAATATGCTCAATTTCGGGCGCTACCCTCTGACCATCTACAACGTCTTTATTCAATTCCTGCTGAGTTGGATCATCCCCTTCGGCTTCGCCTCGTTCTATCCCACGACGCACTTCCTGGGACGAAACACCTTCGCCGTGTACTTCCACTTAGTACCTGTCGTGGCGGTGGGCTTCTTCCTGCTGGCGATTGTGGTGTGGAACCGCGGCGTCGTTAATTACAGCAGCACGGGGACATAATGATTGCGGAAACGCGCAGGTTGGTCACGCCCCCGCAGGGGCCTCTGCGCTCCAAGGGAGAATCGGTACTGGTGTCATTTGCGAGACACGGGCGCTCCCACGTGCAGCCATTCCCGCGAAAGCGGGAATCTACTCTGCAAGCCATTGGAAATGGGCCGCCAACGGACTGGATTCGCTAAGTTCACGCTGCAAGTGCAACACCTTGCTTGTATAAGAGGTGTTGCGATGGGCATCCGATACACACAACTGACGGTGGAGGAGAGGGTCGAGATTTACCGTCTGCATGGAGGCGGAAAATGAGCGAGCAGCGTAAACGCGGGACGGTTACGGCAGAAGAGATGACGTACTCCAACATGCTCACCGTTAACGCCCTAGCCGAGTTGCTGGACGAGCGCGGCATCTTACCGAAGAAAGACGTTCTCGCACGCATCAAGGGGCTGCAGGCCAGCGTTCAAAGCCGGAAGCCCTAATGAGGGCAACAATATACGTGACAACTCCAAGGTGACTTAGGCGGGTGGGTTGGGCCTGATAGGTCAGTCAGGCGGGCTTGCTGGCGAGTCTCCTCTTCCGTAGACGTTTCAGCTTGGCCTCTTCCTTCAAGAGTGCTTCTTTCGGAACTTCGATGACAGTCCGAAATGCACGGTCAAGCCGTGCCCACGGAGTTTCTTCCTGTAGCTTTGTCGTTTGCTTCATTCCGCTCCAGGTAATCGAGGGCGCTTCATGTATCGGACTGGTACGCCATAGAATTCTCCGCTGAGTCCGCTAAGGGTGTCATGCTCAATGTCTGCGCCCGTTCCCAGCTTGCTCACCCACTTTCCAGATGCTTTCTGTCTAGCCACATGCTCGGGAGTATTAGTGTTTGGCGTCACATAGAGCGCAACCTTTTCGAAATCGGGTTCTAGCGCTGAATGTGTGCAGATCTTGTAACCATGCAGTTCAAACACCTTCGTCCAACTCTCTAGGGTGTTAGTCCTCGGGATGCCAGGAGGCCAGTAATAGCCTCTCACTCCAATCACATTTGGGTCCCAGTACTGATTGTTGTCGTACAGCGCCCAGCCAATGCAGTTAGGTTTGTCTGCTTTCCCGCTCGTTGGAAGATAACCTTCTCCTTTTAGCTTCGGGAAAAGCTCCTCCAGGACATCAATGTACTCCTGTTCCAGCTTAACTTCCTTCTGTTCTGAGTCAGATATGTCCATGCCTCCTTCCCCAGCTCAGCCAAGCCTGAACGGCTGAGTCGAAATCACTGCCTTCCGGTGCAGGGTCTTCGCGCGTGATGGCATGTAGCGCCCAAAGCCAGTGGCCTCCATGCTGCTGCAACTCTCTCAGGATGAATGGAACTGCGGTCGATCCCATTCCAATGATGCATTGATAGGCAGGATGCATCGACGTTCGTGTGAGAGACGACATATGCATGGTCTCCCTTTTCCACCTTCTCGCCAGATCTTGAAAAATATCCTGAATATCAGGAACAGGGTCACGTCTCTGCGCAGCAATTATCCGACGTGGTGAGCGTGGATACCAGTATTCCTTCTTGAGCCTTCGTACTCTAGCTGCGAATGTGCGATATCTGAGCACCCCTCTAAATATCTCCCGCGCTGACAAGTGTATGGTGTCGGGCTCGTCAGAGTGAGGCTCATACCATTCCCTCGCATCTGGCCGATGTTGAACACACAATGTCTCTTCTAAAAGTTGGTCGTTCATGCTTGACCTCTATTCGAGGACAAGAACCCCCGTTAAATCGAGTAGAGACTTAAGACTAACTGCTTTTGACTGGGCTCGGTCAAGGGCGTCTTTGAGTTTGCTGATGTCTTCCGCGTCCATCGCTACGTAAAATTCTTTTAGGGCTGCACTGCTCTCCTGGTGGTATGAGACCTTAAGAGTGTGGATGATCACAACAGTCTTTGGAGGCAACTTGGGGTCCTGTCCGTATACGGGGCGCGCGTCAGTTAGAATTCTTACTGCACAGAATGTGTTCCCATGTTCATATTGCAGATTGAGCGCCTTGGCCCCAACAATGAACGCTTCAACATTGAGCAACCTCCCGAAGCGTGCCTTGATGCGCTCTTTGTCTTGCGGTGGAAACTGCAATTCTTTTCGACCACTCTCACCTAGCGCCTGCAAAAGGTCATCCACAAACTCATCAACTGGAACTGGAGGGTTGCCGGAATAAGAACGAGCGGCATAAAGGGAAACGATAGCTCTGACGATTCTTCCCACGTCCTGTTTCGATATTGATTTAACGTTGGCCGCCGTTTCTGATGTAATTGCCTTCAGATTGATTGAGGTAGCAATCTTCGAAAGCGCTGCGATCAACTCCTCAACGGAGTCTTCGGACAACGCAATAATCGCACTCATTCCTGCGACGTATTTCGATGGTACGCTCAGCGCCATCCTCGTATAGTATTCTAAAGCATGAAGAAGTCAAGGGTCAACGTCGGCGACCTCTGGACGGCCTGCGGTACGGAAGCTTTCACGCTTCCGGATTTTCCTTGCCGGTCAACTCGGCATAAGTCAGCCGCTTGCCGACGACCTGGCGGACGGCGAGGTCAAAGCGGTCACCATCATTCATGTCCTCGCGGTAATTGTACCGGAAGGCTTGCTCATCCAGGTAACGGTCCAGATGGAACGGCTCGACCGAGACATACGTTCCTTTGATGCCGCGCTTCAACAGTCTCCAAAAATTCTCAAGCTCGTTGGTGTGAACCCGACCGCGCACATATTCAATGGCGTGATTAACAACCTGATGCCGGTAGGAGGCTTCTAAACCTTGATAGGAATCCAGGTTATCGGTGTACAGGTCAGAGCCGTCAGCTACTTGACCTCTGACTATTCCGTGGAGAGTCTTCTTTTTCCGGTTTGGAATTACCTCGGCTCGGACTCTCCCGCCACGCTGCAAAAGTCCTATCACCGGAGTTTTGTCTTTTCCGCCAGTGCCAGTGAGGCGGCGCTCGCGCTTTTCCTTGTGCATGTTCCGAGCGAGGCCGCCGATGAAAGTTTCCTCCACCCCAATTTCGCCGCTCAGCTTTTGAAAGGAACCCATTCGCAATGCAAGGCGAATCCTGTGATCCATGAACCATGCAGTTTCCTGAGTCACTCCGATTGCGCGGTGGACTTCGTAGGAACTGACACCGTTCTCGCAATTCACAACCTGCCACATTGCACAGAGCCACTTGTCCAGACCGAGCGGAGAATCCTCGAAGATCGTCCCGGTCTTTGCGGTAAACTGGCGTCTGTCGTGATGGCTGCTGCACTGCCAGCGGTTGTGCTTCTCGGAGAACTTAACCTTGGTGCTTCCGCAAATTGGGCAAGTTACACCGTTAGGCCCTAATGAGCGCATCAAGGGAAAAACGGACACTACCGAAAGCGGCTCTGGCTCTCTATTTTGCCTGGTACAATTTCTGCCGGGTGCATCAGACGTCGCGGGTTACGCCCGCGATGGAAGCTGGAATCACGGACCACATTTGGATGATCAAGGAGCTCTTGGAGGCTGTAGCATGACCAGCCTAGGAAGCTGACAGACTTCGGCCAAGGCCGCCACCAAATCTCTTGTTTCCCAAAGCGATTGGTGGTCGAATGCACCGAATGAAAACAAGGAGCATTATAACGGCCTTGATTATCGTAATTGGACTTCTGGTGGGTGCCGCGGTTTATCCAGTTCCAAAGCCCAAGGCTGCCGCCCAGGAACATCAAAAGGTAAGCGATAAGGGTCCACCAAAAGCCGCCGTGCTGCCCGTCCCCGCTACGCCATGCCAACCAGCAGCCAATGTAAAAAAAGACTGCCCCAAAGAGAAGGCGGAGGAAATTTGGCAGAAAGCATTCTCGCCAGAATCTTGGCCCAGTTGGGCCGTGGTCATCGCTGGACTTGGGGCAATTTTGGTTGGCCTGCGCACCTTGCGCATCATTGAACGACAGACCAAAGCCACGGAAGTTGCTGCTAACGCTGCCCTGCTGAATGCTCAAGCTGTCATCAATTCGGACCGCCCATGGGTCGTCATTTTCGCGGTAAAGGAATTTAAGGGATTTTCTTTCAGGGCTGGTAATTTGGGGAAGACGCCAGCGGAAATAATCTCGTTTGCTGCTGAATTTAGATGTGTGGAGAATGTGAACGAGCTTCCCGCCATAGCCGAATACGGGACTGAAACCATACCCGTAATTAGGCTTTTGGTTCCGGGTCGGAAACCCGGGCAAGCTGATCTTGAGCTTTTGCCATCCAGTAAGTTTGCAGACCTTGTACGTGGTTGCACAAGAACGACAGACAGAACCGAGTATGCTTTGATGCCTGGTAGAAAGTTGCCAATTTTTTGTTTTAGGATCAAGTACGCTAACCCTCTTAGCAGGGCTAGGCCGGACATATCCCAACACGAGACTCGGATGTGTTTCTATTACTCTCCTATCCTTCCCGATCAACTCGCAGTTTGCGGAAGCGAGGAATACAACCGACACACATAGACCAAGAATCCAAATTCGGACACTGACCAACGCAAGAATATCACACCACCGGAGAATCCACCCGGTTGACTCCGCCGCCCGTTTCACAGATGATGGTTAGCCTGGTGAGTGAAGAGTCCTGCGTCTTCTGCAAGAAGCCGCTCCATGAGGCCGTGCTCGAGACGACCCTCAAGGGGACGGCCTCGCCGCGAACCTTCAAATTGCTGCGTTGCGACGGGTGCGGGCTGGTGGCCACCACGCCGCGCCTGCCGAAGAGCGAGCTCGAAGCCTATTATCAGGCTGAGTACTGGGGCCGCGCCAGCGCAGACGACCTTGCCTGGGTGCGCCGCGACCAGCGGCCGCGCACGGCTTTCCTGGAGCGCTTCCGGCGCGAAGGGCGGCTTCTCGACGTCGGCTGCGGTCTGGGCCTCTTCCTGCTGGCGCTCGATCCGCGCCGCTGGGACCGCTATGGCCTGGAAGCGATGCCCGCCGCTTACCAGGAAGCGGTCCCCCGCCTGGGTGCGGACCACATCGTGAAGGGAGAATTGACGGCAGCGGAATTTCCCGCCGGGCATTTTGATGTGATGACGTTCTGGGACGTGCTCGAGCATCTGCCCGACCCGGTCGCGGCGCTCCGCCAGGCGTTTTGTCTTCTGCGGCCGGGGGGGTTGCTGCTGCTGCGCCTGCCGAATTTCGCCGGCTATACGGCGCGACGTTTTGGCGAGGACTGGTACGAGCTGGCGCTGCCCTATCACCTTTATCACTTCACGCCCGCGACCCTCACACGCCTCCTGGAAGCTTCGGGCTTCAAAGTGCGCGTCGTCGAAGCCTCCCTCGGCACGCAACACTATCACGCGCTCAAGCACAGTCTGCTGCGCCGCCTGACGCGTCTTCACGGGCCGAGCAGTGGGCGCCTGCGTTACTATCTGCTGAAGCCGCTGCTCCATCCCTGGGAATGGGTCAGCACGCACTGGGGCGGCGGCTCTTCGATGCAGGTTGCGGCCGAGCGCCCGGTGGCGCCACGCTCATGAGTTCAATCGAAACGCCACAGCCCGGACTCAGCATCGTTATTCCGAGCTGGAATGGCCGTGCGCTGCTCGAGAGGTTCCTGCCCAGTGTCGTGGGCGCGGCGGCGGCGTACGAAGCCACCTGCCGCCAGCGCACGGAAATCCTCGTCGCGGATGACGCGAGTGAGGACGGCACGCCTGCCTGGCTCGCCCGGAACTTTCCCCGCCTGCGGTGCGAATCAAGCGCCCAGCGCCGGGGGTTTGGACCGACCGCCAACCGGGGGATCCGCGCCGCAAGCTACACCTTGGTCTATCTGCTCAACAACGACGTCGCACTCGAACCCGCCACCCTGCCTCCCCTGGCCGCGCACTTCAATTCCCCACGGGTCTTCGCCGTGGCCGGCCAGGTTTACGATTACCAGACGGGCGTTCTGAGCGGCGCGGGACAGTTGGGGAGATTTCGCCGCGGCTTCCTGGAGATTCACCGGCGGTATTTTGTGGCGGAGGCCTTGGAAACGGGCGGGACGCCCTGGCTCACGTCGTTTACCAGCGGAGGGTCTTCGCTCTTCGACCGCGAGAAGTTCCTGGCCCTGGGTGGCTTCGACGACCTGCTGGCGCCCTTCGGCTGGGAGGACGTGGAGCTCTCGCTGCGCGCCTGGAAGCAAGGTTACGAGCTGCATTACGAGCCCCGCAGTGCCGTGTGGCATCAGTTTTCGTCCACCATCAGCCCGGGATTTCGGCGCCGCTACGTGCGCACCATCTATGAGCGCAACCGCTTGCTGGGCCACTGGCTGCATCTGGATTCGCGGGGCGAATTCGCCGCGCAGGGGTTTGCCCTGCTCGGGAAGCTGCTGGCGTCCACGCTCGTTGGCCGGTGGGAAGCCTGGGGCGCTCTGCGCCAGGCGCTCAGCCTGCGGGGCGAAATCCGCGTCAAGCGGCAGTCCCTGCAAGCCCGGCAACAGCGAGCCCTGCGCGAAGTCCTGGAAGAGATCACCCGACAGCTTGAACGGCCAGGAGCGCGGCTTCTGGACCGTGATTCGGCCCCGGCGCGGGCTTGCCCGTCCTTCCCGCCGGCTTCTACCGCTCGGCCATCATCTTCTCAATCCGGGCAGCGAGCGATTTGAAAACGGGCAGCCTGGTTTGGCCCCCCATCACATACTCCATTAACTTGAAGATGTATCGATGTCGAACCGCAAACGACAGGTGGCAGGCACTGGGTTGCCAGCGGCTACGCGTCGGGGAGGGGGCCAGCGACATTTTCCATACCGTACTCTCTGAGCTTCCGGTAGATCGTCGTCTTGCCAATGCCCAGGAGTTTTGCGGCACGCACACGGTCTCCGCCCGTGGCCTGGAGGGCTTGCCGAATGGCCTGCTGTTCGAGGGCTTGCAGGGTGGTCAGTTCTTGCCGGGAAGACGGCGTGCGGCCGAGGTGGTAAAGCAAACTGGACGGCAGGTCCTGCATTTGGATAAAGGTCCCTGAGCCCAGCGAGACCGCGCGCTGGATGCAGTTTTCCAATTCGCGGACATTGCCGGGCCACTCATAGCTCATCAGACGTCCCATCACTTCGTCTGAAATGTGCTTCACTGATTTCTCGGTCCCAAAACTCTCCATAAAGTGTCGAACCAGTGCCGGGATGTCCTCCTTCCGCTCGCGAAGTGGGGGCATCTTGATGGAAACCACATTGAGGCGGAAGAATAAGTCTTTGCGAAAAGCGCCGCGCTTCAGGGCCGTGTCCAAGTCTTGATTCGTTGCGGCGACAATCCGGGCCTCGAACCGTGCGCGCTCGTTGCTACCCAGCGGTCTGATCTCATGCTCCTGCAGGGCTCGCA
>Ga0187882_1003473_pt1 | contig 13490 bp, 15 predicted proteins | sample June2016WEW_19_1_3_FD_132991 | JGI IMG/M metagenome (GOLD analysis project Ga0187882, IMG submission 132991) | Peatland microbial communities from SPRUCE experiment site at the Marcell Experimental Forest, Minnesota, USA - June2016WEW_19_150 | ecosystem: Environmental > Terrestrial > Soil >...
TACCATCGGCGCGGCAGGGCTTAACTTCCGTGTTCGGGATGGGAACGGGTGGTTCCCCTGCGCCATAGTCACCAGGCAAAATCATACTCAAGGCATAGGGTGAACGATTGAGTCTGCGCGCTTGCAGCACACTCGCCCTTTCGCTGTCTCACTTCGCGAGCCCGGCTGTCGGGTTTCGCACACGCTTCGCGTGTGCTATAGGAACAAAGAAAAATATGGTCAAGCCTGATGATCGAAGAGAATTGTCCTGCGGCTCGTTGTCCCGCTGTCGAATGCCTCGACGTATTTGCCTTTCACGTGGATGTCCATCCCTCTTCGCCTCGGTCAGACTTCCATGCCATAGCGGTGCGCCTTGTGCGTCGGGTAGAGCGCAATCTGCGGGATCGTCACCTCCGGCGCCCGCGTCGCCACGTACAGCGCTATCTCCGCGACGTTGTCCACGTCGATGCAGCTCGCGTAGATGCCCTCTTTGCGCTCTTTTTCGTCAAGCCACCCGTCGAGGTACGCGGGAATCGTGCCGTCGTACAGCCCCTTGTCGATGATCTCGGTCATGGGGGTCTTCACGTGCGATGGATTGATGACCGTCACGCCGATCTTCTTATGCATGCCCTCGAGGAGAATGTTCTTGCTGAGACCCATCATTCCGTGCTTGGAGGCCCGGTAGGGGCTGTGCCCGGGGCCGGAGGCAACGCGCGCGGAGGTGGAACCCATGTTGATAATCCTCCCCCCGGTCACCTGCTTTTCCATGACGCGGAAGGCTTCGCGGCAGCAGAGGAAAACCGCCGTCAGGTTGGGGCCGATGGTCTTGTTCCATTCCTCGAGAGTCACCTGGCTGATCGGGGGCGCCAGGGAGTCCCGGCCGGCGCTGTTCACCAGGATGTCGATCTTGCCCCACTCGCGCACCGTTTCGTGAAAGAACGTGATCACCTGGTCTTCCACGGTGACGTCTGCACAGACGCTCCGGCAGATACCCTGGTGGGCCGTGATGTCCTCCGAAACGCTTTTCAGCCGCTCAACGTTGACATCGACGATGAGGACCCTGCAGGCGTTGGCGGCATATATCTTCGCGACTGCTTCGCCGATCCCCGAAGCGCCACCCGTGATGATGGCGACCTTGCCTTCAAGTCTCGTTCCTTGGTTTTCCAATTGCTGCTCCCTTTCCATCGCCCGCATGATGCCCTCCTGGATGAACGCTTCGGCGATTCCATATCCAAGGCCCGGCGTGGAACCCATGACGAGAACAGGGCCCTTCCAGGATGGGCATTTCCAGGGCGGCGCTCTGAAGATCCGGCGGGCATGCTTTGGGCATTGAAACGAGCTTTGCGCGGCTTCCGTGCGTGCCGTTCACTTGGCCCAGTTCAGCGTCCTCTCCACGGCGCGTTTCCAGTGGGCATACAGGTCGTCTCTCTGGTCGCTGCTCATGCGGGGCTCGAACGCCTTCTCCACGCGCCAGTTCTTCTCCAACTCGTCGGTGCCGCCCCAGAACCCGACGCCCAGGCCGGCGAGATATGCCGCCCCGAGCGCCGCCATCTCAGTGATCATCGGGCGCTGTACCTGGATGCCGAGGATATCGGCCTGGAATTGCATGAGGAACTCGCTCTTTGTCGCGCCGCCGTCCACCCGCAGGGAGGTCGCCTTGCTGCCGGAGTCCGCCTCCATGGCCAGGAGCACGTCCCGTGTCTGGTAAGCGATGGACTCGAGGGCGCTGCGGGCGATGTGCTCGACGCTGGTGCCCCGCGTGATTCCGATGATCATTCCCCGCGCATACATGTCCCAGTAGGGAGCACACAACCCCGTGAACGCGGGAACGAGATAGACGCCGCCCGTGTCCGGGACTCTCGAGGCGAGCCTGCTGCATTCACCCGCGTCCTTGATGATGTTCAGGCCGCTGCAAAGCCACTCTATGGCCGCGCCACCGATGAAGTTCACTCCCTCGAATGCATACTCGATCCTGTCGCCGACCTTCCATGCGAGGTCGGTCGTGAGCCCGTTCCTGGACAACCGGAAGGTTTCCCCGATGTTCATCATCATCGCAAGTGCGGTTCCATAGGTGTTCTTGGTCATCCCAGGGCGAAAGCATGCCTGGCCGAAGGTCGCCGCATGCTGGTCCCCGGCGTCACCCGCAATCGGAACCTCCTCGCCGAAGAACACGGCGCGATCCGTTGTACCCATGACGCCGCTGGAGGGCAGCGGTGTCGGAAGGATGCTTCTCGGTATGCCCAGCCATCCCAGGATCTCCTCGTCCCACGCGCAGGTGTGGACGTTGAAAAGGAGGGTCCGCGACGCGTTGGAGAGGTCCGTGACGTGGCGCTTTCCCCGCGTGAGGTTCCAGATGATCCAACTATCGATGTTGCCCATGAGCACCTTGTCCTGGGCAATGAGGGCATCCACGCCCGGCACGGTGTCGATGATCCATTTTATCTTCGTGCCGGAGAAATAGGCATCCACGACGAGACCGGTTTTCTCACGAATCGCAGGTTCGTGCCCGGCCTGCTTGATCTGATCGCACATTTCCGCGGTTCGGCGGCATTGCCAGCAGATCGCATTGTAGAGGGGCGCGCCGGTGTCGCTGTTCCAAAGGATCGTGCTTTCTCGCTGGTTTGTGATGCCGATCGCGGCGATCTCGGATGCCGAAGTATTCCCCTTCTTCAGGGCCTCGGCCATGCAGGCGGCCACGGATTCCCATATTTCGACCGGATCGTGCTCCACCCACCCAGGGTGGGGATAGATCTGGCGCAGCTCGCGGTAGGCCATCGAATGGATTTCAGCCTTCCGATCGAACAGAATGACCCGGGTCCCGGTCGTCCCTTGATCGATTGCAAGAACGTAGTTCTTTTTCCCCATGCTTCTTCCTCCTGGCTGCGAGCGGTCGTCACGGAGCAACGAGAACCTTGAGAATGCTTTCGCTCTTGAGCGCCTCGAACGCGTGCTCGATCTGCTCCAGGGCATATGTCTTGCTGGCGAACTTCGCGATGTCGATCTCTCTTCTCGATACGAGCCCGAGAATGTGGCGGTTTTCTTCCACGGTGGACGCATGGGAGCCAAAGACCGAAAGCTCCTTGTAGTGGATCGCATTGCTGTTCAGGAACCCCGTGGCATCACCGGGCAGGCCGCCAAAAAGGCTGATCCGTGCCCTTCGCGCGGTGATTTCCATGGCGGTTCGATGTGTCGCCCCGACTGCGCAGGCTGTGACGACGACGTCCACCCCCCTGCCGCCCGTGATCTCCATGATGTGCGGGACAAAGTCCGTCCGCGAAGAGTCGAGGAACTCGACTCGCGGAAGGAGGCGCGAGACGGCACTGATCCTCGCCGGGGACACATCGGCGACGATGATCCGCGCACAGCCTGTTTCCGAGGCGAGAAGGGCATGCATGCACCCGATGAAGCCCGCCCCGAAGATGCACACCGTATCCTCGGGCTCGAGACGGAGAAAGCTCTGGCCATTGAGACAGCAGGCCACCGGTTCGATGAGTGACGCCTCCGCGTCGCTGAGCGACGGCGGAACGGCGACCACGTTGCCCATGGCGAAGGCCTGCGGAGGAATCTCCATGTACTGGGCGAACGTTCCGTCGAATTCAAAACCGATCGTCCGCAGATTCTCGCACATGTTTGTATGTCCGCCGCGGCAGCTCCGGCAGGCGCCGCACCCGATTGCCGGCACGACGAACACCCGGTCGCCCTCCTCGAATCCCTGCACGCGCTTGCCTTTTTCACAGATCACGCCGCATGCCTCGTGCCCGATCGTTCGAGGGGAAAGGAGGTTCCCGTTTCCGAACCGGTACGTCCTGACGTCCGTCCCGCAGATCGACGAAATGGAGACCTTCAAAACGGCGCTGTCTTCACGGGCAGAGGGGCGGGGGACCCTCGTGACGCGAAGCTCACGTGGCGCGACATACACATATGCATTCATTGATTCCGGGAGCGCTCCCGCATGTCCACGATGATGATCCACGTTTTTCCCCGTCAGATCATCGAATAGCCGCCGTCGACAATGAGCGTCTGCCCTGTGCAGTAGTCCGAATCCGCGGAGGCGAAGTACAGGACGGCCCCCAGAAGGTCCCGCGTCCTGCCGAGCCGCTTCATGGGGATTCCGGCGGTGATCTGCCGGGTCCACTCAGGGTCGGCCATGGCTGCCTTCGCCATTCCCGTATCCGTCGTGCCGGGGAGGATTGCGTTCACCTGGATATTGCTCTCCGCGAGCTCCAGGGCGAAAACGCGCGTCAGGGGCAGCACGGCACCCTTGGTCGAGCTGTAGGCGCAAAGGCCCGCCTGACCGCCCACAGCCGCGATGGAGGAGATATTGATGATCTTGCCGCTTTTCTGCTTCTTCATCTCCTTTGCGGCCGCCTGGGCGCAGAAGAAAAGCCCTTTGACGTTCACGGCCAGAAGAGAGTCCCACATCGCTTCGGTGGTGTCCTCCACCGGCGCGGTGAAAAGTATTCCGGCATTGTTGACGAGGACGTCGATCCTGCCGAACGTCTTCACCGTCTCGGCGATCAGCGCCTCCACATCGCCCTTCCTGCTCACGTCCGTCCGTACGAAGCGCGCCTTGCCTCCCGCCTTTTCGACCTGCTGGGCGATCTTTTTTCCCGCGGCCTCGTCCAGATCCGCGATCACCACACGCGCTCCTTCTTCGGCCAAGCCGAGGCTGTACGCCTCCCCGATGCCCTTCGCGCCGCCCGTGACCACCGCAACCTTTCCCTCAAGCCTCATTTTTCTACCCTCCTCCATTCGATTCCCGCCTCTGCGGTTCGTTCAGCCCTTTTTCCCAGAAAAACACCAAGGCGCCGCCCGTGGCGAGGCCGGCGCACGTCAATCCATGTAGTAGCCGCCGTTGATGTTGACCGTCTCCCCGTTGATGAAGGCGGAATCGTCCGAGGAGAGGAAACAGATGAGGTGGGCGATGTCCTCCACGGTGCCCAGCCTGCGCACGGGGATGGCATCGGCTGCCTTCTGCTTCTTCTCGTCGGTCCAGTACTTCATCATTTCGGTCATCACGGCATGCGGGGCAACCGCGTTGCAGGTGACCCCGAACGGGCCGAGCTGCCGGGCCACGGAGCGCGTGAGGCTGATCACGGCCCCCTTGCTCGCTCCGTAGACGAAGACCGTCGAGTTGTCACCGTTCTTGCCCGTGATGGAAGAGACATTGACGATGCGGCCGTACTTCTGCGCCTTCATGAGCGGCGTCACTTCGCGGATCGCGTAGAGAATCCCCTTCACGTTGATGTTCAGCGTCCGGTCGATGATATCGTCCGTGGTTTCCTCGATCGTGCCCGGCAGGAGCAACCCCGCATTGTTCACGAGGATGTCGACGCGACCCAGCTCCTTATTCGTTCGCTGGATCAATCCATCCACCTGCTTCCGCTCCTGTATGTCGCAGGCGATCGTCAGCACGCTGCCCCCCGGGGACCTCACTTGTGCGGCGGCTTCCTCGAGTCCCGCGGCATCGATGTCCGTCATCACAACGGCCGCGCCGTCGCGTGCCATCTCGGCGGCGGTCGCGAGCCCCATCCCCTTGGCGGCGCCTGTAATGATCGCTACCCTGCCTGCAAACCGAGCACTCATCCAGTCTTTCTCCCTTCCGACAGTTGATTCGAGCTAATCACTGAAGCCTCCTCGCTCGATTGCCATGATCTTGTTCACTCGCACCATGTGGCGGCCCCCGCCGAAACGGATCTCCCGCCACCACCTTGCGGCACACCGCCACTGCCCCATGGTCGCTTCCGATGGCCATGCTGCGCACGTTGTCCTTCCCGCTCACAGGGCCCTCCGGCCGTCCTCGATATCTATGCGATCCACGATGCCGCAGATCGCCGTGCGGATCGTCACCAGCGATTCATCGCCGATGACCGTCCGCGCCGAGCCGCCTTCATCCACGACCAGCACGAGGTCCCCGATGCCGGCCTGCACCCCGTCCACCGCCAAAAGGCTCTTCCCCTTCGGCTTCCCCTCCGGGTCCACCGGCTGCACCACCATGATCTTCTGTCCCTTGTCGTGGGGGTGTTTCTCCGTGGACACGACATTTGCCACGACTCGCGCAAGCGTCATGGGCGCCCGCCCTCTACGGCGTCCACCACTTCAAGAATCACCGCGTCGGCCGGATTGAACCAGCCGTTCGGGTTGGCCTGCGCCGCTTCCTTGCCCGCCTCGAAGAAGGCCAGGTCACTTTCTCTCGCCCGCGTAGTGCCGAATGCCACCAGGGCAGGACCCGTATCCTTGCCATTCTCATCGACGGGCTGCACGAGGAGCAGCTTCAGGCCGTCGAAGCACTCCATCTTCTGCGTGCACACCACCCGCCCGATCACGCGTCCCAGTTTCATCTATGTGATCCTGAAGCAGTCCACCCGTGGGGCTGGCGATCGTGAAGGAGGTGAACCCCGCCCCGCCCTGCGGCGGTCGTCCGTGCGGTAGGTCCAGCGGCAGGAGCTGCCCTGCGTGAGCAGCACCATCTGCCCCCGATCGGCCCCGACCATGTCCAGGGCAACCAGGTACTCCCCTTTGCCCTTGCCCGACTGGTCGCAGTCCTCGACCATGAGCCACTTCGCGCCTTCGACCCCCGGGGCGGGCGACTGCACTGCCTTGGCGTTACGCCTGGTAACTACCGCGGTTCCCCGCATCCGGGCCAGGTTCATGTGCCTTGCGCTCCTGAATCGACCGACTTTTCATAGGTGAGCACGCCGTCCGTCTCGATGACGTCCACGATTGCGATGATCGTCGCATCCGACGGCTTGCCCTTTGTCGCCTCGGTCATGCGCGCGCTCGATCCCGTCACGTAGAAGACGATCTCCCCGGCGTTTGCTCCCACGCTGTCGATCCCGACCACGTAGTCGCCCTTGCCCTTCAGGGTCACCGCGTCCACCTTCTCCAGCAGGAGCAGGCGAAGCCCTTCCAAAGAGTCAGGCTTGTGCGTGGACACTACAGTGCCCTTCACTCGCCCCAGTACCATGACGATGCTCCTGTCGGCCTGTTCTACTTCTTCGAAGGCACGGGCCTTCGGCCCAGCGGGAGCGCCGCGTCGACGCTCTCATGCGGCCGCGGGATCACGTGGGTGCTCACAATCTCGCCCACCCTCGCCGCCTTCACCATCCCGTCGGCTGCCTCCACCATCGCGCTGAACCCGCGCGTCTCGATCATGCCCAGGGCTTCCATCTGGTTCTCCGCCATCCCGTCCTCCTTCCTGTCTGTCTATTCCTGCAGCTTCTCTGCCGATCAGTATCCGCCTGCGGTCTTTTGCCCGCTGACCAGAAGGACGCCCGCGCTTGTTCCCAGGCGTGTCGCGCCTGCTCCGATCATCGCCACGGCATCTTCATAGCTGCGCACGCCGCCGGCTGCCTTCACCCCCATCTTCGGGCCTACCGTGCGGCGCATGAGCGCGATGTCCGCGACGGTTGCGCCTGCCTTGTTGAAGCCCGTCGAGGTCTTCACGTAGTCGGCTTCGACATCCTTTGCGATCTGGCAGGCCAGCACCTTCTCCTGGTCGGTGAGCATGCAGGTCTCCAGGATCACCTTCAGCACAATGCCCTGGCGGCAGGCGCGGCGCACCGCCAGCATATCCTCCCGCACGAGCTTGAGGTTTCCCGCCTTCATGGCGCCGACGTTCATCACCATGTCGATCTCGCTGGCGCCGTTGGCAATTGCCGTGCGCGCCTCGAAGGCCTTCACTCTGCTGTCCATCGCTCCCAGCGGGAATCCTACGACGGCGCAGACCTTCACGCCGGTGCCGCCTAGCTTCCTCGCGCAATGCTCGGCCCAGCTCGAGTTGACGCACACGGAATAGAAGCGGTGCTTTGCCGCCTCCTCGCAGAGCTTGTTTACCTGCTCCTCGGTGGCTTCTGGTTTCAGGAGCGTATGGTCGATATAGCGCGACAGCTCTGACGCCAGCGGCGCTTCGACAGGGGGCGGTGCGCTGACCGAAGCCGCGCGTCCTGCCTGGATGCGCGCAACGACTTCCTGGGTGATCCTCTCAATCAGGTCTTGTTCCTTTTGATCCATGCTGCAAACCCTTCCTGGCTCAGTTTGTCTCCGATGAGTTCGGGATCCCGCCGCCGTGCGCTGATTATACGGTGATGAGCTCGATGCCCAGATCCAGGATCGAACGTCGGAAGTTATCGGGTATGTCAGAGTTCGTGACGACGGCGTGAAAGCTCTTCAGATCCGCGAAGTACACGCTTTTCGTCTTGCCGAATTTTGACGAATCGACCACGAGGATTCTCTTCTTGGCCGAGCTGAGGATGGTGCGCTTCGTCTGCAGCTCGTAGGGATACACCGTGGTGACGCCCAGCTCGGGGTGAACACCCGCAGCAGAGACGAAGACCTTGTCGGCGCGCGTGCGGGAGATGAGCTCGATGCCTTCCGGGCTCTCAAACATCATTGTCTCGTCGTGAAAGTATCCGCCCGCGAAGATGATGGTGCAGTTTTTCTTCCTGTAGAGCTCAACGAGGACGTTGATCGTACAGCAAAGCGTGGTCACGGGTATGTCTTCCCGGATGAACTTCGCGATGTATTCGGTCGTCGAACCGATGTCGATGATTATGGTATCGCCGGGCTCAATGAGGAGGGCGGCTCTCTGCCCGACCTTCAGCTTCTCGACGGTGCGGATATTTTCTTCCTGAGAAACAAAATACTTCTCTTCATCTTCGGATTCGGCCTTGTGAGGGGATTTGAAAATCGCACCGCCCGGAATCAGCTCGATGACGCTGTCCTGCGCCAGCACTGACAGGTCCCGCCGCGCCGTCATCTCGGATATCTGGAACTTGTCCTTGAGCTCCTTGATGCTGACAACGCTTTTTCTTCGCAGCAGGAGGATGATCTCGTTTACTCTTTGGCTCTTGTCCACGAAAGTACCCCCCTAAGAACGCATGCTAGTTGATCCAGTATCACGCTTGCTTGCTATTCTAACATGCAAAGAAGGCTATGTCAAAGGCTAAAATGGATGATACGTAATTGTATTCTCGAAATACTCAGTAATTCACTATATTGACGGCCAAATAGCAGAAATCTGCAGAATAGTAGTGAATTTATTCCCGAATAGCCGAAAAAAACCTTGACAATCAGTATTCCTGATGGTAAAAAGGCATCATGCATTGATTAAAATAACTCAAGGAAAGTGGAGCAATTATGCCTCGGAAGGGGCATAAAAATATGAGGAGGTAGAGAGATGAGAAAGGGATTGCGTATTCTCGCTGTCCTGCTGATTCTGCTCCTTATTGGCGGGGGCCTCGTCGCAGGGCAAACCACAAGACAACTGGCGCAAAAATACCGAAACGCGAACCCGGGTGAAAGCTTCACGGTCGGTTGCATAACCTGGTGGCTCGGGCAGGAGTACGCCATCATGGTGTACCAGGCCGTCGAGCAGGCCGCGAAGCAGATGGGGTTGAAGTTCCGGGGCGCCGTGGCCAGCACGGAGTCGGACTATATCGAGCTCACGGAGAGCATGATCGCCGCCGGAGCCAAGGCCATCATCTACAACGTTCCCAACATGGCGGTCATGAAGCAGCTCTGCGACATCGCCAACGAGAACCACGTCTTCCTTGCCACCTACTTCGGGTACACGGCAGATATCTTCCCCGGCGACTTAGGCCCGTATTGGGTCATCGACAACACGCCCTTCTCCGATGAGCAGACCTTCATTCCGCTCACCTGTCTCATGCAAAAAATGAAGGACGCGGGAAAAACCAAGCTGCTGATCCACCAGGCCAGCAAATCCGCAGCGACGGTTTCCACCGTGTACATCAACCTGGGCGTCTACCAGGCCCTGCAGAACTATCCCGAGATGAAGCTGTCCGGGTTCCAGTACGGTGAATGGGGCTTCGAGCCCGGCAGGGCTGCTGGCGAAGCCTCCCTGGCGGTGTCCAAAGATTATCAAGGGATGTGGGGCGCCAATGACGGCCAGACCATGGGCGCGCTCAAGGCACTCAAGGACAGGGGCCTGAACATCGGCGCGTTCTCCGCTTCCCGGGACATGGAGCTGACCACCGCCCAGGAGATCATGAAGGGCAACTTCCTGTGCACCTCCGGGTTCGCGATCCCCTATTTCGGCGGACGCCTGGTCCCGATGCTCTACGACATGTGCGTGGGCGAGTGGTATCCCGCACCGGACGAGATGCTGCAGACCGGCACCCTGGATCTCTACGGGAGGCCCGGCGAACTGGAAAAACTGGCCAAGGAGGCCGGCATCGACAAGCACCCGAGCTTCCACACGGGTCCCCTCAAGGAAAACATGGAGCAGATCCTCGCGCAGATGAAGGCGACTCCGCCCAACTACCCCTACGATTTCAGGCTGCTCTCCCTTTCGAAGTGCAAGGAGCTGGGCCTGAAATACGACAGGCACGGGGGTGGGGGGACCTTCCTCGGCTCCCACGACTACTACTTCATCGCCAAGACGAAGAAGTTCGGCGGCAGCACCGAGGCCGTCCGGAAGCACCTCAAGGTGCTCTACAAGTACTTCCTCGACATCAGCTGGATGACGGATCTGAAAGCGGCGAAAGCGTACGCGAAGCAGTTCCCGCCGGATCTGAAGGTGGAACCGAACTGGCAGTAGAGTCCGAATATTCCTTCGGCTAGCGAGCCGAGCGGATGACAAACAGGAGCGCAACCTTCTCCCTAGGGAGAAAGGCTGCGCTCCTTCTTAAAAAGGGTTGTCCAAAGTCAGTCTACAGGAGCCTTGTGTCTGGGGGAGCTGGAGGCGTTGGACATGGTGAACAAAACGGGCGCCCCGATTCTGCGTGTCAAGAACGTATCGAAGACCTTCGGAGGGGTCGTTTGCGCCCTGGACGATGTAAGCCTGGAGGTCTACCCGAACGAAATCGTCGGCGTCGTTGGGGAGAACGGCGCGGGGAAGACCACCCTCATGAAGATCCTGGTCGGCATTCACACGCCGGATCGGGGCGAATGGGAGCACAACGGCGTCGTCGTGCCGTTTCCCAGGAATCCGAAGGAAGCCGCCCGGAAGGGCATCTCCATCGTGTACCAGGAGAAGGGCGTCATCCCCAGCATCAAGGTGTACCAGTTCCTGTTTCTCGGCAATGAGGAGAAACACGAGAGGAGATGGGGTCTGCAGATCGGCAAGATGAAGCAGCACGCCCGTGAGATCCTCGAAGAGTTCCGCGTCCAGTGCGATATCGAGGATTTCATGTACGATCTGCCCCTCTCCATACAGAAGATGGTGGAAATAGCCAAGGCGGTCCTGAGGATACGACTCGAGCAGAACAGGGACACGACCGATTCGGTCATCATTCTGGACGAGCCGACCGCGCCGCTCACGATCGAGGAGCGCCGCGGAATGCTGGGTGAAATCCTGCGGATGAAGAGCAACACCTCTTTCGTGTACGTGACCCACATCATGCAGGAAGTGATGGAATACATGGACGAGGTGGTGGTGCTCCGCGACGGGAAACGGGTGGCCTACTTCGACATGTCCGCGCAGAAAGCCACTGAGGCCGACCTCAGCAGGGCAATCGTGGGTAGAGAAATCCTGGCGCAGCCGTACGAGAAAGGGCCGCACGCGGCCGAAGGCGGCGAAGTGGTGCTCTCCGCGCAGGATTTGACGACGCGCGGCTGCTTCTACGACATCTCTTTCGACCTTCACCGCGGGGAGTGCATTGGGTTGTTCGGACCGGCCGGGTCGGGAAAGAGCGAAATCATTAGAAGCATCGCCGGGCTGAGAAGTCGCGATTCGGGCAAGCTGCTGGTGCAGGGTAGGGAAGCCAGGCAGAATGAACCGGCGCACAAAAGGCTCTCGAGGGGAGTCGGATATTTTTCCGGCGATACCGCGAATGAGCTTCTTCACGATTGGCCGATCACGAAAAACATATCGATTCTGAACATCAGCAAGGTGGTGGGAAGATTCCTGCGCTTCCTGCGCTTCAAGGCAGAAAAGGCCCTGGCCGCCAGAATCGTGGAACAGCTCCGCATCACGACCCCGGACGTCAACACTCTCATCAGCTCCTTGAGCGGAGGCAGCAAGCAGAAGGTCACCGTCGGGAAGTGGTTCGAGAAGAACCCGGCCATCCTGCTGCTGGAGGATCCCACCATCGGTATAGACGTCGGCTCGAGGCAGGATATCTATCAGGCCGTCCTATCGATGAAAAGAGCAGGCATGTCCATGATCCTCGTCAGCGACGACTTGAAGGAGTATTCCACGCTCTGCGACAGGGTCCTGCTCATGAAGCAGGGAAGGGTGGCAGAACGCATCAGCGCAGAACAGCTCAGCGAGGTGCTGAAAACGTGAACAATACAACCAAGCATAAAACAGGCCTTCGCGGCGCGTGGGAAGCGACGAAGAATTACCCGGTGATTTTCATCGTGGTAGGGCTGGTGGCCATCTTCTCGGCCCTGTACACGAAGCGCTTTCTCTCACCCGTCAATTTCACGGCCACGCTGCGGCAGTTTGTCACCCTCATGCTGTTCTCCCTCGGGCCTTCCATCGTGATGCTTCTCGGCTCCATGGACCTGTCCTTCATCGGCGTCTGGATGCTGGGCAGCGTCCTGCTCTGGATACTCACGCCCGTCATCGGTCCCCCGGCCCTGCTGGTTTTTCCGCTCCTGGGGCTGGCGACCGGGTTCATCGCCGGCGTGGTCCACACCAAAGGAAGGATACCGTCCTTCATCCTGACGCTCGCCATCCTCATCACCTATTGGGGGCTGACCGTGGTGCTTTCGGGAGGGTACCCTCGGCCCGTGAAGGGCTTCGGATGGATAACGGCGTCGGTCCTCCCGCGCGTTCCGACCCCTTTCCTGTGGTCCATCCCCATCATCGTAGCCGCCATCATCGTGGTGTTGCGCACCAGGCTAGGCACCTATTTCTGGGCCATCGGTTCGAACGAAGAGGGGACGAGGCTCGCGGGCATCGACGTGGACCGGTACAAGATCATCGCCTTCACGCTGAGCGGGACTTTCACGGGGATCGGGTCTATCATTCTCTTCGCGCACCTGGGGGGCTCAGCGCCGGTCGAATTCAACATGAACAATGTGGTCAGGCCCCTCGTGGCCATCATCCTGGGCGGGACTCCGCTGGTGGGTGGAAGCGGCGGTCCTCATCGCACGATCCTCGGGGTGCTTACCTTCTCCATCCTATACCGCGGCTTGCACCTCTCCCCGCTCCGACCGGAGGTCATCGATCTGGTCGTGGGAATCGTGCTCATCCTTTCCATCATAATCAGCTCCAAGGGTACGCGGATGAAGGGAGTGGATATCACATGACCCAGAGCGAACCGTGCGCCGGACAGACGCCTGCCCGGCTTCGGAGGCGGCTGAAGACGACCACGATCATGCCCATCGTGTCCACCATCGTGGTCATCGGCATCTTCCAGATACTGAACCCTTCCTTCCTGAGCTACCAGGGCATCGTGACCATCGTGTACGCCATGTCCTACTTCCTCATTGCCGCCTGCGGCCTGACCCTCGTCATCATGATGGGTTCCTTCGATTTCTCGGTCGTGAGCGTCATGAAGCTGTCGGCGCTGCTGTGCGTCCTTTACATCGAGAAGATA
>Ga0187882_1003474_pt1 | contig 13488 bp, 17 predicted proteins | sample June2016WEW_19_1_3_FD_132991 | JGI IMG/M metagenome (GOLD analysis project Ga0187882, IMG submission 132991) | Peatland microbial communities from SPRUCE experiment site at the Marcell Experimental Forest, Minnesota, USA - June2016WEW_19_150 | ecosystem: Environmental > Terrestrial > Soil >...
ACGCTGTGGAAGTTTGAAAGAGCCGACAAAGTCATCAACGTCATAGGCATGGAACAAAACCTGTCTCAACTGCAGCTGAAGATTGCCCTGCACGCCTTGGGCTACGGCAAGTACGCGGACAACTTGGTTCACTTCGCCTACAACCTCGTCACGCTGCCCGGCTACAAGATGTCCAGCCGCCGAGGACATTATATAACGTTCGACGAAGTCATGGACGAAGCGGTAAAACGAGCCTACGAAGAAGTCTCGAAGCGCTCACCGCAACTGTCTGAAAAGGAAAAACAGAAGATAGCAGACTTCGTCGGCATAGGCGCCGTAAGATACGCCCTCGTAGAGGTCGACACTTCAAAACCTGTAGTGTTCACGTGGGACAGAGTACTCAACTTCGAAAAGAACAGCGCACCATACATCCAATACACGCACGCAAGAGCCTGCAGCATCCTGCGAAAGGCTGAAAGAAAACCCGAAAGACCAAACTATGAACTGCTAAAAGAACCGTTGGAACACGAAATACTCCTGGCGCTGGCAAGCTTCCCGGACACGTTCATCGAAGCAGCCGAATACCTCAAACCACACCTGATCGCCGACTATGCCAACGGGCTTTCAGACAAATTCAACACGTTCTACAACGCCCTGCCCGTCTTGAAAGCCGAACCGCACGAGCTGAGCGACGCAAGACTCGCCCTCGTGGATGCGGTAAGAGTTGCACTGCGAAACGCGCTAAGCCTGATCGGAGTGTTCGCCCCAGAAAAAATGTAAACCAACCTAAGCTTAGGCGCCTTTCAATATCTCAACAGCCGAGCTTGTTCCTATCCGGTTGGCGCCGGCTTCAATCATGGCCAATGCTTCAGGACAAGTCCTTATTCCCCCAGCAGCCTTGACGCCTACGGCTTTGCCCACTGCCTGTCGCATAAGCCCAACATCCTCGACAGTCGCTCCGCCGCCGAGAAAACCAGTTGCTGTCTTCACAAAATCCCCCCCGGCCTCACACGCAAGCCTGCACGCAGCAACCTTTTCATCCCGCGTCAGAGAGGGAGCCTCGATGATAACCTTCACTATCACCTCTTTGGACTGACGCTTAACGTTCACCACAGAGGCTATGTCATGTTTGACGGCCGCATAATCGCCTGACTTGAGCAGACTTAAGTTGATGACCATGTCCAGTTCACTGGCGCCTTGCAGCAACGCTTTTTCAGCCTCAAACACCTTAACTTCCGTCAGCGAAGACCCAAACGGAAACCCAACGGTGCCAGAAACCTTAACGGGAAAACCCTTCAGCAGAGCCGCAGCTAAGCCGACGTAAACAGGGTTCACGCAAACGCAACCGAAGCCGTATTGAAAAGCGTCTGCACACAACTTTTCTATCTCGCTTCTGGTGGCCGTAGGCTTCACGTTCGTAGAATCGATAATCTTCGCCAATTCCACTTTTGACAAACGCATGTTTAAGCCCCTCACAGTTCCACGCTGTACAAATTCTTATCAGTTTCTGCTGGGGCTATGTTAACTCTTGGAGGCGGAGTCAAAGCCCAGATTCGCTCCACACTCGAACACCGTACCCAACGTTTCAAAACCCCGAAAAAACCTACCTAGGAAGGGGGGCGTCAAATGTTCGGCTGAAAGCAGCCCAAAACCGCACGCCAGCCTCCTTCAACTTCCGACTGCCACGTACAAGCTGTCTCTGCGAAATCAGAAATTTGATATAGTAGCCACATAACTTAAAACGCGGTGTAAACTCACATGAGTGATGCTTATTTTAAGCGGAAAGTCCAGGCGATAGACGTTAAGAAGAAAAGTGTCTCTGAACTTCTGGACGAGATGAGCAGGACGGCCTATCAGGGCAGGCAGCTCGGCAAGGCCGTCGAAGTATGGGAAGCCATGCTGAAAGAGAAGGATCTCACGATCATCATGGGCTTTTCAGGGTCGATGAGCACGGCTGGCCAATGGAAGATGATCAATTGGCTCATCGAGAACCGTTACATAGACGTACTCGTCTCAACGGGCGCCAACGTCAGCGAAGACATCGTCGACGCCATGGGACTGGGCTATTGGCAGGGCACACATCAGGTCAATGACCAAGAACTGTTGGAAGCCGATGTGAACAGGTATTATGACGTCTACGGAAAAGAAACAGACTACAGAGAAATGGAACTACTCATAACCGACTTTCTGATGACCGTGAAAAAGGATTACCCCTACACTTCTGCAGAGCTCCTGCACCTCTTCGGCAAATACTTGAACAAGAAAAAAGTGAAGAGCATAGTGGCAGCGGCCGCCGCGAACAGCGTTCCAATCTTCTGCCCCGCAATGGCCGACAGCGCCTACGGAGAAACGTTCCTGATGGCCAAAAACCAGGGACACCCCATCATGCTGGATTCAGTAAGAGAATTCGACCAGTTCGTCGGCATAGGCGAAAAAACCCGAGAAGTAGGCGTAATCTACATAGGCGGAGGCGTCCCCAAAGACTTCACTCAGCTCCTGGCCATATCAGTCTCACCCAAAACCATGGACGAGGGCGTCCCAGGAAGAAAAGGCCACTTGAGAAAAGGAATAAAAGAATACTATTATCCGCATCGTTACGCGATTCAAATCACAACCGATTCGCCACAATGGGGTGGGCTGTCAGGCTGCACGCTCGAAGAGGCCATAAGCTGGGGCAAAATCGACGAAAAAGGCAAAAGGGCAGTGTGCTACTGCGACGCGACGATTGCTTTGCCGCTCATAACTCATGCGCTTAATGAGAGAATCAAAATCAAGCGGAAAGCGCCTGACTTCTCATGGTTGTTCAAAGGTGTCTCCTAGGCTTTTTCAACTCTGCTGATGAGCGCACCGACCATTAATGGCAGTAGGAGCGAGGCATCACCCTCGATCATGACACGCTTTGCCTTCGGACTGATTTTTCCCCACGACACCGCCTCACGCGGTCTTGCGCCTGAGAGGCTGCCGTCCCACTCGTCAGCCGTGCTCACGTAAACCGCGTAGTCCAATCCATCCTTGAATTGGTTCCACCAAATAGTGTGATGCTTGGAAATTCCGCCGCCCACGATCAACGCGCCACTTTTCTTCGCCTCAAAAACAACATTATTCAACTCTCCAGAATCCTTGAGAAGGTTAACCCTGAAATCATGATCCTGCGAGAACAGCCACGTCTGATAGCCCACCGCGCCGTCCACGAAGCCCGGTACGTAAACCGGAATGCCGTTCTTCGCAGCCCAAAATAGAATCGAACTCTCGTTGCACACGCGTCTTCCAACCTCGCGACAAAACTGGCTACTTGAAACTTCTCTGACTCCTTCTTTCCACAAGTCCGCCAGCAACCCCTGCATCTTCTGCTCGATTATCGTGCCGTAGCTGTCGTTTGGAACGAGGACGTTTCCAAGCCTGTTAATGCCCTCTTCATGAAGTCGAGCATCATTCATGACGAACGAGCCTCTATAGTATTTCTTCCAGCTTCTGGCAACATCATGATCTATGGTTCCACAGGTCGTGATGACCAGGTCGACAAGCTTCCGCTTGACGAGTTCTCTCAGTGCACCTCGGGCTCCGGTCGCCACAAGATTGCCCGTGAAAGAAAGAAACTTTACACAGCCACTTGTTTTGACCATCTGCTGCAGGATGTTTACGCCCGTGGCAACTTTTCCAGCGGTAAAACCCCAGGCTTTTTCCATCTGCAAGACAAACTCGTCAAGCGATACAATCTTGGAGAAGTCATAGTCCTCGACGGCATCCTTCAACACTATGCCTTTTCTCCTCTGGCCTCGCAGTAAGTCTTGTAGATGGCTCCTGCTGCCTCTCGAATCGCTGCCTTCTCAGACTCGGTCAAGAGATCCCAAATGTCCGGTCCAAGTGACCTTGCTATTCTCGCCGGCACCGTCACGTACACGGGTTCAGGCGTATTATCAAACTTCCTAAGCCTTCCATAACTCATCACCCTGCCCGTGTTCAACATCACTCCACGAATTATCTCGATGAAAGAGCCTGCAGGGCCATGCCTCGTCCCGCCCAGGACACGTATTATCTCTCTGCTCACTTCCTTCACGTAATTCTCACACGATGCTCTATCCAAAGTCTTCCGGGTCTTCTTCAAATACTCATCCAAGGCCACGCCGTTGATTTTAACTGTGCTCCAAAGCGGAGCCGCTGCCTCACCATGCTCGCCGCCCACGAACCCTTCAACCAAACCAATCGGCACATCCAATCGTCTGCTCAGAATCGTTCGGAACCTAGACGTTTCAAGATTAGTGCCCGTGCCTATAACCTGCCTCTTGCCCTGAGCCGCCTTGTTGGCCAAAGTAGTCATGGCATCAACAGGATTCGTAATAACGAAGTACCATGCCCCAGGATTATTGGCCAAAGAATTCTCAACGACCTCTTTGACCGCGCCCGCATTCTTCGTGGCAAGATCCCTCCTGCTCATCTCCGGAGTCCTCGGAAAACCAGCAGCGACCACAATCAAGTCAGCATCAACGACTTGACTGCTCTTCGTGTACGCGTTAATCTTAACATCGAAACCATGATTTCCAACAGCATGATGCATCTCCTCCTTCACCATATCAGCAACGCCCGGCGAAGAATCAACCAGCGACAACTCGTTCACGTACCTCTCAAAAACGAGGGTAAAAGCAACCTCGCCCCCTACTCGGCCAGTACCCATAACCGCAATGTGAGCCACACTTACACTTCCGAAAAGCAGATTCAGCATCAGACTCTAATAAAGTGCTTGGTCAACCATAGGCCCCAGAAAAAGAACCTCAACCAGTAGTACCACATGCATGTTCTACAAAATCGTCTCCTCAAACCCCAAGAACAGGTGGCGTGCCAAAGTAATTGAAATCCTTTGACGCCTTGACAATGTGCGCAGTGCCCGCCATCTTCCAAACCTTCTTCGCAACGTTCAGCGCACACGTGAAGCCACAGTTGCCAGACCTGATCAACTCCAAAAGCAACCAAGCGCACATATTTGGATCCAAATAGGATAACATGACAAAAAACCTACCTAGGAGGGGGGTATCAAATGTTCGGATGTTACAACATCCCAAAATACAGATAACACAAGTCAACTTTCCTAAACTCGCACAGATAAACAGTGGAAATCAAGATCAGAAAAACAGACGGGGGGGAGGAGGATGGCCGTCTCTCTCTGTCCATGTGATTTCAACCCAAAAGTTGATGGCCCTCATCGAGCCGATAAGCCGCTCAGCCGAAGATCGGAAAAAACCAGCCTAGGAGGGGGAGGTGCGTTTTTGGCGTGTTTTCAGCCCTAAACCGCAGGTCCGCTTAGCCAAGTAGCATTTATCGGCTTTTGTGCGGAGCGTTAATCGGCCAGGTACGATATGATTTTTCCGTACACGTCCTCGTTCCTCAGGTCCTCGTAGCCCGCATAGATGCTCGGGTTATCGTTCACTTCGACGACCACGTATTCACCGTTCACTTCCTTGATGTCCACTCCGTACAGCCCGTGGCCGATGATCCCGCATGCTTTCAACGCCACTTCTTTGAGCCTTACAGGAGCGTTCTCCCTCTTCATCGAAAACGTCCTACCCCAAATGACAGTCGGCTTGCCCCTAAGCTTCGCACCGTGCTTCCACTTACCCTTCGGAATCATGTACTTGCACACGTACAAGATCTCATCGTTCAGCACCCCGACCCTCCAATCGAACGCCGTGGGCATAAACTTCTGCACGGTCAAAACATCAGATTTCCTAAAGAACCTCAAAGCAACCTCGCGAAAACTCGTTTCACAAGCCACTTTCTCCACGTACCTCGAAAAACTCGTGTACGGCGCCTTTATCACCACGGGCTTTCCAAACTCGCGAAAGATGTCCAATATCTGCCTATGATGAAACTCATCCTTGTTAATGAAAAGCGTCGGAATATGTGGAACACCATACTTTTCAAAAAGCGCATATTGATGAATCTTGTTCCCACAGATCTGAATCGACTTCGGATCATCAATCACCTTCAAACCCAGCTCGAAGGCAGTCTTGGACACGACGTACGCCGTAAACAGCGGATCCGTCGTTGCCCTGATAAAAACCGCATCATACCCTCGAATACCCGAAACGTCTCCTCTGAACATGAAGTCAAACTCGTGACCCAGCCTCACCGCTGCCTGCTTGAAATTCTCAAGTGCCCTTTCCTCCCTCGGATCTGAAAAATTGTACTTCTCAACGAAACAGGCTATCTTAGCCAACCAGGTGTTCACCCAAATTCGACATCTCAGAAACCTCTTCCCCGATCAATCTCAGATCCTGCGAAACAATCTCCTCCTTCTTCAAAGGCTGAAACCCACACAGAAAGGCTTCTCCACCCACACGCTGAACATGCAGTTTGCAGATTGGAATCCCAAAAACCCCGTACACCCTCTCAGAAATCTCCTTCAAGGCTTGATCTTGTTCGCACTTGCCGAAAAAAGACTTGAACGAAACCATCTCCCCCCGCAAAGGCTGCGCACACACCGCGAACTTATAGTTCATGCCTAAACTCTTAACAGCTCTATACAGTGCACTTTTATTTTTTGCCGTCTTAAACCCGTCATAACAGAACGGGTTAACAGCGAAGACAACGACTGGAAAATCGAAGACCGACATAATATTCCTCACAGAATCCGTCACCAAGTACGGCAGAGTTGAGATACCCGCCCGGGAAGCCTTAAGCAGCAGAATCGGCGTCCGGTTAGCGTCAATTATACTTTCGCTCGACGGAATCACCCTGTTGCCCAAAATCTCCGCATGCATTGAAACGTAGTATCCCGTCTTCAAATAGCGATAATCATTGTTGAGGTTGAGAACAAAATCTTTGATTGAAGATCTCAGGAACGCTACGGGTTTCATCGTCGACTTGTTTCTCGCCAGGCTGATGTTTGAAACAACGAGCACCCAAATGACACCAGATGATCGAAAGCACGGTATTAAGGCCGACGTATTTAAAATTAACTGCACGTTTATATTCAATTTTCCAGCAACTGTTCTATCGAAAGGGAACAGATACGTACAAGACCCTTCAAGTACTCGGTCCAGAACACGAATTTTCAATAGTGAACGAAAGACTGGAAGCGCTACCCATAGTGGACAAGGTTCTGAAGGATCTACACGGCAGAATCGTCAACTCAGTCAAGCTTCCAAAATTCACATTCGGAAAAGAGCTTCAGCAACACGTGATCGAAATAAAGCCTAATGGCCCATTTGAGTCACCGATCGAGTTCGAGGAGACTATGCAAGAGGCAGTGCTGACCATTCAAGATTTTCTTCACCGCAAATACCATGCAAGTCTCCTAGGAACAGGCATGCATCCACTGCTCAGGCTTGAAAACACGGGCGTCTGGCCCCATCGACACAGACAGATTTACCACGCCTACAGCAAAATCTTCAACCTCAAACGCCACGGATGGCTCAACATACAGAGCTTCCAGCTGAACCTACCATACTCTAACGAAGCAAACGGCGTTCTACTCCACAACATTTTGGCATACGTTTGCGCCTATCTACCGGCCTTCGCTGCTTCTTCCCCGATATATGAAGGCAGCCTTGGAGAAAACGTCGACAACAGGCTACGCTTCTATGAAGAGAATCAGAAGGAAATCCCTTCCATCTCGGGAGACATCATTCCAGAGTTTGCGTTTTCTCTCAGCCAATACAAGAGACAGATAATCAACAAGTACTCCCAAGAACTAGCCGCTGCTGGCGCCGAAAGCCCCATTCTAGGAAAGGAGTGGGTCAACAGTCGAGGCGTCATCTTCAGGTTTGACAGAAAAGCGCTTGAGGTCAGAGTGATGGACGAACAAGAATGCATAAAATCAGATGTAGCCCTAAGCTGTTTCATCCGAGCATTGGCGCGAGGACTGATGGGACAAGAATTCAAGCTGCCATCTCACCAAGTCTTGGTGAAAGATTTCCGTTCCACAGTAAAGAACGGCCTCAACGGCGAGGTCCGCCATCCACGAGCACAAACCGCACGCGAAACCTGCAAACATCTTCTTCGCGTCGCTTTGGAAAACACCAATTCACAAGAGAGAAAATACATCCCGATGCTGCAGAAAAGAATAGAACACGGAAATCTGTCAGAGCGCATACGGCAGAAGGTTCAAACCAGAAGCCAGAAAACAGACCTCAAAGAAGCCATATTCAGCACATACTCAAAACTTATAGGAAACCTCATGGATAATCAGCCTTACTTCTAAGAAGAACCGCAGAGAGGCATTGCATGCACCGCAAAAGTGAAAGTGCCAGACAGAGCAATTTCTTCGACATGTGCAATGGATGCCGAGGCCATTTAAGCTGCTGTTTCCGTCCAAAACCGCCTATCACACGAGAGCGCAAAAGAATGATAGAGGCCTATCTGGAAAAAGAGAAGGTTCCAGTTGCAAACGCTTTTGCCAGGGCAGAGTATGCTTTTCCAAGAGAGAACGCGGAAGGCTATTGCGGATTCTACAACGTGAAAACTGCGACATGTCTAGTTCACCCCGTGAAACCAGAAACATGCGCAGCTGGACCGATAACCTTCGACATAAACAAGCAGTCAGGCAACGTGGAATGGTACATAAAAATGGAAAAAATCTGTCCCCTAGCAGGAGTCATGTACAAAGACAAGCGGTTGCTGCAGAAACATCTAGAATCTGCAAAAAAGGAAATATTCAAACTCATAAAACAGCTTGACCCTATGGAGCTCGAAGCCATCCTGAAAAAGGAGGAACCTGACACAATCAAGATAGGCGAGGACACTGTCAGAAGAGATGATCGGACATGAAAGTCCTTCTGGCTGAAGAGAAACTGGGGAACACGGTTTTTCAGAAAGAAGATGCGGAAGAGATGATGAATGAATTTCAAGTTTGCGCATAACAACTTTAACGTGCTAGACCTGGAAAAAAGCGTCACATTCTACAAGAAAGCCTTGAATCTGAAGGAAGTTCGAAGATACGAGGCGCCCGACAAGAGCTTCACACTTGTATTTCTTGAGGACGGAGCAACCGCCCATAGGCTTGAGTTGACATGGCTGAGGAACAGGAAGGAACCTTACAACTTGGGCGACAATGAATTTCATCTTGCACTCACCGTCGACGAGTTTGAAAAGGCCCACGAAATCCATGAAAAGATGAAATGCATCTGCTATGAAAACAAAGCAATGGACATCTATTTCATCGAAGACCCAGACGGATACTGGATTGAAATAATCCCGGCTAAGCATTGACTTTCTTTGCGTTGGTCTGCACAAGGCTTTTTTGGTCGTTTATCGTTTCGCCAATCCACGCTAGCAGGAGACGAGGTCCATTCTCTCCCAGGCAAAGCCGACAGAAACGTCGAAAGCCTGCATCCCGTATTTATGCAAAATCGTGCGCTGTGCGTTGTGGTGGGTTACTCAACCTAAAATGGTGGGACAGCGAAGATCGTTAATAAATGCGTTGGAAACAAGGATAGTCTATGAGACTTGCAGTCTTGTATTCAGGCGGTAAGGACTCAATGCTCGCGTTGCTGAAAGCTGCAGAGAAGGAGGAGGTAATCTGCCTCATTTCAATGGTCTCCAAGAACAAGGAAAGTTACATGTTCCACACTCCAAATATCAAAATAACCAGACTTCAAGCCAGAGCCCTGGAGTTGCCTCTCATCCGGAGATTGACTGAAGGCAAGAAAGAGGAGGAGCTTAAGGATCTGAGAGAAGCGATAAGACGAGCTGAAGAAAAGTTCAAGATTGAGGGCGTTGTCACTGGGGCAGTAGAATCAGTTTATCAGGCCGAGAGAATTCAGAAGATATGTCACGAACTAAGACTTTGGTGTTTCAACCCTCTGTGGAAAAAAGACCAGGAGGAACTGCTGGAAGAGACAATGAGAAAGGGGCTTAAGGTAATAATCTCGGGTGTTTTTGCTTATCCATTAGACAAGTCGTGGCTTGGAAAACATATAGACAAAGAAATGATAGGAAAACTCGTGGCCCTTCAGCAGGAGTATGGTATAAGCCCTTCTGGAGAAGGCGGAGAGATCGAAACCACAGTCCTAGATGCCCCGCTGTTCAAGAAAAGGATCGAAATCATGGATTTTAACGTTGAAAGCGATGGAAACAGCGGAGTTTTCCAAATCAGAAAAGCAAGGTTAACAGAAAAATGCTATTGATCGTTGATATGAACTACAGGAAGGATTCTGTCGGCTACTATGAATTCGTGTTGCCCATAGCCTCGTCGATCAAAGACCTAGAGGAATACACGATAAGGCACTATTCCGAGTTGAGCCGGACAGACATAGATAGATACTCACGCATAATACTTTCAGGAAATGCACTGGAAGACAAGCAAGTCTTGACCCAAATTGAAGATTTTGCTTGGGTGGGCACATGCGAAAAACCTGTTTTGGGGATTTGCGCGGGCATGCAGGCTATCGGTCTCATCTTCGGTTCACCCTTGAAGAGATGCTTAGAGCTTGGTATGACCTGGATAAGAACGGTGAAAAGGAACCCGTTGTTCTTTTCATCTTTCAAAGCTTATGAACTCCACGGCTATTCCATTCAACCTTCCGAGGAACTAGATGTCTTGGCAGAGTCAGAGAAATGTCCACAAGCCGTGAAACACAAGAAAAAAGAAATCTATGGGGTGCTATTCCACCCTGAAGTCAGAAACAGAGAAATAATCAGAAGATTTATGGATCTTTGACGCCCTCTCTACTCTATGATATTCCAATCTAGAATAGTATTCTTACTCAGCTCAATGATCATAAAATGGATCTGAGGTGAATATTCAGTATATCTGTTTGTACGATATGCTTTTGAGGTCTCACTTCGGCCATGTGAGTTTGATGCTGATAGACCGTCAAGTTGCATATAAGAAGTGGCGGGCCCGCGGGGATTTGAACCCCGGTTCTCCGGCTTTCTTCCATTTGTTTCGTGCCCGGAGGCTTGCGCATCCTTTTCAGGTTCGGCGCCTTAATCCGTACTCGGCTACGGGCCCGTTGAAGATCAAGTTAGGCAATGATTTGAATTAATTGTTATGGTGATGTCATAGGCTTAGGCTTCGGCCAGTTCTTCGCTTATCCACCACGCCTTTTTCTTGCCGGATTTTTCCCCAGCATAGTAGTCTATTATGGATTTTCCAAGTTGCTTCCTTGAAGCCTTTTGTATTTTTCTCAGCCTGTTCAAGATTAACCACCTGTTCGTTTTGAGATAGTCTGCTAGCTCAGGCGTGGTTGCACTTTTATAATGCATAAGGTAGTCTATGAGTTTGTGGTCTGTCTCGTCCATACAGAAAGTGTGAGGGTTCGTTTTTCCGCGGTCATAAGTAAGCAGTTCCAAGTCTGCAAGGTACTTTTTTACCTCAGAGATTTCCGTTTCTATCTTGCCGACACGATGCTCTAGCTCAAAGATCTTGTCCGGCTTCGGGGTCTTCTGCAGCTTCTCCATGATCGCGTCACGAATGAAGTTGCTTCTGTCTCCTTCAGGCACTCGTAGGAGCATCTCCTTGTAAACGAGATCAGGGACCTTGGCCGAGATCACCCTCGAATCGTTCATAAACGCGCTCGCCATTAATCCAACTTATAGCAGCTAACGGCTTAATGATTTTTTGGATTACTTCGGAAGTTGTTTGAGACTTCTAGGGTGACTGCAAGCAGATCTGAATAGCAAATAGCAAGTTTGATTTGGCCAAACGTAAGGCTGTAGGCTTTGGGTCAATTCTGGAAAACACTGGCGAGTTTGAATAGGCACGATTAGGGTCTGATAATGTGGAATAGAATACTCTGCGACAGGTGTCGAATAGGCTCAAAGAACGTTTTCAAAGGGTTTGAAGCGGTCTCAGCTGATCATGCGGTATTATCTGCTTGCTTCTTTATCTTAGACAGTTCTTCGAAACGGTTCTTCGCGGTGTCATGAAGCTTTCTGCGCAGCTCTTCCCCGAGCATTTTCTGTTCTCTGATGAGCATCGTTTTGCGGGCCAATTCAGCGTCGCCTAGTGCGTTGAACCAAGCTTCAAAGTCTCCGTGGTTGGTGTGAAACTCGATCGAACCGGCGTCTAAAGTTATTATTTTATCGCAAAAGTCTTGAAGGCTCGCAGCATGTACACCCAGTGGTTTTCCATAGTCAGCATAAAAATGAAATGACCTCTCTACCGGCAAATATGACAAGATCTCAGTTGCTTTCTCCTTGTCGATTTCCGGAAGTCCCAGACTTTTTTTTCCTTTTTCCGTTATGATGTAAAATCCCTTTTCAGCTGATGCTGCAAGGCTTAAGCGAGTGAGCCCTATTATGTGCATCATCACTGAGGGAAAGTTTACTCCCGTATCCTTTGCTATCTCGGTCGCCCTGGCAGGCTTGTCGAGCACCCACATGGTTTCGAGGATGAGTCGTTTAACAGGTGATATACTCATCTCTGCATACTCCTGATCTCTTACTGTACTTGTCTGCAAGCTTTAAGTCTTACCTGTTTCTCACCACAAAAGAAGGCAAGTTCTGTTCACGCCGTTGCCCACTTAGCCTGAGATCAGTGTTTTTTCCATTATAGCGAAAAAATCCCTAATAACCTGATACGATTTATGACTGAGTAGAGATGAAACCGTCATTGACTGAATGGGACAGAATACTGCCGGAAAAAGCATACAGCCCTGAAGAACCAGATGAGACGGTCGTTGATTTCGCAGGATCTCTGCGAAGGAGCAACAAGATGCGGGTTCTTGATCTTGCTTGTGGTGGGGGCAGACACGCGGTCTACATGTCCGAAAAAGGCGTCGAAGTAACTGCGGTTGACATTTCATGGGCAGGTCTTAAGATGACCAGAGGAAGACTCAATAATGAGGATTTGACCGCTGGTCTCGTCAGGTCTGTCATGAATACTCTTCCTTTCGATGACTCTGTCTTCGATGCTGCGATATGCACTCGTGCCATCCATCATCAAAGACTGAAGGCGATTCAAGAGACACTTTTCGAAATGAAAAGGGTGCTGAGAAAAGACGGCATGGTCCTAATCGACTTCCTGTCAAAAAGAACTCATAGTTATGGAAAGGGCGTCGAGATCGAGAATGGGACCTTCATCGAAACAGAAGGCCATGAGAAAGGCCTAATGCATCACTTCACCGATGAAGATGAACTGCAAAGGCTCTTCGAGGGTTTCAGAATACTGACCATAGACTTGCACGAGACGAAGGTTGAGGGCAAGCTTCGAAGTCGTCTAACGGTCAAGGCACTCAAACCTTGAGCATAGCTTAGTAAGGTAAATAAACATGCTTTCGTAACATAAGCCAATACTTGTGTGAGCGGATACGGTGTAACCTTATGAAGCTGGCAGTGCTGGTCTGGGAGTATCCTCCCAAGATCGTCGGGGGGTTGGGAACTTACGCAGCTGAAATTACGCGAAGATTCGTTCTGATGGACAATGATATTACCATTTTTACGATGAATGATGATGCTGGCAGCCTTCCTACCCGAGAGATTTGGCGAGGCATAGAGATCCATCGTCCCATTCATATCGACGTTTCCGATTCGCTTCCAGACGTGATTGCTGAAGACATCAAGAAATGGGGC
>Ga0187882_1003492_pt1 | contig 13435 bp, 13 predicted proteins | sample June2016WEW_19_1_3_FD_132991 | JGI IMG/M metagenome (GOLD analysis project Ga0187882, IMG submission 132991) | Peatland microbial communities from SPRUCE experiment site at the Marcell Experimental Forest, Minnesota, USA - June2016WEW_19_150 | ecosystem: Environmental > Terrestrial > Soil >...
ACTACGACGCCTGCCTCGCGGACCTCAAGTGCCTCAACTTCTGCCCGCACGACGTCTTTGAATGGGACCCGAAAACCGGCCGGCCTCTCGTGGCCCATCCCTATCGCTGCCTTCCCGGCTGCGAAATCTGCCTCGAGGGTTGCGATACCGGCGCCCTTTCCCTGCCCACCAAACGCGAGGTCCAAGCCACCCTGCAAAGATTACGCAGCGCCGAGTAGAAGCCCCCACCTCGCGCCCTTTGCCATGATTGGCAGGGGGATCCTTTTAATGGATAGAATCGGCACCGGACGGATTCTTCGGACTTTCTGCCCGCGTGGGTACGACTCTTTGCACCTTTCACTTTTCATGACTAGCCAACCCACTCTATAGAACTATTTTTCTGGTAAATGCTGCTTGCATCAGGCACGGGGACGCGCGTAGAATCGCCCGCAGAATTCTTCAACGCCGAGGCGTGCCAACATGGACTCAAAAAGAAGCGATATCACTGCCCGGCGCTTACGGCTGCTTCCCGTAACGGCGCTGCTCGCCGTGAGCGCTTTCCTTCCCGGATATGCCCAATCCGACTATGGTCAGATCAATCTATCCTCGCCGACCGCTGCTGCGCAAACGAGTGAGGTCCGCGCGCGGGTTACGCAGGCGGTGGACGTGCAGAACCTCGTCACCCTTCGAGGCAATATCCACCCGCTGGCGCGGGCCGAATATGATCGCGGTACCGCGCCCGATGACCTGCCCGTGGCACGCATGCTGCTTGTCTTGCGCCGCGGGGACGACCAAGAAACGGCCTTGCGGCAACTGCTGGAGGACCAACAGGTCAAGTCGTCTGCGAGCTATCACGCTTGGCTCACCCCTGAGGAGTTTGGGCAGCGATTCGGTCCCGCCGATGCGGATATTCAGGCCGCCACCGATTGGCTCACGGGACAGGGTTTCGAGGTGAATCAGGTGGCAGCCGGCCGCACGGTCATCGAGTTTTCGGGCTCGGCGGGGCTCGTGCGACAGGGCCTGCGTACGGAGATCCACAAATTCGCCGTCAACGGCGAGGAGCGCTGGGCCAACGTGAGCGACCCGCAGATTCCCGCTGCGCTGGCACCGGTGGTGGCCGGCTTTGCCTCACTGAACAACTTTCCCAGAAAGCCCCAGTCCCGCAGCCTGGGCACTTTTTCGCGGTCGAAGCTGACCGGCGAGGTGCAGCCGCTCCTCACCGTCCCCACGTCTTATGGGAACTACTACCCCCTGGGCCCGACGGATTTCGCCACCATCTATAACCTGCTGCCGCTCTGGAATGCCGGCACGGACGGTGCCGGGCAAACCATCGCGGTGGTCGGTAGTGTCTCAGTTTGAAAGCGAGCGCGGCGGAGATGGCCTTTTCGGATGTGGAGCTCATTTTGTAAGTCTCCTCTTGAGAGGTTGGTATAATAGGAGTGTGCCCGATGCAACCCAAATCTCTACCTCTATTTTCTGTCCTCGCTTGGACTACTTTTCTCGTTTTTGAAATGGCTATAACTAACGCCTTTGGCCAAGCCACCAGTCGATGCTCAATGAGTGGGCTCTATGAGACCAGCACATCGAGCGGCAAGATATTGTTGATGAACAGCTACAACAGACAGGGATGCGGTCACTTAATTAGATCCTGTACGTATTGTGGCCTTACGACTCTGGATACGCCGCTTGCGATCTCTGCCTGTCCTGGACCTGTTACAGCCACCAGCTTCCCCGACATGACTCCAACGACCTGCCCACTTTTCATGGAAACCACGGGTCCTCCACTAAACCCCGAGTTCGGATTTACGCTGATCAAGAGTTCATCAAGGAGTGGAAGCGGCGGAAAAAGGCCAACGATTCGTCCAGCTACATACCCTCGTAGCATTATTACAAAAGGATTGGATTCAAAGTAGCCTAGTAAAGCGACATCTTCTCCTAGGCTTGGGTCCTGGCTGGATATTGACAATGCCTTGATCTCAAAGTCAGACCATTGATCTTTGATCCGCCGTGTGTCGACGCGGAGTAGCACAAGGTCACGCTTAGGGTCTGTATTCAAAATCTCGCTGAGTACTAGGAACTTTTTATTTAAATCCGATACCTTTCGAACGTACACTCCTGGCATTCGTGTCTCGTTTGCATTTCCTCCCGCTTGCCAGTAGACATGTCCAGCGGTGACGATTTTGCCGTCACTGCTGACGAAGAATCCAGACCCTTGAGCGATTTCCGACCTGCCGTCCGCGCCTATGGTGACTATCTGAACAGTCGAATTCTGAGGGTCAGCCAACTGCGGTCCTTGCGCCTCGCCAATGGCCGCACAGAGCAGGCAGATTATGGTAACGGAAATGAACCGTTGCATGGGAACCACCTCCTGATAATCAATGCGCAGTTTCCGTACATGGTACGCCAAATCAATATCGGGCACCAGCATTAAGCATTTCTGGTGGTGTCCTAAATGTGTGTTCGTAGCTTGCTGGGGGAGATTAGTGACTGGTCTTGAAAAGATTGAGCAAGGCGAAGGGTTGCCTTAGAAAGCAAGTAGAGAGCGATATTCACAGGGATCAGGCTCTTGTCGCTCCCCTGTGCTTGGAGCAGACCAAGGTTTTGTTGCAGTAGCTTTTCAGCTTCTTCGTATCCGGTCATACGGAGTTACTCAGAGCAAATAAATTGTGGACATTGGCTTACGGGGGAGCTAATTGACCCATCCCAGGTCTAATCCAAACGCCTCGGCTGGAATGTCTAACTTGGCACAGACGGAGCGCATGACACTGAATAGGAGTATTGTATCGTCAGATAGATCAGGTGCGGCGGACCTGAGAACTTTGGTTCCTATTTTCCGCTCGAAGTAGTGGACGGTATGGCCTGCTCCCTGAGGATCTATCAGCTTCCCATCGAGCTTGACAAGCTTACAGTCAAACTCTTTTTCAAGCCTCACTTTGAAGTCGGCATAGCTTAGAGCTGGTGCAAGTGGGTATGCCACGAATTTTTATCAAGCGCAGATGCGCGTGTCCTCTGCTGTGGCGCGAACCATGTAAGCGGGGGGGATATAGAAGGGCTTCCGGTCGCTGAGTCGTTCACCCTTCTCGAACATCTCCCAATATTTTCGAGGAGCCTGCGGCACCTGTGAGAGAGCGGGGATGTTGTGAGCGACATCCACCATGACCTGACTGACAAAAGCCTTCTCAAGAGCGGCCTTAGCTTCAGGAATTGTCTTGCCCTGCGATGCGATATCGTACTGCAAGCATTGCGCTGCCCACCCCCGTTCCTCGTGACATAAAACCACGCTAACAACAAACGTTTGTGGCTGCATAGTAATTCTCCTTACCTCTAACTCCGCGCAAATTACACACCAACTTAGAGGAAGAAATCAAGCGCAATGTATTCATCGACTGTGTGATTGATCTAGATTAGGTCCAAAAAGGGGGATTTGTCAATAATCTAGACAGTGTACTTACTTTCTAGTAATAGACCCAATCATTTCCTCGATTGTCCACACATGATCGGTAAGGCCTGATTCCATTGCGGGAGTCACTCTCAAAGTCTTGTGAATCCGGCAGAAATTGTAGTGCATGAAGTGAAGCGCAACTTGATAGGCGTGATTTTCGACTTTCTTCGAGAATGCATTCGTCAGTCTGGTGAACCGACGCATTCCCATTCTCATTGTTAAATTCTGGCGCTCGACAAATGATGTCGAGATGTGTTCGGGGTCTGGACGGCCCATGACTGGCTTGCACTCGCACGATGTGCAGACCGCTGGACTATACCGAGTTTCCTCTTGGCTTGATTCATAGGTCTTAATGAGCATGGAGTAGTCGATCTCTGATCCGAAAGCACCCTCAACGGCTTCCAAGTACACTTTGAGGCCATCGGTCGTAAGCTGGACACGGCTGGCGAGTCGAGACGCTAAATCATCAATGAACATGCGGGCGCTACGAGCATCACGGTTCCCGATCATAAAGGAAGGCACCAGCTTTGTGTCAGCGTCGATTGCCGTCCATGTCCACACGTCGCCGTATCCGAATTGGCCACGCTTCTCTGCTGGAATATTCTTTTCCTTGGCATAGACGAACGCCCAGATTTCGTCGCACTGAATCCGCTTGCACTTCAGGTTGCGGAGTGTCCTATCCTGATAATCCGCAGAGGCGGAACCAACGTCCACTAGGAGCTTTGTAACCGTATTGATTGATACATCCGCAAGGCGACTGGTGGCCCGAAGGCTCATTCCCTCAATCAGCATTCCCACAATCCGTACACGCTCTTCAATCGGTAGCCTGTTCATACTGAATATTATGCTTGACGAAATCTGATTTGTCAAGCACAAAGTTCAGTTCATGAGGCTAAATACTTAGACCTCATATTGGTTTACTTAGGGATGTGCTGTTTACACTGACCGAATTATGCTATATACTTGCCAAATGGATGCTCCCATTAACGGCCTTCTATCGTATGAGGAATCGGTCAATCTAGCAGCGCAAGCCGCAAAAGTGTTCCAGCCAAGAACTCCGATCACAACAAAAGAGCTTTTTGCCGGACGCTGGAACGAGTTGACGGCTACCGCTGATGCAGTGAACCAGCCCGGACTTCACGTTGTTATTTACGGCGAGCGCGGCGTTGGCAAAACGTCTCTGGCAAATGTCATACGACCTACCATATGGGCTCTCGATAACTTTGAAAAGCCAGAAGAGGAACTTACTGAGCGTCTCGTGGTTAAAACGGTGACCACTACGACTGATACGTTTTCATCCATTTGGGCGAAATTGTTCAGAGATCTGACACTTGAAGATGACCGGCCGACTGTGGGCCTAAAACCATCAGCAAAGGAAAGGGTTCCATTGGTTGAGGGCTATAGACTCGATGAAGCCAAACTCGGAGTTGAGGATGTCCGCCGCATTCTTTTAAATATTCCTGGTTCAGTTTTTATCGTCGATGAGTTTGACCGAGCCAGTCGGGACACATCAAAAGTATTCACCGACCTCATCAAGACGCTATCAGATTTTGGTGTTGATTCGACCGTCGTTCTGGTTGGCGTCTCCGACACCATCGACCACCTCATTGCCGATCATGCATCTATAGTCCGCGCCATTTCTCAGGTTTTTCTTCGACGCATGACAGCCGAGGAGTTAAAAGTTATCCTGACGAATGCCGAGAAAGCACTAAAAGTTTCCTTCTCCGAAGAAGCGGGAAATCTCATTATCCACATTTCTCAAGGACTTCCGCACTACACTCATCTCATTGGGCTTCATTCAGTTCGTGTTGCGGCGACTAGCAGGCACTCTCGCCAAATCGAGCGCAACGATGTATTCAAGGGCTTGGAAGAGGCCACGAAACAAGCGGAACAGACAGCAAGGGTTAAGCATAGCAACGCAACGCACAGTTCTCATAAGGATGCCCTATACCGTCAGGTGCTATTGGCGTGCGCGGTCGCAGCCGCACAATCTAACGACGCGTTGGGTTATTTCAATCCATCGTCCGTAATTTCTCCCATCTCGAAAATCCTGAACCGAGAAGTGGAAATCGCCACTTTCAATTCGCATCTAAGTGAATTCTGCAAATCCACGAGGGGGCCGGTACTAGAACGTGATGGCCAGCCGCGAGCATACCGATTTCGGTTTCACGATCCGATGGTGGTTCCGTTCGTATTCATGGACGCTGTTACTAAGGGAATTGTAAGTGAGGAAACACTAACTGCGATGCTGAGTGAATAGGGAATTTATTCTTTTACCTTGGTTTTCCCTCGCCAACGTGATTCAGCGGCCTTCACTGCAATTTTTCGTCTTTCAGTGTTAGTCAGCTTGGCGGCTCTCGCAGGTCCGCCTTTTGTTCCACCGGCATGGCCTCTTAGGATTTGTGGATGTCTCTTCACTTCGCTTACCGTATCCTCAGCCTGTCCAGTCGCAATATCCACAATTATTTTTGCCAGTTGGTTTGGGTCGCGGGGACGCTTTCCCATGCCCCTATTATGGCAGGCTGCAACGGCGAGTCAAGAGGCGAAAAATTCAAACTGAGACACTACCCGGTGGTCGGCCAGACGAACATCAATATCCAGGATGTGCGCGGGTTCCGCAGTGTGTTCGGCTTGCCGGCAAAAGACCCGACCATCATCCTGAACGGTCCCGACCCTGGGATCAACGCGGACGAGCCCGAAGCCGTGCTCGACGTCGAGTGGTCCGGAGCAGTGGCAAAGGGCGCGACGATTGATTTGGTGATCTCGGAATCGACCGAGGCCACCGATGGCGTCGATCTCTCCGCCCTGTACATCATTGACAACAACCTCGCGCCGGTCATGAGCGAAAGCTTCGGCGCGTGCGAGGCTGACCTGGGTGCGGGCGGCAATGCCTTCTACAACACGCTCTGGGAGCAGGCAGCCGCCCAAGGCATCACGGTCGTGATCGCGTCGGGCGACTCCGGCTCCGCGACCTGCGACGTTTACCCCGAAACGGCGGCGCAGTACGGCTTGGCCGTCAGCGGACTTGCCTCCACGCCCTTCAACGTGGCGGTCGGGGGAACGGATTTTGACGACGTGAACGCTTGGTCTACGTACTGGAACGCGACGAACAACCCGTCGACCCTGGCCTCTGCCAAGTCCTACATTCCCGAGATGACGTGGAATGACTCCTGCGCGCGGTCCGGGCTATCCACCCTCTGCGCGAGCGTCTCGAGCGATGGCAGCGATCTGATTGCCGCCGGCGGCGGGCTCAGTAACTGCGTCAATTCGACGGGCACTTTCCCGAACTTCACCTGCAGCGGCGGCTACCCCAAACCTTCCTGGCAGAGTGGAACCGGCGTGCCCAGTGACGGCGCGCGCGACATACCGGACGTGTCCCTCTTCGCGGGTGACGGCCTCAACAGGAGTTTCTACGTGCAGTGCGAGGCTGATCTATTGCCGCCCGGATACGCTTCCTGCGATCCCTATTCTTATGAGTGGTATTTTTCGGGCGCCGGGGGGGTCTCCGCGTCCGCGCAAGTCTTCGCCGGCATCATGGCGCTGGTCAACCAGGTTCGTGGCCGCCAGGGCAACGCGAATTATGTTCTGTACCCGCTCGCGGCAAAGAGCGGAGCAAGTTGCAACTCCAGCACAGCTCCGGCTACCAGTTCCACTTGCATTTTCTACGATATGAACCTTACAAAAGCAGGTAAACCGTCGAACAACTCGGTGGCCTGCGTGGGGGGTTCGCCGAACTGCAGCAATACCAATACGGCATCCGGCCAATACGGCATCATGGTGACTCCCTCGAGCGCAACGACGCCGGCCTGGACCACCAACGCCCGCTATGATTTGGCCACAGGGCTCGGCTCGGTTAATGTCGCGAATTTGGTGAACAAGTGGAATTCGGTCACCTTCACGCCTTCGACGACCACCCTGTCACTTTCGACCAGCCCCGCTACCAACCCGGTCACGCTCACGCACGGCCAGTCGGTCAACCTTAGCATTCAAGTCGCCCCCACGCCGCCCGCCACGGGTACCCCAACGGGCGATATCTCACTGATCGCGCAGACGAGTAACAGCCAGAACATTAGCTCAACGACCGGCGTTGGGAGCTTCACGTTGAGTAGTGGCAGCGTCGCCAGCACGACCAATATGCTCCCCGGCGGCTCGTATAACGTGATCGCTCATTACGCGGGCAATGGGACCTATGGAGGGAGCGACTCGAACCCTGTCCCAGTAACGGTGAACAAGGAAAACAGCCAGACCAAGGTCGGACTAATATCCTGCGACTACACCAGCGGGGCGTGCACCTCCGGCGTAACCAGCACCGTTTACGGATCCTCCTATCTAATGCTGCGCATGGACGTCCTCAGCAGCAGCCAAAACCAATCGTGCGTTTCTTCGGCTACCGGACTCATATCCTACCCGTGCCCTACTGGAACAGTAACTGTGACGCTCAATGGAGCGCCGCCAAACGACCAAGGTTATCCATCCGGCACTCCCGGAACCTATCTCTTGAACAGCCAGGGTTACGCGGAGGATCAGTACATCCAGCTTCCCGGGGGAACGGACGGTCTCGTGGCTAGTTACGGGGGCGACAACAACTACACCGCGAGCACGTCCTCCACGGTGCCGATAACCGTCAGCAAAGCACCGACCACGACCACGCTCATTGGCGTGCCGTCGTCCGTCCAAGGGACGATCGAAGCCCTTATGGTGACAATCAACACACACAGCTATGGTTTCGGCCCAACAGGTACGGTCCAACTCCTGGACAATGGCGTTCCCATCGGCAGCCCGGCTGGGGTCTCTGGGAGTCCCTACTCGACCTCCACAGGAGCTTTTGCCTCGGCGCAGTTTACCTTCATTTCCGTGTCTCTACCGGTGGGTACAGCAAGTATCACGGCGCAATACAGTGGTGACGGCAACTACACAGGCTCGACCTCGAGTGCCGCCACGGTCAACGTCACCGACTTCAGTATGTCGGCGAATCCAGCCAGCATTACCATCCCCGCGCCAGGGCAATCCGGGACTTCCACGATCACCGTGGCTCCGTTAAACGGATTTACCGGAACGGTAAACCTGAGCTGCGTCAGTTTGTACACGAGCATTAGCTGCACAATTTCTCCCGCGTCGTTGAACGTGGCCGGCACTTCGGGCGCCACAGCTACGGTTACCGTCAACACTACGGCCCAGGTCAGCGTGGTGCCGCCAGCTCCGCGCTTAAGAGTCCCCCCGGGTTCTCGCTTGCCTACCGGATGGCCCTGGCTTTTGGCTGGGTTATTGGCCCTCGCGACGCTCCTGAGTCTGGCCCCGGCACGGCGGCGGCCGGCGGGCTGGCTGTTTGCGACCGCCCTGCTGGTCGTAGGAGTCTGGGTAGCCTGCGGGGGCAGCGGTGGTGGTGGAAGTTCTCCTCCGGCACCGGCGCCCATCGTAAGCCTCTCGCCAGCTAATCTCACGTTTAGCCAGGTGAATATGGGCTCGACCAGCGCGGCGCAGACGGTGACGCTCTCCAATACCGGCAACGCCTCCCTGAGCATTTCGGGAATCGCTATCGGCGGGACGAATCCCGGGGACTTTGCTCAGACGAATACTTGCAGCAGCAGTCTCGCAGCAGGAGCCAACTGCGCGATCAACGTAACGTTCACGCCTGCCACGACTGGGGGGCGCAGTGCGTCACTTACGATCACGGACAATGCCAGGGGGAGCCCCCATATGGCCAGCCTGACAGGCACGGGGGTGCTAGCACCCGCCGTGAGCCTCTCACCGACCAGCCTCACATTCGGTCAGGAGAATATGGGGTTCACTAGCGCGCCGCAGATCGTAACGCTCTCCAACACCGGGAATGCCCTGCTCAACATCTCGAGCATCGGTATCGGCGGCAATTGGTCGCAGGACTATGCTCAGACTAATAATTGCGGCAGCAGCGTATCGGCGGGATCCAACTGTACAATTAACGTGACGTTCAGGCCGACTTACGCTTACGCGTACACGTCGAGCGCATCGCTCGTTATTTATGACAATGCGAGTCCAAGCTCCCAGACGGTAAACCTGACCGGTAGCGGCATCCCAGCACCCACTCAGCCTGGCACTTACCCGATTACGGTGCTGGCCTCCACCGGCAATGACTTGCACAACTTGAACGTTTCGGTGAACGTGCAATAGCAGGCGGCCGCAAAGAACGCCCCGCTCCGGCCGAGCCAGGGGAGGACCTACTGGGCGGTTGCCACTTGTCCCTAGCCCACGGCTGAAACTCCTGGTCTTTCTGATTGCCTCCGCCCTGCTCACCCGGACTGCCGCGGCCCGCTTGACGCAGGCAGGCGCAGGCACAGGCAAGCTGCCCAGGTAGGGACTTCGGACCTCGGACTTCGGACTCTGTCAGGCACTCGCCACTGTGCACTATCCACTTTTCACTGCTCTTCCACGACCAGCTTCCCTTTCATCTTCCCGTGGCCAAAGCCGCAGAACTCCGAGCACTTGAATTCGAACGTTCCGGTCTTGTCGGCGGTGAATTCGATGGTGGTCGCGTCGCCTTTCTTGAGCTTCTGATCGATGCCAAAGGCCTCCAGCTTGAAGCCATGGTCGCGGTCAAGGGCCGTAATAATCAGTTTGACGCGTTCGCCCTTCTTGACGGTAATGACGTTAGGATTGAACTCATATTTCTTCGCCGTCATTTGAATCTCATGCACTTCAGTTGAGGCGACGGGCCCCTGCGCAAGAGCAAGAACCGCCAAGAACGTTACCGGCACAATCACTACCAGGAATCTCCTTATCCTGCCCATACGGTTATCCACTCCTCATCCTAGAGATTCGACCCTCGCATAGGTCGGCTTGGACATCGGTGCACTCGACTGATAAGCGCCAGGCGCCCAGTCTCGATCGTTGGCTTTTGAGTTTCGAACCCCGATTTCGAGTTTCGGCTCGTTGATAGCTGAAAGCCGGCGGCTGATCGCTCTCTTACCACCTTAGGAGCGCGGCCTCGGCCGCCATCCCCGGCCCGAGCGCCAGCATTACGCCCCAGTCGCCGGGCTGCGGGTCACCGTTCCGGACCACCTCATCGAGCACAAACATCACCGTGGGCGAGGACATGTTGCCATAAGTCCTCAGAACCGTCTTCGAGAATCGCAACTGCTCATCGGTGAGGCCCAGGTGTTTCTGCACGTTGTCAATCACCTTGCGGCCGCCCGGATGAGCCACCCAGAAACGAATGTCCCCGGAGGCCAGACCATGGCGTTTGAGCAAGGGTTTCAGGACGTTCTCAATCATGGGCGCCGCGATGTCGCGGATCTCCGCCGCCAGGATGATGCGCAGCTTGCCTTCCTTCTGCTCAAAGCCCACCTTATCCAGGTATTCCGGACTGAGGAAGGATTCAAAGTCCAACACCTCGGGACGGCGCGCCCCGTTCGGCGCATCGGTGCTCAGAAGGAAGGCTGCGGCGCCGTCGGCGCATATGGCATTGCCCACCACGGTCTCAAGGGAATTATCAATGTAATAGCTGGCCGAGCAGATTTCCACGGCCAGCATAAGAGCTTTGCGGCCTGGATGCGCCTTGGCGTAATCCCAGGCGCGTTGCAGAGTGGGCAAGGCCCCCGCGCAGCCCAGCCCCAGGATGGCGCCGCGTTGTACGTCCCGGCGGAATTTCATGTGCCCGATCAGGCGGCTTCCGACGTCGGGGCACACGTAGCCAGTGCAGGTACAAACCAGGAACAAATCCACCTCGCGTGGGGTTATCCCGGCTGCGTCCAGGCACCGTTGGGTGGCCCAGCATCCTGTCTCCATCGCCCCGCGCAGGTAGCGTTGGTTCAACTGGTCAGGAGTTTCATTCCGGCTGAAGTTCTCGGGGTCAATGTAGAAATGCCGGAACTCGATGTCGCTGTTCAGAAAGATGTCCAGGATCCGTTGACTGCTATACCCGGCCATGCGGAAAGCCTCTTCCTGGGTAAACCGCAGGGGAGGATTCGCCGTGCCCACGGCGAGTATTCTGGGGTTCATGAAAGACCCGCCTTTCTGACAATGCTGAAATTCGCCTCGCCCTTCCTTCTTCCTCCTTTTGATTTGACCCACCCGACGCTTGTGACTTTAAGTCTGGCCCTGCAAGCCTCTCTGACGTGCAACGGACGTGAAAGGATGCCCGAGATTCTAGAGGGCGCGCGGATGAGAGCCGCTGGCAGGGTAATGACTCATTTTGACGCCAATAGCTGTCAGGCTTGATCCCCGGAGGGGGATCCATATGGTAGCCGGGGGCAACGCCCCCGGAAGGCGAGCCTCCCTGAGCCGCTGACCCTGAAGGGGTCACACGCCGTTCCAGGCGCGCTGCCCGAACCAGAATACCATCCCCATGCGACCCTTACAGGGTCGGCTCATCGCTGGCCATCGTCCGGGGGCGTTGCCCCCGGCTATTGTCTGGTGCCCCTGCAGGGCACAGAGCCTGTCCACTCGCACTCGCCAGAGTGGATGGGCATGATCAAGTGAAAGGTACAATGAGTCACCACGGCTGAAAGGGTTTGTTTTGGCGCAATCTTGGTTTAGAATCATTCCGCGTTCTCTAGCCGCAAAAAGGTGCGCATGGTTACCAAAGAGCAAGTCATCGACGTTCTACATACGTGCTACGACCCCGAAATCCCCGTCAATCTCGTCGACCTGGGACTGATCTACGATGTCCAGATCGACGATGATCGCGTGAACGTGGTGATGACACTCACCGCCCGGGGCTGCCCTGCGCACAGTTTCATCAGCGAGGACGTGCGGGCGCACTTGGCTCAGATTCCCGGTGTCGAGTCCGTCCACGTGCAAGTGGTCTGGGACCCGCCCTGGGACCCCAGTCGCCTGAGCGACGCCGCAAAAAAGCAGCTTGGACTCCTGTAACGGGGTTTCCGGCTCCACTACAGATTGCGAACCGGCTCTTCTGTCCTTTGCGCTCAATTCTGTCGCTTTTTGATCTTTGATTGATCCTCCCCCAGATTCCCTGCGCTCTCTGTGTCCATCCGGATGACAGAAAGTCGCCCCAATAGGGGGTGCAGTCGCAATACCTCGTGGCAGTTCCAGGCACAACACACCAGAGCTTACAGCGCTAGAGTTCGGACAACGTGTCCCTCCTACACCGCATCCAAGTTCAAGGAGGTGGGGTGAAATGGATTCAGACCTACGGTCCAACCTCTCAATTCAGTCCGGTCAAAAGGAGGACAGTACTATGCGAACGAGCTTGTGGTTTAAGAGTATGTACTGTATTTTCAGTGTGTTAATGGGGTCGGCCATGTTGTTGGCCCGCACCCCAGCGCCCTGCCAAAGTGGCGACCCAACCCCCGAACCCTCCAATTGGGACTTCCCGAAGGAGGCCTCTCAAATCCTCAGCCAAGTCAGAGTCGATTCCTTCAAGATTCGCGATTTGGCCGCGCAGCTCGAGGCCTACGACGGCGAATCGTATCTCGTCGGCTGGCAGGCTCAGGCTGATCTCCTGTGGCAGCTCCGCCACCAAGTCAACCAGATGGACAGCAATATCTGCCGGCTCCGCACCATTGCACCTATGACTACCGCGGAACAGCAGCAAGCCATCAACCGCATCCTCCCTCAGACGGTCGTAGTCACAGACGAAACGCAGTTGGCGATCCATTTTCTCAACAACAACCACTTCTATCTGTGGGCTCCGCGCTATCGCGAGTACGCCGTTGCCCTGTACAACTCCGCGAACTTTATCTACCACGATCTGCAGAATAGCGGATGGGAGTACACGGCGACGCGTCATCAGACTCCCCAGACTTCGAAATCTTGATCGAAGACTCTGATCTCGCGTTTTCCGGTCGCCGGGACGGGCCCCGGACCGTAGCCCTGTCCCGGCTGCCGCCGGTAATCTGCGTCTTCCGCAAAATCCCTCCCCCTCTTCCCCAGAACACCCTTCCAGTTCTGAGGTACGCTCGGTACAATGCTGTGGGGCTTTCCGGTTAACAATCCCTTTGCGAGGGGCGAGGTCCAACCTTCATGAGTGGAATCACGGATCAGCAAGTTGAAAAGTACATCTATTCTCTCCTGCCGGCA
>Ga0187882_1003499_pt1 | contig 13424 bp, 10 predicted proteins | sample June2016WEW_19_1_3_FD_132991 | JGI IMG/M metagenome (GOLD analysis project Ga0187882, IMG submission 132991) | Peatland microbial communities from SPRUCE experiment site at the Marcell Experimental Forest, Minnesota, USA - June2016WEW_19_150 | ecosystem: Environmental > Terrestrial > Soil >...
CCGGGCGGCGCTGTCCTGCATGGTCACCTGTTCGGAGGCGTGGAGGATTTTGATGGGCAGATCGAGGTGGCCGTCCTGCTGGCTCAACTCCTTCTTGAGGACTTCTTCAAGGCCCACCAGGACCACCTGTACATCGAGGCTCCTGACGGCCCGGATCGCGCCCTCGACTTCCGCCTTCGGGGCGGTATCGCCGCCCATTGCGTCAACAGCGATCGTCACCATAGCACGGCGTTCGAAAGCTCTACTCTTCGGCTACCTCAATCACTTCCCGGCCTTTGTACTGGCCGCAATGCGGGCACACGCGATGGGGCGGCTTCGGCTCGTGGCAGTTGGGGCACTCGGAGCTAGCCGCCGGCTGCAGCGCATCATGAGCGCGGCGCTTTGCCCGGCGCTGCGCGGAATGTCGTCTCTTCGGGTTCGGCATGATGAGTTCCTCACTATTGTACTGGATTGTGGGCGGTCGATTGCAGCCTAAAGATCCTTCAGGCCCGCCCAGCGGTCGTCGCCGACCTCCAGGTGGCAGGCGCACTCCACCAGGTTGCGATTCTGGCCGCAGACCGGGCAGATGCCCTTGCAGTCCTCGCGGCAGACCCTCTGCATCGGCAGCGCGAACAGGATCTGCTCCCGGAGAACATCGCTCAGTTCGAGGCCATCTCCCTGGTAGAAGCCGATCTCGGTCTCCGCGTCCCGGACCTCGATCTCCTCCCCTTGCGGCATCGAGGCGGCCGGACGGTAGAGCAGGTCGAAGTCGGTGTCGATGGGGAAGCTAGCCAGTTCCAGGCAACGGTCGCAGGCGACTTCCATCGAAGTGGTGAAATGGCCGCGTACCCGGATCTCCAGGATGGCTTCCAGCAATTCGGCGGCGCCTTCGGATTCGATCGGAGCGGTTTGCCGGAGCTGCGGATCGAAAAACTCGATGGCCCCGGGAGGAAAAGCCTCGCGGAACCGCACCTTCCCTAGCCGCATCTGTTTGATATCAAGAAACATACTTCGACTCCCGGGCTCCCGCAGGCTGGAAATGACTATTATAGCAGGCCGGCAGCCGGCTCACCGCCAGGCCTGGCGCAGCTTCTCGTAAGTGGTCGCGAGATCCTCGGGCAGGACGCGCGTCTCGCCGATGACGGTCATGAAGTTGGCGTCGCCCCTCCAGCGGGGCAGCACGTGCATGTGGATATGGCCAGCCACTCCGGCGCCCGCGCACTCGCCCAGGTTCATCCCGAGGTTCAGCCCCTGGGGGCGGTAGATCTCGCGCAGGCACCCTTCGGCGCGGCGCGCCAGCGACATCATCTCGGCGAGCGTCGCCTCGGCCGCCTGATCGAGCGTGGGGACGTGCTCGTAGGGAGCGATCATCAGGTGGCCGTTGGTGTACGGAAAACGGTTCAGGATGACGAAATTGCGCGCGGCGCGGTGGAGGATGTAGTTCTCCTCATCGCGCTCGCCGGCGGCCGCCTTGCAGAAGATGCATTCGTCGCCCGGGCCGGCCTGGCTGACATAGCGGTAGCGCCACGGACTCCAGACGTAATCCATGCCGGGTCTGGACCGGAGCTACGGCGCCGGCGGGGCTTCGGTCGCGGGTGGCGGGGGCGGAGCGGCTTCGCCAGCCGCCTGAGCGCCGTTCACCAGGTCCTTCAGCTCCTTGCTCGGTTTGAAGAACGGGATGCGCTTGGCCGGCACCTCGACCCGTGTGCCGGTCTTGGGGTTCCGGCCGATTCGGGGCTGGCGCTGGCGGGTCCGGAAACTGCCGAAACCGCGGATTTCGATCTTCTCGCCCGTGCGAAGTGCGCGCACGATGCTGTCGAAAATCGTCTCGACAATCACCTCGGAGTCTTTGCGACTCATTTCCACGACGCGGGAAACTTCTTCGATCAGCTCCGCCTTGGTCATAATGCTGTCATTCTCCCTGTACAGGACGCGGCTGTCAACCGCACCAGCGCGGCGTCAGGATTGCGAATGGGCCTCCCCGTGCCCCTTCAGGTTCATCACCTCTTCGATGGTCATCGTCGCGGCGGCCGCCCGGCGCTGGTACTCTTCGAGGCGGATCCGCTCCTCATCCTCGCCGAGGGCCCGGACGCTCAAACCGATTTTCTTCTCCGCCTCGCTCATCTTGATGATCTTGAAATCGTAGTCGCGGCCGATCTCCAGCGGCGGCTCGTCCTTCTTCTTGTCCAGCCCGCCGGGAATCTCCGAATTGTGACACAGGCCCTCCACCCCTTCGGCCAGCTCGACGAACACGCCGAAGTTAGCGGCCCGGCAGGCCCGCCCGCGAACGGTATCGCCGACCTGGTGCGAGCGGAAAAACATCTCCCAGGCGTCTGGCTGGAGCTGCTTGATGCCCAGCGAGAGCCGCCGCGCGGAGGCGTTGATGTGCAGCACCACCGCCTGCACGAGCTGGCCCTTCTTGAGCACCTCGGAAGGATGCTTGACGCGCTTGGTCCAGGAAACGTCGGAAATGTGCACCAGCCCGTCGATGCCCTCTTCGATCTCGATGAAGGCGCCGAAGTCGGTGAGCTTGCGCACCCGGCCCTCCACCACCGAGCCGACGCTGTAGCGCTGCTCGACCGTGGTCCAGGGGTCCGGCTCGAGTTGCTTGATGCCGAGAGAAATCCGCCGGTCCTTGGGCTGGACGGCGAGCACCACGGCCTCCACCTGGTCGCCCGGCTTGACCACTTTCGAGGGGTGCTTCATGCGGCGCGACCAGGTCATTTCGGAGATGTGGATGAGCGCCTCCACCCCGGGCTCCAGCTCGACGAACGCGCCGTAGTCGGTCACGCTGACCACGTGGCCCACCACCCGGCTGTGGACCGGATAGCGCTCCGCCGCGCTCTGCCAGGGGTCCGGCGTGAGTTCCTTGAGCCCGAGGGAGACCCGCTCCTTCTCGCGGTCGAACTTCAGCACCTTGACGCTGATCTCGTCGCCCACGCTCACGACCTCGGAAGGATGGTTCACGCGGCCGTAGGACATGTCGCTGACGTGCAGCAGCCCGTCGATGCCGCCCAGATCCACGAACGCGCCGTACTCGGTGAGGTTTTTCACCACTCCGGTCACCACCGCGCCCTCTTGCAGCCCCTCGAGCGTGGTGCGCTTGCGCGCCACCACTTCCTCCTCGATGGCCAGCTTCCGCGACACTACGACGTTGCCGCGCCGGCGATTCACCTTCACGATCTTGACTGGGATGTCCTGCCCGATCAGAACGTCCAGGTTGTGAACCGGCCGGACATCGACCTGGGAACTGGGCATGAACGCCTTCACGCCCACGTCCACCGACAGGCCGCCCTTCACGCGTCCGACGACGCGGCCCGACACCAGCAGCCCTTCGCGGTGCGCCTTCTCCAGGTTGTCCCAGGAGCGGATGCGGGTGGCTTTCTCGTGCGACAGGAGCACGTAGCCTTCCGGTTCCGGGCCGTGGCGGTCGATCATTACGTCGATCGTGTCACCGGGCTGAACTGCGATCTGCCCATCCGGATGCGCGAACTGCTCGATGGGAACCAGGCCTTCGGACTTGTAGCCGAAATCGACGATGACTTCCTTTTCGGTGACCTTCAGGACCCGGCCTTCCAGAAGCTCGCCTTCGGCCGGCGGCGCAAAATGACTGTAGTCCTCGAGCAGGTGCTCGTAGTCCTCCTCAGGCAGGGCGGGCTGAGGTCTCACTCGCTGGTCATCTTGCTGGTTGGCCATAGCCAAGTCTCCGGGTCGACCAATCTATCGGCGCTGTTGCCACGTACGGGCCCAGCGCACCCGGCCTGGACCGGGACATTTGGCACGGCATGCAGTTTCAACGATTCTCGCCCTGGGAGCAATCCGTTCTACCGCCCTGACCCGTCACACACAAATGCCTGATAGATCAGCACTTTAAGAATCTTAACGGAGGCGCTGCCGGTTGTCAACCGTGGGTGCGGCTCGGAATCTCGATTTCTCCCAAACAGGTTCGTGGGAAATTGTTCCGGCCGCCTCAGGGCCAGCCGCGTTGACCCCCTGGCGCCGGAACCCGTACAATGAGATGGGCCGCGAGCGGGAGTAACTCAATGGTAGAGTCACAGCCTTCCAAGCTGTTGGTTGCGGGTTCGATTCCCGTCTCCCGCTCCATCGAGCTGGCGTAGCTCAGTTGGTAGAGCATCTGATTTGTAATCAGAGGGTCGGGGGTTCGAATCCCTCCGCCAGCTCCACTCGGAATCGGACGGCGCACCGCCTGGCGGGTAGGGGGGCTGGAATCGGCGGCGCCGATCGACTACAATGCCCGGCAAGATGCTGCGCAACACTGAATCCCCCCTGCGCGTGGCGCGCGCATTTGTGGAGGCGATCAATCACCGGAACGTCGAGGAACTGGCAGCCCTGATGACCGAGGACCACGTTTTCATGGATGGTATGGGAACGAGGTACGAGGGTCGGGAGACGATGAGGGCCGGCTGGGAGGGGTATTTCCGGCTGGTTCCCGACTACCAGGTGGTTGTTGAAGAGGCCTACGTCGATGGGGCGGTGGTCGTCCTGCTGGGAATGGCTGGGGGAACTTACGCCGTCGAAGGCCGGGTCCTGCCGGAAAACCGGTGGCAGACTCCGGCTGCCTGGCGCGCGCGGATTCGTGGCGGCTTGGTGGCCGGATGGCGCGTGTACACGGACAACGAGCCGCTCCGGCGAATAATGGAGAAGAATCGCGCGTGACGCTCGTCAGCCGGTCGCGGAGGCCGCGGCGGGCTGGATGTTCTGATTCACGCGGAAGAAGTTCGCCGCGTCGTACTTCCTCTTGACGGCGGCCAGCCGGCCGTAGTTCTCGCCGTAGGTGGCCCGGACGCGGTCCTGTCCCTCCTCCATCATGAAATTCACATAGGCGCTGCCGGCTGAGTAGGGGTGCAGGGCGCCCCAGTAGCTCCTGGTCCAGTCGATGATCTTCTCGGCGTTGGCCGGGTCGGGGTCCACCCCGACGATGACCTCGGCCCAGGTGGCGTCCCGGCAAGTGAATGCCGTGTCGCCGGCCCCGACGCGGTGCACGGCCGCGTTGATCGGGTACAGGTGCATGGTCGAGAGCATGGTGGGAATCCGGGAGCCGTGCTCGAGGTGCAGGGCCACCGCCGGGTCGCTGAGTTCCCTGACGAAGTCGGCCTTCCAGTACCATTGCAGTCCCGGCCCGTAGAGGGCATCGAACATGCTCTGGAGCATCGGGAACGGCATGGAACCAACCATGCTCAAGGCCGGCTCGCCGAAACGCAGCATCGGCTCGATGGCCTTTTCCGCCTTGGCGGCCGGTCCGGTGCAGCACCACACGACGCCGCACATCTTCCGGTTGTGGAGGTGCTCGGGAAACATGGGCGCCGGGGGGACGACCAGAAAGGCGAAGAACCCGCTGACGTCCTCGGGCGCCTGGACGATGAATTCGCGATAGCGCCGCATGACGTCAGCCGCCTGATCCAGAGGCCAGAAAGTCGGGCCCGCGTACACCGTCTCGACCGGGTGGAGGCGGAACAGAAAAGAAGTCGCAACCCCGAAATTGCCGCCTCCGCCGCGCACCGCCCAGAAGAGGTCCTGGTTCTCCTTCTCGCTGGCGGTGACGAAACGGCCGTCGGCCAGCACCAGGTCCACGGCGAGGAGGCTGTCGATGGTCAGGCCGTACTTCCGGCTGAGGTGGCCGATGCCGCCGCCCAGAGTCAGCCCGCCGACGCCGGTGGTGGAGATGATGCCGCTGGGCACGGCCATGCCGAAGGCGTGCGTGGCGTGGTCCACGTCGCCCCAGGTGCAGCCGCCGCCGACGCGCGCGGTGCGGGCGGCGGGATCGACATGAACGCCTTTCATGCGGGACAGGTCGATGACCAGCCCGCCCTCGCAGGTTCCCAGTCCCGCGCCGTTGTGGCCGCCGCCGCGAATCGCCACGAGCATCTGTTTGTCGCGAGCGAAGTGGACACTGGCGATGACATCCGCCGCATCCACGCAGCGGACGATGAGACCGGGACGCTTGTCAATCATCCCGTTGTAGACTTTGCGGACCGAATCGTACGCGGCGTGGGTGGGATCATAGATTTCCCCCCGAACGCGCGCCCGCAATGGATCGATGGACTCCGCAGCCATGCTGTCCCTCCTGAGTGTGATCTGGGGAACGCGGGTCCCAAGTTCTTTCCCGGCGGCCCCTGCTAGCTGCAAGTATAATCCAATCGAGCGTGACAGGCCATTTGGGACATGCCGGTCGCGGTTCCCGAGGAGCTGATTGTCGAGATGGCGGAAGGCAACACGGTGCTGTTCGTGGGCGCGGGCATGTCGCGCCTGTCGTGCCCTTCGCTGCCCGGCTGGCGCGAGCTGCTAGATCAGATGCTGGGGTGGGCGCGCCGACAGGCGATTTCTCTGGACGGGGCGGAAGACTCCATCCGCGAACTGATCGATCAGAACGACCTCCTGCTGGCAGCCCACGAGTTGCGCACGCGGATGGGCGGAAGCAACTTTTGCCGGTTCATGCGCGGAGTCTTCCGCGATCCGAGCCTCACGCCCGGGCCTACGCACCGGCTCCTGCCAGGAATGCGGTTCGCCGCTATCTTGACCGCCAACTACGACAAGCTGATCGAGTCGGTCTTCCCAGGCGAGCCCTGTTACACACAATTGGACTATTCGGAGTTGGGTGGTCTGAGCCGCAGTCACCGGTTCGCCACCCTCAAGGTGCATGGCGACGTCGACCGGTGCGAGTCCATTGTGCTGGGTCAGGCCGACTATCGCAACGCGATGTTCGCCACATTCAGTGTCTTCCTCACCGCGCTCTTCACTACCCGAACTGTACTGTTCGTGGGCTGCAGCCTGACGGACCCGGATGTGCTGCGGTTTCTGGAGGAGTTGAAGTTCCAATTGAAAGGCTACCTTGGGACGCACTTCGCGCTGATGCGTACCCGAGGCATGAATCCGCTTAGGCGTGGCAACTTTGAAGAAAAATACGGCATCCGTATCCTGGGCGACGACTCACGGGATGACCATCCTGATATCCACCGGTTCCTGCTGGATCTGAAAGTGGCCGCGTGGCCCAGCCGGCCTGCCGCGACGGTCTGCGAACCGGTGCCGGACGCCGAAGTTCAGGACACCCGCGGCTTGCTCGAAGCTATGGGGCAGCGCATCCTGGATCAGAAGTCGTCGGGCGGCTGCGTCTGCTTTCTGGGTGAATACAAAGCGGGGGCGCAGATCCGCCGCGCGCTGACTTGCTATGTCCCTCGGGCGCCGCGCCGGGAGGACCTGGAAACGCTGTGTGGCGCCGAGGAGGGCATTCTGCTGGCGCGGGAGCGCATCCCGGAGGAAATCGTGCAAGTGGCGCGCGCCCGCGACATCCAGGCTTACGGGCGCGAGGAGTTCGTCGATCACCTCGCCAATTTCCAGCCGTACCTGGCCAAGCTGCGGGCCGACTACGAGAGCTCCGGGATCGAGCCTTGCTTCGTTCCGCTCAAGATCCGCGAGGAGCGCGCTGGCCAGCCGGTGGGCGAACCTATCTCCCTGGATGACTTCATCGAGCGCTGGCTGGGGGCCCCAGAGCGCAACCATCTCTCGCTGCTGGGCGATTTCGGCACGGGCAAGACTTGGTTCTGCCGCCGGCTGGCGTGGCGTCTGGCCGTCGACGCGGGCCGCATCCCTGTCGCCATAGCGCTGCGCGACTACTCCCGCGCCTACGACATCGAGCAGGTGCTCACCGACGCCCTTGCCAACCGCTTCGGCGTCGAGCTGGCGGCCGGCTTCAAGACCTTCCAACGCCTCAACGACGAGGGGCGATTGCTGCTGATCTTCGATGGCTTCGATGAGATGGAGCGGCGCGCCAGCGACTACCGCACCGCCCTGGGCAACTTCTGGGAGATCGCCAGGCTGATCTGCCCTCGGGCCAAGATCCTGCTCACCTGCCGCACTGCCTTTTTCCGCCATCGAACAGAGGAAGAGGAGATCCTCGAAGCCAAGTCCGGCCAGGTGCGGACGGTGAAGGGCGACGACGTCATTGACTTGGCCGGCCGGCGGGAGTTCGAGGTCGTCCACCTGACCGAGTTCGACGACGAGCAGATCTGGCTGGCGCTCCGGAAGCTGGTGCCGGACGGTTGGGAGCCGTTACTCCAAAAGATCCGCGCGCTGCCCAAGCTCGGGGACCTGGCCCACCGGCCCGTTCTGCTCAGGATGATCGCCGAAACGCTGCCGGGCATTGCACGGGCCGAAGATCTGAACCTAGCCACGCTCTGCGAGCGCTACACGGACGCCCTGTTGCATCTGCGCGTGGAATCCATTCCGGCCCAGGATCGGCTCTGTTTCATCCAGGAGTTGGCCTGGGAGATGCAGAACACGAATCGCCTGAGCATACCCTTCTCGGAGTTTCCCTCGCGAGTCACGGAGCACTTCAGGCTGAAGGACCGTCCCGAACAAGCCGCCTTCTTCGAGCGCGACATCCGCACGCAGTCCTACCTGGTGCGGGACGATGCCGGAAACTACCGGTTCGCGCATAGGTCGATCATGGAGTACTTCGTGGCGCGCAAAGTGGCGCCGTTGCTGGCGGACGGGAAAGCTCCCCCGTGCCCCCTGACCGACGCCATCGTCAGCTTCGTGCACTACGTGCTCGCACCATCCTATCCTTACGAGCGGCAGTGCAAGGACGACATGGTTCGTGTCCCGGCGGGGCAGTTCATTTTTGGCGCGGAGGAAGATGGCAACTTGCGCGTGGCGGCTGTTGGGCACGATTTCCAGATCGACCGTTTTCCGGTGACCAACGAGCAGTTCTGCCGGTTCCTGAACAAGCAAGCGAAGGGGGATGTCGCGGAGTGGCTGGACCTCGAGTGGAGCCGGATTGAGAAGCACGGGCGGGGTTTCTCGGTGAAAGGGGGATACGAGCGTCATCCGGTGGTGGGCGCGAGCTGGTACGGGGCGGCGGCTTATGCGTCGTGGGCCGCCAAGCGGCTGCCGACCGAGCAGGAGTGGGAGAAGGCGGCGCGGGGGATCGATGGCCGCCGTTATCCCTGGGGCGAGGAGTTTTCCAAAGAGCGCTGCAATACCAACGAGGTGGACATCGGTGACACCACGCCAGCGGGCCGATTCGGCGAAGCGGGATCGAGCCCTTACGGCTGCGAGGACATGGCGGGCAATGTTTGGGAGTGGACCGACAGTCTGTGGAGGGACGGTGAGGAGTGGCGTGTGAGTCGGGGCGGCGCGTGGGGCAGCCACCAGAGCTACGCTGCCTGCTCGTACCGCGACCGCCGTCGCCCGGAGAGCTGTGACGACCTCCTGGGGTTTCGTTGCGCCAGGGCCGCTCCGTAACCTGTACCCTTTTTCCTGTTGCCCCTTTCACTCTTGTGCGCGGCGAACCCCGCGGAAACGTTTTTTCAAGACCACGGCCGTCAAAGAGAAGTAGAATCGAGCGTATGTCAGGGGACGCCGGACCAAAGGCCAAGCGCATCTTTCTCAGCTCCACCTGCGTGGATCTGGAGGACCTCCGCAGCGGGCTCAAAGAGTCGCTCGAAGAGATGGGCTACCAGGTCTGGGCTTCGGAGTTCCCGGACTTCCCGGTGGACTCGAATCTGCACAGCCACGACAACTGCCTGCGCAATGTCGAGCGCGCCGATCAGTACGTCCTGATTATCAGCGACCGTTACGGCGCGCTGTACGACGGCGCCGCGTATCCCAAGTACCCGCTGAAGGACGCCGCCAAGCGCCGCATCAGCATCACCTGGTACGAGTATCTGCGCGCGTTGGAGCTGAGGAAGCCCATTCGCATTCTGGTGCGCGAGAGGATCTGGGACCAGAGGACGGCCTTCCAGGCCGCGCGGGAGGCCGTTGCCGCCCAGGGCCTGCCGGCCGAGCTGTTCGATTTTCTCGAGTTCGTCTGCGGCCAGCCGCGGGCCAACTGGATCAATCAGTTCCGCGATTTCCCGGAGGCCCGGAACATCCTGGTGGGATGGTTGCGCCAGGAGGAGGCGCAGAACGCGCGCCAGTTCGAGTACGAGGTTCGCAAATTGTTATTGCTCCAGCGCTACTGCGGCTTCGACAGTGAACCTACGGGGGTTGCCTGGTTTCTCGCGGAGAGCGGCGATACCCAGGTGCCCATCCAGTGGGCTGTGCGCTGTGTTTTCCAGCCGCAGAACCGCCCGGTCCGGTTGAGCGAACTAAGGGAGTTCTTCGGCGAGTTCGAGGATGTCGGTTGCGATCGGGCGCTGGTAGTGACCAACACCGATTTCGAGCCGGAGGTGGCGGCTCACCTCTGTCCGCGGCCCAAGCTGGGCCGCAAGGTCAAGCTCACGACGCCAGGGAGACTGCTCGGGGAACTGCTCAACCTGGACGAATACATTCGCCGCGTGATGGAAGACTACCGCAATTACCGCCCCGGCGAGCCGTCGCGATATCTGCCACTGCGAACCGACCTCAAGAAGTACTTTGTCCCTCTAAAGTGCAAGGGCGATTACGAGGGCGACCTGTTCGAGTGCATCGACCGGTTCCTGGCCGACCCCGAGGTGAACCACTTGAGCGTCCTGGGGGATTTCGGCACCGGCAAGTCCTGTTGCGCCATGGAACTCACCGTCCGGCTCCTGGAGCGGGGGACTTCGCGCATTCCGCTGTTCTTTTCGCTGCGCGACTACCAGCACGTCGAAACCCTGCAATCCATCGTCACCAAGGGACTCACGGAGACTTACGGCGTTCCGGGGTTCGACTACCCCGCCTTCCTGCGGCTGCTCGAGGAGGGCCGGCTGCTGCTGATCTTCGACGGCTTCGACGAACTGGCTACGCTCTCGGAACGCTGGGCGACCGTGACCAGCCTGCGGCGCCTGAACGAGGCGGTGCGCGGGCGCGGCAAGGTGATCCTCACCTGCCGCACCCACTACTTCACCACCCAGGCTGCCGAGCGGGAAGGCATCGCCGGCAGCATGCCCCGAGGCGGGGAACTGTTCGCCGAGCTGGAGGGGCGCCGCAACTTCGCCGTCGTGTACCTACAACTCTTCTCACCCGAGCAGATTCGGGAGTTCGTTCACCGCCGCGATCCCGAGCATACCGAGGAGCTGCTCGAGCAGATCGGCCGCTTGCAGGGCGCCGAGGACATGGCCTCCTGGCCGGTCCTGCTCGAGATGATCCTCAAGGCCTTGCCCGCCCTGCTGAAGGAGAAGGGGCCGCTAAACCTGGCCACGGTCTACGAGAAGTTCACCCAACTGTGGCTGGGCGAGGTGGCCAAAGGCGGAGCTCTCAAACCCGAGGACAAGCTGCGGTTCTCCCACGCCTTGGCCATGAAGCTAAATTCCGAGGCTCTGCCCCGCATCCATTACAGCGACCTGGAAGATTACGCTGGGGATTTCTTTCAGAAGCTGCGGCGCTCCCCCGAGGACCAGATCCGATTCAACCTGGAGATTCGGAATTGCGACTTTTTGAACCGGGACGCGGAAGGGTATTATCAATTCGCCCACAAGTCGTTCATGGAGTTCTTCGTGGCCAAACAGGTGGCGGCGGCGCTGGAGAAGGGCGAAGCCTGCGACTGCAAGCTGAATGACGCGATCATGCGATTCGTGCACTACCTGCTGGCGCCGTCCTACCGCTACGAGCGGCGGTGCGAGGACGACATGGTCCGTGTCCCGGCGGGGAAGTTCATCTTCGGCGCGGAGGGAGAAGGCAACTTGCGCGTGGCGCGTGTTGACCACGACTTCGAGATCGACCGTTTTCCGGTGACCAACGAGCAGTTCTGCCGGTTTCTGAACGAGCAAGCGAAGGGGGATGTCCCGGAGTGGCTGAACCTCGCGGAGAGCCGGATTGAGAAGAGCGGGCGGGGTTTCTCGGTGAAAGGGGGATACGAGCGCCATCCAGTGGTGGGCGCGAGCTGGTATGGGGCGGGGGCCTACGCGAAGTGGGCCGATAAGCGGCTGCCGACCGAGCAGGAGTGGGAGAAGGCGGCGCGGGGGATCGATGGACGCCGCTACCCCTGGGGCGAGGAGTTTTCCAAAGAGCGCTGCAATACTTGGGAGTCGGAGGACATCCGGGACACCACGCCGCTGGGCCGGTACGGAGAAGCGGGATCGAGCCCTTACGGCTGCGAGGAGATGGCGGGCAACGTTTGGGAGTGGACCGATAGTCTGTACCAGGAAGGCGGGGACTGGCGTGTGCTTCGGGGCGGCGCCTGGAATCTCGACCAGAGCAACGCCGTTTGCTCGTACCGCCTCTACGCTCACCCGCTGAGCTTCGTCGGGTTTCGTTGCGCCAGGACAGTTCCTTAACCTGTACCCTTTTAAGAGAACGTCCTCACGCGCACCGACGACTTCATCAAGTCAGGCGGCGGTAGATTTCCTTCCGGTTACACTCCTTGACCACCAGGACGAGGAGAACTCTGTCCTGAATCTGATAGATGGCACGGTAGGCTTTCCCCGGCCCCACATAGACGCGGTAGAGCTTCTCCTTGGATTCGAGCTTCTCCACCCCATGCGGCCGGGGGTTTTCTCCGAGCTTCTCGATGTCGTTGTAGACCCTTCCCCGGATGGACGGGTCCAGCTTGGTGAGTTGCCGTAGAGCGGCGGGGGTGTAAGCGACGGAATAAGGCAAGGTCGAAGCCTAGAGTCCCAGCAGCTTTCTTGCTGCCCGGGACGGGATGGTCCCCGTTTCTTTGGCTTCCTTCAAGGCGGCACGAGCGTCCTCGACGTCCTGGCGGTCCATCTCCTCCTGTGCCAGGCGCTCGAGCAGGTGGAGATCTTCCATCGGGATCACCGCGGCTAGCGGCTTTCCGCGCCGGGAGACGATGGTCCGCTCTCCGCCATAGGCGGCGCGATTCACAATCTCGGGCAGCTCTTGCCTGGCCTTGGAGACATTAAGGTGTATCACGGAAATGCCTTCTGGTACGAGTTGTACGACTCTCTATCCCCAGTATGGGCCAGGAAACAGGCATTGTGCAAGCGAGAGGGACTCTGGTTGGCCAATGGCATTCGCACTGCGCTATACTGGCTTCTTCAGCCAAGCAGGGCACAGGAGAATTGTGCCATGCCTGGCGGTTCCGGACGGGTGGCCGAGCGGTTAATGGCAGCAGACTGTAAATCTGCCGCCCCTTGCGGGCTACGGAGGTTCGAATCCTCCCCCGTCCACCAGAAGTTTTCGAGCCGTTGTAGCTCAGTTGGTAGAGCGCGTCCTTGGTAAGGACGAGGTCACCGGTTCAAGCCCGGTCAACGGCTCCAGAATTGGCGAGCGCGGGGAGTTGATGCCGCGCGTTGAGCAGTGCAAGGGAGCCGGACGGGCTCAGTCGGTAAAGCGTCCGTAACGGAAGGTCACCGGTTCAAGCCCGGTCAACGGCTCCAGGATTTTCAGCCCAGCATTCTGTAGCACCCGTTAGAGAAGAGAAGCTCTTGAGGATCTTATAAATGGCCAAGGAGAAATTCGACCGCAGCAAGCCGCACCTCAACATCGGGACGATCGGGCACATCGATCACGGCAAGACGACGCTGACGGCGGCGATCACCCGGGTATTGGGGAAGAACAACCCG
>Ga0187882_1003501_pt1 | contig 13415 bp, 8 predicted proteins | sample June2016WEW_19_1_3_FD_132991 | JGI IMG/M metagenome (GOLD analysis project Ga0187882, IMG submission 132991) | Peatland microbial communities from SPRUCE experiment site at the Marcell Experimental Forest, Minnesota, USA - June2016WEW_19_150 | ecosystem: Environmental > Terrestrial > Soil >...
AGCTGAGCCTGCACGCCATCCGCGCCCTGAAACGTATGCGTCGCCGCCCCACTCTGATCATGGCCTTCTGGCAGCAGGCCGACCTTTTTCCAATGTAACTATATTATGCAATGCTCAGTAGTTGGTGCTGAAGTCGAACCATAGCGCGATTTTCCGAGAAGTAAAGCTGAGAGTTTGGTGGAAAGCTAAGAAAGTTATTGATTGGCCGTCTTAGAGGAGGTGTGCCATCAGACAATGTCGGAAAGGAGGCACCGGGCAGGTGCGTATGGGGAAATGAATTTTCTAATTTGCAATCGGCCTTGACCTTGCGCTCCTTGCTGTCGGATCAGTCGGAGCACCAGGAATCGAGCGTGAAGTCGGTCCGGAGGGCGATCAGCGAAGTATCGTGTTCCTGGTATGCGGTCTTGAGCCACTCGAAGGCGTGGTCTTTGTCATTCAAATCGGCGTATAAGTACGCGATTCCGTAAGGAGAAATTTAACCTGTCCTGACCTTGCGTTGCGCCAGTAAGACTTCGATTGCCTTGCGCAGAGCGCCCGGCCATCCGCCGGACCTAGTTTTGTTCCAGGGGTGGGGACCATCCGGCGAGGTTTTGAACCAGCTCACTTGACCGGACCCAGGTAGCGGTCGAGCCAAGCCAGAGTCTCCTTGATGAATTCGTTTCTGGGAGGGATGTGGTCAGTTTCATAAAATTTCAGTTGCTTGTCCGGGGCCGAAGTTCCCAAGCGGTCATACATCGGCTGAATGGTTGTCTCGGGAGGAGCCAGCGTGTCGTACTTCCCGTTTAGCATCAAGGTCGGTATCTTCACCCGGGTTACGTAGTTGATTGCACTGACTTCAGGACGTGGGGAAGGTGAGATGCTTCCTCCCACTAAAACACTCGCCTTGAGACGTGGCTCCACGGCGGGAATGATGGCTCCGAGGTCCCCACCCCAGCTCATTCCGTAGTACGCGAGCCTCTTGCTGTCAATATCCTGCCGAGTTTCCAGGTAGTCAACGCATCTTCGGAAATCCTTAATCTGCTGTACCAGCAATTCCGCGGCTTGATGAGGATTCCCTGTACCTTCGATGAGCGCAGCCAAGCTATCGCTCCCGCGCTCGAAGGTCCCCTTATAAACAGGATAGAGAACCGCCCGACCGTCCCCGACGATAAACGAAAGGAAAATCGGGAATTCATAATAGTTTTCAAGGTCGTTGCTCGATCTTTGGTACACCGATGCACTACCAGGAAAATAAATGACGGTTTGGTACGGGGGAGCTGTGTTCTTGGGAAGAAACAGGTAAGCGATGACCCGCTCGCCGCCATAGGCGGCATCAAAAGTTACTTTCTCCTGGATCCAGCCTGCCGAACTTTCCTGCCTCGATTCGACGCGCGCCCTCAGATCCGTCTTGTCGTAGGAAAACTGCTCCCGGTAAGCCTGAAAAACCGCATCCGCCACTGGCTTTTCTTTGTACAGGTCTACGACTTGACCGCCAGAGGGAAAGCCCTGCCTTTGGAATGCCACTTCGGGTACCTTCTCCCGATCGGGGTAAAGGGCGCATCGGAAACCATTCTTGGGAGAGCGGTCCATGGGAGGAGCCTGACTCAAACTGCCGAACATGTAAGTGTTGTCGTCCCAGGCGCCGCCCCGGATCAATCTTCCTTTGGGGGTTTCGTTCCAGTTCCACTCTCTCACGTTCCCGGCCATGTCAAAGGCGCCATAGGAGGTGATGCCTGGAAGGCTTCCCACCGCAACCGGGCCTTTCCCGCGGAAGTTGCTGAAGGGAGCAAGGACGGCGTACCCTCCCAACTGCGGGACCTGAATCAGCGGAGTATATTCACCCCTTGCCATACCCCAGTGGCGCCCGGTGGGCAGTGTTTTGCCGACAAATTCCGCGTACGCTGCTGCTTCGTACCAACTGATACCTGATACTGGAAAATCGCCCTGTCCCTCGGGATAATTTCCTGCCTGCCAGGTGGCCGGGCCGGGCCTGCCCGTTTCATCGACAAACCTGGCCATGGCTTTCTCCCAGGTCAGGTTTTTTTCCTCATCGAGGAATTCGTGTTTCCAGTATTTTTTGTCCTTATATCCGCCACTGTCGATAAAAACCTTGTACCGCTTGTTCGTTACCTCATATCTGTCTATAAAAAAATCATTCAATTCTCCGATGTCTGTTTTCGCTCCCAGTACCCGCACCATGTCTGGAGGAACGCTTCCGTTCTTGTCCAGCACCCGGACCAGGTTGTAGGGAACGAGCACATTGTTCGCGGAAATAGCGACATCCCAGGTGGAAGATGCAGCCAGAACAGTCTCATAGCCTTCTTTTTCCATCTTCCATCGGAAAATCCCAATCGGTACTCTGATGTTTGCGAGAGGCGAGACACCGAGGTATTTCCATTCACTATCCGGATCCTTGTACTCCTTGAAATAGATTCTTGCTCCTGGAGGTTCTGTCCTGATGTTGATGTTGAAAGAGCATTTTGCGAAGAGTTCGGCCAGAGTGGGGTCGCCTGGAATGTATGCTTCCGCTTTTTCTGCAAGCGTGTAGGCCTCATTCAAATTCCGCCAGACATCGTTTTTCCCGATAAGCCGTGCAATCTCGGGCAGGGCTTCTTCCCTCGCCCAGCGGATGTTGGCCTGGCGGTGCATGAACCAATAGCTAAGGAAGCCTACAGCAAGAAGCAGGACCAACGCCGGAATGGCCACCCGCGGGGTTCGGGCCCGTTGGAGAAGTAATCCGAAATTGAAAGGCCTAGCTTCAGCACTTCGAAGACTGTCTTGATATCTTTTCAGGTCTTCCAGCATCTCCTCCGCGGTAGAGTAGCGCGATTCCGGCTTCTTCTCTAAAGCGCGATAGACGATTCGCTCCAACTTTGGAGGAACATCTGGTTTCACAGTCTTAAGTCGTTGTGGTTGCTCATGGATGACCGAGTAGAGCACCGAGGCCTCATGCTCTCCTTTGAAGGGCAACTTGCCGGTCAACATTTCATACAAGACCACTCCCAGCGACCACAAGTCGGTGCGATGGTCAACGTGGTTCCCCTGGGCCTGCTCCGGGGACATATAGGCGACAGTTCCCAGGGTGCTTCCGATTCTGGTCACGTGCGTCGCTCCGGCTAGCTTTGCCAGTCCGAAGTCCACGATTTTCACTATGCCGTCTTCGGTGATCAAGATGTTGGCAGGTTTGATATCCCGGTGAATGACCCCTCTGTGGTGAGCCTTCTCCAAACCTCGCGCCACCTGAATGGTGGTTTCGATCGCTTCATCAACTGTGAGAGGTCCTCGCCTGATCTTGTTCTTCAGGGATTCCCCACCGTAGAACGCCATGACAATGTACATCTGCCCGGCTTCTGTCTTGTCGAACTCGTGGACAGTGCAGATATTGGGATGATCCAACTCGGAGACGGCTTGCGCCTCGTGGAGGAGGCGTTCACGAGCCTCCCAACTCATAGCTGATGGCGAAGTGATGAACTTGAGAGCAACCGTTCTCCTGAGTCGAATGTCCTCCGCTTTGTAGACGACCCCCATCCCGCCGCGGCCAACTTCTCCGATGATTCGGTACTTCCCCTTAAGCGTTGCTCCGAGGTGCAGTTCCCCCGGGGATTCGGAGATACTCACAGTCTGAGAGTCAGAGTCTCCGGCGTCAGCATCAGTTCTCTTGGCGCACACATCGCAGAACTGGGAACCAGGGGCAATGTCGGAATGACATCGAGGGCATTTGGCTAGCACGGATGACCTCCAACTCCTGAGTTCTTTCGGACCGCGGCTCAGGTTAGGTCGCGGATGGAAAAGACGTAACCATAGTCCGCGACGACTTGGCTTCCTAAACAAATTAGGAATCTGGATTGCTGGGCTGAACAGCCAGCCCAGCTTGAAACGTCTGCCTTCGTTTCGCAAATGTCTTGAATGACTGAAGCGTCAAGAGGGTCCAGGGCATGACCGGGCGCGCGGCCGACGCTGATCCAAGGTTCACTCGCCGGGATACTCACAGGCAGAGGTTCCTTTCTTGCTCGCCCCCAAGACGAATCGTAGGTTTGTCATTGCGAGAAGTCAACGAAGCACCGGAGGTTGTGACGCCTCACTCAGCATTTCGATTGGAGCCGCCGCGCGAGAACTAATGGGATGGTCCCGGATGATCGTCCAACCGGAACTTGGGAACTCCGAGCGGGAATGCTACTCGGTGTCCGGGCAACTTCCGACTCGGCGGCGTTGTCCGTTAGATCGAGTTCAAACTATCACTCCTAATTTGTACTTCTCTTCCGAACCCTAGAAACTGGTATGTACGTGCCGCCCGGCTCTTCACGAAACAGCTGGCCATCCTGGAATACATAACTTCCTGAGTCCTCAAGGTCGAAGTAGACGGTCCATGATTGCTCCGCCGTGTCCTCCAAAATGGCCATGTTGGCGCGCATGAGAGCGTCTTCAACATGACGAATGGCAAGCGCCTGGTTGGGACCAGCGGGCGTTGTGCTTCGGATTTCACGAGCGAGCAGCCGTGCACAATTGCGCAGCGAATTCATGCGGTGCTTCTGCGCTGGCGTGGGTGTGTGGTGCGAACGACTTCTTCCGGTCGAATTGTAGCATTGCATTTTGCGAATCCCCTTACCTTCAGGGTCTGATAGTCCGGAGGACGCCGCGTAGAAGGACGGCTACTGGATTCGCCTACCGTTCCAAGACTTGGCGGAGGGAGCGGCGGAATAATCACCCATTTAATCCTCCTGCCCAAACAACGCCGATTCCAGCGCAGTGGCTACCGATTGCTCAGCGGCCAACTCTTCGAGAGATACGTGACAGTGCGGACACTGCCGGGTAGCGACAATGCGGGTAATTTCTACTTCCGTAACGCCGATAGCACGATGGCTTTCCGGACCGTCCATTCGAAGCTCGGTTCGCCATCCGCATTCTGCCCCAGAAGAGCGGGGCGAAGGAATTTGCGGAAGTTGTCGTTCCACAGGGCATCCACTTGGCCTTGGCGGATCAGGTCGAGGGGCAGGTTCAGTTCTTCACCCACCGATAGGAATCGTGCATCGGCATCATTCTGAGCAATGCCTTGCGCTTGGCCGCGTGCCCTGAACGCATTGCGTGCCCCGCTGGTAAAAGCGCCAACGAAATCCCAGTTCGCGACCGTTTCCACGCTGTCCAGTCGCAGCCCGTCCATATGAAAATCCAGCATCCAACGCACCACATACGTGTACATGAACGCGCGTGCCGGTGCGTGGTCGTGAACCGTGCCATCGGTGGGATCATAGGTGTGGCACTGCCGGACATAGCGGAAAAGCTTGCTGCCCCAATCATGGCGAACTTCATTGGGCCGCGAAGACCACGCGTCGGGATCGTTCGGAGGATGGCTGGGATCGAATTGAATATGGAACTCGTCGAACGAGATGTGTTGGTAGGGCCCTTCGCGAGCGAATCCCAACACCACATCGTCAAAGAAACGAATCCCGTGACGATGAAACGCCCCCACCAAGCGTCGCAAGTCGGCGTTAGCTGTCGGCCAGGTGTAGCCTTCTGGAATCCCAAGCTCAAAATCTGGGGCAAGGAAATGCGAAGTCCCGTAACCCCATTGGCGCGAAAAGATCCTATCCGCCGGTGGCAAAAGCTCGACCGCGTTGATGCCCAGGTTCAGTAAATAGGTATTGCCGCGCGCAGTGACTCCCAAGTCGGAGAAGTTTGCTCCCTCCGCATCACTTTCCACCAGCGCTTGAATGTCGCGGAAAGTCCCCACGCCGCGCTCGATGCCGCCTCCACGCGGCTGCCGAGTCCAAGCCTCGGGCAGTTCGTAGATGACCATTTGGTTGTTCGTTGGAAGAGATTTCATGGCGTCTGCTTCCGGGTTTGTGACTGGACTGCCGTCCGGATCGCAAGGCACAAGCTTTCCTTGAGAAAACATCACGACTGCGGACGGCTGGTTCTCGGCGCACAGGCGCCAGTCCGTCGTAAGAGCCATCGGATCACAAACGAGGATCCGCGGGTTGGCCTGGCAGGGTGTCGTCCACCTCAAACCAGTAGTGGTAGACCTGACCATCGCGGAGGCTGCAATCCGTTGCGGCAATCGACCCAGAGGCCGGAGACTCCGTCAACCGCTTTCAAATCGAACCGCTGCTTGTTTGTGAGCGTAGGTGGAGCGCCTTCTTGAAACTTGCCGAGGACCAGGGTAGGCCCCGCGGTCGGTTGATGTGGTGACCACAGGACGAAACTGCTGGTTCTTTGATCAAGCAGATTATTTGACATCGGTTACCCGATCTTAACTTTCTAGCAGCGTCGCAATGCCCTGCAGACTAAGTGTGCGCGTAGCCCGCTGATCTGACCATTTTCTTCGGCTGCGGAGGTTCACCCGTTCTATCCCGGCACCACAATTTAAGATGTTGCTTGAGCTGGACACTCGCAAGATACTTTTGCTGCCAGGCCGGGTCATCGTCCGAGTGACTCCAAGGTTTCTTCCCGGCATTGAATTGATCCTGGAGGTAGGCGCGCCAGCGGTAGTGCTCGTAGGTGGACATGCAGGCAACCGCATAGGCTTCGGCAAGCTGTCGATTGCCTTCGATGACCACGTAGTTTTCGTCATTGTTCAGGCTGGCCGACTTGGAGAAATTGTGGGAACCGGTGACGACCTTGCAGTTCTCGGTCCCCGGGTCGATGACGATCATCTTGGCGTGGGTGATGGCGTGGCCGATGCCGGGATTGGTGTTGGGATAGAGGAATTGCGCGCGAGTGACTTCCTTGATCCAAGAGGCGAAATCCTGAGCCACACCCTGCGGCTGAATGAGCTCCGTTTTGTATTCCTTGGACTTGGTGTCTACCCCGGAAAGAGAGAAACTCTCTTCCGCTGAGGAAGCGAGAGTGCTGACGACGCCACGTACATAGAGGCCCTTCTTGCCCTGCTGGAGGATGGTCTCGAGGGGCTCCTCGCCCGGCTCGAACATAACGTAGAGCACCATTTCCTTGGCGCTATTGACGACATCCGTTAGGGCCACGATATCGCGAGCCCAGGGCTTGCCAGCGGCGGGCTTGGCGACACGTGTGAACCAGATAGAAGTACCGTTGCCGGGCTGGTAAGGAGAGGCGTTATTGGCGGTCATGAGCGCGGGAGTGAAGTCATTGTGGGCAGCTTCGAGAGCGAGCCAATGCTGGTAGTAGACGTCGGCGATCTTTTTGTCGTCGAACAGGATGCCGTTGTTGAGCTGAGTGCAGAGGCCAGTGGTGGACCAATTAGTGCTGCCGCTCCAGGCCTTGAGCGCTTTGTGCCGGCTGTCGTCGTAGAGGATAGCGAACTTGTTGTGGCCCAGGCCCTTGGAAGCCAGCATACGGCGGCTGAGATCGATGGCGTCACCCAACTCGGTGGCTGCTTTGCTGTTCCCATCGCCGCTTTTGTCCGAGCCGTTGGAGAGGAGCACATGAGCGCGGCTGCCGAGTTTTTTCAGGCGGTCGATAAGTTCTTCGTCATCCAGCTCGTAGAGTGCGGCGTAGAGGGAAAATGAGAAGTTATCGATGGCCTCGTCAACGAGTTTGAGGAGGGCGAGGCGCAATTCGCCGGAGAGGAACCGGCGCAGAGGTTCCTGCAAATCCTGGACGTGTTGCTTGATCTGCCGGGGGGTCCAGTTGTTCATGCGGGCGATTCTTGCGACGTATTGAGACATGACGCTGCCGCGGTTGAAGAAGGCGGAGACGCCGTTCGGACAGAGAGCCGTCACCGGGATGGGGTCGGTCCAATCGGTGGTAAGAATCGGCTGGAGTTGGGTGGTTCCGGCAATACCGCCAGGGGGCAACTTCATGGGGGAGATACGGTAGCGAACCGTCTGACCGCTGTTGGCGCCATGATCGGTCCAGTCGTAGCGCTGAAAAGGCCAGATATTGCAGGGCTGAGACTGTTCATTCTGATCTTGTGGCGGAGTATCGGTGAAGCCGACACGGTTGCGGAGAATTTCCGTGGTGTCCCGGTCGGGCCAGTTGCCGTACTGATCCTGGCGCTGCCGTTCGATCATGAAACCTAAATTGCCGGGGATGGGTTTCTCGGGCTGACCATTGTCGAACGTGCGCCAGCAGAGAAATACGTCATCACAATCGCGATATGCACTGAGTAGCACGGAGTACTGCCCTTGGGAACCAGTCGCTTGAGTAATCACGAGGCACCTCTCAGTCAAACCAGGCAGGAACTGCATTCGAAGGAAGGGTCAAAGGGAACTGAAGCCACTATAACCCTACTAAAGCAGACGTGTAAATACCGAAGTTGGTATTAGCGATCAGTAGACCTCTTCCATTTGCATACCAATGCTCTACCGCCCGATTGGCCGCCTCAAAAGAAAAATGGCCGGGATGAGCGCTTAGGCTCAGGAATCAGTTATCGGGTGCTATCAGTTTGGGAACGCTGGCACTCGTCGGAGGCAGAGCTCCATTACCATGTCGCCTAGGGGTGCAAGTCGCTAGGCACAACGGCGCAGAGCGAAACGCGGCACGGGTAGCGCTCAACACAAGAAGAATGGTAGGCCCGTGCGGACTCGAACCGCAGACCTCGTCCGTGTCATGGTACCACCGATGCGAAAGAAAACAACTTAGAGAGTATCGAACACCATCTCCACAAGCGTTATACCGTTATCACAGGTAAGAATCACAGGTAGAAAATGCAGGTTCCATGTTGCGGACCGCAAATAGCCCGTCGCGTTGCAACGTTCGCGTGAATGTCGATGCCGTTCAATTGACCTCGCCCAACTCCCCAGATATAGCGGAAAACGAAACCCTTCTCATTGCCAAAAATCACTTGGAAGGCAGAGTGTAGGTGAGATCATAATCGACGTAATATTGAGCACCGGCACCTGGCGTGGACGCAAGGCGCTTGCCGGTAAACGATCCGCCCCCTTGGATTCCTTCGAACCGGCCAGTCCCCTTGCTGAATTCACACGTGGCCTCCCACCTGCTGGTCTTCGCGTTTGCCTCGGGTGTTGCGGTGCCTTGATACCTTATGCATAAGGTGGACCCGTCCTCAAAAGTGGCCACGTTATATCCATGGATCTTGCCACTCCCTTTGATGTAGTCAAACATGTCCTTGGTCGAGGTGGTGGCAACACTGCCGTCATCACAGGACCACACGCCTGGGAATTCTCTCACGCCGATGATGTGGCCGGGCACGTCGTCGACCTCAATGACGTTCACCTTGGCCGTATATCCGGTCTCCCGGCATTTCATTGTATAGGTCTGTTTTGTAAGCATCGTCGTTTCCTCCTTTTTGATTTTTCCTAAAAACGAAAACAACAAGCCAAAACGATCTTAACTGAATCAAACCCCTTCTCTGAGAAGAGTGCCGGTCGAGAGGGTGCTCCGAGACCATATCCATGAAGACGGCGGGCCGCTGATTTCGAGCCACTCGGAGGAAGAGCAGCGCTCCTTCGACACCACCTGCCGTCGACTCCATCGCTTCCTAGCTCAATCAAATCGCTGAGCCTGCCAGTTACCCACAGATTCCGCGGACGAGGGTGAATTGAGAGTAGCTGCGAAACGGGCGGAAGGTGGTTGCCCCTCACCTAGCTCATGGTCAACTTTTCGAGAAATGGCTGCCAGCAGGACGAGAGCGCCATCTCCGGGACGATATGGCCTGCCCTATCCCTTGCCACCAGAAAAACGAGGACAGTCCGTCTCCGGGACGAGGAACCGCTCTGAAGCAATGTAGGCCCGCCTAGCACATTTCCACAGTGTCAACCTACCACCCATAGGAAAGAAAACAACTTAGACCGTATCGAACATCCTCTCTACAATCCTTATACCGGTTTCACAGGTAAGAATCACAGGTAGGAGATGCAGGTACGATTTCCTTTGCCAGCAAATTGCGCGCCTGTTCCACGCTTGTTCGTTAAAAACCGAGACCTGCGCGCCACACGTTTCCGTGTATTGAATTGGGCGCGTGCGGTCCCAACTCCGCAAGAAACGGACTGGCCTGCAAAATTGCAACGCCATATCCGCCACCTGCCATCACCGGAACGCCCATCTGCATGGCTACACCGCGCGGAATCCGGACAGCGCTGCTGACCACTAAGGTCTCAGTGCTTCGCGTCAAACCAACGTAGAAAAGGCGGCGCTGCTCCTGCCGCTGTCGTGTCTGTTCCTCAATCGTCGCGGTGAAATCAATACTGGGCAAAATCCCTGCAACGCATGCTGCGATGACAACGAGACGGGCGGTAAGGCCCTTTGATTTGTGCAGGCTCATGATGCGGATTGATGGGCCTTGGGTCCCCGGCAGTTCAGGTTGCGTGATGTCGGTTCGCAGTTCGTCCAGTAGCTCTCGCTGCGTCTGCACGTTCGGAACAATGAGTAGCGCGGCTTGACGCACAGCAGCGGCTTCGGCATTTCCAGCCGGGAACAGGGCATCAACAAGCGCAGGGATGTCTAGAGGCATCAAGGCCGCGAGCCGTTGCTGCAACTGCTGATAGCGCGTAACCAGTGCGCCCGTGTATGGCAGGTTGAGGTTTCCTGCCACCATCGCATCAAGCCCCACACGTGGGGCGATTCCGTTCTGCGCGCAATGTTGGCGCTGCCTCGCATAAGGTAGGCGGCGGCAATCCGGCCGATTTTCACTTAACCAATATCGGAGGGCCGGACGATCTTCGGGATCAACGAGGAGGGTGAGGAGTGAGAATCCTTCCGCTGCCACTGACGTGCTCAGCGCGTCCTCAAAATAGAAACTCTGCGCAGACCACGGGCGATTGTTCTGCTGCGCGCGGGTGTTCAGTGCATCCCTGATGCCATTGCCGATCATGCGCCGATTTGCCAGCACCAGCATTTCGCCCGCTGGTATTCCGGCATGCGTGCTCAGGTACCACTCAATGTAAGCCGCGAGCGTTTCAATCTCATCCGCAACGGAGTTGTGCTGCACGATGTAAACAACGCCCTCACCGTTCTGTGGACAGGGGTTCAGGGCTTTTGGCGCAAGGCGCTGGTTGTGGTTGATAAGGGCACTCGCAATCTGTACCACCCGGCGCGGGCACCTTCGACATTCGTTCAGCAGTTCATCGTGCGTGTTCGCGTGAGTCTGAGGGTATTCCACGATGCCCTCGGGGTGCGCGTTCCGGAAACTGTAGATTGACTGGTCCTCATCCCCAATCACGGTCACAGCGCCGTTACCAGCCAACGCATCAATGAGCGCCTGATCTGCGCGGTTTAGATCCTGATATGCATCCACAAGCACATGATCAAAGCGTGGGATGTCCGGGTGGGCGGGATTTTGCGTGACGAAATCGAGTGCTAGTGGCACGACCTCACCAACGAGCATTGCTCGGTGAAAAACCAGCCAATCCCGCAACGCGTGACTGAACGCCTGCTCTACGGGGTCATTGGGGAATCCGGGTTGCTGGTGCTGCAAGCGCGCCCAGTACGCCTCGAACGCCTCTATCAGCTTTTCCATGGCCCGCTTCCCACCGAACTGGTCTTGCAGGTCGCATACCAAGGTATTGCGTTCATAGTCCATCAGAGGACGGGCGGTGCGGCCCAATGCCTGAAAAACCGCGTTTCTGCTCAACAATCCAAAAGACAGCGAATGCAATGTCTTTGCTGCAACGAGGTCCGCGCCGGGTACACCCAACGCGGCGAGCTTTTCAACAAGCTCGTTGGCCGCAGTGCGTGTGAAAGTGACTGCAAGGATTCGGTTCGGCTGTGCCCCCTGTTCAAGCAGGCGAGCTGCACGGCGCATCAGCGCAAACGTTTTGCCCGTGCCCGGCCCCGCGAGCACGCGCAAGGGCGTTCCGGGATAGGCAGCGATGTTGAGATGCGTACCTTGAAGTCCCGTATTCCACAGCATGAACTCATTCTCGCACGCAACCGCTGACTATCAAGTATGGCGCGAGTTATCACTTCGGATTAGCGCCTCGCGGCCCTCCGCGAAAATGGCCGCGAGGAGCGTGAGAGAGCCTCCTACACCAATTTACAGGTGAAGAATTACAGGTGAAGTTTCTAGCGGATTCCGAAGAAAACTCTCTAAGGTATTGAAAACGATGGCTGGCACGCTCCTCGCACAGCCGCGGGCGCCCTACCGCAGGCTGAAAGACCGAAGTGTCGTGCGGCCCTTCCCGTACGCCACCTCGGTGCCGAACTCGGCAGTCGCGAGGAAGTCACTCGGCTGCGCCAGCCCGTTAGCAATCAGGGCTTCCATCAGGGGACCCAGTTCGAGGGTGCCCTTGCTGCGAGGTTCGGTGTCGACCAGGCAGAGCGTCTTCCACGGCTTGTCCGGCTGCTCCGCGGGCGTCTCGAAGATGGCCTCGTAGGTGCGCCCGCCGATCTTCAACGTCATGTGGCGGCCTTTGTATGTGTTCGTCACGCCATGATTCATGGTCCAGATCGTCAGGTTGCTCACGATGTCCTTCGTGGTCGGATGGTCGGAGCGGGTGATTCAGAAGTCGAAACTCCCGAGCCAGAGCCCGCTGGCGACGGTGGAGAAGTCGAAATCGATCGTCATGCGCGTTTCGGCAAGCCGACGGGGCAGCTGGTCTCCTGCACTCAAGCCGGCCGCTCCAGCGGGCCCGCCGACATCACTCCACGGTGATCGACCCACAAGCACCTCGGGGTAATTCTTTAAGGAAGGTCCTCCGCTCTCGGGCCAATCCCATTCCCAGCCTGCATCGTCCGTACCACGAAAGATGGACTGCCGGTAGTTCGTGATGTCGCCTTTGCCATAGACATTGTTGTAGAGCACGGCTCCGGGAATTGGGAGTAGGGCGGAATCTTGCGTGCGCACTTCGAGCGGTGATGAGGGGATGCTGGCCTGATCAGTCCCCAATCGGAAGCCCATGATGCTTTGCTTTGTCAGAGATATTTCCTCGAAGACCGCGGACGTTCCTTCGCCGAGTGGGGACTGGGTGCTGATCCCCACCCAGATCGACGCAGGGTAGTCATTCTTGAAGAGGCGAATCAACTGCCAGCTCTTGTTGTCGAGCGAGTAGTAGAACCCGATGGTCTTCGTGTCCGAAGAGATCTTCATATAGACACTCTTCGCCTCGATGACGTCGTGATTGTTGTCGTCAGAGGTTCCGATGGTGCGAACGCTGACCATCCTGGTCTTGTTGCGTTCATCCATTTCCATGGCCATCTTCAGCCAGAGGTCCTCTTTCACGTAGATGTAGAGCGTTCCGGCTTCATACGTCTTCAGAAACGTCGGTGTGACCTTGGCCGTGAGGGTGAAAGGCTGCTTGTTGTCAACCTCGGTCAGCAGAAGTGGCGCGGTGTTGTTGGACAGCTTCCCGTCCGGGTCACGGAAATTGTCCCGCCTCGCTTCACTCGCAAGAGTCAGCCTGCCATCCTCAACCTTGGCATGAGCGGCGGCTCCGTTGAGCGAGCGAGTAAAGGTGATTCCAGGCAACGTGATGCGGCACTCTTCAGTTTTCATGTTCTCGGGAGACGCTTGGCGGGCGGTGAAGGACAGCAGCAGGAGCGACAGTGCGGAGAGCTGTTTCTTC
>Ga0187882_1003508_pt1 | contig 13399 bp, 11 predicted proteins | sample June2016WEW_19_1_3_FD_132991 | JGI IMG/M metagenome (GOLD analysis project Ga0187882, IMG submission 132991) | Peatland microbial communities from SPRUCE experiment site at the Marcell Experimental Forest, Minnesota, USA - June2016WEW_19_150 | ecosystem: Environmental > Terrestrial > Soil >...
GTAGACTGGTTCAGGTGACTTGTCCTCGACTATTATCCCGTCATATCCTGCGAATTTGAGTTCTGGACCCCAAGACCCCCCGCAATGTGAGTCGCACCATGAATTTGTCAGCGGAGACTTGGCCGATACTGAGAATCTGTTAGGCATCGGGGCCGTTGTTCCAGTGAGTGGGCCGGTCATGAAAATCAAACGGTTTTCGGGACCCAACGGATTGACGTTTGGTTTGAGTTCGTTGAAGAGGATGTAGGCGCTCAGTCCCTTCGAGCCCACGTAGGCTTTGGCTATTTTCTTGTCCAGTTGCTCCTTCTTGATTGCCTTCGTTCGCAGATTAACCCTGAGCAGTTGTCCGGCATATGACCCAAACTTGGCCATACCCTTCACTAGCACGCGCGATATTCCATGGGGAGACTTAAGAGCGTTTGGACTAGTGCACGTCGGCCTGACGAGAAGATATGTAAACAATGCTTCTTCGAGAGGCCGTAATCATTGCTGTCGGCAAGATATGACCCGAACTTGGTCATGTTCCCGGGAAGGTAGCCAAAAAGAGTTGCCAAGTTCGGTCTGTTTACCCTCTCTACTATCCGTTGTGATGAATGGAGAGGTTTTGACCACAGTTGGTTCGCCGACCGATCGATTTTTGGGCGCGGCGAATTTAGGATTGGCGGCTGGCAAACTTGGCTGGAGTATGGCAATGCCACAAAAGCAAACTATGTGCGTGCAGTCTAGAACTCCAGTAATACCTTCATCGCATCTGGTGACATTGCCAGCTCAAACCCTTCCTTGTATTTCTCGACAGGCAGTATGTGAGATACAAGCGGTCTAAGGATGAGTCTGTTAGCGTTGATTAGTTGTATCATTATCCGCCACGTCTCCCAAGTCCTTGCGATACTGCTGACCAGCCTAAGCTCTCTACGGGTCATCTTGAAGAACGGGTTAAATGTGACTGGACGGTTAAATGTACCAATAGTAACTATTGTTCCTCTGTCTCTGACGATGTCGAAGGCTTGATCGAGGGCAGATTGTGTGGCTGCTGCCTCCAAGACAAAGTCTGCGCCCTTTCCCTTGGTTATCTCTTTAACTTTCTTTATCGGATCATCGTCCTTCACGTTGATTACCGTGGCCCCGCTAATCTCTTTCGCAATCTTGAGGCGTGACTCCACCATATCAGTAATGATCGTGTTGACGCCGTAGGCTGCCAATGTCTGAGCTGCAAGGATTCCAATCGGCCCTGAGCCGATAACGACTGCAAGGTCGCCGGGGCTGTGCGGCACCAACTCAACGGCATGGACGGCGACTCCGAGATTCTCCATCAAGACGCCTTCCTCCATGCTTGTCTTGTCAGGTAGTGTGCAGATTACTCGTTCGGGAACCACAGCATATTCAGCGAATGCTCCTCTCTTCTTTCCGTAGATCTCTCTGTTGACGCACATGTTGTGGTGTCCTTCCAAGCATTGATAGCAGTGTCCGCAGAATATCATCACGTCGACGGTTACGCGGTCACCAGGGCGACACCTTGTAACATCGCTACCGACTTCTGTGATGACGCCTGTTACTTCATGTCCGAGAACCGTAGGCAGTTGCAATGTGGCGTCGGCTGCTGCCCACTCACCCCACTCGTAGACCTTAGTCTCACCAACGCATATTCCGCAGTAGCTGACTTTGAACAGCACGTCATCGCTATTCGTAACACGGGGTTTTTCAATATCAAGGAGAGATAGGCCGGGCTCCGGTTTCTCCTTCACCAATGCTTTCATGCTCTACGATCTCCAGTGTGTTCTCAGCCCACTACCTGTGGGAAGACCTCAAAATGTCTTGAGATACCTACAGTCGCCTTCTTCCCGTATTTCTTCAATGCCTCTCTTGTTGCCTCTTCGAGAGAGGGGGTCTTTCCAAGTCCCAGTATCTTGCAGTCTTCCTCAGTGAGGCCTTCCGAGTACAAGATTATGTTTGCGAAGGCTCTGGTTTGCGCATTAATAGCAAGGAAACCCGGCAGGGATGGATCTGTGTACCTCCCTGTATCAAGGGCCCTGAGGGCTTCCTCATAGTTGAGCGCTCCTAGTTTGAGGATTTCTGGGTGATCTCTTGCAGGGATTCCTTCGTAGCAGGGACTAGCCGCTATTATTGTTCCACCTTCTTTCACAAAGCATGTGGCTGCCAAGACTCCTTTTATTGCCTGCCAGTAATCGATGTTAACGCCTTGTCCTGGAGAGCCGACTATCGCAATATCTGTTCTATAGGGGACTTTCGGCCTGTACAGTCTTTCGGCACGCCGGACTCCCTCTCTATGGGCCTCAATAATGTCGCCAGCAACTACGCTGATCAGCTCCTTTTTCGCGTTGATGATTGTGTTGACGATCATGTTCAGGCCTGCTTTCTTCGCAACCTCCTCTATTTCTAGCCGTACAGGGTTTCCCACGTCTCCAATGAGATCCTGGATCCGGTATGAAGCGCCTAGTCGGTGAACCTTGTAGGTCGTCTCTGACCCACAAATACCTGGTTCGACAATCTTGCCTCCACCTGCCCAGCCGAAGGGGTGAGGTATGATACCGCCCAACCCTATCTTGAAATCAGCATCATAGAATTCTTTGTTTACCAATATGGGAGTTCCAAGACGTGTAACTCCCATGTTCACAAGCTTCTTCTTGTCTTTGAAGTCATGGTTATGAATCTCCACACGTTTGACCGCATCGTCTCCGAACTTTATTCCGAACTCCTTTTCCGTCATAGGTCTGTGGGTCCCAGGGGAGACGATTATCTTGATGTCGTGGTCAGGTATGCCCGCATTATTCAGCTCGGAAAGAAGAGGGGGAATAAGCTTGTCACATGGAGTGGGTCTGGAAATATCGTCCCCCAGTATCACGACCTTGTCCCCTTTTTTCACAGACTTCTTGATACCGGGGTGACCTATCGGCTTCTGAAGCGCTCTCCTTACCTCTTCGAAGGCATCCTTTGCGGCCGACGCCTCACCTACTGCCACAAAATAGCTGACGTTTTCCTGCGGAAGTCTAAGACTTAGGGTCTTATCTCCGTACGGTAACTCTATCGCGGTCTCCTGACTCAGCATTTCTTATTCCCTCGGTACTTCTTATTTCTCCTAGACTCTGAAACTCCTCACGTATCTCAAGTACCTCTTCAACTCGTTGTTTAGCTTTACTTCTCTTTGAACGATCGGGTCGCCAAGCTCTATCTTCCTACGAGCCCGCTCCATGAAATAGTACCTCAGCCAGGGAAGGACAGCTTCGGCTGAGGCTTGAGGATCCTTCAACGGGTCGAGTTTAGCTCTCTTCAGGAACATGAGGTGATCCGCGTAATGGACGACCTTCTCTTCGGCTGTGATTGGGGCACAATCTTTCTCTGGAATAGGGTTCACCTTAAGAACTGTGCATTCCTCAATGGTGAATCCCCCAATATTATGCTTCAACACACAGTCAGCAACTTTGTCGCTGAATCCCCACTCCTTAACTACTAGCGCACCGGTCATAGGGTGGTTGATGTCATCGGTCGGGATTCTTATCCCGAGATGTTCCCATCCAGGAATCTCTATCAGATCTCCTTTACACTGGAGATATCCGACATCGTGGAGCAGAGCGCCTTTCTCGACGACATTCTCCTCGATATGCAACCCATTATTTGCCATAAGCGCAGAAAGCTCGATCGCCAGGTCAGCTACAGCAATTGAATGGTCGATTCGCTCACTGGGGAAATTGTGTTCCCTCATTAGCGAGACAACTTTGTCTCGACTCGATGCATCTCTACTCGGCATGTTGCATCTCATCCTTTTACGCCAGCAAGGGCCAAACCCCTAATAATGTACTTCTGAACGATAGCGGCAAAAATCAGTATGGGGACTAGCCCTAGCACTCCTATTGCGCACATTTGTTCCCAAGCGATTCCCCATCCACTAACCATGAAGGTCGTCATTACTGGAAAGGTCCTGGCAGCCCTAGAAGTTATGGACAGAGCGAACAGCAGCTCATTCCAGTTTAGAATAAAACAAAAGATCGCAGTCGCAGCTATTCCCGGAGTTATAAGAGGAAGTACAACCCTCACGAGTGATGATGTTCTTGAACATCCATCTACCATCGCACATTCTTCCAGGTCACTTGGCAGTTCTTCTACGAATCCTTTCATCATCCAGACGACAAAAGGCAAATTCATCAGAGCATATATCAGCACTAATGCAAACACGTTATCGAGCAAGCCGAGGAATCTCATCATCAGGAAATACGGAACTACAAATGCGATCGGAGGAAAAGCGCGCGTGCTCAAGATCCATATTCCAATATTCTTGTTGATGCGGCTCTTACGTCTGGCCAAGGCGTAGGCCGCCGGAAATCCTATTAGAAGTCCCAGGAATACGCCTCCCAATGCAGCAGCCAGACTGTTCAGAAGGTACGGCGTGAAGATGGGAACACTAGCGCTAGGGTGCGGATAGCCCTCAAAAAACAATCGCAAGTAATTCTCCGGGACAACTTTGAATCCATAGAATAGAGGCGGGCTATTCAGTATATCAATGGGTCCCTTCAACGAGTTCAATGCTAGCCAACAGATCGGTCCTAAACTCGCAATTGAAACCACTACCAAGAACAGATACACACAAAATCTTTCTAGATAAGGAGCTGTCTTCGGCATGAACGCTACTCCAGCCTTGTTAGCCTAGCAAACAACATGAATACGACAGACACTATGATAAGTAGTACATAAGACAGCGCCGAAGCCATTCCTGTGTCGCCAAAATAGAAGGCCCATCTGAAAATCAAGAAGCTCATCGTATACGTTGACTGGCCGGGGCCCCCCCCGGTCATCACAAATATGAAATCAAAGACCTTGAATGCGTCCATAATCCTGAAAAGAAGAGCAACGACTATAGCCGGCTTAAGCATCGGGAGAGTAACTCTCGTAAAGATCGCCCATCGCGAGGCCCCATCTACCCTAGCTGCCTCAAAGGGCTCCATTGGTAGCGATTGTAGGCCCGCAAGCAGAACAAGGAAGCAAAATGCCGTCCATTGCCACACGTCAGTGAGTATGATCGCCATCATTGCTGTAGTCTGGTTTCCTAACCATACCGTTCCTGGCAACTCAACTAAATTTAGCAAGAAATTTACCAATCCTATGTCTCCGTGATACATGAATCTCCACATAAGAGCGACTACAACAGGCATCATCATCATCGGGAGCATGCAGATGAATCTGAATGCCCTTACTCCTCTAAATTCCTGGTTTAGGACCAACGCGAGTAGAAGACCTATACAGAACTCAAGCCCTACAGCCGCGCCAACAAATTCGAGAGTTTGGGCAAGCACGGGGCCAAATGAGGGATCAACAACCAAATCAGCATAATTCTTGAGGCCCACAAATTCCGTTGTTGGAAGACTCAAAGAGGAATGTGTGAAGGACAGATAGAGTGAGTATACCAACGGATAAACGGAAAAGAAGACCATGTACACTAGGACGGGTATAAGATAAAAGGTGATCGCTCGGGCCGGCTTCGTATTTCTCCACTCAGGCACGCAGTGATTAGCTTATCTTCAACTGCGCAGGATTTAATGAATGGTATGTAGCTTTGTTGAGGGTTATTTCGAAAACCCTAGGAAGATTCTCGATACCGTCCACTGTATGGGTTATCAGAGGTTTCTGCCTTATCCGACCCGAGGCGACGAGGTGTATTGTGTGTCTCATCATCTTCTCCGACGTCAAATCGGGAAACATCCATTTTATGGACTTGTTCCGTAAATCTCCAGTTGCGAAGTTTTCTATTGGCGACTCGAAGTGTGCCATCTGCAATATCTTTCCACCAGGCGAGACCATTTCTATTGCCTGCTGGATTGTTCTAAATCCTGCAAGACCCACGCTCGGGGATCCGCCAGCCGCTTCCACAACGATATCGGCCCCCGCTCCCTGAGTAAGCTCTAGAACCTTCCTGACAGGGTCGGTTTCCTTGGCGTTCACCGCTTCATCGGCACCCAAATTCTTGGCCATCTCTAAGGCATCATTCCTTACATCTGTTACGATCAGTCGACCAGCACCCGAAGTCTTCGCACCTTGCATAGTCGATATACCCATAGAACCTTGGCCCAACACGACGACTGTATCCCCGACGTTCAGTCCGACAGATGCCACAGCTGCTACACATTCACCAAGCGGCTGCATCGTAGCCCCTTCACTATCTGAAACGTTGTCAGGAACCTTAAACAAGATGTCCTCAGGACACAAAGCATATTCGGAAAAAGCCCCAGGAATATCGATAGAAAATAACTTTCGATTTGCACAGAACTGTTCGCGCCCTCTCCTGCATTGGTAACATTCGTGGCAAGGGACTCCCGCTACTGCAGTTACTCTGTCACCCACTTTGACCCTAGTAACTCCGGCGCCGACCTCAACAACCTCACCGCAGAATTCATGTCCGAAAAGTTGTACCCCCGTTTTGTGGGCTTTCGCCTCGGCCAGTTTCTTTTTGACGACGTCAAAAGTCCTTGGGAATGTAGATATCCCTCTTGACTGCAAGACTTCCGTGATGCTTGGTTGTATCACTTTGACTTTTACTTTGGCGTGTTTAGGTTGAATTTTTGGATCTGGAATCTCCTCAAGTCTCATGTCGTTGAAGCCATAATGTAACCAAGCCCTCACGACGGAGCATCCCCCAGATAGTGGCCAATAGAGAAGATTTGTGATCTAGTCTGTCTTGTATCCTGACCTTTTTATATCGTCCAAAAGTCTCGATTGAATATCTTTCGCTGCTTGTTCGGGCGTTTTCTTTCCGGTGATGGCTGCCGTGCCCTCTTCCTGTGTAATAGTTATGAAGTCGAATGAGTTCGTTAAGAAATTGAAATGATGTGACACGGCACTTTTCAAGGTCTCCCCTTGCATTGCAACGTATGGTTGTGAACTCAGCAACTCGGGGTCACTGTACAGGTCCGTCCTTACAGGGCTCATGAATCCCGAAAGAACCTGTTTCTTGTTGATAGCTTCGCTCACAAGGTATTCTATTGTTAGGAAGGCTGCTTTAGTTAGTTTCGAGTACCTGGATACTCCTGCTCCCCATCCTCCAAGAATGACCCTGCCAGCATTTTCCGGGATATTACCCGGCGTAATTCCGAATCCCGTTTTGTCTGCAACCTTCGAAATACTCTTATCCAGACATTTGCCTCCCATAAAGAACCAGCAAGCAGGCGCTTGAGCTATATCCTGAGTGATGAACGAGTCTGTATATTCAACCTGTCCATAACCAAGTGCCCCTGGAGGAGCCCATTTTAGTTGCTTCTTCACCTCATTCAAAGCATTAATTGTTTCTGGAGAGTCCAAGTTTGGAGTGAAGTTAACAGGGGGCCATGTATCGCTATATTTCCATATGTTCCCTCCATGGGAGAGGAAATAAGCCCAGAAGTCCGCCGAATCCAGTTTGCCATTAAGGGTAGTACCATACATTTTCTTATCCGGCCTTGTGAAGAACTCTGCAATCTCGTTATGCTCGTCCCATGTTTGTGGAGCCGTCAGCTCGTGCCCATACTGGGATTTGAATGCATCTTTCTCTTCAGGATTTTCAAACCAATCTTTGCGGTAGAAATACATAAAAGAGTCCGGAAAGACTGAGACTAGTGTAAATTTACCTGTTCCGTTGATCCCCTTTTGGACATCCCAATAGCCTACAAGATCCATATGTTTTTTCAGGAATAATTCGGGCACGAAAGTGGGGTCGTGTAGATCAGGGTAAGCGCTAATTAGGTCCTCCATAGGATTGAAGTGGTCTCCTACCGCCATCAAGCCCCCCCAGAAATTCACCATATATATGATATCGTAGGCTCCTACCTTTCCTGCAAAGTCTGTCAATACAGCTTGACCCATCTGCGTGAAAGCCATAGGCAGAGGCTGGATTACTATCCCTGTAAGGGCCTGCCACTGGGGCGCTACCATTGCAAGCCATTTATCCATCCTTGTACCAGTCTCAACTAGTACTGTAACCGTTTGGCCTGAGAACTGTTTTCCTACTGTAGCATAGTCGAAGCCGGCAGCCGTCGTCGTGAGTGGTGCTGCGGTTCCTGTCTCCGTCACTGTCGATGTCACTGTTTCCGTATTCGTTATCGTCTCTGCTGGAAGTGTCGGTTTTCCGAGATACCCCGCGGCTGCACCGACGGCTAGACCTAGCACAGTCCCACCTATCGTCTGGATAGCAGTTCTACGCGACACGCTTTCCGGTTTCTTTTCTTGTGACAACGTAACCACGGAATAAAGAAACCGCAAACAACGAATATAACGCTTTGGTATGTGCACTGGCATCGAGCACATTGTCACAGACGTATATATTGATCCCAACTACTCGAACTACGAGCGACCACATCAAGGAATAGGCTATCTGTAACGGAGATCATCGATACACGTCATCGTGGCCTGAGCTAGGCCACGTACTTCGGATTAGTCTTGGGGCAATTTCATGAACTTCTGTAGCGCGTGACAGTCTCCCGGTACGTCTCCAAGCTTCTCTGCCTGTGAGATCACGACCTCCCCGACATAGATGCTGCCCTTTGAATCTGCACAGACGGCGTGAGGTGCCTTGAAGCTTCCTGGTGCACGGTAATCGTCTGTTCCCCAACGCGAAAGAAGTTCGCCATCTGAGCTGAATATGCTTAGCCTGGACGCTTTTATGTCATCTTTGGGCCTTGTTGTCACCGGACCCCAACCGTACGAGCCATACCCAACATTGTATCCTAGTTCACCCACGATCACGTTGCCTTCGTATACGACGACATCACAAGGCCTGTTGGCATCCCATTCCCTAACGAACTTCCCGTCTCTCTCAAAAACTTGAATGCGAGCGTTTTCTCTGTCAGCAACATAGACTAACTCGTCAGCAACAAAGATCCCATGAGGTACATTGAACTGCCCCGGTTTTCTTCCTGGTTCACCCCAAGAAAGTAAGAGCTCTCCCTCTTTGGAGAACTTGTGCACTCTGGCGTTCGCATAACCATCTGAAACATATATGTTGCCTTCTTTGTCCAATGCTACGTCTGTCGGAAAGTTGAAAGGTCCGGCTGCTCTCTTGATTGTCCTGTAGTCTTTGCCGATGCAACCAGTATCCGAGCGTTCGTTTCTCTTGCCCAAGGTCATTATGAGTTCCCCGTCGTCTGTAAGCTTCCGCACTGTATGGTCACCATCTGCAATGTAGAGGAAGCCATCTGGGCCAACGCAAATGCCGTGTGGCCAACTCGCATATTGTCTTCCCCAACATTTGACAAAGTTCCCTTCGGAGTCAAATATTAGTACTGGGTCAACTCCACGCGTCAAGACACATACTCTGTCATATCCATTAGTGGCTATTCCTGCCACTTCAACGAACGGCGAATAGAAATGCTTTCCCCATCCTTCGACAACTTCGTAGAGATGTTTTCCCTGTCCAAATGGCATGGTCTGCTGATCTCCTGAGCCGGTTGTTGCTTCACAAAGTCAGATAAGAACTTTGTCCGGTACCGGCTGGGCCATCTCTAGACTTCCTCCCATCTGTAAGTTTTTAGCAGTACTTTCTCGATGTCTCTGCCGTGGCGGAATGAGGAATCATCTCTCTTTCTCTAACCTTTCCCAACGAAGACAGAGCATTCACGATACGAGCCCGATTGCCTCTCCAATGGCCTACAAGGGATTAAAACACTCGATGCGCGCTCCAACGACAAAGACCAAGAAAGCCACAGGGGAAACTACAAGTGACGTACTGGGAGACAAACCTGGCTCCATCTCGCCCGGACTGACGTGTGTCTCAACGACTGTCGGGCCTAGCGATTGCCGACTGCGGCTTCGGTTTAGCTGAACGGCAGGAGTTTCTTGATGTATTCTGCGTACTCTCTGAATCTTTCCAGAGTCATCTCGACGGGTATCAAGTGGTCTGCGCCAGGTATGTACCCACCCATCTCCTTGAGAACTGGAACCTTGGAGTCAACCTCCCTCATCATGGCTTGCCCGCCCCTCGCCAGCTCAGCCTTGTCGAGATTTCCCATTAGGAACAGTTTGTTTCCATACTTCTTTCGGATCGCGACCGCGTCCATGCCCGCGTTGACCTCGAGAGGCCATAACCCGTTGATTCCCGCCTCTACGATCAAATCCAAGATCGGATTGATGTTGCCGTCGCTATCCATCAATATCCGATCTATCTTGTTCTTGGCAAGGAAAGCGGTGACCCGCTTGTAATGAGGCAGGAAGAACTCCTTGTAGAGCTTAGGGGAAACACAAGGCCCATGCCTCTCCGCCATATCTTCCCACCAGTAGACAACGTCAATTCTATCTTTCAGCGTCTCCACCGCTGACCGAACGCTCTCGACGGTGAAATACTCCCAGTACTCGATCATGTCGCGTATCAGCTCTGGATCCCTGTGAAACATGAGATTGAATGTTGGAATGCCCATTATCTCCGCGCCGAAACTATAGAAGCCATTACATCTCAGCATCGTGTTGCCGTCTTGATAGGATTCAAAGGCGCGCGTGTAGCCTTCCGGATTCCAATCCTTTGGGTACCTTCTCGGATCATTTGGGTTGAGGCGCTTCCTGTACTCGTACCATGTCTCCCTGTCCTTGACTGGAAAATCCACAAACATCGGCATACTGTACCAAGCGTATTTCCCTGACTTCGATCTTCGTGCCTTGGCGCCGGTCTCGGTAAGAAACTCCACGTGCCTATCAGTCTCATTCAAGACCCGCTGCTTGTACCTGGGAATCGGTCCAACGTCGACTGGTACGATGCATCCGTATAAGGTCTGGAAGCCAAAGTAAGAACACGCGCTGAATCCTTTGACGGCCGGCCAGTTCAGCAGAGTAGTACCGCCTCGCCCCATCTCAAACTCGATAACGGTGGCCTTCTCAGCGGGAAGTCCCTGACTGAACCATTGCAGGATGGTTTCTTCGAAAACGTTTTCTATCCATGGCAGAACATCGAGTTTCCTGAAGCGGATTGTCTCCTTGAACCTCTCGCGGGGTGTGATCATTTCTGTGCCCACTTCCTGCAGATTTCTAGTCCCTCAACTGCATCAAGCGCCGCGGCGTCCGCGCCGATCTCTCTCGCAAAAGCCTTCTGTATGGCGTTGCCGCCTAGAAGGACCTTGACACTACTCCCAACGCCTGAGACTCCGAGTGTGTCCAGGGTGCTCTTCATCTCTGCCAGGGCCGTAGTCAGCAGTGCTGACAGCCCCAGTACCTGAGGGTCTGATCTTCTGACTTCTTCTACGAATGAGGCCGGCTCGACGTCAACTCCTAGGTCGTGCACTTCAAACCCTGCGCTGTCGACAAGCATCTTGAAGATGTTCTTGCCAATGTCGTGAATATCGCCTCTCACTGTACCGAGGACTATCACGCCCTTTGTCTCCAGCTGCTGGTTTTTCATGAGAGGTTTCAGTATCCCAAGAAGGTCGCTGACAAGAGAGCCAGCGTAGAGGAGTTCAGATAGAAAATACTCCCCAGCCTCGTACTTCTGCCCCACGATTTCTAGTCCTTCCCTTATTCCTCGTTCGACAATGTCGGCTGCGGGGAGTCCTTGGGAGACAGCAGTGGTCACGAAGGCTTTCGTATTGTCGACAGAGTCAAGGTTGCCTATCGCAGCAGCAATAATGCTCAATACGTCGGTCATCAGTTTTCCCCTCATAGAACTGTACCATCCCTGTTTTTCATAGCTCAAGGTTTCAACAGGACCTTCATCGACTCATGGCGTTTCACTAATTCGAAGCCCTTCTGATACTCTTCGAATGGCAAGATATGAGTGATCAACGGTTTGAGGTTGATCTTGCCGGAATCAATCAGCTGATTCATCCTGCGCCACGTCTCCCAAGTGCGGCTTATGCTGCCTCGCAGCCTTATCTCACGACGCGTCAGCTTGAAGAAGGGATTGAAACTGACCGGTTGATCGAAAGTGCCAATGGTGACCACTGTACCGCGAATTCTCGCCATGTCGAATGCCTGATCCATCACAGCCTGATTCGCACCCGTTTCGATTACAAAGTCTGCACCCTTTTCCGCAGTGAGGTCCATGACCTTCCGGACCGGGTCTTCATGCTTGACATCCACCACAATGGCACCGCTATACTTGCGTGCAAAGTCGAGCCGCCAATCGGCCAAGTCAGTAATGATCGTGTTGACGCCCTCTGCTACTAATGTTTGCGCGGCCAAGATGCCGATAGGACCTGCACCGAGTACGACCGCCCAATCGCCCGCATCATGATGCTCAAGTTCGACCGCATGGGCCGCTACGCCGAAATTCTCCAGCACTGCACCTTCTTCAAAACTCAGCTTGTCGTTGAGTCTGCAGATCACTCTCTCAGGCAACACGGCGTATTCCGCGAACGCTCCTCGACGCTTGCCATAGATTTCCCGGTTCTCGCACACGTTGGTGAATCCGCTGCGACATTGGCGACAGTATCCGCAGTAGATCATCGCATCGTTGACGATGCGATCACCCGTTTTGAACTGCTTGACCATGTTGCCCACCTCGACTACCAAGCTCGATGCTTCGTGGCCCAGGACAGTTGGTAGCTGTAATGTCTTGTCACTTGCCGCCCATTCATTCCAATCGTAGACCTTGGTCTCGCCCGTGCAAATGGCGCAATACTTGACCTCAAAGAGCACATCATCCGGATTCTTAACCTGAGGTTTTTCAATGTCCAAAAGAGACAAACCTGGTTTGGGATACTCCTTCACCAATGCTTTCATAGACTCACATCCTTACTTGCATCAATTCGTGCATCTAGAGCACGTGTCACCGGACCGCCAAAAAAGCCTTCGTGTCCACATTGCTTCAGCTCTGAACGTTTGGTATCGCGCCGGGAAACCGGTACCGGAGATCTCACTATATATAGAACAAAACGAGCCAGCTTCAAACACCGATTGAGGGTGGAAGGAGAGGAAGAAGATGTTAGACTTGCGAGGCAGAGTCGCCATAGTGACTGGCAGTGGTCGTGGCATTGGCAAGACGATCGTTCGTGTCCTGGCCCAGAAAGGGATGCGCGTTGGCTTGAATGATATCAATCTCGCTCTGGCAGAAAGTGCAACTCAAGAGCTCCGTGCTGAGGGATTGAAAGTCTGGGCGTTGCCCGGTGATGTCTCTAGCAAGGTCGAAGTCTCAGCCATGATAGATCGAGTCGAAGCGGAGCTGGGCCCTCTCTGGTTGCTGGTGAACAATGCCGGCATTTACAACGTCGCGCCCACATCAGAGTTCAGCGAGGAAGCATGGGACAAGGCATTCCAGGTGGATGCCAAGGGCGTTTTCCTGTGTTCGCAAGCAGCCATTAGAAAGATGATCCCACGCAACGGGGGACGTATCGTCAACATCTCTTCTATCGCTGGTTTGATTGTGCGCACTGGGCAGATTGCCTATTGCTCTGCCAAGGCGGCGGTCGTACATTTTACACGCTGTCTGGCCGTGGAGATGGCA
>Ga0187882_1003517_pt1 | contig 13377 bp, 13 predicted proteins | sample June2016WEW_19_1_3_FD_132991 | JGI IMG/M metagenome (GOLD analysis project Ga0187882, IMG submission 132991) | Peatland microbial communities from SPRUCE experiment site at the Marcell Experimental Forest, Minnesota, USA - June2016WEW_19_150 | ecosystem: Environmental > Terrestrial > Soil >...
ACGAGTTCATCGGCAAGATGGCGGCGGCCGACGGCATCCTGCTGGGCTCCCCCACCTACGTTGCCGACATCTCCCCCGAGATTAAGGCCCTCATCGACCGCGCCTGCATGGTCGCCCGCGCCAATGGCTTCCTGCTCCGCCGCAAAATCGGTGCGGCGGTGGTGGCGGTGCGCCGCGCCGGCGCTATCCATGCCTTCGACGCGCTCAACCACTTCTTCCTCATCAGCGAAATGATCGTGCCCGGCTCGTCTTACTGGAACATCGGCATCGGCCGCGAAAAGGGCGAAGTCGAGAACGACGCCGAAGGCATCGCGACCATGAAAGTCCTGGGCCGCAACATGGCCTGGCTGCTCAAGAAGACTCACGGCTGAATTCGCGGTAGGCTTTGATACTGGAGGCTGCTATGGACGGTCAAGCGATTCAAGTTCAGAACGGCAAATTCCTCGTGCCGGACAACCCCATCATTCCCTTTATTGAGGGCGACGGCACCGGCCCGGATATCTGGAAAGCGTCCCGCGTGGTCTTCGACGCCGCGGTCGAGCGCGCCTACGGTGGCAAGCGCTCGATCGTCTGGCTCGAAGTGCTCGCGGGGGAGAAGGCCTACAACGCCTTCCACGACTGGCTGCCTCAGGCGACCCTCGACGCCATCCGCCAGTACCACATCGCCATCAAGGGCCCCCTGACCACGCCGGTCGGTGGCGGCATCCGCAGCCTGAACGTCACCCTGCGGCAACTCCTCGACCTCTACGTCTGCTGGCGCCCGGTCCGCTACTACGCCGGGGTCCCCTCGCCGGTCAAACACCCCGAGCTGCTCAACGTGGTCATCCTCCGCGAGAACACCGAGGACGTCTACGCGGGCATCGAGTGGCGCGAGGGCACGCCCGAAGCCAAGCAGGTGATCGATTTCCTCTGCACCCAGATGGGCAAGAAGATCCGGCCCGACTCCGGCATCGGCATCAAGCCCATGAGCGTTACCGGCTCCAAGCGGCTGGTGCGGCGCGCCATTCTCTATGCCATCGAAAACGGCCACCGCAGCGTCACCCTCGTGCACAAGGGCAACATCATGAAGTTCACCGAGGGCGCTTTCCGCGACTGGGGCTATGAAGTCGCCAGGGATGAGTTCCCCGACGTCTGCATCGCCGAGAAGGACCTCTCCGGCGCGCTTCCGCCCGGCAGGATCCTCATCAAAGACCGCATCGCCGATTCCATGTTCCAGCAGGTGCTCCTGCGGCCCGACGAATACGAAGTGCTCGCCACGCCCAACCTCAACGGCGACTACCTCTCGGACGCCTGCGCGGCGCAGGTAGGCGGATTGGGCATGGCGCCCGGGGCCAATATCGGCGACGAGTACGGCATGTTCGAGGCCACGCACGGTACCGCGCCCAAGTACGCCGGTCTGGACATGATCAACCCCTCCAGCCTGATCCTGTCCGGCTCCATGATGTTCAAGTTCATGGGCTGGCGAGAGGTCTCGGACCTGATCGAAAAGGGAATCACCGAGACCATCCGCCAGAAGCGCGTCACCTACGACCTCCACCGCCAGATGGAAGGCGCCACCAAGCTCAAGACCAGCGAATTCGCCGCCGCCATCGCCAGCAACATGGCCTGAACGGAAAGGAGGCGTTCGATGGAGGCAAAGAGGCGGATTCTCGCGACCGTCGGGTGTGTCGTGTTGCTGGGTTTGGTCTGCCTGGTGCGCGGGTCTCATTATCTGGCCCTTCCGGGTTTCTATTGAGAGGCCGGAGCCGGACCACGCCCTGGAACGGCTGCCGGTGTGGCCTCCCGAGGCAGCGGGGCCTGGGGCGCTGATGGAGTCGGTCAGGCCCATGGAGCCAGGTTGGAGCTCGTCGATTCTGAACCACGGGGCCGCAGCTCCCGACCGCCTTGTGTCGCCAGCCGCCACTTCCGGCGGCAGTAGTTGCCCGTGTTTTCTGCAAGTTGCGCATCCCTGCTCGGGGCCAGTGCCGATCGTTGGGCAGGTCCGTCGAGGAATCCTCGGCTGCCGCAGGTCGCAGCCCTGGGTGGGAACCTCCGCTCGGGGCTGGGACAACCAACAATCGCAGCAATCCCAGGCCTTTGACCTTCTCGGGAAACGGTTCTCGGCTCACCGGCCCCGCCACCAGCCATCGTCACCCACCACAAACCCGGAACTTCCACATTTTCGAGGCGGCTTGTACCCATAACCAGCTAAAGGACGTCTGAAATCCTAAACCGGTGATTGGTCGTCCTGCCGGTAACGAAGTCGAAGCCAAAATGAGGTGACTTGCATGAACACGCGGCGGATGGGTCGTATCTCTCTGTTCTCCTTTTCGCTTGTTTCCGCACTTGCACAGCAGAATGGACCAGCGGGGCAGTCCGGACCTCCGGCATCTGTCCTGCCGGGCAGTGCGAATCGCCGGATCACGCTCGATGTGGTAGTGACCGATAAGTCCGGAAGGCCGCTCCCTGGCCTGCACCAGCAGGACTTCACGCTTCTAGACAACAAGCAGCCGCAGAAGATCGCGTCTTTTCATGCCGTTGAAAATGGGATCGCGACGGCTGATCCGCCCGTGGAAGTGATTTTGCTCGTGGATGAAGTCAACGCTTCATTCACAAGGGTATCGTTCGAGCGGGGAGAAATCGTGAAGTTTCTAGGGCAAAACGGCGGGGAGCTTGCCGGCCCAGTATCGATCGTATTGTTTTCCGATTCGGGAACACTGATCGGGAACACATCTTCCCGAGATGGAAACGCTCTCATTGCGGAACTAAACCAGAAACGATCCGGTCTGCGTACAATTGGCAGGTCACAAGGGTTTTACGGCGCCGCTGAACGGCTACAGTTGTCTCTACACGCGCTCGAACAGCTCGCTGTTTATGAAGCGACAAGGGCTGGACGAAAACTCGTGGTATGGATTACTCCGGGTTGGCCCCTTCTTTCCGGCCTAAGCGCAGGCTGGCCAAGCTCAAAGCTTCAGCAGGGGCTTTTCACCTCCATCGTTGCTCTTTCGGACGAACTTCGACGTGCTCGTATTACTCTTTACTTCATTGATGCGTTTGGAATCGTGGACACGGGTGAATTGCGAACGTCAACTTACAAGCAGTTCTTAACACCAGTGAGGACGGTAAGACAGGCGCAGACCGGGAATCTGGCACTGGAGGTCCTTGCGCATCAGAGTGGAGGCCTGGTTCTCAATTCAAGTAACGCTGTGGCGCGTGAGATCGCAACGTGCATTGCGGACGCGAATGCCTTTTACGTCCTCTCGTTTGACGGCCTTGCCGGGGACGGTCCAAACGAGTACCATGCGCTCGAGATTAAGATCGACAGGCCCGGAGCAGCCGCGCGCACGCGATCTGGGTACTACGCTCAGCCGGAGCAGGCGCCAGCGCGTTGATTGTACTTATCAGGTTTCTTGCGCAAACTCTTAATCCGTTTGGAGTCCAGGGCGAAAATGGCCAGCTTGCGCGGCAGCTTGAAGGTATGCTTCTTGCGGGCCGGGCACAGGAGGTGCGATTGGCCCAGTGGGCGTTTGCGGCAGCGCGGTCTCATCTGCCGCCGGGCGAGTTCGTCACCTCAACCTATATGCAAGAGCATCGCCGCTTCGGACGGAAACCCGGAAACGCTGGGAGCCGCCCGGAGCCTTCACGGGCCCCAGGCGGTTCCGCTTCTCAGAGGTGAAGTCTCTGGCCCCGCCCTTCCACCGCCGGCCCCGCTGCCCAATACAAACCCGGAATCCCCCGGTCAGGCACCCGCCGCGACCCTGCCGGATTGACTTCCGAGTTTTGGTATGCTGTTTAGACCCGGAAACGGCCCCGTAGGAGGAGACCATTGAACCGCGCACCCAGGATTGCAGCAACTTCCATTAAGCACCCGATCTGCCGGGTGCTTGTCCTGACCCTGATTCTTGCCGCCACGCAGGCTTTCGGCCAGCAGAGCTACGTTGGCCGTTTCGACGCATACGCAGGCTTCGCTTATCTCAACAGTCCGCACATCAAGCTGGCTGAGACCGGCTTTCATCTTCAGGGCGGAGTCAGGGTGACTTCCTGGCTCTCGCTTGGCGTGGACTTCAGCCGTGCCCAGGGCGACCTGACCATAGTGCCCAGCGAGCTGCTCACGTCCCTTCAGCAGTCTCTCGGAGCAACGCTTCAGCAGTACGCCGCGGCCGGGAGGCTGCCGGCCGGTTACTCGCTCTCCGTGCCCGCCAGCTCGACTACCGAGACCTTCGCGGGCGGCCCGCAGGTCGCCTACCGCCACTTCTCCGCCGTAACGCTGTTCATCCGGCCGTCCTGCGGCGCCATCCACGAAGTAGCGGTTCCGCATGTGCCATCCACCGACCTGATCGCGCAAGGCATCGTCGCGCTGCTTGCCCCCTCCGGAAAGAAAACGGACTGGACCAAGTTCTATGGCTTCGGCGGCGGTGTCGATTTCAACCTCACCAAGCACTTCGCCCTGCGCGTCCAGGCCGATTTCGTGCACGATCACCTGTTCAACGATCTGCTCAAGGACAGCCGCAACACGGTCCGGTTTTCGATCGGCCCGGGAGTCCAGTTCGGCGGCAACGTGAAAAAGTAGCGGCCCCTCACCCCGCTGGCAGCTCGATGCGGAAGGTGGCGCCGCGGCCCGGCTCGCTTTCCACCGAGATCTTGCCGTGGTGGTCGGCGACCACCGATTGCACGATCGCCAGGCCCAGACCCGTTCCGTGCCGCTTGGTCGTGTAGTACGGAGTGAACAGGCGCTCGCACTCCTCTTTCGTCAGGCCCTGGCCGGTGTCGGAGACTTCCAGTTGCGCGCAGCCCTCCCCCCGCCGCGTCCGGATGCGCAGCGTGCCGCCTTCGGGCATGGCGTCGATGGCGTTCAGAATCAGGTTGTCGAGAGCGCGCGTCACCTGCTCGGGATCGGCCCGAATCGTCCCCAGGCCCGGGTCGCAATCCACCTCCGGCGCGATCGGCGCGTGGCTGCCAGCGCGTAGCTGCGCATCGAACAGCCGCGCCGCGCCCCGCACGATTTCGTTCAGGTCCACCGGCTCCAATTGCGGCGCCGGCATCTTGGCGAAATCGCTGAACCGCCCGACGATGGTTTTCAGGTTCGCCAGTTCGACCAGCAGCGTCGCGGCGCTCTCGCGGAAGATCTCGTCGAACTCTCCGGGCGCCTGCTCCTTGGCGCGCTGCAACGTCTCGATGGTGATCTGAAGCGGGAACAGCGGGTTCTTCAGCTCGTGGGCCAGGCGGCGCGCCAGCTCGCGCCAGGCGGCCACGCGCTCGGCTTGCAGCAGGCGGTCCCTCTGGCCGATCAGCTCCTGCGTCATCGAGTTGAAGGCGCGCGCCAGCTCCCCGATCTCGTCCCGCGAGGCGACGCTCACGCGCACGTTCCAGTTGCCCGAAGCCACCGCGCGCGCGCCGCGCGCCAACTGCGCCACCGGCCCGGTGAGCCGCCGCGCCGCCCAGTAGCTCAGCCCGATGCCCAGCAGGATGCCGAAGCCGGCCGCCAGCGCGCCCGCCCAGCGGATGCGGGCAGCAAGGGCCGCCAGTTCCCGCCGCGAGCTGCCCACCAGCAGCACGCCCAGAAGCTCGTTCTGCCGACCGGCCAGAGGAATTGCCTGAAAGGTCTCCGGACCGTCGGGCCACTCGATCGTGCGCGTCACCTCGCGCTGTTCCAAGCGCACCTGCTCGATCAGCGGAGCCAGCCTCTCGGCCCCGCGCGCCGGCCCCGCGGCGTCCGTGACCGCCTGCGCGCTAAACCGCGGCTCGAAATTGTGATACAGCAGCACGCGCATCCCGGCCGGCAACACCAGCGAGCCCAGAAAACCGCGGTCCAGGCGGTACCCCCCGGCCACGTACAGGTTGCTTCCGCCGGCGCTCACCGCCCGCACCGCCACCATCGCCAGCACGGTCTCGTTCGGCAGCTCTTCGCTCTTCAGGAACGCTTCTTTCCACTCCGCCTGCTCTTTCACCCACTCGGCTCTGTAGCCGAAGCGCGCGGGCCACTGCGCCGAAGAAACGATCGTGCCATCCTGCGCCAGCAGTTCCACGAGATCCAGCGCGTGCGCGGCGGCCAGCGCGCCGGCCTCATTCACGTACGGCGCGTAGTCCGGTTCCGGGCGGCTCAGCTCGATCGCCATGTCCAGAGTACTCTGCATGGCCGCGATCGCCTCGACCCGCCGTACCAGTTCCTCGCGGCGGCGCTCGAACTCCCGCCGGAACTGCGCCACCAGCGTCGCCGTGCGCTGATCGTCGGCCTGCTCGAAGGTGCGGCGCGTCATCGCCGACACCACCCAGGTGACCAGCGCCGCGGTCGCGACCACGGCCAGCGCGAACGACACCAGCATTCGCGTTCGGAACGTCACGGCAGCTCCGAATCCAGCCAGAGATCGTCCAGGCGCCATTCGCCGGTCCTCAGCAGACCCGGCGTCGCCCACGTCTTGACCCGCGGGCGCGCGCCATAGATCTCCGGCAAGTGGAACAGCGGAATCACCCGGTATTCCTCCAGCAGCGCGCGCTCCCCCGCGTACAGGCTCTCCAGCGCCGGGCTGGAAAGATGGAGCAGGTCCGGCAACTGAAGCGAAGCGGCCAGTCGCACCAGGGCCTGCTCGGAGGCAAGCGGTGAAATGCGCGCGCGAACCAAATGCAAATCCGCGTAGCCCGCCTCCGTCGCCGTCAGCAGCCGTATGCCAACCTCCCGTGCGTTCACGGCGACGCGGTCGGCGATCATGCGGGCCAGCGCATCCGACGGGTCCGAGGCCAGCGAGAGCACCGGCGCGCCCGTAACCAACTGGCGTGCTCGCGCCGCATCGCGCGCCGTGGAAAACAGCACCGCATACCCGCTCAGCCACTGTGGCAAGAGGCCCCCCGCGGCCTCGCCGCGTTTTTGCAGCAGCACGTTCAGGATCGCCGCCCGGTCGATGGAGAGCGCCAGCGCCTCGCGCAGCTTCGCGTCTTCCGCCAGCGGCCGCCCCCGCTCGAACCGAAGCGCCATCAACGTGACCGGCGCCGAGCTCCAGATCCTGGCCCCGGATTGCGTTGCCCGCCGGACGTCGTTCGGCCCCAGTTCGATCAGGTCGGCCTTCCCCAACTCCAGGTCCAGGAACTGCTGCTGCGCCGTGCGCCCCATCTCGATCGCCACCGCATCCAGGAAAGGCCGGCCCGCCCAGTACTCCTCGTGAGCCGCCAGCATCGCGCGCCGCGACTCCCACTGCGCCAGGCGGAACGGCCCGGTCCCTTGAAGCGATCCGTCGGTGCTCCGCGCAAACACCGCCCGGCGGGCGTCCGCGAATTCCGCCAGCGACGTCGGCGCCTCCGCCTGGATGACAACCTCCTCGCCCGCGATGCGCGCAGACCAGCCGCTTCCTCCCAATGCCGCCGCCACCGCCTCGGCCGCGAGTGGCGAGCCATCGTGGAACTTCACATTCGGCCGCAGCCGGAACTGCCAGCGCCGGCCCGTCGCATCGCGCCGCCAGGAGATGGCGAGCGCCGGCTGCGGCCGCCCGCTTTCATCCAGCGCCACCAGCGTTTCGAACGCCATCGGCCACGCCGCCGCTTCGAGCGCCCGCGGCGCGCGCAGTTCCACCCGCAGCGTCCCGCCGTAACGGGGCCGTCGCGCCGCTTCTAGCCGCGACGTAGCCCCCAGCAGCAGGCTAGCGGCTGCAAGTAAGTGAAATGCGGAACGCGGCATATTGTCCGGTCTTCAGATCGCGCGTAATCGCCACCACGCTGGCTGGTCCCGAAGCCCACATCGCGGTCACCGGCCCGGAGAACTCCAGTGCCGGGCTGACACCTACCGGCTGGCGGCCCGCAATCTCGTACGCCTGCACGGCGTCGGTCTCGTTGGCGTCGCTGGGGCGCGTCGCCAGCACCTGCCGTCCCCCGCCGCAGCCCGTCTCGACGGCGGCGATGTCGCTGCCCCACCCCCCAAACGACCCCGTGGCTGCGGTGGCATTGTCGAACCACTGAGTCCGTCCGTCCACGCCGGCAGCCAGCGAATACTCTCCCACCCGCGCGGTCGAGTAGAACGGTGGCAGTTTCTCCGCCTCGAAGGTGTTGCTTCCTTTCTTGAGCGGCGCGCCGATGGGCCAGGGCGCGTCGCTCTCCTCGCACTGGAGCGCCGGCTCCGGCTGCACCTTGCCTTTGCAGGCCAGGCCCGGCAGAAAAGCCTCGAACGAATCCCCCTCGATCGCCAGACGTCCCCGCAGGTCGCGCGGCCACACCCGCTGCGGCAGCGCGATCGCCTGGCGCCGCTCCCACCGCGCCTCTTTGCGCTCGTAGAACACCACCTCGGTGGGCTCCAGCACGACCAGCAGGCTCTCCAGCGCCACCGCGTCCAGAATCGGATCCGGCTGCTCCAGGATGAGTTGCCTGTCGATCCCCATCGGCGTGGCCGCCGCGCGCTCCCGCGGGCGCGTTGGCGCCACCATCACCACCTCGCGCTTATCCCCGTGTCGTATCTCGGCGATCCAGACGCCGCCCTGCCAGTTCTCCGCGAGCGTCACGGCGACGGTCGCGGGCGCATCCGAAGCCAGCGTGAAACCGCGGGCTCGCAACTGGCTCTCGATCTCGCGCCGCACCCCCGCTACTTCCGCTGCCGCGAGCGAAGACGCATTGCGAACCGTAAGCGCCACGGCCTCGCGCGGGCCGAGCGCAGCCGCGATCTTGCGCGCCAGCTCGAGGACGGAATCCTCCGGCGGAGCCAACAGGCTGAACAGAACCAGGATCAGGCGCAGCACGAACCGTCATCGTATATCGCGGACCCTGGCCACTGCAAACACAATCCGGATCGCGAGGCGCGCCGTATACAGCGCGACGGTGAACGAACAGCCTGCCACAACTCCCACTCCCACCAGGAATAACACGGCGTCCATACTCATTCACCTCCGTTCGGGACCTGCGGGCCGGCGGCGGCAACCACGGCGGTCGCGGGCTTCGGCGCCTCGCCGAAGATGCGCTCGGTCTCCGAGTCGCGCTGGCCGCGCAGCTCGACCACGTAGCCCACGCTCACCCGCTCGAACAGATCCTCCACATCCCGGTTGCGCATGCGGATGCAGCCGTGCGAGGCTGCCCGGCCGATGGACCGCGGGCAGTTGGTGCCGTGAATCCCGAAGCCCTTGAGGCTGAGTCCCATCCAGCGCGTGCCCAGTGGGTTGTGTTTCCCCGGGCCCACCACCTTGCCCGGTGCGTACCAGGTAGGATTCGGGATGCGCGTCACGACGGTGAAGGTCCCGGTGGGGCTCGGGCTGACCGCCGCGCCCACCGCGGTCTCGTAGACCTTCACCACGCGCCCGCCTTCAACCAGCGCCAGCTTGCGGTCGGGGATGCTGACCACGATCCGGGCGCTCACCGCCTGCGCGCCCGCGTTCTCCGCCTGCGCCCTGGCAATCGCCACCAGGATGGCCGCCGCCAGCGTCCTCATCTTCGACTGCCCTTGGTCTCGCTTCATGGCCAGACATAAGGCAAGCCGGCTGCCAGAGCGCAACCTATTGATTTATCAGGGCCCGGCGTCTACAGGGCGCGTGTCACGCCGGACACAATGTGGGCCACCACACACGCGGGAGCACGCCTTGTCTTCGTAGGGCGGACCCCCAGGTCCGCGGGCCGACGTCCACGTCGGCCCCGCGCCCCGTCACCAGGTGTACCGCACCTGGTACGTGATCACCTTCTCCTCATCGGGTGCCAGCGGCACCGTGAACTGGATCGTGCGCGCGTCGGTCTTCTTGTAAGGGCTCGAGTTCAACTGGATCTCCCAGGTGAACCAGCGGTACAGGTGCTCCACCACGCGCACCTCCACGGGCGTCGTCTTGCGGTTCCGCACCTTGATCTCGAACGACTCCTCGACCGTCGAGCGCTGCTGGTCGATCCGGAAGTTCAGCCTCCGCCGCTCGCCTACCAGGTCGAATGCCGCCCCCGTGAGCACGCGCACCGTTTCGCCTCGCGGCGTGTGCTGGATGTTGTCTTCGCCGGTGAACTCCAGCCGCCCGTCCGTGTCGCGGCGGTAGAACCGCGTCCGGCCGGCCGGCAGCGGGATGCCCAGATGGTTGGCCTCCGAGTTCACCACTTCCCTCATCACCCAGACCTTGGGATTGGACTGCGCCCCAAAGCCGGGATCGTTGCGCAGCGCCTCCCAGTTCCAGCCCTGGTAGCGGTTGAGGTCGAGCTTGGCCCCGTCGTAGACGTACACCAGCCGCGACTGGATGCCGGAGGCGCGCACGAACTCCACCTGCTTGGTTTCGCCATCGTGCAGTGTGGCCAGCCGCTCCAGCGTGTAGAGATGGTACTCGTCGAAGGACTTCTCGCTCACCGGCGGCGTGCCCGCGAAGCCCGCCACGGCCATGAAACTGTCCTTTGCGCCACCCATTCTGATGCCGCCTCCTCTCGGCTCCAGCTTGTTCACATCCCCGGCCATCAGCTTGATGCGTGCGTTTTCGAAGGTCTTGCCGCTCTTGTTGTCGATGGTCACCCAACCCACCAGGTCCAGATCGTCTCCGGCGACCGGGGCGATCAGGTTGTAGTCCGCCGACCAGTTCAACTCCCCGGTCACGTAGCACAGCTCGGCGTCGAATCCGCCCGGCTGCGCGCTCCGTATCAGCCAATCCAGCGTGGGCTTCAATACGGTGTCGTCGGCCAGGGCGGGGAACAGCGGGGTCCCCGGCAGCTCGAAGCGCAGCTTGCCCTCCACCTCGATGATCGGTTGGGCGGAAGGCTGCGCCGGCTGCGGCATGTAGTACTGCCGCGGATCGGGTGCGCGCGGCACGTAGCCGCTGCGCACGATCTTGCCCCGCACGATCTCGGTGCGCTCTCCCTGGCGCACCAGGAAATCTATCGTCTGGCCTTCATAGAGCGCCAGAAGCCGCTCCACCGAGACCGGATCGGCCCGGTAGTTCTGCTCCAGGATCTGCAAGGCGTGCTTCCCGGTCGGGTCGCGCAGGATGACGCTCTCGGGCTCCATGTGCGCGGTGGCGCCGGTGAACCGCACCTGGTTGACGCCCTGCTTCAAGCTCAGGGGGATGGTTTCGCGGACGGTGGCGAAATTCTGGTTGTACACCGTGAGCGCGGGGTCGGCGCCCAGCGCCAGCGATGCGAAAAGAAGAACGGAAAAACCGGCAGGATTCCTCATGGCAGATTGGACGCCACCCGCCGCCCCGCGGTTCCCAGTCCGGCCCCGGGCAGCACGCACTGGAGCGTTCGAAGCTCTGCCAAGCAGCCGGCCGCCGATCTTTGTGGCAGAATGGGAATCCCGGCCGAGAACCGGTGGGACCGAACGAGAGAGGATCGAATATGCGCAGATACTTGAAGGCACTCCTGCCGCTGCTCGCGGCTGGGGTCGCGATCCTGGTCGCCGCTCCGCGGAGCATAGCGCAACAGAAGGAGTTCAGCGAGTGGCCCGCGGGGAAATCTCCCCGGGAGGTCGGCAAACTGGTGGCCGAGCGGTTCGTTGCGAGCCCGCACGCAAGAGGGAACATGATCATTTACCCGGAGGTCTGCGCCTGGTACGGGTCCCTGACCTTCGCGCAGCTTGCTGGCGACAAAGACCTCACCTCCCGACTTGTCAAGCGCTTCGATCCGCTGCTGACGCCCCAGGAATCCAGCCTGATTCCACCCATGGGAAACCACGTGGACAACTCGGTGTTCGGCGCCCTCCCCCTGGAGATCTTCATCCAGACCAAAGAGCAGAAGTACCTGGACCTGGGCAAGGCCATCGCCGACAAGCAGTGGGAGAACCCCACCCCGGAAGGGCTGACCAAAGAGACCCGCTTCTGGATCGACGACATGTTCATGATCACGGCGGTCGAGGTGCAGGCCTTCCGCGCCACCGGCGACAACAAGTACCTGGACCGCGCGGCGCTTGAGATGGCGGTCTACCTGGACAAACTCCAGCAGCCCAATGGATTGTTCCACCACGCCCCCGACGTTCCATTCTTCTGGGGTCGCGGCAACGGTTGGGTGGCCGCGGGAATGGCCGAGCTGCTGCGCTCGCTGCCGGAGAACCACCCGAAGCGCGCCCGCATCCTGGAAGGCTATCGGAAGATGATGGCGTCGCTTCTGAAGCACCAGGCCGAGGACGGCATGTGGCGCCAACTGATCGACCGTCCCGAGTCCTGGAAGGAGACCTCGTCCACGGGGATGTTCACCTTCGCGATGATCACCGGCGTCAAGAACGGATGGCTGGACAAGGAGGTTTACGGCAAGGCCGCGCGCAAGGCCTGGCTGGCGCTGACCACTTACCTGGACGCGAAGGGGGATATCAGCGACGTCTGCGAAGGCACCAACAAGAAGAACGACTACCAGTACTATATCGATCGCCCGCGCAGAACGGGGGACATGCACGGCCAGGCGCCGGTGCTGTGGTGCGCCACGGCGCTGCTGCGGTAAACTACCCGCCGGCCCTCCTGGGCCACCCGGCGCTGGACGGGTGCGCCGCGAGCTTCCAGGCACTTACGACGCCCAACCGGGCGAGTTTCCACAGAACTTGCCGGACAGTGTATAATCATTCATAGATGGTGAGCCGCTGAAGTGGGCGAAAGCCCACTTTTTTGTTGGCCGGCCCGAATGCCAGGAACGCATGAACGACGCGGTGGTCGCCCGAGTTACGGAGATCGCTGAGCGTGTCGGCCAATCGGAAGGGATAGAAATTGTCGAGGTCCGGCTCCTCGGCGGGGGCAATCGGCGGGTGCTGAAAATCGTGATCGACAAGCCAGACGGGGTTTCTCACGCGGACTGCGAACTGGTCACGCAGCAAGTGGGGACCATCCTCGACGTTGAGGATGTGATCCCGGGCGGCAGGTACACCTTCGAGGTGAGTTCCCCGGGGCTCGAACGGCCGCTGGTCAAGCCGCGGGATTTCGAACGGTTTGTGGGCCGGAAGGCCCGGGTCACTCTGCGCCAGCCGCTCGAGAACCGGCGGCATTGGGAAGGAACCCTGGCCGGCCTCTCGGGAGACGTCGTGACGCTGGAACCCGCGCCGGGCACGAGCATCCGCTTCGCCCTCCATCAGGTCGAGAAAGCGAACCTGAAATTCGACTGGTAATCTCCTGACAGCACTGAAAAGAGGACTATCTTGGGAACGATCTACCAATCCATAGAGATTCTGAGCAAAGAGAAGGGCATCGACCCGCAGATTGTGGTGGACGCGGTGAAGGACGCGATGCTGGTGGCTGCCAAGAAGCACTACCACACCGAGGAGAACCTGGTGGCGGAGTTCGACCAGCAGAGCGGCGCCATCCATGTGTTTGCGGTGAAGCAGGTGGTGGAGACGGTGGAAGATGCCATCAACCAGTTGACGCTCGACGAGGCGCGCCGCATCAACCCGGAGGCCGAGCTGGGGACCGAGATCCGCATCCCCAAGTCCACCGATCTGCTGGGCCGCATCTCGGCGCAGACCGCCAAGCAGGTGATCCTGCAAAAGGTGCGGGAAGC
>Ga0187882_1003523_pt1 | contig 13364 bp, 12 predicted proteins | sample June2016WEW_19_1_3_FD_132991 | JGI IMG/M metagenome (GOLD analysis project Ga0187882, IMG submission 132991) | Peatland microbial communities from SPRUCE experiment site at the Marcell Experimental Forest, Minnesota, USA - June2016WEW_19_150 | ecosystem: Environmental > Terrestrial > Soil >...
GCTCGCCAGAAACCCTGCATCCGGAAGCCCTGTCTCCAACATTACCAAGGAGGAGTTCATGGGCAGCGTGCGGCGGGCCAAGGAGTACATCGAGGCCGGGGACATCATCCAGGTGGTGCTCTCCCAGCGTTTCCAGCAGGAGATCGGCGCCGACCCCCTTGATGTCTACCGCCGGCTGCGGTCCCTCAACCCTTCACCCTACATGTTCTACCTGCACTTCGGGAGCATCCGGATCGTCGGCTCCTCGCCGGAGATGCTGGTACGGGTGGAGCGGGGTACCGTGGAGACGCGCCCGATTGCCGGTACCTGCCGGCGCGGCGGCAACCAGGCCGAGGACGACGCTCTCGCCCGGGAACTGCGGGCCGACCCCAAGGAGTGTGCCGAGCACCTGATGCTGGTCGACCTGGGGCGGAACGACCTGGGGCGGGTCTGTGAATACGGCAGCGTTAAGGTGACCAGATTGATGGAGATCGAGCGCTATTCACACGTGATGCACCTGGTGTCGGTGGTGCAGGGCAAGCTGAATGCAGGGCGCGACGCCTATGACGCCCTGGCCTCCTGCTTTCCGGCGGGCACCCTGTCCGGGGCGCCCAAGATCCGGGCGATGGAGATCATCGAGGAGTTGGAGCCGGTCCGGCGCGGCCCTTACGGCGGCGCTATCGGCTACCTGAGCTTCAACGGCAACCTGGACGCCTGCATCACCATCCGGACGATCGTGATCAAAGGGGGAACCGCTTACATCCAGGCCGGGGCCGGGATCGTGGCCGATTCCGATCCGGAGCAGGAGTACGAGGAATCCTTGCGCAAGGCCGAGGCGCTGCTGCAGGCGATTGGGATGCGCGAGGTATGACGCCCGCTTGCGGGGGCGGTGCGCCTGCCAGGCGGGCACGCGCTACTTTATATACAGATAAGCTTAAAAAAACCGCTCAAGGCTCAAAGCATACCTGTATGGGAGGGGAAGAACAATGAGTGTGGAAAATGATCTGAAGCAGGCCATCGAGAAGGTAGTCAACCACTACCAGTTGTCGGAGACAGAGGCGGAGCAAGTGATGGGGCGGATCATGGATGGCGAGGCCACCCCGGCCCAGATCGCCGCCCTGCTCACCGCCCTGCGCTTGAAGGGGGAGACGGTGGAGGAGATCACCGGGTTTGCCCGGGCGATGCGGGCGAAGATGAACCGAATTGCGCCGCGGTTTCAACCGTTGGTGGACATCGTCGGCACCGGCGGCGACCGGCGGTTCACCTTCAACATCTCCACCACGGCGGCCTTCGTGGCGGCCGGGGCCGGGCTTCCGGTCGCCAAGCACGGCAACCGCTCGGTTTCCAGCCGTTGCGGCAGCGCCGACGTGCTGGAGGCGCTGGGCGTCAACGTGATGTTGTCCCCGGCGGAGGTAGAGCGCTGCCTGGAGGAGACCGGGATCGGCTTCCTGTTCGCCCCGGTGTTCCACGCCGCCATGAAGCACGCCGCCGTCCCCCGGCGGGAGATCGGCATCCGCACCGCCTTCAACCTGCTGGGGCCGCTGACCAATCCGGCGGGTGCCCAGGTACAGGTACTGGGGGTCTATGACCCCAACCTGACCGGGGTGATCGCCTGCGTGCTGCGCAGGCTTGGGACACAGCGGGCGATGGTGGTGCACGGCAGCGACGGACTGGATGAGATCACCCACACCGGCAGGACGAGGATCAGCGAGTTGAACGGCGACCAGATCAGGACCTACTACCTGGAGCCGGCGGCCCTTGGCATTCGCCAGGGGTCGCTGGAGGAGATCGTGGGCGGCGTCGCCGAGGATAACGCCCGGATCACCAGGGAGGTGCTGGCCGGGCGCCCCGGCCCCTGCCGCGACGTGGTGCTGATGAACGCCGCCGCCGCCCTGCTGGTGGGCGGCAAGGTGGACACCATGCCGGACGGGATACGCCTGGCGGCGGAGGTCATCGATTCCGGGGCGGCCATGTCCAAGCTGGACAGCCTGGTCGCTTTCTCCAGAAGGTGCGCAGAGGGAGCAGCATAATCGAACATCGAGAGGGGGTGTTCCAGTGTTTTTAGAGCGTATCCTGCCGGTAAAACAGGAAGAGGTGGCATACCGGCGCTCCCGCCAGCCCATCCGGGAGTTGAAGGCAAGGGCCAAGGACGCCCTCCCGGCCCGGGGCTTCTTTGGGGCGGTGAAGAGGGGCGAAAGCACGGCCGAACCGATTAACCTGATAGCCGAGATTAAAAAGGCCTCACCGTCCCGCGGCCTGATCCGCCAGGATTTCGATCCGGCGGTCATTGCGGCGGCCTACGAGCGGGGCGGGGCGCGGGCGCTCTCCGTCCTCACCGACGAGGCCTTCTTCCAGGGGCACCCGGATTTTCTCGCACTGGCCCGGGGGGCGGCAGGGCTGCCTCTGCTGCGCAAGGACTTCATCATCAGCGATTACCAGGTCTATGAATCCCGCACCCTGGGAGCGGACGCCGTGCTGTTGATTGCCGCCATCCTCGCCCCCGGCCAATTGGAGGACTACCTGGGATTGGCCGGGGAACTGGGACTCTGCGCCCTGGTAGAGGTGCACACCACCTCCGAGGCGATCCTGGCCCCGGCGGTTGGAGCACGACTGGTGGGGATCAACAACCGCGACCTGCAAAGCTTCAAGACCGATCTGGACACCACGTTCAACCTGTTGCCCCTGATCCCGGCGGGCGTAGCGGTAGTCAGCGAGAGCGGCATCCGCTCCCACGAGCAGGTCCTGCGCCTGGCGGCGGCGGGAGTGGATGCGGTGCTGGTCGGAGAGGCCCTGATGGAGCAGGATGACCTGGTGGCGGCGGTACGGTCGCTGCTCGAAGGAGAGACAAGGGATGGTCAGGGTTGAGATCTGCGGGATCAGGACGCCGGAGGCCGCCCTCAAGAGGAAGACCGGGACGATGCGACTGAGGCGCATGGTGACAGGCATAGGGGCGGAGCATTGGGACAAAGAACCGTCCCCTGCCCCACCTGTTCCAAGGGAGATTATCAATGGCACGGGTTAAGATCTGTGGGATCACGACACTGGATGCCGCCCTGGCGGCGGTGGAGTTCGGGGCCGACGCCCTGGGCTTTGTCTTCGCTCCCAGCCCGCGGCGGGTGACGCCGCAGGATGCGGAGCGGATCATCAGGGAACTGCCCCCCTTCGTCAGCAAGGTGGGGGTGTTCGTGGACGCACCCCGTCAGGAGGCGTTGGAGATTGCCGGGGACTGCCGGCTGGACGTGCTGCAGTTTCACGGCGGGGAGGCCCCGGACTACTGCCGGGGTTGGCAGCAGCAGGTAGTCAAGGCCTTCCGCGTTCGGGACGGCTCCGTGTTGGAGCAAATGGGAACCTACGACGTGGCCGCCTGCCTGCTGGACGCCTACGTCCCCGGCCGGGCCGGGGGCACCGGGCAGCGCTTCGACTGGGACCTGGCCCGCCAGGCAGGAGAGCGTCGGCGCATCATCCTGGCCGGGGGGATCACCCCGGATAACGTGGAGCAGGCCGTACGCCAGGCCAGGCCGTATGCCATAGACGTGAGCAGCGGGGTGGAGACCGGTGGCGTCAAGGACACCGAAAAGATCAGGGCGCTGCTGATGACAGTGAGGAGGTTGAATTATGAGTTTGACCAACATTGATCTGCCGGATGTGCACGGTCACTTCGGGCGCTTCGGTGGGCAGTTCGTGCCGGAGACGCTGATGCCGGCCCTGGAGGAGTTGACCGCGGCCTACGAACAGGCCCGGCTGGACGCCTCTTTCGACGAGGAGTTCCGGTATTACCTGAAACAGTACGTGGGACGGCCGAGCCCCCTCTACTTCGCCGAGCGGTTGACCAGGCATCTGGGCGGCGCCCGCATCTACCTGAAGCGGGAGGACCTCAACCACACCGGGGCGCACAAGATCAACAACACTATAGGGCAGGCGTTGCTGGCCAGGCGGATGGGCAAGGGACGCCTGATCGCCGAGACTGGCGCCGGCCAGCACGGAGTGGCTACCGCCACCGTGGCGGCCATGTTCAACATGCAGTGCGTCGTCTACATGGGCGAGGAGGACATCAGGCGCCAGGAGTTGAACGTCTTCCGGATGCGGCTGCTGGGGGCGGATGTGGCGCCGGTGACGAGCGGCAGCAGGACATTGAAGGACGCCATGAACGAGGCGATCCGGGACTGGGTCACCAACGTCCGTACCACCTACTACCTGCTGGGCACCGTCGGGGGGCCGCATCCTTACCCCATGCTGGTGCGGGACTTCCAGGCGGTGATCGGTCAGGAGGCCCGCGCCCAGATCCTGGAGCAGGAGGGGCGCCTGCCGGACTGCATCGTGGCCTGTGTGGGCGGCGGCAGCAACTCCATAGGCATCTTCCATCCCTTCCTGGAGGACCCGGTGCGCCTGATCGGAGTGGAGGCGGCCGGTCACGGTATAGAGACAGGTAAACATGCCGCCACCCTGTCGGCGGGGCAGGTCGGGGTGCTGCACGGGGCCATGAGCTACCTGCTGCAAGATGAGCACGGCCAGGTACTGGAGGCTCACTCCATCTCCGCCGGCTTGGACTACCCGGGGGTGGGGCCGGAGCACAGCTTCCTCAAAGAGTCCGGGCGGGCGGAGTACGTGGCGGTGACCGATGACGAGGCCCTGGATGCCTTCCAACTGCTGGCTCGCACAGAAGGGATCCTGCCAGCCTTGGAGAGCGCCCACGCCGTGGCCTACGCCGCCAAGCTGGCGCCGACCATGGGCAGCGATCGGATTATGATCATCAATATCTCCGGGCGGGGCGACAAGGACGTTCCCTCCATCGCCCGGATCTTGGAGGTGAAGTAGAGATGAGCGGACAGACGAGCGCAGAAACCGGTAGCGACCGGGAGAGGGCGGGGGGTGCTCGCCTCAACGGAAAGACGACAGTACAGGACGGTCTGAACCGGATCGATGCCGCCTTTGATCGGCTGCGCCGTGATGGCCGGAAGGGCCTGATCGCCTACATCACCGCCGGCGACCCCAGTTACGAGGCCACCGGTGACTTGGTGCTGGCCATGGAACGGGCGGGAGCCGATCTGATCGAGTTGGGGGTGCCTTTCTCCGACCCGATGGCCGACGGCCCGGTGATCCAGCAGGCATCCATGCGCGCCCTGGCCGGAGGAACTACTCTGACCGGGATTCTCAGTCTGGTGCGCCGCTTGCGGGAGCACACGCAGATTCCATTGCTGCTGATGACCTATTACAACCCGGTGCTGCACTATGGCTTGGCGGATTTTGCGGCAGATGCGGCTGCTGCTGGAGTTGACGGGCTGATTGTGCCCGACCTGTCGGTAGAGGAGAGTGGGTCACTACTGGCGGAGTTACTGCAGCACCGGGTGCATCTGATCCCCTTCGCCGCTCCCACCAGCACTCCGGAGCGCCTGGCCCGGGTCGGCGGTGCCGGGTCCGGTGGACCGGGCGCGGCCCGGGGCTTCATTTACTGTGTCTCCCTGACCGGGGTCACCGGGGCCCGGGAGGGGCTGCCCCCCGGCATCGAAGAATTCATGCAGCGGGTGCGGGTCTGCACCGACCGGCCGCTGGCCATCGGCTTCGGCATCGCCAGTCCCGCCCAGGCCGCCCTGATGTCAAAGTTGGGAGATGCGGTGATCGTGGGCAGCGCCATCGTCAGCCTGGTCGAACAGTATGCCGCAGAGCGGGAGATGATGCTGCAGCAGGTCTCCGCCCTGGTCGGCAGTCTGAAGCAGGCGATTTCCCAAGCCGGCTGAGCGGCCGCCTTTCACTATCCAAATCCAATCCCGTATTTACCACAGATGAATGCCCGGTCAGATATTCGACGGCAGGCACTTCACGGGGCAGCAGGAAAAAGAACGGGCAGAGGCGAACCGGGTATAGTATGAACAAACAGACTCTCAGATCCAACCTGATGCTTTTGCTGACCGCGGCTATCTGGGGTCTGGCCTTCGTGGCGCAACGAGTCGGAGTCGCCTATGTAGGGCCGTTCACCTTCAACGGCATCAGATTTGCGCTAGGCAGCCTGTCGCTGGTTCCCCTGGTCCTGTTCCTCAATGGCAAGCCCTCGTCCCGGGAGCCGCAGGACGGTTTACCTGACCGGGGGAGTCTCCGGGTTGTAGTTCCGGCCGGCCTGATCGCCGGCCTGGTCCTGTTTGCAGGCGCTTCGCTGCAGCAGGTGGGGCTGGTTTATGCCGATACAACGGCCGGGAAGGCGGCCTTCATCACCGGCTTATACATTGTGCTGGTGCCGATCATGGGAATCTTGTGGAAACAGTACATCAGCCCCAGTACCTGGCTGGGCGCCATGGTCGCCCTGGTGGGGTTGTATTTCCTGAGCGTCAAACAGGGATTTTCCTTCTCAACCGGAGACTTGCTGGAGTTGGCGGGGTCTTTTTTCTGGGCCGGCCATATCCTATTGATCGATCACCTTACCAATAAAAAAGTGAATGCTTTGAAACTGGCCTGCACCCAGTATGCTGTCTGTTCAGCGCTCAGCCTCGCCACCGCCCTGATGTTTGAAACAGTCACCCCGACCGGACTCCGGGAGGCTGCCATCCCCATCCTGTACGGCGGTATCTTATCGGTCGGCATCGCCTATACCCTGCAGATATTCGGCCAGAAGCACGCCCAACCCGCTCATGCGGCCATCATCATGAGCCTGGAGACGGTATTTGCGGCTCTCGGCGGCGGCATCATCCTGCATGAAGGCTTGGGCGCCAGGGGGATTGCGGGGTGTTCACTGATGTTTGCGGGCATACTCATGTCCCAGCTTCAGAATCTGATCGGTCAGGTACGGCCCGGCATGATACAGTCAGGGCACTGCGCCAATAATCGGGCGGGGTGAAGTGGATGTCGCCGGCTGCCAAACTGTCAAGCTTCCAGATTCGGGCGCGGCGGGTGTGGACCGAAGAACTGGTAATAGTTGCACTCGATGCGCCCGTTGTAGAGCTTGCGTTTCTTGTCGGCACGGCGGCCGAACAGTTTCTCAAAGCCGTGATGGGCGGTCAGCACGTAGAAGGACCAGGTATCCAGCGGCCGGAACGCCTGTCCCATCTCCCGGTAGAGGCGTTCCGCGCCCTGCATGTCTTCCATGCGTTCACCATAGGGCGGGTTGCAGATGATATAGCCGTATTTCTGCTTGGTGTGCAACTCCGCCAGGGGCGCCTGCTGCCAGGAGATCTGCTCTGCTACCCCTGCCTGGCGGGCATGATAGCGGGCCAGGCTGAGCACCTCCGCATCGATATCGGTGCCCCGAAGCTGCAGCTTCAGATCGCGGCGGATCAGGTCTTTGGCCTCCTGGCGCGCATCCTGCCACAGGCGTTCCGGCACTATCGGCCACTGCACCGCCGTAAACTCCCTGTGTATCCCCGGGGCGATGCAGAGGCCGATCAGAGCGGCCTCAATGGGGATGGTGCCTGAACCGCACAGCGGATCGAGCAGCATCCGTTCCGGGTGCCAGCGGCTCAGGCTGATCATGGCGGCGGCCAGGGTCTCCTTGAGGGGGGCGGCGCTGCTCAGTTTGCGGTAGCCGCGCTTGTGCAGGCCGGGGCCGCTGGTGTCGATGGCGAGGGTGGCGATGTCTTTCAGGAGCGCTACCTCGATAGTGAAGCGGGGGCCGGTCTCCTCGAACCACTGGCAGTGGTAGCGGCTTTTCAGACTTTCCACCACCGCCTTCTTGACGATTGCCTGGCAGTCGGGCACACTGAATAACTTGGACTTGACAGACTTCCCCTCCACCGGGAAGTTGGCGTTGGCCGGCAACCAGTCAGCCCAGGGCAGCGCTTTAGTCCGTTCGAATAGCTCGTCGAAGGATAGAGCGGTGAACTCGCCCAGTTTGACCAGTACCCGGTCGGCGCTGCGCAGCCACAGATTGGCACGGCAGATCGCCTCCAGGCCGGCTTTGAAAGTCACCCGGGCATTGGCCACGTCAGCGTCGTAGCCGAGCGCCTGTACTTCACGCGCCACCACCGACTCCAGCCCGAAGGTGGCGGTGGCGATCAACTCCACGGAGTCTATGGTGTGTACTCCTTTCGCAAAGGTATGGCGTGGTTGCCGCATCTTGCCTTCATACCGCATATTATGCCAGAGTGTATTGGACCTGGCAAGGCTTGCCGCTGTTCAGGGTGGGCATGTGCTATAATTATTATCATCAAAGTGTACCACAAGAATCGAGGCGGGCGATGGATGAAGCGGCTGGTATTGACGGAGAAACCGAGCGTGGCCCGGGAGATCGCCAGGGTCCTGAACTGCACCACTAAAGCCAAGGGTTCCTTCGAGGGCCAGCAGTACGTGGTAACCTGGGCGCTGGGCCACCTGGTCACTCTGGCAGAGCCTGAGGACTACGACCAGAAATACAAGCAGTGGCGCCTGGAAGACCTGCCGATGATCCCGCCGCACATGAAATTGAAAATTATCAGGCAATCTTCACACCAGTTTGCCGCTGTAAAACTGCTGATGCAGCGTTCAGACATCGGCGAGCTGGTGATCGCCACCGACGCCGGGCGGGAGGGGGAACAAATGGGAAGTAAATAATGGCAATGCCTGAAGCTCATTACCAGCAAGGAAAAGAAGGTTTCGTTTTTACAGTAGAGAAAGGAAGCCTATATGCAATAATGATAGAAGCATTAACTCTTCAAGCAATTCAGGTAAGCTCAATTAATATGATCGACCCGTACACCCCACCTGCCTCGTGAGCGGTCTTTATTATTTAACCTTCGTTCTCCTTTTTTAGTTCAATTCCCACTGAAAGAACTGAGCCCGCTACCTGTGGAGGTGGGGGGACATTGAGCAATGTTATGAGAGAGAGGCTAGGGTATGGCAAGCCTTTACTGTGTTCAGGATGGTATCGGGTGGAAATGACGGCCTTTCCCGGAGTGCGGGTTATAGAGAAACTTCTGTAGTGTTACTGAATTAAAAAGGAGAAGAATGTGTCTGAACGTTTAATGTTTTTAAAAAAGCATCTGGTTTGGATAGTGATTACTATCTTATTATTTGTAGCTGGACTTATATCTCCTGAAACTAGATACCATATACTAGTTGAAGTTTGGGGCGTAGGCGCCGCTGGTGTGTTGGTAATGCTAATATTTGAGTGGTACAGTGATGATCTTAGAAATGAAATTTGGCTTCGAAAAAATAGAACCACTATTCAACCAGTTATTGAAGGTTTTAATGGTACTTCAGTTGCAATATTAAATCTAGTGTTAATGCTTTCACCTGATATATTTAACCAACTCAATTCAGGGAATACCCTTGAAGAAAGAAAAAAAGCTACTGAACAGATACGCGAACTCTGTAAAGAAATTAATGAAGGACAAACTGCTTATGCTCAGGAAGTTGTTACCACATTACCTTCAAGATATCGATTAATAGACAATGTAGTTAATGTCACTATTTCTGCACCCATTGGAGCAGTGCGGCACATTTTATAAACAACATTTCTATCTTCATTAAAAAAGGCTTTAAGACCAAACGTACATAGATATTTAAACTGTTTTAGAATATCGACATCACCAGTTTTTACTAGCAGAAGTCCATTCGATCCTTTTTCGTTTTCAATTTGATTTCGATAACTCATTACATAACCAGGAATGGGGCTATAAGCATCAGTGGCTTCCAACGTAGCAATGCAGGTTTCTATTTTCTCGAACCATAAAATATTTGAATAAAGTATACCTTTACAATCAGATATGCTCCTATCGTCACTTTCAAAAAATTTACCTGATATTATTTGTAGCATAAATTCCCTCCTTACCAAGAGTTATAATAATTCTACGATCCTCGGCTGTACTTATCCCTCCTTTTTTAAAACAAAGCCAATTTTTGATTTAGCTTTTTCTGCTAACAATGCATCTGCGTTGTCAAGACCAGTTAATGTCAGAGATACAGTTATTTCATCCTCAACATGACTGATTATATCTATGCACTCATATCGTTTTAAACAGTCAAGGATACTAAATAATTCGGCTATCCGAGAATTAGTGTTGATCAGGGAAGAAAAGACCTTCTTCCAATAAGTGGAGAAGTGTGTACATGTCAACACCGTAATCCCTGATCTGGTAATCCGCGCCAACATCAGATATGAGCATTTCCATCATGTTGGCTATACCACTACTGGCGGGGCGGCGGTTAAATTTAGGCGTAATGACTTTGTGAGTGCCCTCGCTGAATAGGATCTTGGCTCTCAGGACATCGAACTTGTAGCCTCTGCCATCCCGGTTAATCTTCTTGATAATGCCGTTAAGACACTCGGTATAAGCGTTGGTGACCGGGTTGGGCATGAGATCGAAGTATGAGAATATCTCTTCGTGCCAGTTCTCCATAGCCTTCGTCAGAGGTTCAAAATACGGTTCAATTTGATGGGTGAGTCGTTTCAGCCAGGAGTCATATTCCTGTTCGGCGACCTTCCTATTGGGGCTGTTATCAAAGAGACCGTAAAGGCTTTCCTTCAGTTCGTAGGCCAGCTTTAACGGGGGGTAGGTCAAGCAGTGGCCGAGAGCAAGCTGTTGATGGACAGTTAGATTTTTAGGTCGGCTCAGGAGAGCATACCTGTCATGCTTAAATGCTCTGCGTTGCTTCTCGGTAAGGGTCTTTTTAACCACCTTCCGAACGGCATCCATGCCCTGCGAAGCATATCTGACGACATGAAACTTATCAATGACGATTTTAGTCTCAGGAAAGACGGCCCTAACAGCATCGCGGTACGGTTGCCACATATCCATGCAGACGATCTCGATCCGTTTCCTGTTCGGCATCTTCCGCAGGTAGTTGGCCACAGAGATGGCACTGCGGTTTTCCAGCAGATCGATGATCGTCCGCTTCTCAACATCGGTGATGACACAGCGATAATGTCGGAAGAGATGGGCCTCGATGCCGAGAAAGCGGGGCGTGACAGGATGGTAGTTTTTCTGCTCCCTTGCGGCAAACTCAGCGAAGATGGAGCGGATCGTCCACTCACTCAGACCGACATCGGCAGCGATCCTGGCGAATGTCTCCTTGAGCATCACCCGCTTCTCGATGTAGGTTATGAGCCGCCTGGTAGCGCGGTGGCCGTCATGCATGTCGCGTAGGGGTTCCAGGAAGGTTGAATTACAGTCGCGGCATTTCATGCGTCTACGGTAGATGTGCAGCCCGACACGCTTGCCGTACATCGGGGTGTCCATGAAGATCTGCATGTTACGGCCATAGCCCACAAGATCGCCTTTTATGGAGCCGCAGCAAGGGCAGATAGACGGCATCCCTGCCGTCTCCAGAAAGAAGTGGAGATCGTGTTCGTCCTGCTGGGTGTCAAGCACAACGTAAGCTGGCAAGTTCAGAGCGTTCATGGTTGCTTTATTTCGAGCAATGGTCTTCGATATCCTCCATAATCGGCAGAGTGGTAAGAAGAAGGCAGCCCCTGATTTTCGTGAGCTGCCTTACAAGTCCAGACAGACAACTTGTAGCCTGTTTACTTGCCCAGTACGCTAGGTAGCTTGAAGATCATCGCCGCCGCCTGCGAGCAGTGCTCCCTTACTCAGAAACTGTATACGTGCTGGTTGTGACACCGTCCGGGGCAGTAACTACAATTGTTAAAGTACCTGCTGGCATATCAACCATCGTCGACGTGTTCTGCGGCAGATCCGCAGCGGTTCCCCCGTTGATGGTGTATTGGATCTTGGCCTTGGGATCAGCAGTAGCTACTACATGCAGTATACCCATAATGCCGCTAATTGTATAATGGTGACACTTCGGATCAAAGCCGGTACCCGTGTAAGCGCCATCGTCCTGCTGCAGGGTAGTATTTTCCAAGAAAAGAGAATGAAGAGTAGCATCATGATAGACAGACGATGCAACACCTCCACCTCCACCTCCACCCGGAATCATCACTTGCACCTGTTCACTGGCGTCCCCGGCACTGCCGCCATCGTCCCGGGCTGCTACCGAGATGTCATAAATACCCGAACATATATAAGTGTGGCTGACACTGAAGGCCGTATTGGAATTTATACTTGTCTTGTAAGGGGTAGAGTAGTCTCTAAAATCAACCTCCACCGTCCAGGTGTCGGTTCCGGGATCAATGATCTTGCCTTGCAGGGTGCAGGCAGTTCCCACGTAAACATTCGGGACGGGTTGCAACTGCACGGTGGGGGGCACGTCGGCCACCTGTACCCGGAAGCTGCCCTCGTAGCTGTCGCCATCCACGTCGACAATCTTCACCTGCACCGTATAGGTTCCATAGTGGCTATAAAGGTGCTGCAACGGGATAAAGCCGATGGTGCGCAAAGCGCTTGGTGGAACTGTGCTGGTTGGCGAGACGACCTGCGCTCCATTGGGGGCAGCGGAGCCAACGGAAGCTGATGGCACAACCGGATTGAGGGATACGGCGCCTTCCCCCGTCCCGTCACCGTAATCGACGGTGATGCTCTTGATCTTATTGGGCCAGCCCTGCACCGGGTCATCCAGCTTCAGGGTATCTCCTGCCTTGATGGAGGTATCCGGCTCGGCTTGGATGGTAAAGAGATAATCCTTCACTTTCACCGGGAAGGAGGCGCTGCCCGTTCCGCCATTCGAATCCTCCACCCTGACGGTGACGGTAAAACTGCCTGTCTTCAGGTAGATGTGATTCAGACCGAAGGTCTTATCCTGGTTGATGGCCAGGGGCTGCTGGCCGCTGCCGTCCCCATAGTCCACGCTCGCCTGCCAGGTCTCCAGCCCGGGGGCTGTAAAGGAACCGGTCCCGGTGAATGCAACCCCCACCATTGCCAATACCGGTCCACCGGCCTGGACGGAAGGGGGGACGTCTTTGGCAATTATCTTGATGTGCGCGGTAGATGATCCCCCGTCCTTGTCCACGACCGTCAGCGCCAGATCATAGGCGGGCTGCAGATCATAGAAGGTATTCTGGAAGGTGAAGGTTTTATCCGTCTGATCAACCGTTGCCGGCGCCGGGCCGCTGCCGTAGTCGCCGGTAACAGTCCAGCTGTCGTGTCCGGGCAGTCCGGGGTCGATGATATTCCCCGTGATGGTCAGGGGGGCGCCTTCCGGCGTCGTGATCACGTCATCCTGTGTTCCTTGCACTGTCAGGGTGGGAGCCACATTCTTTACGGTCACCTCCAGGGTGCCGGTGACCAGTCCCAGGTCCTGATACCGGAAGCTTACCTTGACCTGATACTGGCCGGTGTCAAGATACTGGTGCGCCAGGGTGAAGGAACCGTCCGCATGCAACTGCAGCGGCGTTGCTCCGGCGCCGTCGCCGTAATCGGCAGTCCCCGTCCAGACCAGGTTGTCCGTGATGGCAATCCGGCCGGCTGCCATATAGGTATCTCCCTCGTTCACCGTGCCGCCCTCCGGGAGGGTGAGGACGGGGAGATGATCCAGGTTGGGACGGTTGACGGTCAGGGTGTAGTCAGTGGTCTCCGGTGTGATAA
>Ga0187882_1003524_pt1 | contig 13363 bp, 11 predicted proteins | sample June2016WEW_19_1_3_FD_132991 | JGI IMG/M metagenome (GOLD analysis project Ga0187882, IMG submission 132991) | Peatland microbial communities from SPRUCE experiment site at the Marcell Experimental Forest, Minnesota, USA - June2016WEW_19_150 | ecosystem: Environmental > Terrestrial > Soil >...
GAGTTTGAGAAGCATTCTAGTCCTTGAGCCGGGTCCGCTCGCAACCGTTCAGGACCGCGGCCGCTTCGGTTTCCGTGCTCTGGGTGTGCCGCTTTCCGGTGCAATGGACCTCCAGGCGCTAAGAGTTGGGAATTTACTGGTTGGCAACCGCGATGTCCAGGCGGGAGTCGAGATCACGATGGGCGGTTTCCGGACGCAGTTTCGCTGCGATACGAGCTTCGCTCTAAGCGGCGCAGCGCGCGCAGCGTATCTGAACGGGGACCCGATTGCCTTTTGGCAGGCTCACCAGGCCAAAGATGGGGACGTGCTGTCAATCGGGGACACGTCATTTGCAGAAGCATACAAACGCCGCGGGGGATTTCCCCCTGCCGGGGCCGGACTTCGGATATATCTTGCCATCTCAGGTGGAATCGACTTGCCCCCGGTCATGGGAAGCCGGTCCACTTATCTGCGGGGCGGATTCGGCGGACTCGGTGGACGGCGCCTCCTGCCTGGCGATACCCTGCCGGTCGGCCGCCCGGTTGGGAAAGCCGGAAAAAAGCCGGCCCCAGCCGAACTGATCCCGCGGTACTCTATCGAACCGGTCCTCAGGACCATTCCGGGACCGCAGGACGATCGAGTCCTGGATGAGGGGAAATCCACTTTTTTTTCCCAGCTCTACGAGGTTACCCTGCGCGCCGACAGGATGGGGGTCGCCCTTGCCGGGCCGCCTCTGAAGCTTACCGGAGGTGCGGACATCATATCCGACGGGACTTGCCCCGGGGCCGTCCAGGTGGACGGTAACCTTCAGCCCACCATCCTGGCCGCTGACTGTCAGACGGCCGGCGGATACGTAAAGATCGCCACCGTAATTTCGGCGGACCTGCCTCTGGTCGCGCAACTCGCCCCAGGCGACCGGGTAAGTTTTGAAGAAATCAGCCTCTGGCAGGCCCGCGAAATTTACCTTCGAAACGAGTATCTCATCAGGGTGCTTTTGGAATGAACACTGAAGGCCGAATAATCGGATGACGGATGTCGTGGATCGGAGGTTTGAAGCCGTGAAAATTGATGTCAACTGCGACATGGGAGAAAGTTTCGGGATATACCGGCTCGGGGAGGATGAAAAGATCATCGGGTACATAACTTCGGCAAACATAGCTTGCGGCTTCCATGGCGGGGACCCGGCGGTGATGGAGAAAACAGTGCGGCTGGCCGGATTGCACAACGTAGCCGTGGGGGCGCATCCGGGATATCCGGACCTTATCGGCTTTGGCAGGCGCAACATCGAGACTTTTCCTGGAGAGATAAGAAATTACGTTCTCTACCAGATCGGCGCGACCGCGGCATTCACCAGGGCAGCGGGCCTGGAACTCCAGCACGTAAAGCTCCACGGTGCGCTATATAACCACGCCGCCCAAAATGAACGGGCAGCCGCCGAGATTATCGAGGCCGTGAAATCATACGATCCGGACCTTTGCATTTTTGCCCCGGCCGGATCGATGTTTGTAGCAATGGCAAGAGCCGCCGGGCTGAGGGTAGCCCAGGAGGCATTTGCGGACCGTGCCTACACGGGCGATGGGCGGCTGGCTCCCCGCAAACTGCGCGGGGCCGTGATCCACGATCCTCGAAAGGTGCGGGAGCGGGTGCTAAAGCTTGTCAAAACCGGCATCGTGGTGAGTATGGAGGGCGACGATATCCAACTCGACGCGGACAGCCTGTGCGTGCACGGCGATACACCGGGTGCATGGGAAATTGCGAAGACCATCAAAGAGGCCCTGGATGGTGCCGGGATAAGGGTCGCAGCGGTTGGGCGCAGGTAGGCGGCAGTGTGCCCAAAATTCTGCAAATTTCGAAAAGCTCGAAAAGAGCGGGGGAAAGTTTCTCCGGATCCGGCCCTGTGCAGGCCCCGCACCGATAGTGGTCAGGAGAATCGAAGGACGGCTTTGATGGTCGATCCGTCAAGAGCGTCCCTTACGGCCTGATTGATTTCCAACGCCGGGTATTGCCGGATAAGCTTGTGGAAGGGAAATTTCCCCTCCCTGTAGCAGTTGATCATATAGGGAATGAATTTTTGTGGATCGCTATCGCCTGCAATGCTGTAAAAAAGATTCTGATCCGGTCCCGGAGATTGGGGGGTGACCGGCTCGCCGTGGTCCTCCTGGGCAATCCCCAGCATTGACATTTTTCCGTTGGGACCAAGAGATTTTACCGCCATGTCGATTATTCGCGGTATGCCGGTTGTCTCGACCGCATGGTCGATTTTTCCGGCGAACTCCCTCAGTCCGAAGACGGTTTTGTCCTGTCGTGCGTTTAATACGCGAGTGGCCCCAAGCTCTTTGGCCAGTTCCAGGCGGGAGGCTACGACGTCGACGGCTATAATAGGCGCCGCGCCTGCCATGTTAGCCGCCATGAGGGCAGATAAACCGACCGTTCCAGCGCCGAAGACCGCGAAAGACTCACCCGGCCGAATCTTGAGTTCATTGAGCACGGTACCGGCGCCGGCCTGCACGCCGCAACCAAGAGGCGCGAAAAGCGCCAGTTCGTCGTTATCCACCGCATCTACGGGGACGAGATTGCGTTCGCCGGTCAGTGCATGATAGGCAAGCGAGGATTGGCCGAAAAAACAGCAACCCACCGGTTTGCCGTTTGCCTCATGAATGGTGGAGGAACCGTCGAGTCTGGCGCAGCCGAAATTGAGTTCGTCGAAGTCCAGGCAATGGGCTGGATGCCCCGCTTTGCAGTTGGTGCATCTTCCGCAGGAACGAAATGAAATAACCACCCTGTCCCCCGTGCGAACCCGATTGACCGCAGTGCCAACGCTTTCCACGATCCCCGCGCCCTCATGGCCGAATACCGCCGGAAAATCCAGTCCGAACAGTCCGTCACGCGCAGCCAGATCCGTATGGCAGATACCGCAGGCGGTGATTCGCACGAGCGCCTCGTCCGGCCTGGGGTGATCGAGTTCTATATCCTTGAATACGAACTGGGCGCCAGGGGAGGCAGCAACGGCGGCACGGGTGCGGATCGTCATATAAATCTCCCTGCGTAAAAAGCGATCGGTTTCCGATTCCGATTTTTTGCCTTCGAAAAAGCTGGATTGGTGAATTGTCGCATATCCAGGCGCCTGTGCTGCCTAAATCGCCCGCGCGGTGCTCGATGACTCGACGCTTAACCTAAGTTCGTCAAAAGGGCGTTGCAACCAAAAGCGCCCGCCGGTCGGCCAAAGCCCCACGTGCTTTCAGGGAGCAGGTGCCCGCCGGTGGGGCTCCGCCTCAAAAGTCTTGCTCGATCTTTTATCAGTTGCTATTTGTCGCCTCAATGAAAAAGATTAGCGCGGGCGGCGTGGAGAATATGTTGTACAATCTTGTTAAGACCGTGCGGTGGAAGGGAAGTGAACTCTGATTGGAGAAGGAATTGGAAGAAAAAATATCGCAGGCAACCGGGCCTCACCGGTTTGAAATGACCGAATGGATAAGCTGCGCCCCCTTTGAGCGACTTTTAAACATGACTATCGCAGAGGCTTGCGACGGCAGGGCGAGGCTTACCATGCCCTTTCTCATCGACTACGCCCAGGGCGCCGGACTGCTGCACGGCGGTGCGCTGGTAAGCCTGGCAGACACCGCGGTCGTGATGGCGATCAAGAGCATCATTGCTCCTCTGTCACATTTTGCAACCATCGAACTTGAGTGCCGGTTTCTTCTTCCGGTAAAAAAAGGCATAGTGAGGGCGGAGGCGCAGGTGGTGAGCAAACAGGGAAGGCAACTCAAGGGAAGGGCAATTGTCTACGATGATGAGGGAAGGGCGGTCCTGGAGTTTTGCTCAACCTTCAAGGTTGCCAGAGACGCCCAGATAAGGGCAATTACCTATAAAAACAACGAAGAGTGAAGACCGAAGGGTTACGCCTGGCCCCACTTGAGCTTGGACCTCAGGATTTCGAAATGATCGACGTCCGGGGCTCTTATGACGCGTAGCGGAGTGGCGGCTGCCGTAATGGTTATCCGGTCTGATTCCTGAATCAGGCATCCCACCTGCCCGTCGAGTGTCAGGGTTACGTCCTTCGAGGGTGCGGCAATCTCGACCTGGATCGTCACGTGAGCCGGAAGGATGATCGGCCGGTTGGTGAGTGTGAAAGGGCAAATCGGGGTTAGGATCATGGCCTGCGCGGTCGGAAAAATGATGGGTCCGCCGGCGGAGATGTTGTAGGCGGTCGATCCCGTGGGGGTGGAGATAATCAGGCCGTCACCACGGTAGTGCGTCAAAAACTTACCGTCGATGGTTGTGCGCAGGTCGACTATGCGTGCCAGGGCTCCTTTGTTTATAACGGCGTCGTTTAGAACGCTGTGGCAGAAAATTTCCTTGCCCTCACGCTTTACCGACACCCTCAAGCGCATTCGTTCCTCGATCTGGAAATCCCCCGAGAGGATCCTATCGAGTTTGACAAAACAGGATTCGGCGCTTATCGACGTAAGAAAACCGAGCCCTCCAAAATTGATTCCGATGATCGGAGTGGAGCTTTTTTCAATGCAGCGCGCAACGCTCAAAAAGGTCCCGTCTCCACCGACCACGACTACCGCTTCGACTGTTTCGGGGATGTCGATTTTTTGAGAAGTGCGGCTAAGCCCCGAGTTATTGATATTTTCCTGAAGAAAAACATCAATATTTCGCTCCTTGAACCATTCTTTGAGTTCCAGGGCAAGCTGGGCGGCTTCAGGACGCATGTGTTTATAGATTATTGCGACATGGCGCATTTAGGTCCTCCGAAACACTAACGGTACAGCCCGGATAATCCGATAAGATAAAAAGATTTGTCAAAACTATCCGGTTGCTCTAACTTGCGTTGGCCGTGCCGGTAAGATGCCTATATGTCTTCTTCCTGGGCGAGTCAAGGTGATTTGGCGCGCGGCTCGGATGGAGGATGATTTTACGGGTTTATTTTTCCATCCCGCAGAGGTGGTTGATGAACTTCGAGCAACATTCGCAAGTCCCTTCGCAGACGATCCTGGTGGTGGATGACGAGCCGCAGGTCTGCGAGCTCATTTCGGATTCTTTGATGGGTCAGGGCCACAGGGTGGAAACCGCCCGGGATGGCATTGAGGCCGTTGAAAAAATCAAAATGGGCGATTTCTCTGTTGTCGTTACCGATATGGACATGCCTCGAATGGATGGGATGCAGCTTATCGACTACATAGTTAAAAACCATGTCGATGTGGACATAATAGCCATCACCGGGCATATAATGAGATACCGGTACACTGAGGTAGTTGAAGCCGGCGCCACGGATTTCATTACAAAACCTTTCACGCTCAACGAACTGGAGGCCAAGCTCAACAGGCTGATCCGCGAGAGGGGACTCAGGGAGCAACTCGCAAAACTGGCTGTCCGGGACCCGCTGACGGGTCTTCAAAACCGCCGTTCTTTTGAGGAAAACGCGCGCAAGGAGGCTATCCGCACAATTCGCTACCGGCATACTCTTTACATGTTCTTTATTGACGTGGATAATTTCAAGAAATACAATGACCTGCATGGCCATCAGGCAGGCGACGGGCTGCTTGTCAATACGGCAGGTCTTCTGACGAATTCGATACGTGAAAACATCGACACCGTCTTTCGTTACGGCGGAGACGAGTTCGTAATTCTTCTGCCGCATTTGCCGGCCGCCCAGGCACTTAGCGTAGCCGAGCGAATATGCAGCAAGTTTAATTCTTTGAAGCTCGAACCCACAAGCCTTTCAATCGGGATCGCCAGATTCATCGAAAAGTCCGGCACAATCGATCAGGACATCCAGGACATGATACAGAGGGCCGACGCCGCTTTGTATGCGGCCAAAAGGGACCCGGGCAAAAACCTGGTTTATGTCGATGAATGCTAGGGGTAGCGCCTTGGGCCTTTGCGGCGGCTCAATTGCCCCTGCGGGCATGAAAAAATCGAACGCCTGGGCAGCCTCCCGATTTCCCCGCCGGGACTGAAAATCCTTTTTCCACATCGAAAAATTTGACCTCGAAAGTTACCAATTGAGCAATGCCCGTATCTCGGCCGGTGTTTGCCGGTGAAGGCCAACCTGCCCGATCTCGTGTTTTTCGGCGAACCATTGCCTGAAAAGGAGATCTCCTGTATCCATGTTTTGAATTATATGTTTACGATTAATCTTGACACCCCATAGAGGGTACTTTATATAGGGCTGACCGCGCAGCACGAAGGTTGAGCTTTGCGGTTAACCGGTGAGAATTGTTGGACTTAGTTTGTGCCACCTTGAAAGCTGTGTGATTGCGGCGCAGATCGGCAACTGGTGGCACTCTTAGTGTTTAACCCATTGGCGAGACCACTTTATGATGTGGCATTGAGTCCGCCCTAAATTCTGGTAGTGAGTGAGTCCATCATCAGATGGCCGGAAGCGCAAAAACCCTTGTAGCGTTTTCGGAAGGCTCACGGCAACATCTCCGGTTTTCGGGCGGCAAATAGAATCAAAATATTTGTACAGGGGACTGCAAGTTCTCAGGACGGGAGGTGAGTGCCATGGGCAAGCCTGAATTCGGTTTTGGGGTCCATTTGATCTTGGATGGCTACGGCTGTGACCGTGCGGCGCTGCAAGACATTAATCTGATCTATAATTTCCTCGATAATTCTCCTTCTCAAATGGACATGACCAAAATCATGCCTCCCTATGTGTTCCGGTATTCGGGAGCTGTTCCGGAAGACTGGGGAGTATCCGGTTTTGTGCTGATTGCAGAGAGCCATATCAGCATTCATACGTTTCCGGATAAACAGTACATGAGTATTGATATGTTTTCGTGCAAGCCTTTTGACACAGACGTAGCGATCGAAATGATAAGGAGTTATTTCAAGGTTCAAAAATATGAGATCAAAATTCTGGACAGGGGGCAGGAATTTCCGAATACAGTGCGCGAATCCGCCCAGGTAGTCCGGATGGATCGGATGCTTAAGCAGCGTTCCAGGTAAGAAGTATTTTTATGCGCAGTGCAAATGAATAAGGTCCAGGTCTTTTCGCCCGCCTGGGCCTTATTGTTTATTTCCGGGGCCGCAGTATCTTCCCTCCAGGAACTCAAAAAAGACAATACTTTTAACAGGATTTACAGGATTAAAGAAAAAGACAATACTTTTGACAGGATTAACAGGATTTACAGGATTAAAGAAAAAGCCCCCTGGCCCTGACAGAAGAAATAATTGGTAGCGACCAGCAATCTCCATCCTTCACAAAGGGCGTGTAAGATCCTGTCGTCTATCATTGTTTTCCTGTTAATCCTGTAAATCCTGTCCAAAGCTCTCCACTCATTGTAAGCGCTTATGGGGTGATGGCCCCGATGGACTTCGGGCTAATCCTGGAAACGTCTCAGCAGGCCGGCATAGGCATCGATCCGGCGGTCTCTAAGAAACGGCCAGTTGCGGCGGACTGCCTCGGTCCCGGCAAGATCGATTTGCGCCATAAGCACTTGCTCCCTGTCGTGGCTTGCCCTGGCGAGGAATTCGCCCTGGGGGCCGACGATGAAACTGCTGCCCCAGAAGATTTGGCCCTGATCCGCGTTTCCGGATGGTTCGAAGCCGACCCGGTTTGCGCTGATAAGCGGCAGTGCATTGGCGATCGCGTGGGAGCGCTGGATTGTGACCCATGCATCGAGCATCAGCTCGCGTTCGGTCTCGGATGCCCCGGGCTCCCAGCCTATGGATGTCGGATAGATAAGCAGCTCGGCCCCGCAAAGGGCCATCAGCCGCGCGGCCTCCGGATACCACTGGTCCCAGCAGACCAGCACCCCCAGCCTGCCTATCGATGAGGAGATGGGGCGAAACCCCAGGTCACCCTGGGTGAAATAGTACTTTTCATAATACCCTGGATCGTCAGGGATGTGCATCTTTCGGTACATCCCAGCCAGCGAGCCGTCCTTGTCGAGGACCACGGCCGTATTGTGATATAAACCCGCGGCACGCCGCTCGAAGATGGAAGCCACGATCACCACTTTCAATTCCCTGGCCAGAGAACCTAATGCCTCGGTGGCCGGACCGGGGATCGGCTCAGCCAGATCAAAGCGGGCTGGGGCCTCGGTCTGACAGAAATAGGGGCCAAGGTGCAATTCCTGCAGCACGACCAGTTGCGCATCGTTGGAAGCGGCTGTGCGAATGCCGGAGATACTCTTTTGCAGGTTTGCATCCCGGTCCGCCGTGCAACTTTGCTGGACGAGGCCCACGATGAGTTTTTTCATGCCAGGACTCCTTTGGGTATCTGCATGGTGATGCAATGAAGCGAGCCTCTACCGGGCAGAAGGGGCAGGCAGTGGACCGCTGTCACCCTGCGCCCCGGAAAAGCCTGCGAAATGACCTCGATGGCGGCGCTGTCCTTCCGGCCCCCATACACCGGCACCAGGACCGCCCCATTGATGATGAGAAAATTGGCGTAGGTTGCCGGAAGCCTCTGGCCATCTTCATCGTAGACGGCTTCAGGCCAGGGAAGCGCAAGCAGCCGGTAGGGCCGGCCATCGAGGGTCTTGAAGGACCTCAGTTCGTCGGCCATTGCGCGCATGGCCCCGTAGTGTTCGTCGGCGGTATCTTCGCAGGCGGTATAGACGATGGTGTCATCGGGGCAAAACCGGGCGAGAGTGTCCACGTGTGAATCGGTATCGTCCCCGGCCAGATGACCGTTCTCTATCCACAGGACGCGCCTTGCCCCCAGCACTCGACACAGATACGACTCGATGGCGTCGCGGGAAAGATGCGGATTGCGGTTGGGGCTGAGCAGGCAATTGGCCGTTGTGAGGATCGTACCCCTGCCGTCGCTTTCGATGCTTCCGCCTTCGAGAATCAGTCCCATTGTCTCGATCGGACAGGCGCCAAAGGCGCCGGAGGCGGCAAGCCTTCTGGTTATCTGATTGTCAAGGTCGGAGGGAAATTTAAGTCCCCAGCCATTGAAGCCGAAATCCAGGACCACCGGTTTTTTAGCATCGAAAACGATTAGAGGGCCGAAATCCCTTGCCCATGTATCATTGGTCGGTACCTTAAATGACCGGATCGGGTCCGGGGGCAGCCCCATTTCGACCATGGATTGCACCGCGCCCTCGATATCGGGGGCGACCAGCAGCAACTGCTCGAAGCGGGTGATTTCTCTTGCGATCTCTATTGTGACCTGTTGCACCGCACGGAGGTCTGGGGCCCAATCGGTGCCTTCGTGAGGCCATGCCATCAGAACGGCGTCCTGGTCTTCCCACTCCGCTGGAAATCTGCGTATAGTCTCGATCACCGACATACTCCCTGTCCCGCTGCGCCGTCGAGAAGACCACAGGTGCATTGAGCGCCGGGGAAGAAGTTTGTCACCGGCCTTGGGCGTTTGCATTCGAGCGCGGCGGGCCGATGGAATGTTAAATTTTCAATAGAAGCATAAATATGGCCTGTTATCAAGGGAGGCTCATTTCAGTTTCCTAAATTTTCATAGACAAGGTATGGGCTACTTGTTAAATTAACACGCTACGGCCATAATGGAGACGGTGCAGAATTTAGATTTGTCTTCGAGTTCAGCTACTTACGGGAAAGAGAGTGATTAAAAATTGGAAGAGCAGTCAGCCAAAGGAATCCGGAATTGGCTCCGAATGTGCTTCCGACGGCTTGCTGGTGTTCGGGACGCCGACGACGTCGAAAAAGAGATACAGCAGATAATTGACGAGGGGGAGCAGCGGGGGCTCATCTCCGAGGACGAAGGGGAAATGATCCAGGGGATCTTTTCCTTTCGCGACACAATAGCCAGAGAAATTATGGTCCCCCGTACCGATACGGTTTATGCCGAGGCTGAAACCAGACTCTCTGAAATAATTAAAATCATAATAGAGAGCGGACATTCCAGGATCCCGATTTACCAGGATAATATCGACAATATCATTGGGACCCTGCACGCAAAGGACCTCCTTCCGTTCTGGGGCACGGACGATATTACGATCCGTGAGATAATGCGTTCCCCGTATTTCATCCCGGAGACCAAGAAAATCAGCGAAGTCCTCGAGGACCTGAGGGACAATAAGTCTCATATCGCCATTGTTATTGACGAATATGGCGGAACCGCCGGCATTCTCACGCTCGAGGACATAATAGAGGAAATTATCGGCGAGATAATGGATGAATACGATGCCGAACAAAAGCTCATAATCGAGCATGAAGACGGTTCAATCAGTGTAAATGCCCGGCTTGACGTTGAAAAACTCGAGGATTTTCTTCATGTGGAGCTGCCGGAGGGCGGTTTCGAATCTGTCGGCGGATTTATCATAAGCCTTATCGGAAAGGTGCCGGAAGTAAACGAAAAAATTATTTATAATGATCTCGAGATCGTAATCGAGACCGCAACGAGCAGGAAGATCGACCGGGCGCGTATCCGCAAATTGAGCAGCCAAGCCCCGGAGGGGCCTTCGGACGAAGGACAGGGCAAGTAGCTGCGGGCGGCAGATCTGAATTATATAAGTCACCACCGGTCTTTGTCCTCTATCCCCTATATCTTAGAATCCAAGCACACTGGTCTGGAAGTTATGAAAGCGATATTGCTCTCGATCGTGAGCGGATTATTGCTTACGGCGGGCTTTCCCAAGCCCGCGATGTTCTATTTGTCCTGGGTGGCTCTTTTGCCGCTGCTTTATGCGATCGAGGGGAAAACAGGAAAGCAGGCGTTTGCGCTCGGTTACATTTGTGGGATGATACATTCCTGGACCTGCCTTTTCTGGATTCATCACGCTGTTTATAACTATGGCGGTTTTTCCCCTGTGATGTCCCTGGTGGTTCTTGTGATCCTGTGCTGCACAATGGCTGTATATCCCGCTGTGTTCGCTCTTCTGGCGCAAAGATGGGTGGGTGTGCCCCTGCTCTATGTTTTTGGGCTGCCGTTCGTGTGGGTTGCTCTCGAATGGGCCCGTGCGTTTGCGATTTCAGGGTTTCCGTGGGCGAACATGGGCTATACCCAGACGCCGCTGAACATGCTAATTCAGTTTGCCGACATTACGGGAGTCTACGGGATGAGCTGGCTCGTGGTGCTCGGCAATACGGTCATTTACGGCTTTATTCGAAATTCTTGCCGAAAATCGGGCGTGGCGGTCCTGGCCGTCTGCATAGTTGGTGCTCTGCTATACGGCTTTTGGCGAACCGGGCAGGTAGGGGCCATGCAGGACCGGAACGCTTCGATGAACGTGGGGGTTATTCAGGGCAATATCGCCCAGAACCAGAAATGGGACCCTGCGTTCGCGGCCCAAACCATCAACACATATGGCCTTTTCAGTGAGGAATGCGCTAAAAAAGAGCCGGTCCCGGATATTCTCGTGTGGCCCGAATCCGCAATGCCTTTTTTTTACGGCATCGACGAGGACCTGAGTTCGGAGGTCGACCGGATTGTAAAAGGGGTTGGAAAACCTCTGCTTTTCGGGAGCATCGGCGTGACCATGGTCGAAGGCAGGCCGCGTTTGCTGAACAGGGCTTATCTTCTCGATGAGAGCGCCGGGCTGAAGGGCGGTTATGCAAAGCAGCACCTGGTCCCATTCGGGGAATATATACCATATTCCAAACTATTATTTTTTGTTCATAATATTGCCGCGGCGGGCTCAATGGATTTTGTTCCAGGCAGGGAATCTGGGCCGGTTTTTTTTCGCGGCCTTCCAATGGGTGTGCTGATATGCTATGAGGCGATTTTCCCGCAGATTTCCCGTGAAACCGTCCGGCAGGGGGCCCGGATACTGATGAACATCACCAATGATGCCTGGTATGGTGATACGGGCGGTCCGTACCAGCATCTGGAAATCTCGCGCTGGCGTGCAATCGAGTTTCGGGTCCCGTTGGTGCGGGCCGCAAACACGGGGATCAGCGCGATATTCGATGCCACCGGGCGGGAATGCGGGAGACTGCCTTTGAATACGGGCGGTTTTTTGACATGCAGCGTTCACCCGATGCCTTATCTTTCTTTTTATGCTAAATATGGTGATGTATTCGTATGGTTTTGCGTTATTGCTTCATTGTGCGCGATTACATTTAAGATAGTCCATTCGAGAAACCTTAGGAGGATATCCCGATGAACATGGATATTTCAGAGCTGAGAAATTCGCTCAAAGATTTGTCTCAAAGATTTCAAACCCTTGGAGGATATCTTTGACATCGCGGGCAAAAAAGTACGTTCGGCCGAGCTTGAAAAGCTGATGTCCAAACAGGGCTTCTGGGAAGATCCAGAGGCCGGCCGCGATATTTTAAAAGAGCGTTCGGAACTCAATGAGATGATTGTGACGTGGGGCAATCTCGCCGGCGAGATTGAGGACAACGAACTGCTCTTTGATATGGCCGTAGCAGAAGAGGACGAAAACAGTCTGCAGGAGGTGCGGCAGAAGCTGAAGGAGCTGGAAAAGAAATACAGGGAACTCGAACTCAGGCAGATGTTGAGCGATGAAAACGATGACAAGAATGCAATCGTCAGCATCAATGCGGGAGCGGGTGGGACCGAGGCGCAGGACTGGGTCCAGATGCTTTTGAGGATGTACCTGCGCTGGTGCGAGAAGAAGAACTTCAAGGTCGATATAATAGACTTGCTGGAGGGAGAAGAAGCGGGGGTAAAAAACGTTACCTTTACCGTTGCGGGCGCTTACGCTCACGGGATGTTAAAGGCCGAATCCGGCGTGCACAGGCTGGTCAGGATCTCTCCTTTCGACGCCAGCGGCCGAAGGCACACATCCTTTGCCGCGGTGCTGGTATTTCCCGAGATCGACGACAAAATAGAAATCGATATCAAGCAGTCGGATTTGCGGGTCGATACCTTCCGGGCCAGTGGGGCGGGGGGGCAGCACGTAAACAAGACCAGCTCAGCCGTCCGGCTCACACATTTGCCTACAGGGATTGTGGTGCAGTGCCAGAATGAAAAATCCCAGCACCGAAACCGCGATATAGCCCTGAAAATCCTCAAGGCAAGAATCTATGAACGTGAAAGACGCGCCCAGCAGGCGAAAGTACAGGAGACCCACGATAACCTCGATGAAATCGCATGGGGCAGTCAGATAAGGTCCTATGTCCTGCAGCCCTACAGGTTGGTAAAAGACCATCGCACAAATGTGGAAAAAGGAAACGTGGAAAGCGTCCTGGACGGCGAGCTGGATGATTTCATAGAGGCGTATCTGCTGAATTCGATCGGCGCGAAACAAGGCGCCTCGGGTGCGGCTTAAAAGTAACGCGACATTGGATGCCGGGCAACTCCATGCAGTGACCGGCTTCAGGCTGGAAGCTGCCGGCCCATGGAAAAAGGCGCCTCGGAACAACGGCGCCTTATCACCAGGATTTACGACATAGCCACCTGGTGATTACCTCAATAGCACGCTATGTGGTAGGACTCAAGGGGGATTTCTGGTGGTAGGAAATGGGTATTTCGGACTCCCAA
>Ga0187882_1003532_pt1 | contig 13338 bp, 10 predicted proteins | sample June2016WEW_19_1_3_FD_132991 | JGI IMG/M metagenome (GOLD analysis project Ga0187882, IMG submission 132991) | Peatland microbial communities from SPRUCE experiment site at the Marcell Experimental Forest, Minnesota, USA - June2016WEW_19_150 | ecosystem: Environmental > Terrestrial > Soil >...
CGATGACACTCGTGAGTACCGCTGCAATCTCAAGAGGCGACATCATTTCTTCACCTCTTCGGAAACCGCCAGGCTGGCCGCTGCATTGCCTTGATGCAATTCAGCCCAGCTTTGCAAATGGTTCAGGAGTCGCTTCCCGGCGTCGCTATCGAACCAGCGCGCGTGCCCCAGAAAATATCCCATGTACGCGAGGTCGGCTTTCTCTTGCGATTTCAATACGCGCAGAAAGTAATCCGCCTCGGAGAGCGCGAACTCCGCATGCACGAGCGGCAGCAAGGCCACCACCGCTTCCGCCTCGTCCCGCGACAATGGATGCATTTCTTCGTAGCCGCTCAACAGCGCGTCGATTTGGTTCACGTGCAATGGATTGCGCGAAGCGTCGTGGATCTGCAGCCATTCCACACCGTTCCGCTCGATTGCAGTGGCGATGTCGTGAATCGCGGTCGTGCGATCCGCAAGACCCACGTCGATGATGTCCGTGACGTCCGCATCGGGAGACGCATTGCTCCAAAAAAGATTCGAACCGTGAAAATCGTTGTGCGTCCAGAGGGGTTGAAATACGGGCAGGAATTTGCGCAAGCGATTGTGAAGAGGGAGAAAAGTCTCCTGCGTTTCCTCAAGCCAATTCCGTTTCCCCAGATAGGAGTGGAGCGCGGGGCGTTCTTCAACGTAACCCGCGAGTTCGGGCCACGGGTCATCGCACGAGAAAACCTTGAAGCTTGTCACCAGGGTCGCCGCCTTGCGCGCGGGCCCATCATAACCCGCGGAAGCGGCATGCAACCTGGCAAGAGCGCGTCCCGCATGGCGCGCGTGGCCCACGCTCAGAAAAGGTGTCCAGGACTGCGCTGTCTCGTAGAGGTCCAGGCCGTCACCAACTGGATGGACTTCGTAGGTCCAATCGTCAATCTCGACGGCCGTTTCCCCAAACCGGTCTTCGAGCGCTTTCTTTACCAGGGTGTCGCGCTGGCTCAAGTAGGCCAGCCATCGGTGTTCTTCGAGCAGTGAGTTTCTATCGCGAACCGAGCGATGATGACGCTTCACAAACACTTTCCCAAGCGGCGTCGCCACAACGCTGGCCGCCGAAAAGGGACGCGGGCTGAACGACAGGATGCGCTCCGCTTTTTGTGCCTGCGGAAATCGCCGCAGGAGCCCATTCAGTTCATCCAGCTTCAAGGCCGGCCAGTCTGGCTCGACGAGGTTTCCCTCGAGGCCGTGCGCTTTCACCTCACCGCTCATCCCGTCACCCGCGACTCGATCTCCATTTTGCTCCTTGCTCAAACTCCGTACGCCGGGCCCGTGTGCTTCGTCCTCAAAAACTATATTGTACGGAGAGCCGCACCGTCGTGGGTGCACCGAGATGCAAAAACGTATCGCCTAAACTCGCGCCCGTGTCCTTCCAGTAGCGTTTGTTCAAGACGTTTTCGGCAAAAAGACGAAACGTCACTTTTTTCCATTCTCCGCTCGGCGTGTACCGCGCGCCGATATTCAGCAGATTGTAGCCCGGCACGCTGACCGCATCGTCTCGCGTCGCTTCCTTCGGGCCGGTGTAGCTCCATCCTGGCAAAAGATGCAGCCCGGTGATGAAGGGAACGTCGATGTCCGCAAACCAAGACGTACGAAATCGCGGCACGTTGATCACCTGCTTGCTGTTGAATTCCGGCGTGCTGCTTCCCGAAGACACGGCGTGCAAGAGTGTCGCACTTCCCGTGATTCGCAGCCACTCCTTCACTTTCCCCTGTGCGCTCAACTCCAGGCCAGTATGCGTTTCATGGCCATCACCGACAAAGTCGATTCCGCCTCCGCTGTCCACCGCCTTCGGATAGAAGAAGGGTGCGCGCATGCGGAATACCGCGGCGGTCAACAGAATGCGTCCTCCAGGCTGATACTTGATGCCGGCCTCGACTTGCCGGGTGAAGAAGGGCGGCAAAAACGCGTTGGGATTGACTGTCGCCCAAAAAGGCGCCTGCAACCCCAGCGACAGCGCGACACTGTAATTGCCATAGAGAAGGACGTCCTTCACAGGGCGCCACGAAGCCGAGTATTGCGGAAGCCAGACGCCTTTTTCCGTTTTCAGCAGCGTCAAAGCGGTGCCGTCTGCGTTTAAGTTGGAGAAGTTGTGGTCGTGAAGAGTGTCGTATTGACCGCCGACGGTAACGTCGATGCGCCCAGGTAGATGGATACGATCCGCGACGACGAGCGCGTACTGGTGCGTATCTTCCGCGAGCAGCACGGGGCCGGGCGTCGGTGGAGTGGTGGGAGGCCCCGGCTGAAAGACTTGTTCGGGCTGATAGATGTTTTCAGTTCCGACGTAGGTGTAGACGATGCCCGTGTCCGCAGGCACAGCCGGATTGGCCAATCCAAGATTCACGCTGCGCCGCTGCAAGCTTGTCCCGATGGCGACATCGTGGGTCACCGGCCCGGTTTTCACCTGCCCCTGCAAAATGGCCTCAAATTGATCGTTGATCCGCAATTCGCCGGGGCTTCGATAGTCGTAAACGTCATAGTCCCCCATGGGGCTGAAGAAATACGGCCGCGCGCCTGGCTCGCTGCAAACAGGAACGTAATAGCAGCCGTACGGCCAGGCAATGTTGTCGTCAATCAGCGAATGGCTTAGGCCTGCGGCAACGAAAAACCTCCAGTTCGTGGATAGCTTGTGGTCCAGACGAAGACTCGTATTGAACACGTCAAAGGTGTTCGGCTTGGCCCACCACTGATAGCCGAGCATCACGTCGGGCGAAACATCCACCGGCACGGTGGTTCCTCCCAGCAACTGATAGCCTCCCACGGACCGCTCCACCATATGCTGGTATTCGAAATCGCCTTTCAGAAACGTGTTGGAAGTGAGTTTCCAGTCCGCCGCAACGGCGCCGAACTCCCGCGTTCCATCCGCGCCGTGCACATAAGACTTAATGTCCTCGCCCGCCAGATTCACGCGCACACCAAACTGCTGTCGCGCGCCCAGGAAGCCCCCAAGATCCACGCCGCCGTAGAGAGTCCCACGCTGATCGGTGGCGAGGTTCAGCTGGCGCACACCGGCCGGGCGCTTGGTCACATAGTTCACTAATCCCCCCCCGGAGGCTATGCCCACCTCGTCTGAGTCCACGCCATGCAGGAATTCCACGCCATCCTTGTTTTCCAGCGCGACGAGTTGCTCTCCGGCCGCCGACAATCCGTTGATCTTGAACCCCGAAGCAAGATCAAGTGGGAAGCCGCGAATCTCAAAATCCTGATAGTAGCCGACCGGAGCATAATCCTCTCCAACGGAAGTGTCATTCTTCGCCACGTCGGAAAGCAAACGCGCCTGCTGATCGTCCAACAGGCTCCGTGTTATGACCAACGCGGAAATCGGCAATTCCCGCAGAGGCTGGTTGCTCAGGTTCCCGATGGCCATGGCGGTTGGTTTGTAGTCGTCCGCCACTTCGCCGCTCACAATGACGACTTTGCGCGCGGATTCCACCACCAGCCTGACCGGCAAGTTGTAAGCAGATCCGCTGGAGACGCCGATTTTGTTTGCGCGAAATACCTGGAAGCCCGCGGCGAACACTTCCACCGCATAGGAACCCGGGGGCAGATTCTGCAGTTGAAACTCACCGAACGAACTGGATGCGGCAGTCCACGTTTGGCCCGTTGCTTCGTTCGTCGCCTTTACTTCCGCGTTTGCGACTACGCCCCCGGAAGCATCTGTGATCACGCCAGAAATCGTGCCCGTCGATGTTTGTGCCTGGGCAAACCGGCTCTGTGGCATAGCAAGAGTCAGCGACACCACGAATGCCGCCACGACAATCCACCGAAAACTCATAACTTGATTCTCCCTAAAATCAAGGAAAACAACTACCTCTCCTGTTCACTCCAATGGGGCGCGGGCGATGGATCAACAGAAGGCGCTGCAGGGGCGACAAATCCCTACTTTAAAAAAGTAAGGTTCTGCACTAGAATCCGCAGGGATTACAGGACCCCGCTCACCACCCCGAGGAGCACAGGCCATGGCCATTGCCACCATCAACCCGGCGACCGGCGAAGTCGTCAAGAAATTCGACGCCCTCACCGACGCCCAGGTCGACGACAAAATCACCAAAGCCGCCGCCGCGTTTCATGGCTTCCGCAAAACTCCTTTCGCCGATCGCGCCCGCTGGATGACCAAAGCCGCGGAAATCCTGGACTCCGAAAAAGAATCCATCGGCCGCCTGATGACCCTCGAGATGGGCAAGACCTTTCCTTCCGCAATTGCCGAAGCGGAAAAATGCGCTGCCACGTGCCGCTACTTCGCCGAAAATGCCGCGCGTTTTGTTGCCGACGAGCCCATTGCCACTTCCGCCGCAAAAAGCTTCATCCGTTACCAACCCATTGGCATTGTCCTCGCCGTCATGCCCTGGAACTTCCCGTTCTGGCAAGTGTTCCGTTTCATCGCCCCGGGTTTGATGGCTGGCAACGTCGGCCTGCTCAAGCATGCGTCCAACGTTCCGCAGTGCGCGCTGAAGATCGAAGAAATCGTCCGCCGCGCCGGTTTTCCCGAAGGTGTCTTTCAAACTCTCTTGATTGGCGCTTCTCAGGTGGACCGCGTCCTCGATGATCCGCGCGTCGCCGCGGCCACGCTCACCGGCAGCGAGCAGGCGGGCATCCAGGTGGGCATTTCCGCGGCCAAGCGCATCAAGAAAGTCGTCCTGGAACTTGGTGGCAGCGATCCCTTCATCGTCATGCCTTCTACCAACATCCAGGAAGCCGCCGCCACCGCCGTCAAAGCCCGTGTCATCAATAATGGTCAGTCCTGCATCGCGGCCAAGCGCTTCATCGTTCACGAACGGATTGCCGATCAATTCGAGAAGGAATTTGTCAGCCACATGCAGTCGCTCAAGCTTGGCGATCCCTTCGATCCTAAAACGGATGTCGGCCCGCTCGCCACTCCCGATGCCGTCAAGGATCTCGACGCCGACGTCCAGAAATCCATTCATGCCGGCGCAAAGCTTCTCACCGGCGGTAAACAGATCGTTGGCGCCGGCAATTTCTATCTGCCCACGGTTCTTACCAACATCCCCAAACATTCCCCGGCCTATCGTGAAGAACTCTTCGGCCCCGTCGCCTGCGTCTTCCGCGTGAAATCGATTGAAGAGGCCGTCGCCATTGCCAACGACGTCCGCTTTGGCCTCGGCGCCAGCGCCTGGACAAACGATCCCGCCGAACGCGAAGTTTTCATCAATGAGCTTGAAGCGGGCATGGTCTTCATCAACCAGATGGTGGTCTCTGATCCCCGCGTCCCCTTCGGCGGCGTCAAAGCCTCCGGCCACGGTCGCGAACTTGGCCCCTACGGCATCCGCGAATTCACCAACATCAAGACGGTCTGGATCCGCGAACCCGCGAAGTAACTCTCGCCGTTGGTGATGCCCGGCACGCTGATCGGGGATGAGGTCGAGCCACAGAAGTAAGCCGCGGTTCCGCCCTGCTCCGCCCCATGCTGATTGACGAGCGCACGGGCGAAGGAGCATTATTTTGCCTCGGGCTTTTTCGGGGCGACGCCGGGTCCCGGTGTTTCGACGCCTGCCTGCATCGCGACGCTCCTCGCATGCAGCCCAAGGCGCCATGTTGTTTTGCGGTCTTCATTTTCAAGGGAGTGAGTCTCGTGCCAAAGACCCTCGTGAAGAAGCACACCGAAGGTAAACCCCGCGCCAAGAAGCACGGCCTGACTGAAGCGCAGATCGCCGTCCACTGGAAGGAAGAAGCCTATATCCGGCCTCCCGCGCGCTTCATCGCACAGGCCAATCTTAACGACAACTATGCCCTCGAGCGCTTCAGCGAGAAACATTTTCCCGAATGCTTCCGCGAATACGCTGAACTCCTCCACTGGGATCAGTATTGGCACACCACGCTGGACACCGAGCATCCGCCCTTCTGGAAGTGGTTCGTCGGCGGCCGCTTGAATGTCGCCTACAATTGCGTGGATCGCCATCTCGCCAAATACAAAAACAAAGCCGCGCTGATCTTCGTGCCGGAGCCCGAAGAAGAAAACCATATCGTTATCACCTACCAGGAGCTCTATCGCCGCGTCAACGAAGTCGCTGCTGTGTTGCAGGGCTTTGCCGGCCTCCAGAAGGGCGATCGCGTCACCATTCACATGCCCATGATTCCGGAGCTGCCCATCACCATGCTGGCCTGCGCTCGTCTGGGCATCATTCATTCCGTCGTCTTCGGCGGCTTCTCCGGCGAAGCCTGCGGCCTGCGTGCCGCCGATTCCGGCAGCCGCGTCCTGATTTACGTTGATGGTTACCACCGCAACGGCCGTTGGGTGGATCACAAACTCAGCGCCGATATCGCCGTCGAAACCGCCAAAAAGGAAGGCCAGGTCATTGACAAGGTGCTCGTCTGGAAACGCTATCACCACAAGTACACTTCCGACGCGCCCATGATTATGGAGCGCGACTTCTTCATTGACGACATCCTGAAGGATTACCGCAACGCCGTCGTTCCCCCCGTTTCCATGGAATCCGAAGACCCGCTCTTCCTCATGTACACCAGCGGCACAACCGGCAAACCCAAGGGTTGCCAGCACCGCACCGGCGGTTACCTCGCTTACGTCACCGGCACAGCTAAGTATTATCAGGACATTCATCCCGAAGACGTCTACTGGTGCCTGGCTGATATCGGCTGGATCACCGGACACTCCTACATCGTCTATGGCCCCCTCGCTCTTGCTGCCACCAGTGTCATTTACGAAGGCGTGCCGCAATTCCCCGATGCCGGGCGTCCTTGGCGCATCGCCGAACGCCTCGACGTGAATATCTTCCACACCTCACCCACTGCCATTCGCATGCTTCGCAAAGCTGGCGCCGAGGAGCCCAAGAAACACAACTACCGCTTCAAGCACATGACCACGGTCGGCGAGCCGATCGAACCGGAAGTCTGGCGCTGGTATCACGAGGTGGTGGGCAAGGGCGAAGCCGTAATCGTGGACACTTGGTGGCAAACGGAAACCGGCGGTTTCCTCTGTACCACCAAGCCCGCGCTTGACCCCATGAAGCCCGGCAGCGCAGGCCCTGCCTGCCTTGGCATCTATCCGGTTATTTGGGACGAAGAAGGCAAGGAAGTCGCTTCCGCGGACCATGCCGCCGGCAACATCTGCATCCGTAATCCTTGGCCCGGCATCATGCAAACCATCTGGGGCGACCCGCATCGCTTTGTCAATCAGTACTACAAGAAATACAACAAGAATGCGCAAAGCAAGGATTGGCGCGATTGGCCCTACTACGCCGCCGACGCCGCCGTTTTTCCCCCCGACGGCTACTACCGCATTCTGGGCCGCGTGGACGACGTCATCAACGTCGCCGGCCACCGCCTGGGCACCAAGGAACTCGAGTCTGCTTGCCTCACCGTCCCGGAAGTCGCGGAAGCCGCTGTCGTTCCGATTGTGGACGAGGTGAAGGGCCGCATCCCCGAAATTTACATCTCACTCAAGCCCGGCGTCCTGCCCAAGAAGCAGATCGTCGAGAAGGTCATCGCCGCCATCGAAACCATGATCGGCAAAATCGCGCGGCCCAAGCGCATTCACATCGTTCCGGATATGCCCAAGACCCGCTCCGGCAAGATCATGCGTCGCGTCCTTGCCGCCATCTCCAATCAGATGGATACCGGCGACATCACCACGCTTGCTAACCCCGACATCGTTGAGCAGGTTCGCCAACTCGTTCAGGGCCGCGAAATCATGCCGCTCAACGAAGGCCCCGAGGATATCAAGCTCTTCGGCGACGAGAGGTAGCGCGCCGCCCACGAACAACCTAGTCCCTAGTCCTGGCACCTATCCAGAACGGCACACTTTTGTGCAATTCTGCATTCACCTATGGCCAACCGCTTTTCCGCAAGCTAGAATAAATCGGGTAGTTGAAAGGAGAACAGTATGGCCAGGACGAGGGTCATTGCCTCGCCGCAGAACAAGCAGTCTGCCGCCGCCAAGATCAAGCCCACGCAGGAGGAGATCGCTCTGCGCGCTTATCACATCTATCTGGAGCGCGGCTGCACACCAGGAAACCAATTCGACGATTGGGTTCGCGCGGAACGTGAACTCGTAGAGAATCACGGGAAACCGCGCCGCAAGCCGGCTCCCAAGTCCGCCGCAGCGTAGCCCGCGGCCCTGACTCAGGCCCCGCCTGACCCTCGCTCCCGCAGAGGGCGAACCTTTGCGTGCTCGTTTTCCTCTCAATGCACTACAGCAAACACGTTGTCTGCCTTCCTTGATCGTCCACACTTACTCTCCGGATGGAACTCCCTATCTTCCACCGGATCGCCTCCCAGAGCTTTTCCGCGGCCTAAGACACATAGGGGTCCAGCACGCTGGACCCCATCTCGGCAACACGCAATGTTCCGAGTTAATTGTCAATCCCGCCTGCCCTGAGCGGAGCCGAAGGGACCGGAGGCCCGTGCTTTATGCGTGCCGTAGTGGAGGGATCGCCGCACATTCTGATTCTCAGTTCTTTCGCTTGCCGTTCTCTGTGAACTCTGTGTTCTTCCCTCTGTGACCTCTGTGTTAAAGCCTTGCCTTTGCCTCTCACCGGCTCGTCAGCGCCGCTCCCAGCTCGCTACGCGTCTGGATCACCCGCAAAATCTCCTCCCGTGTCACCATCCCCACGATGTGCGCGCCTTCTTCCACTTGCGTCACCACCGGCATCTGATTCACGTCCGCGGCGATCAGACGTTCCAGCAATTTCTGCAGCGGCTCTTCGGGCGCGGCCCATAAAATCTTTTCCCGCGGCACCATCACCGCCTGCACTGAATTCATGTTCCACTCTTCGCGCGGCACGTGGCTCAGCGCACCCACATTCATCAACCCCACCAGCCGGTCATCCATGGTCACCAGGTGCACGCGCCGTCCCGTTCGCAACACTTCCCCGCTGTATTCCTCCAGGCTCATATTCGCCGGAATGATCGGCACTTCCTGGTTCATCACGTCGGAAGCGCACAACCCCGACAGCGTCTCCTGGATCGTCACCTGCGCCACGCTCGCCTGCGCCGCGTTCAACAGAAACCATCCAAGGAATCCCGTCCACAGAGCCGTCACCCAATCGCTGCGTAACGCACTCCACACCCCGAGGGAGATCAGTCCAAAGGCAATCAGTTTCCCGCTCGCACCCGCCACGCGCGTCGCCCGCGCGAAATCTTTCGTCGCTCCCCACACCATCGCCCGGAAAACGCGCCCTCCGTCCAGTGGGAAGCCTGGCAGCAGGTTGAAAAGCGCCAGCATTCCGTTTGTCAGCGCCAGTTGGCTGGCTACAGCGCCCAGCATCTCGCTGTCCGGAAAGAGCAGCGTCACGCCATAAAACACGCCCGCAAGAAACCCGCTCGCCAGCGGCCCCGCAATCGCAATGTTGAATTCCTGAATCGCCTGGGAAGGGTCCCGCGCAATCCGCGCCAGCCCCCCAAAAAGAAAAAGTGTAATCGAGAGCACTTTGATCTTGTAGTGCTGCGCCACCACGCTATGCGCCAATTCGTGAAACACCACCGAACTGAAAAACAAAATGCTGGTCACTGCCCCCAGAGCCCAGTGTTGCGGCCCCGTCCAATGCGGGTGTTGCTGCGCAAAAAAATTGGATTGCGAAAACGTGATCAGCCCAAAGACGAGTATCCAACTCAGATCCAAAAAGATCGGGATTCCCAGTATTCGGCCAATCCGAATGCCCTGCGATTGAAACATTAACGTGAGCCTCTTCTGTTCTCTGAATTCTAGACTACCGCCGAACGGTCAGGACACAAAACCTCTACCCGCCTTTTCTCCTAGCACCGCGTCCTGGAAAACACGCCGTGTCTCCCAACCCACGAATTCCCCGCCCGGCACGTTTCATAACTCTTTATACATCAAATAGTTACAAACGGCCTCCCGTTTGCCCCTTCCTCCCGCGAACGCTCCAAGGAGGCACAAATGGACACCCTACTCAGTTTCGCAACCGTCCTCACCGCAACAATCCTGGCGCTGTTTGCCGCACTCGGCCTGCACTGGCTCCTGCTCCGCGCCGCTTTTCGTTTGATGCAACCCGCCACCGCCAGCCGCCGCGTCGCCCAACCTGCGATCGTGCACGGCACGCGCTTGGTCGCCCACGCCTACGCGCAGCGCCGGTAATCCGCCATGCCCTACATGCTACGGATCCGCTCAACGCGCGCTTTCCACGATTTCCCCGGCTCTCGCATGCGGTCCGTTGAACCCGTCACACCCGCAGCAGGTCCGGGAGCAATTCAGAAAGGATCAATCCCATGCTCGCATTGAAGTTCTTGTTCCTGATTGCCGGCCTCGGCCTCTTCGGCGGCGCCGGAATATTAGTGGTCTACGACGTCTACATGGCGGCGCGTCTGCGCTGGCTGCTCGAACAAGCCGGCGCTGATTCCGCCTCGCCAGAAAAGAGGCTCGAGACTTCCCGCCCTTTCGGGCCGGTACGGTGGCGACTCGCGCGGCATTTGGCCCTCGCGGGCATCGTACCGGTGCTCTTGAGTCTGAGTATCGCCGTCGTGCCGGACGGCTTCGCGGGTATTCGCGTCAGCGAGCTCTTCGGCGCGCGCCCCGTTACGTTATATCCCGGTGTCCATCTGCTCACGCCTCTGGTGGACACCCTCGTTCTCTATGACACCCGTGAGCAGGTCTACACCACCGCTGCCGCCAGTTCGCCCAAAAATGAAGCCGAAGTCCTCACCGTACAAGCCCGCGAAGGCCTCAACCTCGGCATGGCCGTCAGCGTCCGCTATCGCCTCGATCCCTCCCGCCTCGGCAGCATCCACCAGAATCTCCCGCAGCCCGTGGGCGAGCAGGTCGTCGGCCCGGTTGTTTCCACCACTTATCGCCAGCTCGCGCCCAATTACGAGACCCGCGAGATCTTCGCCATCAAGCGCGAAGAGCTGCGCAGCAAAGCCGCCGATGCCATCAAAACGCGCCTCGCCAGCGATGGCATCATCGTCCGCGAAGTTCTTCTCCGCGATATCCAGCTTCCCGCCGAATACGCCCGGGGCCTCGAAGGCCTCTTGCTGAAGGAACAGGAGAATGAGCGCCTCGGCACCGAACAGGAAATCAAGGGCAAGGAAGTGCGCATCGCCGAACTCGAAGCCGAAGCCCAGAAAGCGCGCGACGTCAAGCAAGCCGAATCGCAAGCCCAAGTCCGCGTTCTGCAAGCCAAGGCCGAAGCCGACGCCATGCAGTACACCTTGCCTCTCAAGCAGAAGCAGATCGAGCAGACCAAGCTTGAAGCCCAGGCCCGCAAGGAATCTACGCTTCAGAACGCCGAAGCCGCCGCGCAGGCCAAAATCATTGATAGCAAGGCCGAACTCGAGCGCCAAAAAAATCTTTCCGACGCGGAAGCCAACCGCATTCGCGTCACCGCCGCCGCCGATGCTGAACGCATGAAATTCGAAGCCGCGGTCCTCAAGCAGAATCCCATGCTCATCCAGAAAATCATCGCGGAGCGCTTGTCAGACAAGCTGCAAATCATGATGGTTCCCATGGACGGCAAGAACTTTTTCGCCTCAGACGTGCTGCGCTCCGCCTTCGCCGGCGGCAATGGCAAGGACAACGGCGGCGCCAATGCCGCTCCCGGCACCGATGACGATTCCGACGATCCCGCGCCCGTCGCCGCCGCCACGGCTCAGCACAAGCCGCCCCGGCGCCCGTGAGGCCCTAAGAAATCGGGGAAGCGGCTCGCGCCGCTTCCCACGAACACCGGCCAAACCCCTGCGGATGGCTCGGATCGCGTCGCTGGAAGGAGGAATGACCATGAGCAGAGAGCCAAGCACCGCCGCGCTTGATTCTTTCCGTCACGAATCATTCCTCACCCGGCGCCGCGCTCCGCGCCACCCGGCCGGTGAAAACGTCACCGCAGCCTCCGATCACGCTGCCGGAGAATCTCTTCTCGTTAGGAGGCCGGTGCTTCAGCCCCGGCGTAAAGCTCACGGAACCAAATGGGCTTTAGCCACTGAAGACACTCTTTCTTGGCCTTCCTCATGAACCTGACAAAAGGATTTAACGAGCCTCCGCCTTCCCCCACCAAAATCAGTGTTAGCATTCCAGAGGCTCACCGAGGTGACGCTTGCAGCGACTTTTCCTGGCAATTCTATTCTTGTTCCTCTTAGCGGCACCGCCCCTCGCGGCCCATCCTCAATCCGCGCCCAGCGAAAAACCCTCCACCTGCGACTCCCTGCGCGCCTCCAAATCCAAAGTCTACGGTTTCCATCCCGCCCAACTAAACGAATCTCAGATTGAAGCCAAGGGCAAAGAGCTCGACTCTTTCTGGAAGCAGGTCCAGGCCGCTGGCCCCGAAGGCGCCGCTTGCCTGAAAGTGATGCTCGCCGCGGAAACCACCGACCACAATTTCCAGTTCGATGCCGGCCAAGTCCTTTATCAGATGGATCCCTCGCCCGACTCCCTCAAAATCGTGCGCGACGCCATCGCCCAGGCCGATTTCAAGGAAACCGATCCCGCCAATTATCTTTCGCTCGCCCTGGCGCTCTCTCAAGCAGGCGTGGACATCCAGCCCCTCGCCGCGCGACTCCTCCGCTATCCCAACGCCACCATCCACATTTCCGAACACGCCCTGGATCTCGACGCGGACACCGCCGCCCTCTTCCTCTACGGCAGCATGCCCGCCGCGCAAGCCACCAGCGCCCTCACCGCCGAATTGCAGGCCCCCGAACTCTTCGTGCGTTCCGCCGCCGCCCACCTCCTTGCCGAACAACTCAACGAGGACGCCTTCCGCACTCTTAGCCGCTGGGACGGCGTCGACAAAATCGAGGAAGAGTACCGCCGCAACGATATCCACACGGTCCTGAAATATCAGCCGCCCGATACCGCCGACCTCGCGCAACCGAAATTCACGCGCGAGCAAGTCGTGAAAGTCATCGCCGCCCTGCCGCACACCCGCAAGGAATTCGACGCCGCGATGAGCACCCGCGGCGCGGCCTTCGACAAAAAGCTCCACGACGCGAACCTCACGCAAGACCAGCTAACCAAAGCCGTGGCCGACAGCGAGCCCGTCTACGGCATCGCCAACCACACCGCCTTCCTCAACAGCGCCGTGGCCACTCTCCAGCCCGAGGACTACAAAACCCTCCAGGACGCCCGCCGCAAGGCCATCTTCGACCTTTCCGATGAAAGCCTCGAAGAGTATCTGGCCTTTACCCAATTGATGATTCGCCTGATCAACAAGCTCGATTTATACAAGGACTATCGCGCGCACTAAGGCTTCAGCAAGCACACAGCGGAAGGCGCCCGCGTGTTATCATCTTTTAAGAACGCCGTGCTCCCAAGATCTGAGACCTCTCGCTTTCGACCGTCCCGCTTCATCCTCGCGCTGCTTTTTCTTTGTTTTGTCTCCCAGCCGCCGA
>Ga0187882_1003534_pt1 | contig 13333 bp, 9 predicted proteins | sample June2016WEW_19_1_3_FD_132991 | JGI IMG/M metagenome (GOLD analysis project Ga0187882, IMG submission 132991) | Peatland microbial communities from SPRUCE experiment site at the Marcell Experimental Forest, Minnesota, USA - June2016WEW_19_150 | ecosystem: Environmental > Terrestrial > Soil >...
ATATTCCTGGTCCAGCATCTTCGACCCCCGCATAAGCGGCTTTGAGCTTTTCAACCTCTATGGCGAAGCCCTTACCAAAATGAATCACAACCCCAATATCCCGCAGCTTTTCAGGGATATTTTTAAAAATGCCTATCTGCCATACCGCGACCCGGAAACTCTTCGCCTGTTCTTGAAGGAAATTCGCGGCTTCACTTATGACCACAGCGAAAAGTTAGGCGACGCCTTCGAATATCTTCTTTCAGTGTTATCCTCGCAGGGCGATGCGGGCCAGTTCAGGACCCCGCGCCATATAATAGACTTCATAGTCAAAGTCGTTGACCCGCAACTTAATGAAACCGTCCTCGACCCCGCCTGCGGAACCGCCGGATTCTTAATCTCCGCCTACAAAAATATCACCGCCAATAATAAAAAACTCAACCCCGACCAGAAAAAACGCCTTCTTAACAACTTCGTCGGCTACGACATCTCCCCCGATATGGTCCGCCTCTCGCTCGTAAATATGTACCTTCACGGCTTCAAAGAACCGCACATCGTCGAATACGATACCCTTACCTCCGAAGAACGCTGGCAGGATACCTTTGACGTTATTATGGCAAATCCTCCCTTTATGACGCCCAAAGGCGGCATCCGTCCCCATAGTCGTTTCTCTATTCCTGCCAAAAGAAGCGAAGTCCTCTTTGTCGACTATATCGCGGAACACCTAAACCCCTCAGGCCGTGCAGGCGTAATCGTCCCCGAAGGTATTATCTTCCAGTCACAGAATGCCTATAAATCCCTTCGCAAAATGCTCGTCGAAAATTGCCTCTGGGCAGTCGTCTCTTTACCTGCTGGTGTCTTTAATCCCTATTCAGGCGTTAAAACCAGTATCCTGCTAATGGATAAATCGTTAGCCAAACGAATCGACAAAATTCTCTTTGTCAAAATCGAAAACGACGGTTTCGATCTTGGCGCACAGAGAAGGGCTATTGATAAAAACGATTTAACCGCCGGCCTCAAATTCCTCAACATCTATAAATCGAAAATCGAAACCTTGTCAAATCCGCAATCCGCAATCGGATGTTTCCCCCTTTGCCCACGCCGTCTTAAAATCCGAAATCGCTAAATCTGGCGACTACAACTTTTCTGGCGACAGATACCTAAAATTAGACCAGCAAAAGAGCAAATGGCCTTTTGTCATTCTTGAGGAAATAGTGCAGACAATAACACCGCCTATGAAATTGCAGAAAGCAGATTTTTCCGAAAAAGGTAAATATCCAATCATTGACCAATCTCAGAATGATATATCTGGATGGACTGATGATAAGGATGCCGTCATTGACGAAGGTAAACCGTTAGTTATTTTTGGAGATCATACTTGTGCTGTCAAGTATGTCGATAAACCATTTGTTCAAGGTGCGGATGGGATAAAAATCTTAAAGACGGATGATAGATTGCTACCTAAATTTCTTTTCTATCTTCTTAAGGCAACGCCGATTGTATCAGATGGCTATAAAAGGCACTTTTCAAAGTTGAAGGAAACAAAAATTCTCCTTCCTCCTCTCGAAGTTCAGGAAAAAATCGTCGCCGAAATCGACGGCTATCAAAAAATTATCGACGGCGTTCGCCAGATTGTCGAAAACTACAAACCCACAATCAAAATCAACCCCGCTTGGCCAGTTGTGGAGTTATCAGAACTTGTGTCAATAAACGAAAATACAATTGACCCGGTCAAAGAATATGGCCAAAAAGAATTCTGCTATATTGATATTACATCCGTTGAAAATGGAACTGGGGAGATGTCCTTCGACAATAAAATAAAAGGCATTGACGCACCAAGTCGAGCGAGAAGAAAAGTTTCAAAAGGTGATGTGCTTCTTTCAACAGTCAGACCTAATCTGAAAGCGTTCGCTTACTTAACTGATATTCCTGACAATTCGATTGCATCAACAGGTTTTGCGGTTTTGTCTCCGACCGAAAAAGTAGTCGGTCAATATATTTATTATTTACTTTTTGATGACTTTTTGCAAAAACAGATGATTGAACGAATGGGAAAAGGTGCATATCCAAGTATCAATCAATCTGATGTTGAACATTTGAAAATTCCTCTTGCTCCTATTGGTGAGCAAAAGCGAATTGCCGAGGAGATTGAATCCGAGCAGAAAATCGTCAACGAAAATAAAAAACTCATCGAAATCTTTGAAAAGAAAATCTCTGACACCATCTCCGCCCTCTGGGCCTAAAAATACAGCTAACTCTGCGTAAAAGAGGCAGAGACGGCACAGAATGCCCAGAAAAGAGTTGCGGTATTATGTCGGCTGTGAGATAATGCCAATCGGCATCGTGTCTGTGAAACAGGCGTTCGAAACTAATACTTGTTTAGGTAAAGGAGTAGAACAATGTTCGATACGAATCTTCTTTTAGTGGCCCTGCCCGAAAGCTTTCAATTTCTTCATGGCGGATGGTTTGTCGTTCATATTATTGGCATATCTTTGGTCGCCTATTTGGGTTATAAACTCGGCCGGATGAAAGAAAGTTAATGCCAAATAAGACACCCCGAAGCAGGCTTCGGGGCTAACCAGGCGCCCGTCTTCGTCTGAGCGACTACGCCGAGGCAGGCAAAAAAAATATGGCCGGCGGTCTCCCTTGTTATCGCCGGCCATTAGTTTTCCTTATTCCCCTGCTTACCCTCGATTGCCGCTCACGTGGTCGTGCTATCGAGGGAATGCTGTCAGAAAATGCCACTCGGCACTTCTTATTTCAATTTAAAAACTTTGCCGCTAAGACACAAAGACACTAACTAAGCATTTCAAAGCAAAGTTACGACTCGATACCTTCGAAGGCGACGCCGATGCCTATTGAGCCGTCGTCAAGCAAATCGCCTCGTTCGATTCGCACTACTCTTCCGCTCTTTATCCGCGCGAAGCTGCCTTTTCTTTTGGCAAGCGCCATTGTGCGCGGGAAATTCAACTCGACAATGTGCCCGGTCCGTAAAGGCGTAGTCGCCGGAATGCGCACCAGCACGCCGCTGCTGCTGATATTGGAGCTTCTGCCGTTGAAGAACCGATTTGCTTCAGGCAGCCAGACGCTTACTGGCCAGGCAACCTGTGTTCGTGTGTTTTTCCTGTTTTCAACTGCTACTGTCGCTTCGTTCATAGTCTAATCTCCATATTAGAGTAATCTAACTTCGATACCCTATTCTATCGGCAGTGTTAAATTGGGTAGATTAGAGTATTTGGAGAATTTGCGGGTTTTACTTGAAAAATTTTGTTTTTCCGGCAAAAGAAATACTGTGGCGACATATTATAAGACCTTTGATGTTAGATTAAGTGATTTTCTTTGCGATAAATTAAAGAGTGACCGGAATTTGGTATTAGACTTCCCATTCCTTTGAGCCCTTGAGGAACCTGAACTGAAGGATAATTCCTAAAAGTGTCCCTGCAATCAGCAGCAGGGGCAGGAACCAGTGATTGCCGTAATAAAGCTCATTGAGGCGAGTTGTCTTCGGGTCGATGTAATCTGTCTCATACCGATAAATGAGCGCGAAGACGCCGATGACTATCAGCAATGTAGCACTCAAGCTTGTGAATAACATAACGGACAGCTTGAAGATGATGAAGGAAAGCAAAAAGCCGGCGACTATGCCGGTCAGCGCTCCTGCCCAGACAAACTGTTGCGGCAGATTGCACGAATGCCATATCCCCGCGGCGAGTATCCCGCCCGCCACTGCGCCGAGGACCGCCACAGCCCAACGGATTAAAGGTATGGCCAAAACGACGAGAAGGACGCAGCCGATGACTGCGCCGGGGAGGGGTTTTTCAAACAGGATGCCGATACGCAAACCGGCAAACAGGCCCAGAAGTCCAAAGCCGATGACAGTAAGTACCTTATAGATTCGCCAGCCGTACATAAGGATGACGACGCCGAATGATATGCCGATGACCGCCTGGAGCCAGTTGAGGGTGGTGGCCTGCTGCCAGACGAAATCGAGCGCCTGTGTAACGTACTTCGTGCCGTAATCGACGTTATTGTTGAAATGATGGGCGAAGATGTTGGTCCGCGCCAAAAGCAGCGAAAAACTCATTTATACTTCTCCTTCTTCAAAATTTAAGCCCGACGAGTCGGGAGGTTAAGCGGTGCGCCAGGTTCTGGATTTTACCGCCGGTTCGATATTGTCGTTTTTGGCCTTGACTTTTTTAACTTTGGCCCTGGCGGCGACAAACCGCTTGCTAATCTTAGGCATCAGCCACAATTGAACGAGGGTGCCTATGATTGTTGCCAGGGCGATTACCGCGAAGTAAATATCCCGCTTGGTGTTCATATAGCCGATGGCGGGATAGCCAAAATTCAACAGAGCCATAATTGTTCCGGCCATGATAAGTGTTGTTCCCGCGGCTGAACTAAAGAGGGCTGAGGCGCCCGTCCAGGATACAACAGTGAATGGCAAGGCGGTTATCGCCAGCAGCATGGGCCAGTTGTAGTATGGCACGCCGATAGCCAGCTGCCTCATTACCGCCATAATATCACTGGAGGGACGGAAGTAAGGCCGGACCAGCGTAGAATAGCCGATTGCGGCGGCCAAGGCCGAGGCGACCAGTATAAAGAATGTATCCTGAAATTTAAGCGCAAGCAGCGCGCAGATGCCTATCACGGCTGCGGCGAGATACCAGTTTGTGCCGGAAGAGAATAATGTGCAGAATGCGCCGAAAAAGACGCCCACCGTAGCAAACATAATTTTTTTGTAGCCGAACCCGCCGAGCCAGACAAACAGGCCCGCGGCGATGGTAATGGCCGCGAGCGTCAAAAGCAGCATGGGCTGCAGATGCGTTACGCGGTTTTGAAATGTCCATAATAAGCTTGCCATAAGTTTTTAGCGCCTCGAAAAAGGCGTCCTGAGAATGCAAGGTTAGCCCAGATATTTATCGGCCTGACAAGGCCCTTTCGTTAAGTCATGGTTAATGCGAAGACCCCGCGGGAATAATGGTGAGGTAATGCGGATGAGAGGAGTCGAACCTCCACGGGGTTGAGCCCACAGGCTCCTGAAGCCTGCGCGTCTGCCAGTTCCGCCACATCCGCTTGGTGAGCCGATAATAACGGTTTTTAGCCGGCTCGTCAATAAATAAGGCGGAATCAAGCGGGCACAATTCCCAGTCAACACGGCTGGTTTCGCTGTTTTTTATATTTTCGAGATTTATGCGGCCGCAACAATAAAGCGGCGAGTTTGTAATGTTATCGGGCGTTGCACAGGCAGGAAAGCGGACGCCTGGTTCACGTGAAACGCCGGAATCCTCACCGTTTACGAAAATAATCCGGTTTGTGCGCATACGTATAGTATAGAAAAAAAGACGAAAGAGGAGAAATTCCGGATTTAGCCACGAAGGCACAAAGACGCGAAGTTTTTTTAGCCACGGATTACACGGATGGACACAGATTCAGTCGGCCAGCAGTGTGTTCTCAACGCGGCCTTTGCTCCAAATACGATTTGTGTGCAAGACCCTCGTTTCGCCCACAAGGCCAATTACATTGTCCTTATTTTATAAGCTGGCCGAGAATGCCGAATTATGCCGAGCAAAAAACACGGATTAAGCAATTGCCGAATGTCGGTTGATGATTTTGGGATGCGGATTAACCAATTTGTGATTTATGATTATTGATTGCTGATTTTGGGATGAGGAAATCCGCCGCAGGCGGTCAAGTAACTCCTGCGGCGGATAAGTACGACTGTTAAATCTCGAAAATTTTAGCGCCGGCAGCTAAATGGTTCTTTTACACCAGCGATTCCACTTGTAATTCCACCAGGGTTTGTGGTTAGGCCAATTACCCGGACAAATTACCCTGATATCATCAGTGCCATAGAAATACTGGCCGGTTTTTAACTGGCCGACAACAGCCAATTCAAAAGTTCCATTGGCATCGATAGCAGCCATCAACTTGTCTTTATCGAACGAGGCCAAAATGGTTGTACCCTGGTTAATCCGCCCCAGGCAGGCCTGCGGGTTAATCGATAAGGAATTTGCCTCAATTGCTCCCGGGTAGAGCAAAATCGGCTGGTTAGTGTCTATCTGGTCTCTGGTGACGCCTTTGGGCATGCGCATCATTGCCATTATATTCGGCTGATTGCTTCGGCAGTTGAGAATCTTGGGCGTAATATCCAGATTGCCCTGGAAAGGCGCGATAACGGTTATAACAACCACATTCGGTTCGGAATCGAATGTGCCGTCATTGACGATTAACGAAACGACGTGTTTGCCGATGGACAATTCAATTGGCGGATTAACACCATTTGCCTCATAGGTATTTGCGTCGATTGTCCAGGTCCATTTGTATGTCAATGGGTCACCATCAGCATCATACGAACCCGAACCATCCAGATTCACATCAGCCATCCCGTCAATCCAGGCATAAACAACCTGATTGGGCCCGGCGTTCGCGACCGGCGCAGTTTCAAAGCACTTACCCGAGCTGCCTGCGTTGTAGATGGCCTGGATTTCACTTTGGCTAAGTGCCCGCGAATAAAGCGAAATCTCGTCAATTGCGCCATTGAATGGGACATAGTCCCAACAGGATGTTCCCACGTTTCCAATACCGATGGTAGGTTCCAGTGACGGAATCAAGGGGCCAAACGGTCGAATGGAAGTGTTTGTCTGGGCCGCCAGAACACCGTTAACGTAAATGCTCATATCACCTGTATTGCCGTTGAGTGTGGCCGCGACATGATACCATTGATTTACAGCAAGCGGATTAGTAGTAGTGACTGTGGCCGCAGTGGGTGTTGCGTCTTCAATTGTGAAACCGAGCGTGTTATCACTCATAATTTGGAAGAAGTATGGGTCATACCCACCCCTGCAATCTCCGCGCCATAAGATTACGCCATCATTGCCAGCACCAGCAGAATTAATCCAGCCCTCAATTGACAACGAATCGGTAAGTGCAAATTCCGGCTTGTCCGGAACGGAAATACGGCTGTGAGGAGGAAAATAGTTATAATGAAACAAAAATGCCTGGCCAACAACGCCATCAGTAAAATCGACAAGCTGCATAATGCCATTATTCCCTGCTACGCTGTCAACGGCATTGCCATCGGCCTTCCACCAACCCACCAATCCTGAAGGCGCAGGATCACAAGAAGGCGGTGAGGCAAGGCCAAGCGAGATAGCTCCCCCGCCAGCTGCGATGGCCGTAAAACCCGTATTGGGCGATGGCACATTGCATTGGCCGTACCCATTGTATCCCCAAGCAACAACCGAACCGTCGGTTTTCAGGCCAAGCGAATAAGACCATCCAGCTGTGATGGCCTTAAAACCGGTATTTGGGTTCGGCACAACGCATTGGCCAGTATAGTTCCCCCAGTAGTCATAGTTACTTCCCCATGCCACAATGGAGCCTTGTTTCATGCCAAGCGAGTGATCCCAGCCAGCCGCGATGGCCGTAAAACCAGTATTGGGCGATGGCACTGTGGATTGACCGTAATTGTTGGCTCCCCAGGCCACGATGGAACCATCAGTTTTCAGGCCAAGCGCGTGATACCCGCAGGCCGCGATGGCCGTAAAACCAATATTGGGCGATGGCACATCGCATTCTCCCCAACCATTGTCTCCCCAAGCAACAATCGAGCCGTTGGTTTTCAGGCCAAACAAGCTTCCGTTGCCGGCCGCAATGGCCTTAAAATTTGTATTGGGCAACGGCACAATCAATCGAGGGTCCCCGTTGACGTTGAACCCCCACGCCACAATGGAGCCATCAGTTTTCAGCCCAAGCGAATGATAATTGCCAGCCGCGACGGCTATAAAATTCGTATTGGGCAACGGCACAGTGCATTCACCCCAAGTGTTGTCTCCCCAGGCCACAATTGAACCGTCAGTTTTCAGCCCAAGCGCCTGATTCCCGCCGGCCGCAATGGCTATAAAACCCGTATTGGGCAGTGGCACATTGCATTGACCAATATTGTTGGCTCCCCAAGCCACAATTTCCCCGCTGGCATATACCGGTATAGGAAAAACAAATGCGGAAAGGAGAAAACAGCCCCAAACAACCGTGACGAAAAAATGCCTCTTGTCTTTTGTGTCGCTTCGCATTGTTTTATCCTCCTTAAATAAGTGTGTTAGTATGTTTTCAGGTGCGTTTTTTACGGCAAAAACGGCTTCTCCTCCAGAAAATAAAAGTGTATATTCGGCATTTTTCAAGAACACTTAACGAACGCCGATTTTCGTGTTTCTTAACTTATTCTTTCCTCAACGAAGCGGCGGTAACATTACCACATTTAGAGGCAGAAAGCAAGAAAATTCTGAGTTGTTTTTCGGGAATATTTCTTGCCACCCTACTTCGCCCATAGGGCTACGCAGGGCAGGCAAAGACACCAAGACACAAAGTAGATGCCGGATAACGGAAGACAGAGGACGGAGGACGGTATTTCGTGTTTTTGCTTTACTGGCTGGCAGTGCGGAGAGAGAATACAAAAGATTGCAGATTTTTGATTGATGATTGCTGATTTAGTATTAGGAAAACAGTTAAGCTTGAGTAATTCGGCGGGTATGCGCATATATATAAGAAAAGGGAATTAAGGATTGCAGATTGTCGATTGCCGATTTAGGATTATGTTAAATATTCAAAGGAGAAATCAAAATGAAGCGAGAGGAAATTTACTCAATAGTATTGATGGCCATTTTAAGCACGGTTTGTTTTGGTTCGACTCCTTCGACGCCGCTCAGGACTGGTCCGCTCACCACAGGTGGGGCGGGAGCGAACGAGCCGGCCATTGTGACTAAGCCCGGCGTGGGGCTGACGATTTACAATGATAATTTCGCGGTGGTGCGCGAGGCCCGCAATATGAAATTCGACAAGGGACAAAACACGGTGCGGTTTACGGACGTGGCATCGGCAATCGACCCGACAAGCGTGAAGTTTTCGTGTTTATCTTCGCCGGGAGCGGTGTCGGTTCTGGAACAGAATTACGAATACGACCTTGTGAATACAGACAGTTTGCTGAAACGGTATATCGATAAGGAAGTCAAAGTGGTGGTCAAGGGCAGCGGGTCGGAGGCAAGGAAGGTCATCGATGGAAAGCTGTCGGCTGCGATAGGAGAGGATTTGATTTTGCAGAGCAGTAACGGCATTGAGGTGATTGGGCGGGCAAGCGTCGAGGAGATTGCGTTGAAGGAATTACCCGAGGATTTGGTAACAAGGCCTACGCTTGTGTGGCTGACGGATGCGCAGAAGGGCGGCGAGCAGCTTTGTGAGGTGACATATACGACGGGGGCGATTGGCTGGAAGGCGGATTACACGGCGATTTTGAACAAGGACGATACCGCCCTGGATTTTGCGGGCTGGGTTACAATCAATAACAACAGCGGCGCGGGATATAAGGATGCGACGCTGAAACTGATTGCGGGGGACGTGCGGAGGATTCAGCCGCCTATGCAAATGCCAATGGCGAAAACGAGAATGGCTTTGGATGAAAGGGCTGCAGGAGGGGGATTCGAGGAAAAGTCGTTTATGGAATATCATATGTACACGCTTGGCAGGAAGAGCACGATAAATAATAACCAGGTCAAGCAGATTGAGTTCATTGAGCCGGCCCAGGGCGTAAATGCAAAGAAGGTTTATGTTTATGAGCGAAGCGACTACTGGAACCCGTGGGGCGGCGACAGGAACAAAAAAATTATGGTCAAGATTGAATTCGAGAACAAGAAAGAAAACAAATTAGGGATTGCGCTGCCGAAGGGCAAGGTGCGGGTGTTCAAGAATGACCCCGCGGACAACAGTTTGCAGTTTGTGGGCGAGGACGAGATTGACCATACGCCCAAAGATGAAAAGCTGTCGCTTTATATCGGGGACGCATTCGATATAGTCGCGGAGCATACGCTGGTTGACAGCAAGGAGCAGTTCGGCAAACATCGCGAGTCGCACAAGATTGAGCTGCGCAACAGGAAGAACGAAGAGGTTACAGTGCTGGTGGATGAGAAGTTCGCGAGATGGGTTTACTGGGAAGTTGAGAAGTCAACGCAGAACTACGAGAAGAAAGACGCCTATACGGCGAGGTTCCCCGTGAAGGTCGGCGCAAACGCGACGGTAACGCTCGAATACACGGTTGTCTGGTCAACGTGGAAATGGTAGTTTCGCATTATGGGTTGAAGGAAGCTGTATCAGAAAGGCAGCGTATGAAGCGTATCGCCATGATTAAGGCCGAGTGTGGTATCATTGCCGGGTGAAAATAAAAGCGGCCTTATACTTCAAGTATAAGGCCGCCTGATAAACATTAAAAACAATCGGTTGTTACAGATTACGGCTTAACCTCATTAACCAAAAGCGCATCGTCGATATCCGCCGGTACTAAATCGGCGTAAGTGACCGTCCCCGTCTGGCCCCCTCGCGGGAAAAGCCCGCCTGCTTCCCTTTGTTGCTTGGTCGGTACCGCTGCCGTACCGGGCGGTGCTACCCGAGTCGGCCATGCCTGGTAGATGTTGTCGTTATTTACGCCCACATTGGCCGTCGTCTCAAATTTTGTGTGGCCGTCGTTGTACAGCACGTTTTGTCCTTCTCGCTGATGGGGATACGCGTTATACACCAAATCCTTGTCCTTGTATTCATTGTTGTTGTTGGTCCACACCGTATCAGCACCGGGCAAATCGGCTGTCGTGCCGGAAGGCAGTGACCCGCCTGCAGTCGGTGCGCCCGACAATATATAGGTGGCGGCATTTTTGTCCATTCCCGGGTTTCTATCTGCCGCAAGCGGACAACTCGGCTTGCTGTTGGTGGATACCGGCGTACCTGCCGCTGTCGTGCTATCCTGCGTTTTGGCAAAAGGGAACTGGTAGGCATAGCTGTTATGCTTGCCTGGAACCGTGCCGAAATCATAGCATTTGGTCATGTCCGTCTGTGTTGTGCTGGTATAGGTTGTGAGCTTGAAAACCTCAGCGCCGGAATCGCCCTTACAGTTAAACTGTTTTGCCGAGACGTCCTCTAATCTTATGAGCATATAGAGCAGTGAACCTATGGTTGCCCGGCCTCCGGTATTTGCTGCTCCTCCTGAGAAAATCGAGGTGCAGACGTTGGTTTGGCCGTCCCAGTTAGTAAGATCAATGTGGCCTACCGTTGCGTAAGATACGAGTCCCGTGGAACAACCCGGCATTGGGTACGCTTCCTGAGCGTCGCCTGCATACAGTAGCAGCCCCTTGCCTATGCCAGCCAGGTTTGAACCGCAAACCATACGGTTGGCAATCATCCTGACCCTTGCCAGAGCAGGCATCAGGATACCCATCAGCAGAGCTATGATCGCTATGACGACCAGCAGCTCAACCAACGTAAAACCTTTCTTTTTCATTTTTTTTCTCCTTATACACATTTTGAGATTCGCTATCCGGCCATCCTAAGCACAATCGAACATGGTTTCAGACGGATTAATGCAACATACTCTAACACACTACTCTCCGCAATTCCACGCGAACCTCACTGTTATACTATTTCGCTCGGAATCAGCCGGCAAAAAACTTTTTTAAACCAGATTTTATAGGACTTGTTGGCTGCCTTAACCTTGACCCGAACTGCCGCCAATTCAAGTTAAGTAAGGCGAAACCACTTCTTATAGGCAGGTTATTATGATATTAGGTAGGAGACAATTTATAATTACGGCTTACATTATGATATTAACTTTAATTTACCTGCCTACCTTACTAAGTTTAGTATAGTGCCGCCCCATACTATTTGTCAAGAGGGTTTTCGGCAAAAAATGCTATATTCCTTGAAAATTTCGGTCTGATACCTTATAAAGGGCGTTTTTGATGCTGGAAAAGGCCTATGATTGACCAAAGTGAGCTTCAAAATCTTCAGAAAGTCCTAAAAAAATATGGACAGAGCCACCTTTTGGCCTTCTGGGACCGGCTTGACCCGGCGAGGCAGGAACGACTTGCCGCCCAGATTGGCCAACTGGATTTTGTCCAGTTAGACCGCTGGCGGGCAGAGTTTGTTATGAGCGCCGCCCCTTTCAAGCTGCCCGTCAAGCTTTCGCCTGCCCCGTTTTATACCCATCAGCCGGGCGATGCCGGCCAGCGAGTAAAATATGACCAGGCGCGTCAAATCGGTGACAAGCTGATTTCGCAGGGCAAGGTCGCGGCGTTTGTAGTTGCCGGCGGGCAGGGGACCCGGCTGGGTTTCGACGGGCCGAAAGGGAACTTTCCCATAAGCCCGGTCAAAAACAAGACGCTCTTTGCGATATTCGCCGAGGATATTTTGGCCGCCTGCAGAAAAAACGACACCTGCTGTCCCTGGTATATTATGACCAGTCCCCTGAATCATCAGCAGACGCTGGATATTTTTTCCGCCAACAATTATTACGGATTGAATAAAAAAGACGTATTCATATTCCAGCAGGGAACGCTGCCCAATTTTTCGCTCGATGGCAAAATCCTGCTTGCCGATATTGACACCATTGCCACCTCGCCCGATGGTCACGGAGGCAGCTTGCGTGCGCTGTACAACAGCGGCGCGCTGGCTGATATGAAAAAGCGCGGCGTCGAGTTCATAAGCTACTGGCAGGTCGATAATCCCCTCATCAATATCTTTGACCCGCTGTTCGTCGGGCTGCACGCCCTCGACGGTGTGGAGATGTCCTCGAAGGCGCTCGTTAAGACAGGCCCGTTTGAAAAACTCGGCAATTTCTGTTTAGCCGACGGGAAAGTTATGGTTATCGAATACAGTGATTTGCCGGACGAGCTTGCCGAAAAGAAAAATCCGGACGGCTCGCTGGTTTTTGAGCTTGGCAGTATCGCCATTCACATCATAAGCGTCAATTTTGTTGACCGGCTTAACAATCACAGCTTTGTCCTGCCGATGCACAGGGCGGTAAAGAAGATTTCCTATGTAAATGATAAGGGGCAGCATGTTGAGCCAAAAGAACCGAACGGCGTTAAACTCGAGAGCTTTGTCTTCGACGCACTGCCGCTTTGCAAAAAGTCGGTTATCCTGCAAACCCTCCGCAGCGAAGAATTTGCCCCGACCAAAAACGCTGCGGGTGTTGACAGCGCTGAAACAACAAGACAGATGATGATTGACCGTGCGGCTGCCTGGCTCGAATCGGCAGGCGTGAAAATTCCCAGAAAAGCGGACGGCTCGCCCGATTGCGTTGTCGAGATTGCGCCGAGCTTTGCCTTGGCAAGAGAAGACGTCATTAAAAAATGCGACAAGATACCCGTCATCAAACCCAGCGACAAAATATATCTTGGGTGAGATAATACCTGCCTTCACAAAATCTTTCCGTCGCCAAAGACAATAACAGCCAGGCGGCCGGCTATTTGGCTGAGAACGTGTGTATCGTCACCGTCTCGTATTTTTCGCCCGGCCGCAACACTGTCGATGGGAA
>Ga0187882_1003535_pt1 | contig 13332 bp, 11 predicted proteins | sample June2016WEW_19_1_3_FD_132991 | JGI IMG/M metagenome (GOLD analysis project Ga0187882, IMG submission 132991) | Peatland microbial communities from SPRUCE experiment site at the Marcell Experimental Forest, Minnesota, USA - June2016WEW_19_150 | ecosystem: Environmental > Terrestrial > Soil >...
GACTGATTTGATCTTCCGCTTGTAGATCCACTGCTTCAGGGTGGGGTAGCTGACTCCCAGTTGACGCGCCGCCTCGGGCAGCCGGATCAATTCCATGGGGGACCTCCTCCGTTCTGGCTTCATGATATGGTTCTATACGAAATTGTACTCAACTCTATCCGATTCTTCAAGCCAGCCTAACGAGGGGTGCTGGTGTCATTTGGAATTGGATCCATTTCGAAACACTCGTCATTCCCGCGAAAGCGGGAATCCCGCCTGTCGGCAGCGCATATCCAATGGCTTGCGGAGTAGATTCCCGCTTTCGCGGGAATGACTGCATCCGGGAGCGCCCGTGACTCGCAAATGACACCACTACATCCATGTAGCTACCCATACCCATACCGATGTAAACCGCATATAATATTGTGGACGTTCCGTATTGTTACATTCAGAGCTCACACAGACAGGCGAGTGCCTTCACGGTAACCGGGGGGGAGAGCGCTGGCTGAACAGGGGAACGCCAGGGAGGTCTGAAGTGTATTGCTGCCTTCGCCGAAGGAAGGGCTGGCGGGTTCTCACGTTGGCGTCCATCACCCTGGGGTTTGCCGTTGCCGGAATCTGCCAAACAACTGCCTCTGTAGCAGGCGTGACAACGGACTCCTCAGGAGCGGTATTGCCGGGCGCCGCCATTCTAGTTCGAAGTTTTGAAACCGGGGCAACACGGACCACCATTTCAGACGCCATCGGCCGATACGATGTGCCGGCACTTCCGGTGGGCCTATACGAAGTGACGGCAGAAAAATCCGGATTTGAATCTGTCGTGCGGAAGGGGATCCGTCTTGACGTCGGCCAGCAGACAACCGTGGACTTCCTTCTGCCCGTGGGCGCCATCAAGCAGCAGGTGACGATCACCGGCGAGGCTCCCATGGTGATCGCCGCGCCCGAACAGACCTCCGGCCTGGTGGGCGAAAGGCAGGTTAAGGACCTGCCTCTCAACGGCCGCAGCTTTGATGAACTGCTCACCCTCAACCCTGGCATCGCCAATTTCACCTCGGAGAAAACGGGCGGAATCGGAATATCCAACTCCAGCACGGGAAATAACTTCGCGGTCTCAGGCAACCGGCCCCAGCAGAATCTCTTCCTGCTGAATGGGGTGGAATTTACGGGCGCTGCCGAGAACAACATGCAGCCCGGCGGCACCAGCCAACAGTTGCTGGGAGTGGATGCGGTCCGCGAGTTCAACGTCTTCCGCGACTCCTATGGCGCTGAATTTGGCAAACGCCCCGGAGGCCAGGTGATCATTGTGACTCAATCGGGCAGCAACCAGTGGCATGGATCCGCATTCGAATTCCTGCGCAACAACGCCCTGGATGCTCCGAATTTCTTCGACCAGGGATCGGCTCCGCCCTTCCATCGCGACCAGTTTGGCGCCTCGGCTGGGGGGCCGATCGTGAAAGGAAAAACTTTCGTCTTTGCCAACTACGAAGGATTCCGCCAGGATCTGCATCAAACCTCCAAGGCCTTCGTCCCGGACGCAGCTTCCCGCGCCTCGGCGGTCGCAAGCGTCCTGCCGTTGCTCAATTTGTGGCCGGCGCCGGCTGCCGGCGCTCCGGACTTCAATGGAATTGCTGCTGTCTTCAGCAGTCCCGTGCAGACGATTCGCGAGGACTTCGGGACCACTCGGCTTGACCACATTTTCTCCCCGCGTGATGCGCTGGCCGCGGTCTATACCCTCGATGACGGCCGTGACCTCACGGCCACTCCACTCGATCCCAACAGCTCGGATATCGTCACCCTGCGCGAGCAGGTATTCAGTCTCGAGGAGACGCATATATTCTCTTCCCGCTTGCTTAACACCGCCCGACTCGGATTCTCTCGCGCCGGCTACTTCTTTGCCGGTGAGCCCACACCCGACTCTCCGGCAGCAAGCGTTCCCGGCTTTCTGGTAGGACGGCCGGTCGGCGCGGTTGTCGTGGGGGGCAGCGCCGCATCCAATCCGCAAGCCCAACTGGGCTTGGCGGGCAGCAATAACGGCAGCAACCTGAGCATCGCCCGGAATCTTTATACGTACGAAGATCGCGTCGCGTGGACGCGCGGCCGCCACCAACTCAATTTCGGAGCATGGTTCCAGCGTTTTCAATCCAACGAAACCATTGCACTCAGCCAATACGGGCAGGCCACGTTTTCCAGCCTCCAGACCTTTTTGCAGGGCACCGTCTCCACTTTTCTGTTTGATCCCACTCCGACCGAGATGAATTGGCGTTCCCTGTTCGGGGCGTGGTACGCGGAAGACTTCATCCGCTTGACCCCTAAGCTGAGTCTGTCGCTGGGCTTCCGCGACGAATTCACGACCGGCTGGAATGAAGCGCACGGCCACGCCGCCAACTACACATTCACGAACGGGGTCATCTCCTCCGAGCCCCAGGTTGGGTCGTCATTCTTCACGGCGAACCATGCCAGGTTTCTGCCGCAGCCGCGCGTCGGCTTGGCCTGGAGCCCCTCCCCTCGAAGGACGGTGGTTCGCGCCGGCTTCGGCATGTACAACGATTTGCAGGACGCCTTGGGTTATCGTGCTGACCAGAATGCCCCCTTCAATCCAACCTACAGCATCGCGTCGTTGCCGGTCTCGCAACTCCCGATTGACCCTGCTGCCCCCGTGCCCGCCCGCGCCAAGCTCGTGGTGGGCGGGGTTCAACCCGACATGCGGACTCCCACCGTTATCTCCTGGTCCTTGCGGGTGCAGCAGCAGATCACTCCCAATACCGCCTTGACCGTCGGCTACGTGGGTTCGCATGGCTATCATGAATTGATCGGGATGGACGCAAATGAGCCTTTCCCGACCCTCTGCCCGGCGTCACATTGCCCCGCGGTCTATCCCACCGTGAATTCAACTTCCAATCCGGCGGTGACCATTGCCACGGGCTTCCCGGCAGGTTCGCCCCTGGCAGGAGCGCCGGTCCCTGCGGGAAGTTTCTACATTCCTGCCGGAACGGCGAAATCAAACCCGGCCTTGGCGAACACTTGGACATGGTTTTCGCAAGGACTCGCTTCCTACAACGCATTACAGGTGGACCTCAACCATCGCTTCAGCCATGGCCTTTTGTTGCGGGGAGTCTACACGTGGTCAAAGGTCCTCGACGATGGAGATTCCTTGAATCAAACCACGGCGGGGAATGCTCCGGGGCTGGTTGCGAACCCCTTTAACCGGCGCGCGGATTGGGGGCTGGGCACCTTCGACGTGCGAAACATGGGCGTGATCAGCGCGCTCTACGCACTTCCCTTGGGGCGGGGGAAACGCTTCGCGACCGGGTTGCCCAGTTGGAGCAACAGCGCCGTGAGCGGTTGGTCAATGAGTAGTGTCGTCACCATGCAGGCAGGATTCCCTTTCACCCCCCAGCTTAGTTACAACCCGTCGAACAACGGCGACACCCGCAATCCGGTGCGGCCGTTCCGGAATCCTGACTTCTCGGGGCCGGTGATTCTCGGCAAACCGGCGCAATGGTTCAATCCTCATGCGTTCATCGCGCCACCCTCAGCCGGCGGGTTCTACGGCAATTTGGGAAGAGACACCTTCATCGGCCCGGATCTTGCGACGTGGGATTTTTCCGTGCTGAAAGACACGCCGCTGCGCGAAGGGCTGAACCTGCAGTTTCGCGCGGAGATCTTCAATCTCCTGGATCGCGCCAACTTCAATACCCCCAATCTCATCGTCTTCACCCCACCCACGGCAACGAATCCCACGGGGCTCTCAGGAACAGCGGGAACCATTACCAGCACCTCCACAACTTCACGGCAAATCCAGTTCGGCCTGAAGTTGATTTGGTAACATGTCGTCCCTTGGCAGGTCAGCATCGGCCCCTCGCAGTCCTCCCTCGTTATGGAGCTGGGCAACGCGCACAGCGTACAGCCGCAACTCGAGGCGACCCCTCCGTGCCGAGTCACCACCGCCAAGCAGCCCATCACCAGCACGTTCTGGTAGCAGACTTGGTGTGTAAGTCTGCGGCTTTTCGATCCCCGAGGGGTAGAGCCGCGGAGTTAAAGACCAACTCCGCGCTACCTGCTCCACCTTCTGGTTATATTCTTTCACCGTGCGCAAGGCACGATCAAAAAACCGGGGCTGCCAGAGCAGACCCGATTCGTTGCGCCGGGCATGGATGCGCAGAGTCGGGCCGCCCTTGATCGATTCCATGAGGCGCGAAATGGTCACCGGAAAACGCGGAAACAGGATCGCATGCCAGTGGTCAGGCAGGAAAACCCAAGCGGTCAGCAAAAAGTGGTACTTCTCTCGCCGTTCGCGCACCACGCGGGCCAAGCACTGGAATTCGGCTTGCTCCAGCGCCCCGCGACAACGCCAAACCCGGCAGCTAATGAAAAAAAATCGGTCTGACAACACCAAGCGACGCAAACGTGACATGCCGGCGGATTATACGCCGGATTTCACCCGTTCGAGCCGCAGAGTCTCAACGGCAGAGACTCTGCGCTACCTGCTCAAAACTCTTTCGGCTTAGTTCTGCCCCTGCCCAGGAGGTGACCCGTGCTCTCGTCGCTTCCTGACCTTCAAAAAGAAAGAGGTTTCCCCTTTACCCCTTCTAGAAAGAAGAAACTCTTGAAATTCAAGAGAGAATCTACCTGCTTGTATCTGGAAACCGATACACGCTTCCCGCTCACTCATGTTGGTCAGGAAAAAAATGGATTCGGTCTCGTCGTCGAGGTGCCAGGGATGCCCACCCGATCCCGCCCAGCCGTCGCCTACGTGTTATCGCTTCGCATACATCAACGAGCGATGTCTGCGCCACCCGCCGGGGTTGCGAACATTTACTCTTGTGATTTGGCCCACTGTCGCCAATGCTCGACGTACTTTCGCGGATCCTCCATGAAGGTGTCAGTGGCCGGGGCCCACTCACCCGTCGTGCCAGTAATTTCCGCAAGACCTATGACGCCAAAATACTGCACGTCTCTATTCGTGTCGTAGAGCGCCTTCGAGAGTGGCGCGATTGCGGAAGGAGCGTGCGTATTGCGCAGCGCTGCGGCCGCCCCGCGGCGGATGCCAGCGTTAGGTGCCGCGAGGAGATCCGTCAGGATGGGGACCGCGCGAGGATCCTCTATAGAATCAAGGGACGGTCCCAAGCCAGTCAGCAAATCGCTGTCGGCGGCCAGATGGCTCGACAGGGCAAGCTGTTTTACTTCGGGGAGGGCATTAAGATCCTTCCGCTCCAACAGTGCCCCCACCGCGTTTACTCGCGCCCTGAGGTCATCGCCGCGTGCAGCTCTCTCTAGGGCCTGTGTAGAAAGTGGCACTCGGGTATCCTCAAGGACCAAAACGGCCCTCAGACGAGTGTCGGGCGTCGAGTTGGGGGAATCGAGGACATGGGCAACCTCGGCAACCACTTGATCTTCGTAGGACCCGACCGATGGAGGTCCGCCCGGAGAGGCAACGAGATACGGGTGGTAAGGGTCAAAGACTTCCAGCCCGCTTGCAACTGCTCGGAGGAAGAAGACGCCGAACTCGTTCCCCCCGATGCCGGGGTAACCAACGAACATGTCAGGCAGCACAAACCTGAAGGTAACACTTGGCGCTGTGGTTTGTCCCTTAATTGTCCTCTCCACCGCGAGTCGCGCAAGCATGACGCGGGCCTGCACCGGTTGGCCTTGGATTTCGACCATTTTTGATTCAAGGCTCTCTGCGCCAACCAGCCGTCCCACCGCGATCAGGTCAGCGCCAGAAGTCATCGCCTCTAGATCTAGGCGTGGCACGAGCGTGGCCCGAGCTGCAGACAGGGTGAGCAGAAAGCCAGCCAATGAACAGGCCAGGATTGTTGTCCGCCTCATAGAATAATCTCCTTGGCTGGACCCAGGTCCCGCACGACGAACTCAAGGCGCCGGCGAGACGACGTTCGTGTGCCGTGCGTGGTCTATATATTTCTGAATGTTGTCTGTTTGTACCCTTGCTCCGCTACCGATTGTGGTGCTCCCGACGCGCCATTCCTGGCCCCAGTGCTCAACCTTCGCGGGTGGCGCATACGTTCCGCACTTTGGAATGTATGCGCCCTTAGGAGCGGCTATGACCGTAGGTAGCCCATACGCTCCGCCCTTCGAGATTGCTGTGACCGCATACATGCCAGAAAGCGGCACGTATGCGCCACCCGCGTCTCGGCGGGCTCCAGACTCAAGTCCGCGAGACAATAATGGACCCCGTCCGCCACCAACGCCAAGCGGCCTATCACGGGCACTTTCTGGTAGCGACATGGTGTGTAAGTCTGTGACCTTTCGGTCCAAGAAAGCTAGAGCCGCGGAGTTGAAGACGAACTCCGTCCTCGCGGCAAGGCCGCGCTACTTGCTATCGACCCACCGTTTGGAAGCTAGCTTTACCCCGTGCGAGGTCAGTTCGTACTCTTCGCGCAGAAAATATGGCGGCGTTCCCTTCTCAAAGTGGCTTGCATCTTGGTAAGTGAGGATGATTTTGTTTCCCTGGGTGTTGACAGCACCCTGCCGCAAATCGCTCCGACTCCACGTTGCGGCCAAAGACTTGCCGTCGAACTGGTAAAGCACCACACCGACCGGCGACTGATTTGCGCTGAGCCTCTGGCCGTAAGCCAAGAACCGTATCGCCTGCGATGAACCTCGTGGCATGAGGGTAAGCTGCAGCGCGTGGTTCTCCATTTCGCGGCCACCCTCCGCCACAAATTGATAGCCGCCCCCAGAGGCATGGACTGCCACCTCGATGACGTCGAGGCTAGTGTTGCCATGGGGTATCATGTAGCCGACGACTAGAGCATCTTGCTCCCCCCAAGGCGCGACTAGAACGCTCGCGTAGTGAACGTCACCCCAATACTTGCGAAGATCTTCCATCGACATGTGCCCAATTGCCTGGGAAAAGCTCTCGTTTAGATCATGTTCCAAACTACCCGCCGAAGAGGGAGTTGCCTGGTTGATGGCACCAAGTATGTAACTGTTGGTTAGCTCCTTGACCTGCAGTTTGAGGCTGAGGTCCTCTGCGGAGTTCCACTCCTTCATCGTCGCAAGCCGGTCGTAAACAGAGGCCAATTGCTGGCGGAACGGCTGCTCTGAGGGTAGTTGCAGTCGAGCCGCTGCACTTACCAACATAACGGGCACGAGTGATGCATAAACGGTCTGTTTGCAGGAATGCGTCCTCATTGCTGCGAACCTCCGGGTTTAGCGAACTAGTTGAGCTGCACGACCGCGGCAGGTACGCTACCTGTCGTCGCACGCTTCCGTTCAAATAAGAATGCTGGAGCCCCGGCATATGTTCCGCCTCTGGTGCTGGTCCCCACGGAGCTGAGGTAGACTATTTGAGGTCCGTAGCCTGAAACTGTCTTATAACAGCCGGGATCCCCGACGTTCGCGGGAAACGTAGTCGTACCACTGCTTAGAGCTGATTGAACCGTCTGCCACTGGGCGTAGGTGGGACTCCAGAAGCATCCGCTCCCGCCCGTGTAGTCCGCCAGGGAACTGGACCAGACGGCCACCGAATCATTGAGATAGTTCTGAACGCCAGTCGTTATGCTTGTGTTGTAAGATGCCTGGCCAGGAATCGCGCCCTGGTAGGTCGTGACGCCGGGCCAGTAGGTGGAGTTGCCCATTCGATTGCGAAATGCAAGGCCGAGCGCCTCCCGGCAGCTGTCGTTTTGGCCATTCGCTTCCGCGTACATCATCTGGATCAGAATCTGCGGCGGAATATAAATCGTTGTGCTGTTGGTGCTAGTTGCGCCGCCGGCGCTTGCGGTAACCTTGTAGACTCCGGAATTCCCTGTGGGAGAGGCCGTGACTGAGCTCGTGATTGTTCCCGACCCGCTGCCCGAAATCGTCAGGGTGACGGCACCCGAGCTGTTCGGATTGCTTGTGGGACTACTGGTGCCAGCGAACGAGAGGGTTTCAGCCACACCCGGGGGAGTGACCGTCACGGTTATCTTGCCCGTGTCCCCGGTGGACATGTTGAACTGGCCTGGTGATTGGCTCAACGCGAGCACATTGGCCGTGCCATAGGCAGTATCGGTGACATACTGACAGTCGCAAGGTCCACAAGGATCACACTACTGAGCAATAAGATCCGCTTCGATCCTCGTGCTGCCCCCACTCACCCCCGTCACCAGCCCCTGTGTTCCGGAACCGTTGGAGGCCGTGGCGACCGCGGGATACCAAGAAATCCAGTCAACGCTCGACAGAGCCCAAGGCTCGGGGAGACCATCACAATCTTGGAAAAGTCCCGAAACATTGAAATCGACTGTCTGGGTCGGTATGAGTGTGCTCTGCGTGGGCACCATCCGCGAACCAGCATAGCACGGTGGGCAGGGGTCACCCCCCTCGAAATCGGGACTTGCCATGGCCTCGGCCGGCTGCACCACTTCCATCTGTCCCATGACTGGCAATTTGGCCAGCCGAGTCCATCGGACGATGCCGTCCGTTGCTGCCACCGGGATCATATGGTCCTGCAAATCCGCTTGCTGCGCGTCCCGGAGCTTCCGCAGGTCGATGGCCCGCGTCTCGCGTGGCTTTAGACTCAGAGCAGGAACCTGATAGGCCACGCCGTTGGCGTGCACTTGGACGGCGATGGGGCACTCCTTCTCACTCTCGTTGGTCAGGAAAAGGACCGATTCCGTACCTTCATCCAGATGCCAGGCGTGCGCGCCCGAGCCCGCCCAGCCGTCACCCTCATTGGCGACCGGGCTGTCGATTGCCGAATTTCCTCTGGCTTCCCGGCTCGAAACTGCCGCGACCACAGAGCCAGGAGGCCCGCCGTGCTGAATGCGGACCGAGCAGAATGGTAATGGGAGAGGTAGTTCTCCCATGACAGATTCCGATGTGGTCTCTTGGTTCGCATACCCCGCAAGCGTGAGGGGTGGCAGCACGACCTGTTCGGTTCCCTTCTCGCCGGCGTACTCAACAGTGATGGTCACAGTCTGTGGGGTGGCCTGCAGGTTTCGGACTATCACGTGCGGAACGAACGTACCCATGCGAGCATAGGGTGAGTCAGGGCTGGGCTCGCCAACGGGGATGCCGTTGGCGTGAAGGGCGCTAGCCAGTTGATGGGCCGGGTCGGGAAAACTGAGCCCCGAGGAGAACCCGCCAGGCGGGTCCGTGATCCTACCCTGAGCAATCAGCGACGGTTGCGGGCTGCGGGGAATAATCGAGATGCCACCTTCGGGCGCCTGCGACGGGCTCAAGTTCAGGCTGGCGAGTAGCCCAGCGACGGACAAGGGCTTGGTCTCGTGCGGCTCGAAAGTGAGCGGGGCGCTTGCGTAGCGCTTGCCCCGAAAGTCGAGGAACACGTCCGCGGTCACAGGGGTGGCCGCCGTATTCGAAACCACAATCATGGCCTCGCGCCCTGCCCCAATTCCCCACCACAAACCATGTAGTTCTTTGGAAGCTGCTCGCCGCTGCGGGGCATTGGGGACCCTTTCCCCTTCCCAACTCCTGCGGCGCGCAGGGTCCGAATTGCTTATGTGACCGGTAAGTGGCCTGACTCTCCCCACAAAGTATAGCGCCGCGCTCCCTTCGCCGAAATCTCCAATGACATTGCCCCCGAGTTGCGCCACAAGACCCCCGACATCAATGGAAAGCTTCTCCTGAGGAGGAATGGTCCGAGAGGGCGCAAGAAGTGTTTTGCCAGAGAGACTGCGAAACGCCACGACGAAAGGGAGTGCATCGGGCGATCGGTTGACCAGCATCAGGGTTGAATTGGACCCGTCGCGGGGTGAATAGTATGGAAAATCAAGCTCGTGCGCCCCAGGCGTAGCAGACCGTGTAGAATGGCGTTTGGCGCTGATTTGGCGCGCTCGGGCGTGAGCCATGTCAGGGTTGGGATCCAGGAAGCAAAATGCAAGTGCCCCGAGAGTCGCGAGGAGAAGAGCGATGCGCACAGCTTTCATGGCTTCCTCCAACAGGTTGTGGTAAAGGTGAACTCTGTCCGCGAACCCTACCCCCCCCGGTTTACTTGTCAAGCATCAACGTTTTTACTAGTACACAATGTCGATAAGACAATATGTCTGTCTCCAAGCCCCGTAGGGCGCCGAAGATGAGTTTGTTGCGCCTGGTTATTCCGCGGAGCGGGCCTCGCCGCCACGTAGCGCGCGCCTGCCCTCGTGGATCTACGTCCCCGGCCGCCTCTCTGCGTGTATAATTCCCCCAGTCTCAAGGAGGTCAAGGCGGCGGGAGGGGACGCTCCCTCAGCCGGCCAGCGCGTATGTCCAACCAACCGCAAAGCGACGCGGATCGAGAAATATTTCGGCAAGACGTAGAGCGATTAGGGCGAGATCTTGAAGACCACACTCTGGCGGCGCTCCAAGGGCATTTCAGCCGGTTGGTTTATCTCGCCTCTTTGCGCGACTACAGCACGGGTCGCTATCACCATTACGGGCTGGAGGCGCGCTATGCGCCGGAAGTCGTTGACGAGGGCCTGCACCAATCCCACATCCGGGTTTTTGAAGAACTCGTCTCCCTGTCTTTGCAGGAGCAGACTGAAGACTTGGTAGGTTTTTTCGAGTCCTTGAAGGAAGACAAAGCGCGGCTGGTCGAAGTGTGGCAGCAGTTGCGGTCTTATCAAATCCTCCCGCCGGAGAAAGGCCATCCCTTGGCGCGGGAGCTTTTCGATAAGAATATTGAGATTGTGCTCAGAATCCTGCGGGAAACCGATCTGTGGCCGTTACTGCACGATCCGCATCGCGACGCCGATGACCTGCCCTAGCACTTCTCCGTCGTCAGGAATCCGGATGGCCCGCGGCCCGGCGGGAGACAGCGGGTGGGGAAGCAGGGTCACTTCCTTCCCATGCTGATAGCACCAGCAACACTCGTAACTGTAGCGCAGCTCCAGGAAATAGATGGGCCGGTCGTATTCGGTCAGCCAGCCGGAGTTCACAATCCTGCGCCGCGTGTCGTCCACCTGCACGACCGACCCCGGCCTCAGAATCGGCCCCATCATCCTGTCTTCCAGGCCGATGTACCCGTACCGGTATTTCTTCAGGTCGAGTTGGGTCAGCAACCCGGCGGGGACCTCACCCCAGAGATTGATCAAGCGTGAGAGAAAGGCGGTTTTTTCCGGTTGGAAACCCGGGTCGAAGCGTACCGGAAAACGAATCACCCGCGTCGGGTCGCCGAGTTCTGCGGTGAAGAGGTGGGTGGAGGTCTGGCGTGTGGCAAGCCGGTGCTGCTGCATCTTTCCCAGGTTGATCCCGTACAACCCCATCATCTCTTCGATGCTCAGCTGGTAGATCACGGTCAGGCTGTAAAACTTGTAGATACTGGGGAGTGAGCCGTCGTTCTCAATCTGGTTGAGGCGCGCCGTGGAAACCACGTATTCAGAGTTCCGCTCGGTGTCAGCGATTTCCAGGCTAGCTTCCTCAACCTGGCGCAGGGTGAGCCCCAAACGTTCACGAATTTGCTTCAACCGGAAACCCGCTTGCTCACTGAGGCCCAGGGTAGCGGTCTGCGGTACGGAGGCAAAGGGTTGGGACATATTGCAGAGTGATGTTCGGAGAACAGGTTCCTTCCCTGCATCCAGCCCCCAGGGTGCAATTTTCTAAGAGCAGGGGGTACCCGTAAAACTCCGGGGCAAATCGTGTGAAACGCTTTATTATACTACAGTGTAAGGTTGCTTGTGACAATCCAATCGGATGAATCGCTCGACAAACCCCGGGCAAGGCCTGGCGGGGGCGACCCGTCTCCGTACCCAGTGAGTCCGGTGGGTCGGCTTGACAGGATCGTTCGGGGACGCTGATAATCTCAAGGTTCTAACACGCCTCTGGGGCGCTGGAACGCCACGGCTCGCGAGGGGACAAGAGCTGCGCCGGGCTTCGCCCGGACCCCGCGAACGAAGTGGCCGTCTATTAAGCAGACAATCCCGATGACGCGAGGCTTCTCCCCATGACTTGCTTCCTGAAGACCGCTTGTGCACTGGCTTTCGCCGGCATCCTGTCGTGCGCCTTCTTGACGGGCGCCGACCAAACGGTGAAGTTCCAACCGCATCCCGATTCCGTCGAAGTACTCATCGGGGGCAAACCTTTCACGACCTATTATTTTGGCTCGAGTTCACCCAAGCCCTATCTCCACCCCCTGCGTTCGGCGGAAGGTACGGTGGTAACGCGGGGATTCCCCATGCGCACTGACATCCCGGGCGAAAGCACGGACCACCCCCACCATCGCGCTCTGTTCTTCGCGCACGGGAATATCAATAACCTGGATTTCTGGGGCGAAACCCCACCGACCAAGCAGGACCAGACCGCCCAGGGCATCTTTTACCCCACCAGCGGGGACTTGCCCCTGGGCCGCACCGTTTTACGCAAACTCGAGGAGGCAAAGGCGGAGGGTAATACGGGCACCCTAAGCGCTGTCTTCAACCTAGTTGGCCCCGACGGCAAGGCTATCGGCAGCGAGGCGCAGGAGTATACCTTCCGCGGGGATGCCTCCACGCGGGTCATTGATTGCGCCATCACAATCACCGCCGACCAAGGCACACCGCTGAAGATAGGCGACACCAAGGAAGGCACCTTTGCCATCCGTGTGGTCAAAGCGCTCCAAAAGCCCGGCGGCAAGATGCTGAACTCCGAAGGCAAGGTGGGTGAAGAGGCGATCTGGGGCAAGCGCGCCGACTGGGTGGATTACTCCGGGGTGGTGGCCGGGGAAGACCTAGGTATTGCTATATTTGACAATCCTGCAAATATCAAGCATCCCACTTATTGGCACGCACGCGACTACGGACTGTTCGCCGTCAATCCCTTCGGTGAGCACGATTTTTACAAGGACCCCAAGCGCGATGGCAGTGTCACGATTTCCCAGGGCCAGTCGCTCACGCTGCGTTACCGTGTATTGATCCACCACGGCGACGCCGCCGAGGCCCACATCGCCGAAGCCTACCGTCAGTACGCGGAAGGCAAATAGGCGCTAGCCAGTCTGTCATCAGAAGACGCCGCACTTGTCAATCCCTTCGAGGTGTTCATGAATCGCCTGATCAAAGCGCGCAAGAACGGTAAGTTCCAGCAGATCGTCACCCCCGGCACGATGCGTTTCCTCGATTTTGCTACGCTCCACCTGGAAAAAGGCGACCGCCACTCCCTGTCCACCGGGGGGCGCGAGTATGTGATCGACATCTTCTCTGGCGCCGTGACCCTGACGGTCGGCACCGTCGGCAGAAGCAAGGAGATCTACCGCCAGATCGGAAAACGCGCCGACGTCTTTTCTGGACCGCCGGTAATGAGCTATCTCCCCCCTAACTCGCAGGTGGAGATCAAAGCGGAGTCGGCGGTGGAAATGGGAATCTTCTCGGCCCCCGCCAGCTCCCAGGCGGCGGCCGCGCTGCTGGAAGGCGCGACCGTCGTCACCAAGCAGGTGGGGCGGGACAAC